>Ga0081455_10004101_pt1 | contig 16490 bp, 17 predicted proteins | sample TabmetS3T2R1_FD_70207 | JGI IMG/M metagenome (GOLD analysis project Ga0081455, IMG submission 70207) | Tabebuia heterophylla rhizosphere microbial communities from the University of Puerto Rico - S3T2R1 | ecosystem: Host-associated > Plants > Roots > Rhizosphere ... | reverse complement strand
GTTGACGGGAAGCTCGTCACCACCGACCTAGTCGAGATCAACCTGGGCATCCGGATCCTGCTCGGCTCCTCCTACTACGAGGACTGGGAATCCCAGGAGATGTTCGTTCGAAACGACCCGCTGGGCAACCCCGTGGACCGCCGGCATCCCTGGAACCAACACACCAACCCGAAGCCGCAGAAGCGTGACCTCGACGATAAGTACAGCTGGGTAATGTCGCCGCGCTGGTTCGACGGCAAGGACTACCTAGCCCTGGACACCGGAGGCGGTCCGCTGGCCCGACTGTGGTCCACCGCGCTGGCCGGGCTGCTCGACATTGGCTATGTGAAGTCCACCGGCAACAGTGTGCAGATCCACCTGCCGAAAACAGCCCTGAAAGGTCCCGTGGACTTGGAGTGGAAGGTTCCTCAGTGGAGCAACACTCTGGAGCGGAACCGGGCGCGGACCTATTTTCAGGCTTACTCCGCTGCCTGTGCGCTGCATTTCGTCGAGAAGGCCCTGGTGGAGATTCGCGCCGGGCGGACAAAGACGTGGGAGAAGTTCACGGTGCCCGACGAAGGCATCGGGGTTGGCTTCACCGAGGCGGTACGAGGGGTGCTCAGCCACCACATGGTGATTCGGGACGGCAAGATCGCGAACTACCATCCGTACCCGCCCACGCCGTGGAACGCGAATCCCCGCGACTCCTACGGCACTCCGGGCCCGTATGAGGATGCGGTGCAAAACCAGCCGATTTTCGAAGAAAACGACCTGGAGCACTTCAAAGGCATCGACATTATGCGTACGGTCCGCAGTTTCGACCCGTGCCTGCCGTGCGGTGTGCACATGTACCTGGGTGGGGGCAAGAAGCTGGAGCGCCTGCACTCCCCCACGGAGTACCTCGGCGAGTAGTGGCGCCGCGATGAGCTCACCCGAGGCCGCAACCGGGGCAGCGACCCCGGGGGGCGACTTTCGCGCCGTCGGAGAGCGGATCAATGCGCTGCTGGACGCGAGTGCCTCGGGCGGAGCTGTGGCGCGGGAGCGGGCCGAAGAGCTGGTCCGGCTGGTTGCCGATCTCTACGGAAGCGGGCTGGAGCGAACGCTCAGCATCCTGTACGACCTTGGTCGTCTCGATCACGACGCGCTTGCCGCCTTGGCCGCGGACGACCTCGTCTCTAGTCTGCTGCTGGTCCACGACCTGCATCCCTACGACGTCACCACCCGCGTCGAACAGGCCCTGGACAACGTACGGCCCTATCTCGGCTCGCACGGCGGCGATGTTGAACTGCTGTCAGTCAGCGAGGACATTGTCCGGCTCCGGCTGCTCGGCAGCTGCGACGGATGCCCGTCCTCCTCGGTCACCCTGAAGCTCGCCGTAGAGGGAGCGATCGAGGCGGCGGCCCCCGAGATCGTGCGGATCGATGTCGACACGGGGGGTGAGCAGGCTCCCACAGTCTCCGGTCCAGTGATCACCGTCGACGCCTTGTGGTCGCATGTTGATCAAGCATCACCCCAGGGACACGCGTCCGCCCTCGATCTCGGGCATGGCTCGACGTGGCAGGCCATCGCCGGGCTGACCGACCTGCCCGACGGCGAAGTCGCCGGCTTCCTAGCCGGCCAGGCTCCCATCATCGGCTGCCGCGTCGGATCGGATCTCTACGCCTTTCTCGACCGCTGCGGGCGCTGCTCGGCCGGGCTGGCCGGTGTATCGCTAGGTCGGCTACTCGGCGGCGCGGCGGGTGATGCGGCGTTGCGATGCCCGGCCTGTGGCGCCCATTTCGCGGTCCGCCGAGCTGGGGCGTGCCTGGAACAGCCGGAGCTGCACCTAGATCCGCTGCCGCTGCTCGTCAGCCAGGGCGTAGCAACCGTGGCAGTGCCGAGCGAGGCGGCCGCATGACCAGCTCACCACTCGCGGGATCGCCACTTCGCAATCTTCGGCGGTTAGTGGCCGATCGACCGGCCCCCGTGGTAGGCGAGCGGTGCGAGATGTGTGCCGAACCGATTGGCGACGATCATCCGCACGTGGTGAACCTCGAGAGCCGAGCGCTGATGTGCACCTGCCGGGCCTGCTATTTGCTGTTCACTGACGAGGCTGCCGAGTTGCGCTACCGGGCCGTACCGGACCGCTATCTGTCATTTCCCGACGTCAGCCTGGACTCCCGGTCTTACGACGAGTTGGAGATTCCGGTCGGCCTCGCTTTCTTGTTCTTCAGCTCCGTGGTTGACCGGACAGTTGCCTTCTATCCAGGGCCGGCGGGCGCCACCGAGTCGGAGCTTCCACTCGCTGCGTGGGAGCGGATCGTGACAGCGAACCCTGAACTGCGGGTGCTGCGGGCAGATATCGAGGCGCTGCTACTGCGTGCCGATTCCGGCGGAGACAGTTTCTCGTGCCACCTTGTGCCCATTGATGCGTGCTATGCCCTGGTCGGCCGACTCCGCCAGGTGTGGCGAGGCTTTGATGGCGGCACCGAGGCCCACCAAGCGATGGACGATTTCTTCGCCGACGTGGCGGCGAGGAGCCGGCCAGCATCATGACCGCCCTGACCTTCAGCGTGCTCGACATCGTGGCCGAGCCCTACACTGTTGCGCCCCAGCTCACCGCGCGGCTGCAGGTCACCGAGACCACCGGGACGACGATCCACGCCATCGCGCTGCGCTGCCAGCTGCGGATCGAGCCGCAGGGTCGGGCATACACCGAGGCGGAAGAAGTCGGCCTGCTCGCGCTGTTCGGTGAGCGATCGCGCTGGCGGGACACGTTGCGTCCGTTCCTGTGGATGCAGTGCACCGCGATGGTGCAGGGTTTCCGCGACCGGACCCAACTCGATGTGGCACTGCCGTGCACCTATGACTTCGAGGTGACCGGTTCGAAGTACCTCCATGCGCTCCGTGAGGGGACGATCCCGCTGGCGCTGCTGTTTTCCGGAACGATCTTCACGCGCGGCGCGAATGGTTTCGGCGTCGAGCAGGTGGCCTGGGATTGCGAGGCGTCGTACGCGCTACCGGTGAGCGTGTGGCAGCAGATGATCGAGCTCAACTATCCCCACACAGGCTGGCTGCGACTGGACCGCGATGTGATCGACGCCGTGGCGAGCTACCGGGCCGAACGCGGCCTGACCAGCTGGGATGCCACGATCGAGTCGCTGCTGGCCGCGGTGGGCCAGCGCGTGCCATGAGCCTCGATCTGGCGCGTACGGTCGCCGACGCGGTGCTCTACGAGGGCTACCTGCTGTATCCGTACCGGGCAACCTCGCGCAAGAACCAAGCGCGGTGGCAGTTCGGCGTACTCGGACCGCCCGGCGCGGCGGAGCAGGGCGTGGGCGAAGAGCCGAGCATGTCCGTCCAGTGCCTGCTTGATCTGGGAGCGACGACCGCGAACGCCGCGCCGTCGACCCCGACCGTGACCATTTACGTGCGTTTCCTTCAGCTGCAGCGCCGGATCGTGGAAGCGCCGGATACCGGCGAACCGTCTGGCTTTGTTCCGGCGGACCAGCTGGCCGTGGACGATGATCTTGTCTTCAGCTGGGACGAGGCGGTCGAACAGGAGCGTAGCTGGCCGGCTTTCTCCGTGGCGGAGTTGGCCGAGGGCGTCGTACGGCCAGTCCACGTCGCCGGCGGTGATGAGATTGAGCCGCTAGCCGCTGCGGACGGCTCGGTCGCGGGACGCATCGTCCGCCGCCGCTGGTCGCTCAGCGCCGAGCTCAGGGCCACGACAACCGAGGTTGACGGCTATCTCCGTCTCATGATCTCTGTAGAGAACACGGCCGCCGTAGGTCCCGCCAATCCCGACGCCATCCGGACCTCTCTGATCGGCGCGCATCTATTGATCGAATCCTCGAATGCGCAGTTCGTGTCCCTGCTGGAGCCGCCTCCCGCGGCCGCGCACGCGGCTGCAGACTGTCAGCAACATCGGTGCTGGCCGGTGCTGGCGGGGCCGCCTGGAAGCACCGACGTAGTGCTCGGTTCGCCGATCATTCTCTACGACTATCCCGAGGTCGCCCCGGAAAGTGCTGTTGCCCTCTTCGACTCGACCGAGATCGACGAGATCCTCACGCTACGGGTGATGACGATGACCGACGACGAGAAGGCTGAGGCTCGGGCGACTGATCCACGCGCACGCGAGATTATCGACCGCTGCGAGCAGATGACACCGGAGGCATTGCAGCAGCTGCACGGGATTTTGCGTCAACCGCGAAGGGAAGTGGTGGAGCCGACCCCCTGGTGGGACCCTGCCTCCGACGCGTCCGTACGCCCGGAGCTCGACTCGGTGCTCATCGACGGCGTCGCGGTCAGCAATGGCAGCCGAGTTCGTATTCATCCGTCCCGCCGGGCCGACGCCCAAGACCTCTTCTTCGCAGAGCAGGACGCCCGGGTGACGGCTGTGGTGTCTGACGTCGACGGTCAGGTACATGTGGCGGTCGTGCTCGTCGACGATCCCGCGGCCGATCTGCACGACTGGTACGGCCGCTATCTCTACTTCGCTCCAGACGAATTGGAGCCGCTGGCAGACGTTCTGCCGAACCAGAGAAAGGAGGGCACACCGTGAAGAAGGTGGGCTGGGTCGCCACCGTGTTGATCATTGCGGCAGTCGTGGGCGCCGCGGTGATCGGTGTCCGGTCGATTCCCGATATGCGCAGGTACACCGAGATGCGCCGGATGTGACCAGCAGCAGGAAGGAGAAGACGCGATGAGCGACATGCCAGGTGAGCACCTGACAGAAGAGCCACAGTCCGAGCGAGGCCCGATGGGCTCTCGGGACACCGGCTCCGATGAGCCGGGAGGAGGTCCAACGGATCGTCCGGAAGGCAGGGTTGAAGGCGGTTCAAAGTCGGTCGACCCGCAGGGATCGGAGACGGGTGAGGTGCGTCTGCCGACTGGTGATCAGGGCGGCTAGGTAGGAGGCAGGAGACAAAGGAGGGAGGATCGCCGATGAGTACCGAATCCCATACAGGCGGCAGCGACCCCGATACTGAAGGGCGCACAGTGCCGCCGTACGAGGGTCGCCGGGAGAGCGCAGACGTTGACGATCAGAGCAAAACCGAGAAGGAGGGTGCCAAGACCGCTGGTGCTACCGGGCCGGTTCGTGACGACGAAATGAAAGCCCCGGATCCGATGGACACGGCACGAGGGCGGCAGGCCTCACCCGCCAATGAGCAGCCGGCGGACCAGATGCCGGAGGGCGAATCCAGCGATCCCGGAGTGGGACCGGCCCATGTTTCCGGCACTCAGCGGGGCGAGGACCTGAGCGAACCCAGGTGAGCGAGCAAGTATTGGTCGCCGGGATTGGCAATATCTTCCTAGGCGACGACGGCTTCGGCTCGGAGGTCGTCCGGCACCTGCAGGCAGCGGATCAGCCTCTGCCGGCCGACGTGTGCCTAATCGACTATGGGATCCGGGGCCTGCATCTGTGTTATGACCTGCTCGATGGCTATGCGGCGCTGATCCTCATCGATGCGCTGCCAGCTCCGGTCCGTCCGGGTGATGCTCGTCCGGGTGAGGTCACGGTGCTGGCCGTTGGTGCGGAGGATTTCGCATCGAGTGACGCCGGTTATGACCCGCATGGGATGAACCCGGTCGCCGTGCTGGCCGGCCTGCCAGCCCTCGGCGGGACGCTCCCCCCGACGTATGTGGTCGGTGCTCAACCGATGGAGCTCGGCGAGGGAATTGGGCTGTCCGAGCCTTTGCAACGCGCGGTGCCGGTCGCCGGTGCCGCCGTACGGGAACTGTTGGCCGAGCGACCATGGACGGCTCAACGCGCTGATCATCACGCTCCTGCGAGCGGGAAGGGGTAGCTGCGTCATGTGTCTCGGCATCCCCGGTCAGGTGGTCGAAGTCCTGGCCGATTACGACGATCAACTTGCCCTGGTCGACGTTCAGGGCGCCCGGCGACGCATCAATCTAGGCCTGTTGGATTCTGAGCTGGAGGCAGTGAGCCCGGGGGATTGGGTCTTGATCCACATGGGCTTTGCGCTGGAACGCATCGACGAGGCAGCGGCGAAGGAGGCCCTGGCCGGCCTGGAACTGATGGGCAGACCGGCACCGTGACCGCCACGCAGAGTCCAACGGGCGCGACCGCTGGAACCGGTGTTCCGGGGCCGGCGCTTTTCGCCCGCTACGCGTTCCCGCCCAACTCTCATGGATATTGCGGACCACATGATTCCGCCGCCTTCTTTGAATTCGGCGTTGCCGGGGCTGACGATCGCGGGCTGAGGGCGTTGTCGCAGCAGTTCGCCGGTGCCTGGCCCTATCTGGAGTTGATCGCCTCGGCCACCGGCGTCGCGGACCCGCTGGACCGGCGGGTGGTCGAGGCCTACTGGGTGGGCAGTCCCCGGCTTGAGCAGGTCTCCACCCGCGCGGTGGGCGACTCGATGGAGGAGCGGTTCCGCCGCATTACCGGCGGCAAGTTCACCACCCTGACCACAAGCGTGCTCGCCGGCGGAGTGCCGCATCACAGCTTCGCTGTCTTCTGCATTTATCCATGGACCGGTCTGCTGAGCGACGGCCGGAAGGCCAAGCACGCACTCGCGGTGCTGGACCGCTGCCGGATCCGTTGGGGGAAGGTCCGCACGGTCACCGGTGACCAGGTGATCGTCGAATCCCGCTCGCTCACGTGGGACGGTCACCTGCTCGGCATCGGAAAACCAGAGGTCGAAACGGCGGTGCGCTCCATCGACGGCGTCGGCATGATCGGCGATCTGCAACCCGGCGACTGGGTTTCCTTGCACTGGGAGTGGATCTGTGACCGGCTCACCAGCCGGCAGGTCGGCTACCTCCGCGACTTCACTCTTCGCCATCTTAGAATCGTGAATGAGGGCAACCTCCACGCCGGTCCGGCAGCTCTCCTCGACCGCGGTTAGTCGCCGATTACCTCGGTTCCGGCATCGGCCAGCATCGGTCTAGTGACCAGCTCACCTCTTCGTCGCGTTCGTGTACCGGCGGGGCAGGCGTACGAAGGAGCAGCTCTCCGTCGGCGGTGCGCAGCACGTAGTCGGTGTAGGAACCGCGGAACCAGACGTCGACGACTACGCCCGTCCGATCCCCGCCCAAGCGGACCCAGTCCGGCCGGACCAGCAAGGGTCCTTCGATGCCGCACAAGAGTGAGGCCGGCCCCGTCAGGCGCGCGGCCTCGACACTGATTGGCTCGGAATAGAGCTGCTGCGGGGATCCATCCTGAATGACCTGACCGGCCACCAGCAGCGCGACCCGGTCGGCCAGCCCGAGAGCCTCGGCTGCGTCGTGAGTGGCGTAGATGGCTGCGGCGCCGGACTCGCGCCGGCGGGCCGCCAGCTCAGTGAGGAACACGTCACGCAGGGACGCATCGAGATGCGCCGTCGGCTCGTCGAACAGGTAGACCGCTGCCTCGCGCGCCATCGCCCTCGCGAGGCCCACCCGCTGCTGCTCGCCGCCCGACAACTGGGCCGGTTTCCGGTCCGCGAGCGCACCGATACCGAGTCGCTCCAAGATGCCCCTCGCCTGATCTCGCGCCGGCCCTAGGCGTACACCCCGCCGCCGCAGCGGATAGGCGACTGTGTCGAGGGCTGTGAGGTGTGGCCAAAGTCCGTAGTCCTGGAAGACGAAGGCGATGTCCCGGCGCTCTGGCGGCTCAGTGCTACGCGGCGTCGCAACGTTGCGTCCAGCGAGGAGGATCTCGCCGCTGTAAATCGGCAGAAATCCTGCGACCGCATTCAGCAGAGTCGACTTGCCGGAACCTGACGGTCCAAGCAGTGCAACGATCTCGCCGTCCCTGACCGTCAGATTCAGCGAGTTGAGGACTTGGGTCGAGCCGTACCTGATCGACAGGTCGCGCAGTTCCAGAAGGCTCGACACGCGACTACGCCGATCAGGCTCTCGGCCGGTGAGCGGTGGGCCGGCTCAGGACCCATAGCGCCGCGCCGGGCAACACCACGATGGCAGTGACGAGCACCGACAACGCGGCCGTGGCACCTACGTTGCCCAATTCCGCGCTGTTAAGCACCACGACAGCTAACGTCTCGCTGCCCGGGCCATAGAGCAAGCTCGACATGGTCACCTCGTGCAATGCGGTCAGGAAACACAACCCCCATGCAGCGAGCAAGGCTGGCCGCAGCAGCGGAACGACCACTGTTGCCAGGGCGGTCGGCAGCCCAGCTCCGCTCACCCGAGCCGCATGCAGGCTGGCCGACGGTAACCGGTCGACCGCCGCAGACATCGGCCGATGTGCCAGCGCCCAGAGCTTGGCCAGATACGCGATCAATATGATCACCACCGTATCCGCGAGCCAGCGCCCGTAGCCGATCAGGAAACCGACAGCCAGAGTAGATCCGGGCAGTACCAGAGTGAGGGTGATCAAGACGCTCAGAATCCGGCCGCCGCGGATCCGGCCGAGTGCCGCCGCGAGGGAGCCGAGCACTATCAGGACGGACGCGGCGGCGAGGGCGAGAAGCAGGCTACGGCCGAGCGCGTAACCGGTCCGCGGGGTCAGCACAGCGAGGAAGTTGTCGGTTGTCCAATTGTCCGGCGTTGAGGGCACTCCAATCGCCCGAGTGATGGCCGCGCTCAGCAGCGCGAGCAGCGGCAGGCCGCTGGTGATCATGAGATACAGAGCCATCGCCGTCGTGACAATCACTCGCGTGATGCGGCTGCTGGTCGGCCAGTCTGTGTCACGGGCTGCCGTGCGTCCAGTTTGAAGTCGGCCACCGAGCACTGTCTCAGCCAGGGTCACGACGATCAGTGTGACCACGACCAGCAGCAGCGCCAGCATGATCGCCTCGACGAAGCCCTCTGGATTACTTCCGAGAGCGAGGTCTGCGTAGATGCGGGTCGTAATCGTGCCGAACCCCGCCGGCGCGCCGACCACCTGCGGTATCGCAAATGCGCCCATGCTGAGGACGAAGGCCAGTACTGCCGCAGTGGCGATCGCCGGTGCCAGCAGGGGCAGCATGATGGTCCAAAGCACCGTCGCCGGACCAGCTCCCGAGGCTCGGGCAGCCCGTTCGGTGATCGGCTCCGCGCGGGTCGCGAGACCAACTGCGATGATCAAATAGACCAGTGGCACGGCATTGGCGGCGACGATCACCGAGACACCGATCGGGCCCTGGATGTGCGTCCAGGCAAAGCCGAACAGTTCGCTCGTGAGGCCGGCTCGCCCGTACGCCATGAGCCAGCTGTAGCTCAAGACGAAGTCGGGCACGAGGACCGGCAGGATTACCGCCACTCGCCAGAATGCCCGGCCCGGCAGGCGGGGGTCGCGAAGTGCCAAAGCAATGGCGACACCGACCGGAACGGCGAGGAGGGTGGCCGCCGCTGAAAGCTCGAACGAGTGTGCAACGGCTGACCCGAATCCGGGGCTGCTGATGACGTCCGCCAGGTGGCCGCGACCCTCGACCCAACTCGTTTTGATCAGCACCGCAAGCGGTATCACCACGAGGACAGCGGCCGATGCGAGCGCAAGACAGAGGCCGGCTCCCACCCACGCCCGGCCAAACCGCACGGCTATCGGCCGAAGATCTTGGCGTAGTCCTCGAGCAGCGCAGCCTTCTGGTCCGTCAGTGCGCTCCAGTCGGGATAGACCACCGGTGCGGCCTTGGGCTTCTCCGGTCCGGCGACATCCGGCAGCGTCGGATATGACCCGGCGCTGCCAATGACCGTCTGGCCGTCTCGACTCGTCACGTAGGAGACGAAGTCCTTTGCAGCCTGGGCCTTCTTCGTGGTCTTGGATATGGCGATCGGTCCATAGATCGCGACCGCACCCGGCTTGGGCCAGGTTACGGTGATCGGCGAGCCCTTCTTTTGGGCGGCGTACGCGGAGTTGGCGATGGTCATGCCGGCGTCATATGTGCCCTGCGCGACGCCGGTCGTGACCTCATCTGGAGTGCCAACCTGCACGGCACCGTACTCTCTGAGGTCGGCGTAGAACTTGGGACCGAGGAAGCCGAGGGCACCGAGCGCCGAGGCTGCCACATTTGGATCCGGAATGGCCACCTTCCCGGCCCTAGCAAGATCAGACCATGATGCCGGGGCCTTCACTCCCTCGCGGGTAATTGCAACCAGGTAAAGCATGGCGATCCCGACATAGTCTGGGGTGCGCACGGTCGCAGGAATCTCGGTCTCTGGAGTCCAACCTCCGACCAATCCTTGTGCGACGTAGTCCTGCATGGTGAGCGGGTCGCAGGCCCAGATCACGTCGGCCTTTAGGCCACTTGCGCGGATATCACTGGCGACTCGCGCGTTCAGCTGACCAGTCGGAGCGCGGAATAACTCGACCTTTGCGGCCGGGTGCGTGCCCTGATACTGCGTCAGTACAGGTTGAATCGTCGTGTCGTTGACGCAGGTATACAGGGTGATCGATTGCGCGGGGGAAGCGGTCGATCCATTGCACGCAGCAAGCAGCGAAAGCTGGAGCAAAGCCACCAACCATATGGTTCCGCGTCGGCCCCTCACCATATCGTCACCGTAATACTTGTGCTGCTCGCTGTTAGGGCCAGCCTCGGGTGTCTGGCTCGAGTCTTCGACGAGCGGGCGGTTGACCGCATTCCCGCGGGAACGTCTCCGGGAGCGTGCTCGACACGACGGTGTACGCAGGTGTCGCGGTCGGTTGAGGGTGCGGCTGCCGGGACTGCCGGTCGGACGCTGCTTCGCATTCGGTGCGGCAGTGGGCGAGTAGCTCAAAGATGAGTGGAACGAGCCACCCGTAAGCCGCCGACACTTGCCGCACACTTCGTCGGCTATGGACGTGCGAGCGTCACCGAGCGTAAACCGGAAGGAACAACGCCCAGTCATAAACCGGCGGAGCGCGGGCCAACACGAGCTCTTTCGTGGCCGCGGCGCGGTAGGCCGACAAAGTTTGGCCGACAGGTCAACAGATCCAAGCGCCAAACACGTGTCCAGGGTTCGCGAAAGCGCTGCTGACTACCGATGTTACTGGTGGGCGATACTGAATTTGAACCAGTGACCTCTTCCGTGTCAGGGCAGAACTCATGCATGGGCATGCGGGGGAGTGTGGCGTGTGGAGCGTGTGCAGGGTCGCTTATGTCTGCCAATGTACGGGCTGGTTGGCCGACAGTTTGACCGACAGCAAACAGACAGTGCCACTACGGGAGTTGATCATGAAAGTAGTGGGATACGGCCGTTGCTCGACCGCTACGCCGAGAGTGCCGGCGCTCGGAACGGTCGCAACCATCGGAGCGATAGTTTTAGCGGACTAGCGCCGCCAGGCTGCGGCGGCCGTCGAGCCCGCGTAGCTCGAACTCTCCCCGATCAACGAACTGGAGCCCGGAGCCGGAGAGCAAATCGCGGATAGTGATGGAGACCAAGACTTCGTCTGGCTGGGCCGCGTCGAGAATGCGCGCTGCGGCATGGACTGCTACGCCTCGCACCTCGTCGCCTTGGAGTTCGACCTCACCGGCGTGGATCCCGGCGCGAGCGGTGAGGCCATGGGCGGTGGCGGTATCGAGCATGGCCGCGGCGCCACGCACAGCACGGGCGGGGCTGTCAAAGAGAATGAAGAAGCCGTCACCGGTGGTCTTCATCTCGCGTCCGTCGAAGCGCTCGATGTCAGCACGAACAGCCTCGTTATGCTCGGCCAGCAGTAGCCGCCACTGGGCGTCGCCGAGCCGGTTGAGCACTTCGGTCGATCGGGATAGGTCGGTGAAGACGACGGCCGCGAAGGTGCGGTCGGAGATCTCCTTGGGCGACCTCGCGAAGAGCCGACGACCAGCCCAGTCGACCGAGACCCACGGTTCGTCGCCGATGACCCAGGCGTCGTGGCCGGGCGGGATCTCGAAGGCATCGCCGCCCATCACCTCCAGCGATGCGCCGTCGGTCATCTCTACGTGCAGATGCCCCGACACCACATAGCCGAGGTGGTGCACTTGGCAGCTCTCGGTACCGACGATCGGCTTGACGTGCTCGGACCAGCGCCAGCCTGGCTCGAAGATCGCGCGTCCGACGGCCAACTCGCCCAGCTCGACTAGCTCGATTCGGGCCTTCTCGACGGTCCGGATCTCGTCGGGACGGTCGAAGCGCTTGCGGCGCAGCTGCATGGAACTGATGGTACGAATCGGTGCAACGTCGGCATTTAGCACCGGCTGTCGCCGTTGAGTGGGCGGGCATCCTGCGTGGCCCGGGCCCGCTGTAGGGCGTTGTTCACCGACGCTGTCCCGTATCGAGAATGTCGGCGGTTTCGGCAGCCGAGAAGCACAGCACGTCCCGCACCATGAGCACGGCTCGCTGTCGCGCCGGCAGGTATTGCACGGCGGCGATGAACGCCAGCTCGATGTCCTCGCGACGACCACCGCGGTCGCCGGATCAGCGAGCGGGTCCAGGTCGGCTGCCTCCAGCAGGGCGTACGGGAAAGGCTGCAGCCACGGCGTCTCTACATCGTCCGCGCCGTGGGGCAGGTGTGGGTCGGCCGGGCTGATGATTGCGATGGGCAGAATCCCGTCTGACCTGGTGCTCTGGTCGCCATGCATAGGCGCCTGTTAGGAAGCCTGTCGGGTCGTTCTAGGCTCGGACCGTGAGCGCGGCCGCTTCCTCGGGAGTCCGCCTCGCCGAACTCGTTGCCACGATCTCGCTTGGTACAGACCTTGGCCTTGGGCAGTCGATGGAGCACATCTTGCGGCAGACCCTCGTCTCGCTGCGGATGGCCGAGCTCCTTGCCTTCGATGAGGCTGAACGCGAAGTCGCCTACTTCTCGGGGTTGTTGGCCTGGGTGGGCTGCCACACGGATGCCTATGAGCAGGCAAAGTGGTTCGGGGATGACATCGCGCTGAAGCGGGACGGCTACCACTACGACATGGGACGACCCGTCGATGTGCTCACCTTCGCGTGGCACAGCGTGGGACGAGGACGTCCACCGCTGGAGAGACTCAAGATCTGGCTGGAGCTCCCGCTGGCGGTACGCCGAAATGCGATGGTGGACCTTCGCAACCATTGGCTGGCCGCAGACGAGCTGGCCAGCAGCCTCGGCCTCGGCGAAGCGGTGCGGCACAGTCTTAGGGAAAGCTTCGAGCGTTGGGACGGTAAGGGGTTCGGCGGCTCGAGGGGCGAGGAGATCAGGCTGACCTCGCGCGTGGTCTGCCTCGCCGATGCGGTCACGGCCTACTACGAGCAAGGTGGGCAGAACGCTGCCGTCCAGGTGGCGCGGCAGCGATCAGGCACACAGTTCGACCCTGCGCTCGTCGAACTCTTCTGCGCCAACGCGCCCTACCTGCTCTCAGGTCTTGACGGGCCGAGCCAGTGGGCACAGGTTATCGATGCCGAGCCGACGCTTGCCCGAGTGATGACCGATCCCGAATTCGACGCAGCGCTCGAGGCGATAGCGGACTTTATCGACCTCAAGTCGCCGTACACACTCGGCCACTCCCGGACCGTCGCCGATCTGTCCGGTGCGGCCGCCCGCGTGTTGGGGTTGCCCGATGAGGTCTGTGTGGCGGTTCGCCGGGCTGGCCTGGTGCACGACCTCGGTCGGCTTGGGGTGCCCAACTCGATCTGGGATAAGCCCGGACCGCTGACCAGGTCGGAGATGGAGCGGGTACGCCTGCACCCTTATCTGTCCGAACGGATGCTGTCCTCGGCGCTCGCTCTCGCCCCGCTCGCCGCGATTGCGGTCGAGCACCATGAGCGGATGGACGGATCGGGTTATCCGCGGGGGCTCAACCACGCATCTATTAGCATGCCGGGGAGGGTGTTGGGAGCAGCCGATTGCTATGCGGCCTCAACAGAGCCACGGCCACACCGAGCGCAGCTGGCACCAGAGGAGGCCGCTGCCGCGCTTCGGACCCACGTTCGCCAGGGACGCCTCGACGCGGACGCCGTGCAGGCAGTATTGGAGGCGGCCGGCCATCGCACCCGAAGGCGCCGCGAGCTCCCCGCTGGGCTGACCCCGCGAGAGGTCGAGGTGTTACGGCTGCTCACACGCGGACTCTCCAACCGAGACATTGCAGAAAAGCTGACAATCTCTCGCAAGACCGCAGGTAGCCACATCGAACACATCTACACCAAGACCGGCGTCCGGAATCGCGCCGGCGCGAGCCTTTTCGCGATGCGACACGGCCTCATGATCGAGTAGCCAATGATCGGGTGTTCGCCCGATGAAGCCCAGGCGATCGCCATCTAGCGTTCGATTCATGACCACCATCACCAAGGACTTCGTCCGGGCCAACGACATCGACATTCACTACATTGATGCCGGACCCACCGACGCACCAACGCTGGTGCTGCTCCACGGCGGCCTGGTGAGCACCAGCGAGATCTGGGCTCCCACACCAGCCAGTTATGCCTCTCACATGCGGCGGCTCGCCGAAGAGTTTCACATTATTGCTCCGGACGCGAGAGGGTCTGCGATGACTAGCTACTCCGATGGACCGGTGTCGATGTCCATGCTGGCCGACGATGTCGCTGCACTGATCGACGCACTCGGGCTCGACCGACCGGCCGTTGCAGGATTCAGTGAGGGCGGACAGGTGGCCCTGTTGCTCGGCATACGACACCCTGACTCCATTCGGGCTCTGGTCTGCGACTCCGGTTACGACGTGCTCAGTCCCGACGCACCGGCATTTGCGATGTTGCCTGCACTGCTTGGTGGGCTGGACCATGTTGATCCCGACGTCGTCGAGCAGTCGTTCGGGCAGGACCCGGAGATGGCCCAGGTATTCGCGCTGATGAAGGCCGACCAGGACGCCGCGCGCGGCGACGGCTACTGGCGAACCTACGTCGGGCGCACCCTCGAGCGCTGGTCGCACTGGCCCGGCTACGGCTACGCCGATCTCGCCAAGATCACCGTGCCGACCTTGATCCTGGTGGGCGATCGCGACCACTTCTGCTCGGTGGAGGAGGCTGCGGTGGCATTCAGGAACCTCGGCTATGGCCAGCTCGCCGTGATACCCAACGTCGGGCACGTGATCAGCCTGGGCAAGATCGAGGCGCTGATCAGCTTCCTCACCAGCTAGACCTGGCGACTCCCAGCGCGGTGCCGCACTCCGAGCACCCCCCTCCAGCTCCGCCGGAGGCGCCGATCCGGGTCCGGCTTGGCTATGGCCCGTGACGACCGGCGCGGCTTCGACGATGGCCTCTGGTTCGCGGTGCAGGGTCGGGCCGTGCAAGAACCCCAGCAGGTGCTTGGCGAAAGTCTCGGGGTCCGGGATGAGTGGGTCGGCGGGTGCCCCGTAGACCAGCACAAGCGGCGGCCCGGACCCACTGGTCCAGTATGCGATCGGAGTGCCATCCCGCGATGTCACGCTGGTCCTGATCTCCGCTTGGGTAGGCATTTCAGCGCACTCCTGCATCGTGCTTGTATCGGTACCAGACTCCAGCCCTCAGCCTGGGATCGCATGGGTAGACCTACCCACCTTTCAGGACGCCGTTTGATGCTCGCCTGAGAAGGTATGAGTCGGAGCTGAGGCGGTGCCGTCCCGGCGTGAGGAGGTCGCGAGGTGTCGTGGGTTGATCACGTGATCTGGTGGCAGGTCTACCCACTTGGCTTCCTCGGAGCCGAGAAGGAGCTGGGCCCATTCCAGGGCGAGGTGAACCGACTGCCCAGGCTGCAGGGATGGCTCGATCACCTGATTTCCTGGGGCGGCAACGGGCTGCTGCTCGGCCCGATCTTCACCTCCAGCAGTCACGGCTACGACACCGTCGACTACTTCAAAATCGATCCGCGCTTGGGTGATGAAGCCGACTTCGACGCCTTGGTCACGGCCTGCCGGGCCAGGGGTGTGCGGCTGCTACTCGACGGCGTTTTCAACCATGTGGGACGGGACTTCCCGCCGGTGGCTAAGGCACTGGCCGAAGGACCAGGATCGGCGGCCGAGGATTGGGTGTCCCACCTCTACGACACCGACGGTGTGATCACTGCCGACTACTTCGAGGGCCACGACAACCTGATTACCCTCAATCACAGCTCGACACAGGTGCAGGAGTATGTGCGTGATGTGATGTTGCACTGGCTGCGCCGCGGCATCGACGGGTGGCGGCTGGACGCCGCGTACGCCGTACCGGCGAGCTTCTGGTCCGCGGTGTTGCCGACGGTTCGCAAGGAGTTCCCTGACGCCTGGTTTGTCGGGGAGATGATTCACGGGGACTACATCGAGTACGTCAAGACCTCAGGCCTGGACTCGGTGACGCAGTACGAGCTGTGGTGGGCCATCTGGTCCTCCATCGAGACAGTCAACTTCCATGAGCTGCAATGGACGCTGGGCCGTCACGCCAGGTTCGTGGACCACTTCGTTCCGCTGACGTTCCTGGGCAACCACGACGTGACCCGGTTGGCCAGCCAGATCAACGATCCGCAGCACAGGTCGCACGCGGTGGCGCTGCTCGGCTTCCTGCCGGGAATACCGTGCGTGTACTACGGCGACGAGTTCGGCCTGGAGGCAGTCAAAGAACACCGCCCCAGTGGCGATGACGCGGTACGACCGGAGATGCCGAAGGAGCGGTGGCTGTTCACGCACTCCCACCCCGAAGTGGAGCAGGCATATCGGCGAGTGATCGGGCTGCGTCGCCGCAACGCCTGGCTGGTCGACGCAATGATCGAGACC
>Ga0081455_10004100_pt1 | contig 16490 bp, 13 predicted proteins | sample TabmetS3T2R1_FD_70207 | JGI IMG/M metagenome (GOLD analysis project Ga0081455, IMG submission 70207) | Tabebuia heterophylla rhizosphere microbial communities from the University of Puerto Rico - S3T2R1 | ecosystem: Host-associated > Plants > Roots > Rhizosphere ... | reverse complement strand
AAGCAGCGCTGGCGGGTTCTCGGCCGCGAGATGGCGTACGTGGAGGTGGGAGAGGGCGACCCCATCGTGCTGCTGCACGGCAATCCCACCTCGTCGTACCTCTGGCGCAACGTGTTGCCGCACCTGCAGCCACTTGGCCGCTGCATCGCCCCCGACCTGATCGGCATGGGCGACTCCGACAAGCTGCCCGGCAGCGGCCCCAGCTCGTATCGCTTCGTCGAGCACCGCCACTATCTCGACGCTCTGCTCGAGGCCCTGGATGTGCATGAGCGGGTCACCTTCGTCATCCATGACTGGGGTTCGGCCCTGGGCTTCGACTGGGCCAACCGCCATCGCGAGGCTGTGAAGGGAATTGCGTTCATGGAGGCGATCGTGCGGCCGCAGGGCTGGGACCACTGGGACAAGATAAATATGCGTCCAGCCTTGCAGGCGCTGCGTTCCGAGGCCGGCGAGGAGATGGTCCTGCGAGACAACTTCTTCATCGAGAAGATCCTGCCAGGGGCCATCCTGCGCACCCTCTCCGCCGAGGAGATGGCGCAGTACCGACGGCCGTTCGCCGAGCCCGGCGAGGGGCGACGGCCGACGCTGACGTGGCCCCGGCAGATCCCCATCGAAGGTGAGCCCGCCGACGTGGCTGCGATCGTGGCCGCCTCCGCGGACTGGCTGTCAACGAGCGACGTGCCCAAGCTGTTCTTCAGGGCCGAGCCCGGTGCGATCCTCGCCAACGACGAGGATCTCGCCTTCATCCGCAGGTTGCCAGCGCTGACCGAGGTGAAGATCGCGGGGCGCCATTACGTCCAGGAAGATTCGCCGAACGAGATCGGGCGCGCCATCGCCGGCTGGATGTTGAAGTTATAGAGCGCACTTACCTGGAGACAAATGACCAAGATCGCGCACCGGGACGCTATATGGCGGAGCGCATGAAGGCGAAGACAAAGGCTCATGCCGTCGATCACACGCCCAGCGTCAGTGCTCCAACGGTCGTCGTGGACATTATTCGCGACGCGATCCGCTTCGTAAGCGACAACTGAAGCAAGGCTTCGCGCTCTTGGCGCGCTCATGTGATCGGAAGGCCATAACCGTAGTGGCAAGAGACATCAGGTTACCCAAGGACGCCCGGACAAATGACTAAGATCGCTTACCGGCGCATAGCCGTCGACAGCATCGAAATCTTCTACAGGGAGGCCGGTCGCTCGAACGCTCCTGCACTCCTTCTGCTGCACGGCTTTCCGACTGCGAGCCACATGTTCCGCGATCTCATTCCGCAGCTCGCCGACCGATTTCATGTGATTGCGCCCGATCTGCCCGGGTTCGGTCAATCGAACATGCCGGAACGGACCAAGTTCAGCTACACCTTCGACAACATCGCGGGGGCTATCGACCGTTTCACTGAAGTGATCGGACTTGAGCGCTTCGCAATCTATGTCTTCGACTATGGCGCGCCGACTGGTTTCCGCCTCGCGGTGAGACATCCCGAGCGCATCGCCGCCATCATCTCTCAGAATGGCAATGCGTATGTCGAGGGTCTCAGCGACGGCTGGAAGCCGATCCGCGCATACTGGCAGGACCCGTCCGAAGCAAACCGCACGGCGCTGCGCGCCTTTCTTTCGCCCGAGACAACGCTCTGGCAGTACACCCACGGCGTCGCCGACACGTCGTCGGTTTCCCCGGACGGGTATTCGCTCGACAACTTCTATCTCGCACGACCTGGCGCCGATGACGTGCAGCTCGACCTGTTCAGCGACTACAAGAGCAACGTCGCGCTCTATCCCGAATTTCAGGCCTATTTTCGCAAGCACAAGCCGCCGTTCCTGGCAGCTTGGGGCAAGAACGATCCGTTTTTCCTGCCGGCGGGCGCTGAGGCGTTCAAGCGTGACATTCCAGACGCTGACGTGCGCTTCTTCGACACCGGCCACTTCGCGCTCGAGACGCACTGTGACGAGATCGCTGCGGCAATCCGCAATTTCCTGTCGCACTCCAAGTGACGACACTCGACGACGGAGTGCAAATCAATCGGGTTCACAGCACGCCAGGATACACGCCGCCATCGATGAGAAGGCTTTGCCCGGTGATATAGCCGGCTTGTGCTGAGCACAGAAAAGCGCAGGCGGCGCCGAATTCCTCCGCCGTGCCGAAGCGCTTGGCCGGCACGACCGCCATCCGCTGGGTGCGTGCCTCGTCGAGCGAAATCCCTTGCTTCTTCGCGGTCGCGGCCATGTTCGAGGCCAGGCGGTCGGTGTCGAACGCGCCGGGCAGCAGAAAGTTGATGGTCACGTTGGAGGCGGCAACCGAGCGCGCGACGCCCGCGAGGAACGCGGTCAGCCCGGCGCGTGCGCCCGAGGACAGATCGAGCCCGACGAGCGGCATCTTCACCGAGCCCGAGGTGATGTTGACGATGCGGCCGAATTTCTTGGCACACATGGCGTCGATGACTTTCTGAATGAGCTCGACCCCGACCACCATGTTGGCGATGACGCCGTCGATCATCTGCGGACGCGACAATTCACGAAAATCCCGAAATGGCGGACCGGCGTTGTTGTTGACCAGAATGTCGGGCTGGGGACAGGCGGCGAGCAGCGCTGCTTGCCCCTCAGGCGTCGCGACATCGGCCACCACCGCAGTCACCTTCGCGCCGGTCGCCCGTCGCAGCTCGGCCGCAGTGGCCTCCAGCGTCTTACCGTCCCGCCCGTTGACGATCACCTCGCAACCCGCTTGCGCGAGCGCAAGGGCGCAGCCGCGGCCAAGCCCGCGGCTCGAGGCACACACAATGGCCTTGCGGCCGGAAATTCCGAGATCCATGGGACAATCCGAATGTTAGTGGGGGAGGGTGACTGGCGATTGTACACTTTTGCCCCCGCGCCGTGTCCATACGTTGCGCGACAGCGAGCGGATTAACTGAAGGCAGCGGCGACTGCACTTGGAATACCCTTGCCGGGGGGCCCGGGGCGGCGCTACCGTCCGGCGATGCAACCATCATCCGATCGTCCGCTGCCGACCGCCGCCGACGTGGATGCCGCTGCGCGGCGCCTCGCGGGCGTTGCCTTGCACACGCCGCTGCTCACCTCGCCCGTGCTCGATGCGCTCACCGGCGGGCGCGTATTTCTCAAGGCGGAGACGTTGCAGCGCACGGGCTCGTTCAAGTTCCGCGGGGCCTATAACAAACTCTCGTCCATCCCACAGGCTGAGCGCGCGGGCGGCGTGGTGGCGTTTTCCTCGGGCAATCACGCGCAGGGCGTGGCGGCGGCGGCGCGCCTTCTCGGCATGCCGGCAGTGATCGTCATGCCGTCGGATGCGCCGCGCCCGAAGCGGGAGCGCACGCAGGCGCTCGGCGCGGAGGTTGTGCTCTACGACCGCGCCCGCGAGGATCGCCAAGCCATTGCGTGCGAGATCGCGGAGAAGCGCCATGCCGCGCTGGTTCCGCCCTATGACGATGCGCTGGTCATTGCCGGTCAGGGCACCACCGGCCGCGAAATCGTCGAAGATTTGGCGGCGCAGGAATTGGCGCCCGAGGTCGTCGCGGTGACGGCGTCGGGCGGCGGGCTGACCGCCGGGATCGCGCTCGCCGTGAAGGCGAGAATACCGCAGGCGCACCTCTATACCGCGGAGCCCGAGGGCTTCGATGATCATGCCCGCTCGTTCAAGAGCGGGCGGCGGGAAAAGAACGCCGCGCTCACCGGCACCATCTGTGACGCGCTGATGGCGCAGACGCCCGGCGAGTTGACCTTTGCCATCAACCGCGAACTGGTCGGTGCGGGCGCCGCCGTCAGCGACCAGGAGGTCGCCGCTGCCGTCGCCTTTGCCTTTCGCGAGCTCAAGCTGGTGGTGGAGCCGGGCGGGGCGGCTGCGCTTGCCGCGCTTATCTCGGGCAAGATCGATGTGAAGGGCAAGATCGCGGTCGCGGTTCTCTCCGGCGGCAATGTCGATCCGGAACTGTTCTACCGGCTGGTGGCTTGATCGGCGCAGTCATGTAGCCCGGATTGAGCGGAGCGGAATGCGGGACGCGTCCCGCATGGCGCGAGCGCTGCGCATGTCGCCGCGGCGCGTCCAAGATGCGCGTGAACCGCTTAAGGCGTGATGCGGGCTACGAACTGGTGGCTTAGTCTGTCCTCCGTGCTCCATCCTCCCTTCGCCTGGCGACTTGCGGTGTTCTACGCCGCGCTGTTCGTCGCGCTCGGTGTGCAAGTGCCGTTCTTGCCGCTCTGGCTCGCGGCCAAGGGGCTCGATGCCGGCGCGATCGGCATCGTGCTTTCCCTGCCGATGATCGTGCGGGTGTTTGCGATCCCGCTTGCAACGCGCGGCGCCGATCGCCACGACGCGCTGCACACGGTCCTCGTGGTCGCCTCTGCGATGGCCGTGCTCGGCTACAGCGCGCTCGGACTTACGCAGGGAGTCCTCGCCGTCACCTTGGCGTACGCGCTGGCATCCGCGTTTTTCACGCCGCTCATACCGCTTGCCGATGCCTATGCGCTGCGGGGGCTCGGCCACATCGGACGGGCCTACGGCCCGGTGCGCCTGTGGGGCTCCGCCGCCTTCATTGTCGGCACCTTCGCCGCCGGCCTGCTGCTCGACGTCATCGCGGCCCGTGATCTCATTTGGATCATGGTGGCGACTCTGGCGATGACCACGGCGGCGGCGTTCGCGCTCTCCCCGCTGACCTTACGCGACGGCGTAGCGGCAAAAGGCTTGCCGTTCGCGCGCGACCTCTTGCGCGATCCGGTTTTGCTTGCGGCGGCTGCCGCGGCAGGCCTCATTCAGGCAAGCCACGCAATCTATTATGGTTTCTCTGCGCTCGATTGGACAACAGCGGGCTTCGACGGCGGTGCGATCGCAGCGCTCTGGGCGCTCGGGGTCGTCGCGGAGATTGCCCTGTTTGCGATCTCGGGCCGGCTGCCGATCGCGCCGACCACGCTGCTCATGCTCGGCGGCGCGGGCGCAGTCATTCGATGGGGTGCCATGGCGTTCGATCCGCCGCCCGCGCTGTTGCCGCCGTTGCAATGTCTGCATGCGTTCTCGTTCGGCGCCACCCATCTCGGTGCGGTCGCCGTGGTGGCGCGCCGGGCGCCGGCCGCGTTGGCCGCGACCGCGCAAGGCTATTTCGCCGTTGCGCTCGGTCTCGTGATGGCGGCAGCGTTGGGGGTTTCAGGCGTGCTCTACGCTCACTGGGGCGGCTTTGCCTATGCCGCCATGGCGCTCGTTGCAGCTGGCGGCGGCCTCTTTGCTGTGCTCGCGCACCGGCTTGCGCGGGGGAGGTAGAGCTTAAGGCGACGTGTCTCGGGCGCAGCGCAGCACGAAGCCCTACGAGCGCGCTTACGCGCTTATAGCTCCACTTCGTTGCGCGCTGCGCCGCATCCGGGGCACGCGGCCTAAGATCACTCACAGGTCTGGTACATCGCGGTGAGTTCACGACCGCTGAGATACTTCATGCGTGGGGAGAGGCCGCCGCGCCGCGCGATCCAGCTGCGCACGCGCTCGGGATAGATGTCCATCAACAGCTGCGTCGCCTCGCGGCTCGTCACCTGCTGGCCATTGCTGCCGGGATGCCATGCCGCGTGAAAGCCGAGCCGCGCGCGCGACGTGACGCAGATCCGCTCGCGCGGAATGACGCCGAGCACCATGGTGCAGGCCGACAAGCAAGGGCCGTCGATGATGACGCGCTCGCCTGAACCTCGCAGCGCCGCTAGGTTTTCCAGATAAGGTCCGATTTGGCCGCCGGCATCCGCCTTGATTCGGACCGCGGCATGCGCAGTCGACACCGTCAGCGCCGCCGCAACGGCGCCGGCCAGAACAGCGATTTTCATGCTTGCCCTCTCCGTGCTCCGGCGCCCGTCCCGGCAGAGCTGGCGCCGCCCTCGAGCAATGTTTGTAAATCAAATGTGGGATTATTGCGACAATGTCCCTCCGCTCCGGAAAACGCTTAACAATCAGTTCTCCAGTGAGGTGTGGTTCCACCTGCTCTCATCTCAGGCGTTCAATCGCCAGGCGATCGACGTTCAGAGTGGGCTCGGCAAACGCGAGACCTTGGCGAAATCCTAGAGTGGAGGTTCCACTCCGCCCTCTTTCTTGCAGGCGATGCCCGCCTCCTCGAGATCGAGCTCGCGCTCGATGCGTCGGCGCGCTTCGTCGGTAATTTTCCCCTCTCGCAGCAGCTGGTAGATGTATTCGCGCTCGGCGGCAATCAGTTCCGACCTGAGGTCCGCCGCCGCGAAGGCAGTTTCGAAGCCGTTTGACGTATTTCTCGGCAGCCGTCCCATTCGATCGTCATGCCGGGCGCGCAGAATTGCCAGGACCTCGGGCGTAATTCGGCCCGCGGCCGCAAGCTGGTCGAGCCGGTTTTGCATCGCGTTCAAAGCGTCCGCGCGCGCAGAAAGCTCGGCCGTGTGCTCGCGCTCGCGCTCCTCGGCGGCGTGGCTCCCCAACCCGAGCCAGCGCACAACGGCCGGCAACAGCAATCCCTGGCCAACCAGCGTGACGACGATCACTCCGAACGTCACGAACAGAATGAGATCGCGGTAGGGAAACGGCGCGCCGGCCAGCGTGGTCAGCGGAATGGCCAGCGCCGCCGCCAGCGAGACGACGCCGCGCACGCCGACGAACGCAAGAAAGAAGGACCACTGCCAGGCCGGAACCGGATCGCGGCGCGCGAGCGCGGGGCTGAGCCAGCGTGGCAAATAAACCGCCGGAAAAACCCAGACAAACCGGGCAACGATGATGACTGCAACAGTGAGCAAGACGGCAAGCAACGGGCCCTGCATCGAAACCGTATCAATCCGATCGAGCAGCGTTCGAATCTGCAAGCCGGTGACGAGGAAGACCAGTCCCTCGAGCAGATAGATGACCAGATCCCAAAAGAATATTCCTTGCAGCCGCGTCGCGGCCGGAATGAGCAGCGGCCCGTTCCAACTGACGAACAATCCGGCGGCGATCGTCGCCAAGACTCCCGAGCCTCCAAAATGCTCGGGGAGCAAAAATGCGGCATAAGGCGTGAGCAGCGACAGCGTGATCTCGACGCGGGGATCGCGCGCCCAGCGGCGCAAGCGCAGACTGAGCCAGCCCAGGCCAATGCCATAGGCAATCTCTCCGACCACGATGAGGGCAAACGTTCCCGCGGCCTCGAACAGGGAGAAAACGCCGCTGCCGACCGCGGCGACGGCAAAGCGGTAAAGGATCAGGGCGGTCGCGTCATTGGCGAGGCCTTCACCTTCGAGGATGACGACAAGCCGGCGTGGAACGCCCAGCCTGCGAACCATGGCGAGCGGCGCGACCACGTCGGGGGGCGACACGATGGCGCCGAGCACGAAACCGACCGCAAGCGGCATGCCGAGCAGCCAGTGCGCTACTGCGGCCACGGAACAGGCGGTGAAGACGACACACCCGACGGCCAGCAGCGTGATCGGCCGCAGATTGAAGCGAAACTCGCGCCAGCTCATGGCGACGCCCGCCGAGTAGATCAGCGGCGGCAGGATCCCGAGCAGCACCAATTCCGGAGCGAGCTCGATCCGCGGCAGGCCGGGAATGAGCGCGAGCGTGATACCGGCGATGACGAGAAGGATCGAGGGAGCGGTGTTGAGCCGCCGTGCCACGACGGCCACGACGACAAGCACCGCGATCAGCAGCAGGAGCGTTTGGATCGTCGCGGTCACAGGTCACACACTGTTTGGCCGAGGCTTTCTTCCTTCAAGACCAGCCATCATTCCACCCGACGTGGCACTGGTTAACAAGCAACCCGGCGACGTTAGCGCCGCCCTTGCGAGCATTCATCCCCACAGCGCCGGGGCCGGCGGGTGAACGTGGCTCCCCTCATAGCAAAGGCCGTCCGGCCGGTCGCGCGCGAGCAAAAGCGGTCCATCGAGATCCACCACGCGCGCCCGCTGCGCCACAAGCATAGCCGGCGCCATCGCCAGCGAGGTGGCAACCATGCAGCCGACCATGAGGGTCAATCCCAGCCGCTGCGCCTCGCGGGTCATGGCGAGCGCCTCGGTCAACCCGCCGGCCTTGTCGAGTTTGAGGTTGACGGCGTCGTATTTGCCGACCAGCGCCGACAAGGAGGCGGCAGTGTGCGCGCTCTCGTCGGCGCAGATCGGAACAGGATGCGCGATATGCGCGAGAGCATCATCGCGGTCGGCCGGCAGGGGTTGCTCGATGAGCGTCACTGCGGCTTGCGCGCACGCGGCAAGGTTTTCCGCGAGATTGTCCGCGGTCCAGCCTTCATTGGCGTCGACGATTAACTCGGCGTTCGGCGCGGCGCGCCGCACTGCGGCGATCCGCGCAGGATCCCCGGGAGCGCCAAGCTTGATCTTGAGCAGCGGCCGATCGGCGGCCGCGGCGGCGGCTTTCGCCATCGTATCGGGCCCTGCAAGCGAGATCGTGTAGGCCGTGGTGAGGACCGTTGGCGCTGGCAGACCCATGAGTTCGTGCACTGGTCGTCCGGCCCGCTTGGCCGCCAAATCCCAGAACGCGCAGTCGAGCGCGTTGCGCGCTGCGCCGGCCCGCATCGCCGACTGCAGTTGATCGCGATCAAGACCGCGGGCGATCTCCGAGTTCATCGCCTCGATCGCCGCTGCGACGTCCTCGACCGTCTCGCCATAGCGCGCATAGGGCACGCATTCGCCCCGGCCGCGGTACGCGCCGTCGGAGAGTTCGGCGACCACGACCACGGCTTCGGTCTTGGCGCCACGACTGATGGTAAAGGCGCCAGCAATCGGCCAGCGTTCCACCCGGGCGGACAGCGCGAGGGGAATCATGTGGGGCGCATCACGCGCGTATTCGTGCGCAATGGAATCATCGAGAGGCAAACTCAGTCTGCTCCCTCTCCCGCAAGCGGGGGAGGGGTGAGGAGGGGGACCCCGCAAGCGGGGGAGGGGACGATGTGGCACAATCCATCGGAGTGCAACGGTTCTACGTCATCACAACTTGCTCTAAAAGAAGCGCCCATGGAGATCGAGCGGCAAAGCCTGTCGCGTGTTAGTGTTTGGACGATGCGCTCCGCAACGAACCACGTTTCCGCGGCTCTCGTATTTTTCATCATTGCGGTCGTTGGCCTGAGGTACGGGCACGCGCAAGCTGCCGGCGGCGACAATTCCGCGATTTATCTCTATGCCGGCGCCGACCGCGAGCAGCGCCTCATCGCCAAAGCGCGCGAGGAGGGCACGCTCACACTCTACACCTCGATCGCAACGACCGAGTCGGGGCCGCTCACGCAGGCCTTTGAAGCCAAATATGGCGTCAAGGTCCAGCTCTGGCGCGCGCTCAGCGAGAACGTGGTGCAGCGCGCGCTCACCGAAACGCGCGCCGGCCGTCGCAGCATGGACGTGGTTGAGACCAACGCGCCGGAGGTCGAGGCGCTCGCGCGCGAAGCCGTGGTGGCGCAATTCAACAGCCCCTACCTCGCCGATCTGCCCCCTGGGCGATCCCGCCGCACCGGCGCTGGTTCGCCGACCGGGCGAACCTCTGGGTGGTCGGTTACAACACCGAGAAGATCAAGCGCGAGGAGCTGCCCGCAACGCTCGACGGCTTCGCCGATCCGCGCTGGAAAGGGCGCCTCTCGCTCGAGGCGACCGACAGCGACTGGATGTACGGCATCATCACTTTCATGGGCGAGGAGCGCGGGCTCGAGTTCTTCCGCAAGCTTGCGGCGTTGAAACCGCAAATGCGCAAGGGACACATCCTAGTGGCCCAGCTCGTGGCCGCCGGCGAGTTGCCGATGTGCCTGACCATCTACAGCGGCAACGCGGACTCGATCAAAGCGAAGGGGGGACCGATCGATTGGGCCGCGGTCGAACCGCTGGTCGGACGTCCGCAGGCGATCGCGCTTGCGAAGAATGCGACGCATCCCCATGCGGCGCTGCTGTTTGCCGATTTCGTCCTGTCGCCGGCGGGACAGAAGCTGCTCGCCGACATGGGCCGCGTGCCGTCGAGCCGGACCCAGAAAACGCTGCTCGACCAGTACCGGCACGTCATGATCGACCCGATCAAGTGGCTCGACCAGGCGCCGAAATGGGAGAAGGTGTGGACCGAGCTGTTCTTGAAATAAGAACAGCAAGTAGCCCGGATGAGCGCAGCGACATCCGGGATTTGAGCCTTGATCACGAACCCGGATGTCGCTTCGCTCCATCCGGGCTACGCGGCTGCTCCGCCGATCAGTCGAAACGACCGGCCGCGTGGGCGAGCATGGTATAGACCTTGCCCGTCTCCGACGTGAGATAGGTCCGCGTCAGCATCTGATCGCGGTCGTCGCGCGAGACCTCCTCGAGCAGCCGCTCGAACTCGCCGATATAACGCTCGACGGTGCGGCGGAAATCGGCGTCGGCGCGATAGCGCTTGCGGATTTCCTCGAACGCCTTCTGGCCCTGCAGGGTGTAAAGCTTGCGCGTGAACACGTTGCGTTCGCCGCGCTTGTAGCGATCCCACAGCTCGGCTGCTGCGTCGTGGTCGATCATGCGAGCGATGTCGACCGCAAGCGAATCGAGCGACTCGAGGCCGTGACGCTCGGGGCGCGCGCTCTCGTTGGGAGCGCCGCGCGCAGGCGGCGCCTCGCGTGCCGGCGCTTCGGCCTCCTGCGAGGCGCGCGTCAGCAACTCGGAGAGCCAGCCGGTGCGCCCGCCGCCGGCCGGGCCGGCTGCTTGCGCCGGGCTCAGCGACGGCGCCTCCGCCCGTCGCGGCGGTATGGCCGGCGCGATCATGCCGGCAATATCCGAGCGCGCTCGGGTAGGCTCCCCCCGCGGCGGGCTGCCGTTGGTGCGCTCCTCGCGTGCGGCCCCGCGTCGAACACCGACTTCGGCCGGCTCCATGCGCAGCGCCGCCGGCTCCACCGCGTCGGCGCTGCGACTGTGGCGGGCGACGATGCGGTTGAGTTCGGCCAGCGCCTCGATCTGGTCGACGATCACGCGCCGCATGTGCAAGGTGGCGTCCGCCGTCTCCTGCGGCAGTTCGAGAATGCCCTTGCGCAGCTCGCCACGCGTCGTCTCCAGCTCGCGGCGCATGTCGGAGCTCATCTGCTTCAATTCGTCCAGCACCTCGGCGAAACGCTGCGCCGCCTGCGTGAGCATGGCATGCGACTCTTCGCTCGCCTGCTCATAGATGCTGTGAATGGCCTCGCTCAGGCGCGTCCGCTCCTCCTCGGTGCCGCTGCGGATCGCCTCGAAGCTTTCCCTGATGGCTTCGGCCCCGCCCGCCGCCGATTCCGCGGTCAGACGGGCAATCTCGCGCGCCCGTTCGCCCGCGCCTTCGAGCGACTGGTCGAGCACGCCGGCAAATCGCGTGAGCCGCTCTTCGAGATCGCCGGCTTTGCTGTCGAGCGCGCCGGTCAGCTGCTCCAGTGCGGCGCGGCGCTCGGCGAGCGTGCTCTCGGTCTGCTGATTGCTGCCGTCGATCGCAGCGACCGCCTCCGCCAGCGAGCGGGCGTGCGCATCGAACTGGCCGGCGATCTGGCTGAGGTCGTTGAGGGTCGCAACCGACATCTCCTTGAAGCTCGCGATGTTGCGCTCCACGTCGCTGTTGGCCGCCCCCGCCTTTTGCGCGACATCGTTCATGGCGGCGACGAAATCGGCGACCCGCGCAACGAGCGTGCTCTCGATGTCGCTCATGTTCTCATGCGCGCCGCTCAAGACTTCCTGCAGGAGAATGTTGGCTTCGCGCAGACGCTCGTAGAGTGCGGTCGTATCGGAGCGCAGCATGTTGTGCGTCTCCTGCATCTCGGTAACGGCGGCGGATGCGGTCTGCTTGGACTGCTCGACCGCGCCATGCGTCGTGTCCTGCAGGTCCTGGAGCGTTCGGGTGATGGTCTTGGCTGCGCTCTGCGTGGCCAGTTCCGCGGTTTCACGCAACTCCTTGATCGCGCGATTGACCGCTTCGCTCGTGGTTTCGGTCGCGGCGATGTGGCTTGTCTGCAAGTCCTTGAGCGACTGATTGACCGCGCCGGTCGCGGTTTCGCTTGCCTGGCTGATGAGGCGGGCGATCTGCCCGCTGTTGTCCATCATCGTCTGGGTGAAGTTGAAGCCCTTGGCCTCGATCGCCTTGACGGCCGTATCGGTCACGCGGCCCACTTCGCTGATGAATTCCTCGCTCTTGCGGGTAAGCGCAGCGAGCAGGCCGCTCGATTTCTCATCGACGACCTGCGTCATTTCGCCGGCGCGCTGGCGCACCGTCGTTGAAATCTCCTCGGCCTTGCCGACAAAGCTGCGCGCGACCTCGGCGCTGACCGAAAGCAGCGTGCGTTCGACTTCCCCGGCGTTCTGTTTGAGCACGTTGCTCACGCCGGTCGACATGCCGCTGATCATGCGCTCCGCATCATGCGCACTGGCGCGGATCGCGTTCGTGGTGTTGGCGGCGAGCTGCGCGAGCGAACGCTCCGCCTCGGCGCTGTTGGTCTTCACCACCTCGGCGAGCTCACGGATGCCAGTATTGATTGCGCCGGAGGCCGAGTTCGAAAGATTACCGAGCGAGCGCTCTGCCTCGTCGGTGGCCGTCCTTATGCTCGTGCTCAGGTGCTCTGCGCGCGCACCGATCGCCTCCACTGCGGCCGCGGTCAGCCTGTCGATCGTCTGCGCGGCATCGCCGGCATTGGTCCTGATCGCGCTGCTCAGATGCTCGGTACGGTCAGCGAGCAGTTCGGCAGCCGATTGGCTGCGGGTCTCGATCTCCCGGGACAAGCTCTCAGTGCGCGCGCTGAGCAACTCGGCAGCCGATTGGCTGCGGGCCTCGATATCCCTGGTGAAGCTTTCGTTACGCGCGGCGATCATGTCGACCGCCGATTGGCTGCGAGCCTCGATATCCCTGGTGAAGCTTTCGTTACGCGCGGCGATCAGGTCGACCGCCGATTGGCTGCGGGCATCGATCTCCTTGGTGAAGCTCTCGGTGCGCGCGGTGATCAGGTCGGCAGCCGATTGGCTGCGGGTTTCGATCTCCTTGGTGAAATTCTCGGTGCGCGCGGCGAGCAGGTCGACGGCCGCCTGGCTACGCACCTCGATTTCCCTGGTCATGTTCTCGGCGCGGCCGCTCAGCAGATTCTCGAACCGAGTGATGCGGGTGTCCAGATTGTCGGCGACCTCCATGGCCTTGACGCCGAGCGTCCTGTCGACGTCCTCGACCTTGGCGCCGATGGTTTCGGCGAGCTGCGCTCCGCGCGCATTGATGATGCCGGTGATATCGGCGATGCGCTTGTCGAGGGCGCCGATCACTTCCTTGCCGCCTTCGCCCACGCGCTTGGCGACGTCGCTCACGCGCGCCGCGAGCGTCTCGCCCAGCGTCTGGGTGCGGCTGTCGAGGGCGTCCCGGAAGCGAATGAATTGCTGGTCGACGCTTGCCGTGATCTCGGCAGATTTGACGGTGACGCGGGTATCGAAATTGTCCAGGTAATCGCGCATCGCGCTGGAAATGTCCTGCGTGCGCTCGCCCAGACGCTCGACCATTTCGCCGCCATAGGTCTTCACCGTGCGGTCGAACTCGGCGAGGTGGCGGGTAATGAGATTGCCGAGCGTGCTGGCGTCGCGGGCGATGCGTTCCGCTAGCTCGGTGCCGCCACGATTGAACATATCCTCGAACGATTGCAGCCGCATCGCAAGCAGTTCGCGCATCGCCTCGCCGCGGCCGGAGATCGTATCGGCGAGTTCGGTTGTGCCTTGGTTGAACATCGCTTCGAACGATTGCAGCCGCATCGCAAGCAGTTCGCGCATCGCCTCGCCGCGGCTGGAGATCGTGTCGGCGAGCTCGTTTCCGCCCTGATTGAACATCGCTTCGAACGATTGCAACCGTGCGGCCAGCATTTCGCGCGTCGCATCGCCGCGACTGCTAATCACGTCGGCAAGCGCATCGGCGCTCTCGCGGAACTGGTCGGTCACGCGCTCGCCGCGCTGCACGATGGTATCGGTGATGCGCGTGCCGGTCTGCTCGAGCCTGGACACCACGTCTCCGCCGCGCAGGCTGAGATCGAGCACGAGCGAGTCGCCGGTGTTCTTCAGTGTGGTGTTGACCTCCTCGATGCGGCTGGAAATCGTGTCGGCGAGCTGGTTGCCGCTATCGATCACGAGATCCGTCAGCTCCTGCGAGCGGCTGCTCATCAGATCGAGAATCTCGGTGGACTTTTGTGCGAAGTTCTCGCTCACTCGATCGAGCCGCTCGGACATCATGCGGTGAATGTTGGCGGTGATTTCGTTGAATTCGTCGCCGATGTGATCGGTCTTGAAATTCAGCGTCGTGGTCAGGCGGTCACTGGCGGCCGAAATGGCCTGCGATGTGTCGCGGCTGGTCTTTTCGAGGCGGTCGAGCAAGTCGCCGCCGCGCTCGCCGAGCGTCTGGATCATGGTGTCGCCGGCGGTGCCGAGCGCGCGCGTGATGTGCTCGGCTTTCTCGGACAACGCGTGGGTGATCCGCCGCGAAGCTTCGTCGACCTGCTCGGCAACGAGCTCGCTGATCTGCGAAATGTCGTGGCTGAGATCGAGATGGACGCTGTTGATGGCGTCGCGGATCTGGTCGGCTTGGCCGACCAGGTTATCGCGCTGGCTGCCCAAATCCTGCAGCAGCGCGCGGATGCGCACCTCGTTATCGTTGTAGGCATGTTCGAGGGCGGAAACCTCGTTCGCCACCAAGGTCTCGAGCTCGGCGGCGCGCGCGAGTGCGCGCTCCACGCCATCGCCCATGGCCGCCACCTCCCGTCGGATCGCTTCACCGACGGTGACGATCGACTCGCGCGCGACCGTCTCGGGCTCGGCCAAGCGCATGGCAACCTCGGCCATCGACTGAGTGATGAGCCGCAACTCTTGCGAGCGCCAGGCGATGTGGGCGAGGACATAGAAGAAGATGATCGGCACGAAGAACACGAGGCCGAGCACGGCCAGCACCGGGGCTGTGAGGCCGCTCGGCCCGAGCGCGGATTGCAGTTCGGGCAGATACATCCAGCCGAGCACGAGCCCGACCAAAACCCAAAGGCCCGCGAAAATGCTGGCGGTGACGTAGGACGTGCGTGCCGGGCGGCGCTGCAGCGTTCGCAGGATCTGGCCAATCGATTCACGATCGTCATTGGCCGCGCGACGCGGCAAGCTGTGCTCTTCCGGTTGGCGGATCTCCACATCGGGCGTGACGGTTGCGGCGGCGCGCCACTCCGAGGGCGCCTCCTCGGACGGCGTCACGGGCGGGGCGGACGGAGCTACTACCGCGTCGCGCGCCGAGAGCGCCTCCTGGATCGCCGAAAGCGCCGCTTCCGTCGGATCCTTGATCTTCTTCGGAGTGTTTGCCATGTCCGTCGTCGCCTCGTATTACGCTGGACTAGAGCAGCGGCAGGAGCGAGACCCCTGACCGCGCCACGAGCGCGTTAGCCTTGAGATCCCTGCGGAACCCCCTCGGGCGGCCGTGTCCGCCCAGACATTTCACCGCCGTTGGGCTATCCTATCGGCTTGGCATACCGAAGGAAACTGCTTGTTAAGGCGTCTTTAATCATCGTTAACGGGCAGGCCGACCATGGGTCGAGCACCGCACGGCAAAGACAGCGTCTGCACCCCTGGCGAGGATGTGCCTGGTCAGATTGCTTCCGGCGTGCGTCCGACCGAGGCGCAGCGGCGTTACCTCGAGCGCGGCTTGACGCAACCCGGCGGCAAGCTCCCGCTTTTCGACCGGGACGGGCGCGAAGTGTCGAGGAAGACCGTTGAATCATGCCTAGCCCATGGCTGGGCCACGCCTTGGGTGCACAATCCGATCAAACCGGACTGGCTGGTCTGCCGCCTAACCCCGGCGGGCTATCGCGCGCTCGGCGGCGAGCCGCCGGCAGAGCCTGCACCCAGGGGAGGGCGCCTGTAGTTCTGCCGAGACAGCGCGAGCGGCGAAGTCGGTCGCTCCTTCTGCTTGCCGTTGCGCCGGGCAAGGGCGCACAACGAGCGCGCGGCGTCATTATTGCTTCAAGCACGAACGAACATGCTCTATAGGACGCCGCATCACCGCAGATGCCGGATTGTTCGCCGACGCATGCCGAAAATCACCTATATCGATTATGAAGGCACCGCCCGCACGGTCGAGGGCGAGATCGGCTCGACCGTCATGGAGACGGCGATCAAGAACGCCATTCCCGGCATCGAGGCGGAGTGCGGCGGCGCCTGCGCCTGCGCCACCTGCCACGTCCACGTCGACGACGCGTGGCGTGCGACGGTGGGCGACCCTTCGCCGATGGAGGAGGACATGCTCGACTTCGGATACGACGTCCGGCCGAACTCGCGCCTGTCCTGCCAGATCAAGGTCACCACCGAGCTCGAAGGGTTGGTGGTGCGCACGCCCGAGCGGCAAGCGTAAACGGCGATTAGCGAATAGTATGCGGGATCACCCTATTCGCTATTCGCCACTCGCTATTCGCAAGGGGCATTCCGCATGAGCGAAGTGATCAAGACCGACGTGCTGATCATCGGCGCGGGGCCGTGCGGGCTCTTCGCGGTGTTCGAGCTTGGCCTGCTCGACATGAAGGCGCACCTCGTCGACATCCTCGACAAGATCGGCGGCCAGTGCGCGGAGCT
>Ga0081455_10004099_pt1 | contig 16491 bp, 24 predicted proteins | sample TabmetS3T2R1_FD_70207 | JGI IMG/M metagenome (GOLD analysis project Ga0081455, IMG submission 70207) | Tabebuia heterophylla rhizosphere microbial communities from the University of Puerto Rico - S3T2R1 | ecosystem: Host-associated > Plants > Roots > Rhizosphere ... | reverse complement strand
CCCCGCCTCGAAATATGTCGTGCAGGCAGGTTCGGTCATACCAGCCGCCCTCCTCACGGGCATCCGCTCCGACCTACCCGGCCAGGTCACGGGTCAAGTCACCGAGAATGTCTATGACAGCCCGACCGGCCGCTACCTCCTGATCCCACAAGGATCGAAGCTGATCGGCATCTACGACAGTCAGGTCTCGTTCGGGCAGTCGCGCGTTCTCCTCGTCTGGACTCGCCTCATCTTTCCGAACGGTCGTTCCATTGTGCTCGAACGTCAGTCGGGTGCTGACTCCGAAGGCTATGCCGGACTCGAGGACCAGGTCGATTATCACTGGAGCCGATTATTCATGGCAGCTGCTCTCTCGACACTGCTTGGCGTCGGCTCCGAACTCGGGGCCAGCAACACAGATAGCGATATCGTCCGCGCGCTGCGACGCGGCAGCTCGGATTCCCTCAACCAGACCGGCCAACAAATCGTGCGCCGCAACCTCAATGTCCAGCCGACATTGACAATTCGGCCCGGATTTCCGGTCCGCGTCATTGTCAACCGCGACCTTGTCCTTGCACCCTATCCAAGCTGTGGAGGAATCCCGTGTCCAAGCTAAAGATCGGAACGATCCTCGACGACAGGCCGGTGAAGCTTGCAATCGAGCTCCCGGCTCACGTCAACCGCGATCTGATTGCCTACGCGGAGGTGCTGGGACGAGAATCGGGCCAGACTATCGAGCCCGCCAAGCTCATCGGCCCGATGTTGGCCCGCTTCATGTCAACGGACCGCGCATTCGCGCGGTCTCGTCGAGCGAGGCGAGAGACCAATCAATTCGATCGCGTCTCAACGCTTCCGCCTAAGCCGCTCCCATGAATCGAGTGGCGCACAGGGCGTCTTGCCGTCGCCGCTTGTGCTTGACCTGGTTGACCGTGCAAATTTGCCGCCAAGTCGATGCGATACGCACCCATTTCATGAAGACAGACCAAGCCTTCTCGCGATCGCGCTGGCAGAAGCAAAGGACATGAAAAGCCCGCCGATTACGGCCGACCCGAGCGAAGCTGTTCTCGCTCCAAAGTGGTGTCGTCGGTCTTTCGCCAGGGTGCGGGCGAGACTCAGGAATCGACGAAGGGCTGGATTGTCATTGTGCGGCAACCATGCGGCGCTGAACTGAAGCAGCTCATCATTTCGCGCGATTGGTCGGAACACTACCTTTGGAAAGGGCGTCGCGGCTGTCGCTTCGGTCGTAAGACTGATGCCGAGGCCCATCGCCACCAGGTGCATCAAGGTGTCGCGACCAACATTGAGCTTCTGCATGGCGCCGCGATTAGGATCGGGGAGCCGTCTGGTGAGCCGCTCGCAGAGTGCACGGTCATACTCGGATTGACGCACAATCAAGTATTCTTTGCGAAGATCCGCCCATTCGATCTCCTTTCTTTCACATAACGCGTGATGCTCCGGGAGCACGACAAAGATCCGTTCCGTCCAAAGCGGAAGAGTTTCGCAACCGGAGGCATCGGTCGTGTCCATGATGAATGCCACATCAAGCTGTCTTTTCCGGACAGCCGCCACGTGATCCGCCGATGCACTTTCCAGAAACTGAATGCCAACCTCGGGGTGACGTGAATGATAGACTTGTATCAGGTCGCGCAGATAACCAGCGCCTATCGATGACAGAATGCCAATACTGATCCGGCCGATCGTACCGCTGCCCGCGGCTGTTGCTGTCTTCACCGCCTGATCGAGCTGAACAAGTGCCGCACGCGCCTCCTGCAAGAATCGGACGCCAGCATTCGTGATTCTTACACCAGCATGGTGTCGTTCGAAGAGCGATACCCCGAGCTCATCCTCCAACTCTCGCACGCGACGACTGACTGCAGATTGCCTGACACCCAAGACAGTCGCAACACGACGAAAACTCAGGTACTCGCCGACCAGGAGCGCCTGACTCAGGGAGATCAGGGTAAGAGCAGGGGAGGGCACCCCCTTCTTGCGCCGTGATCTGCTCGATGACATTCAAATACCGAGACTGAAAAATCCTAAAGAGCCGCCCACAATCGTTAGAACGCGATCTGAATCACTATTTTTTTCGCCTGTCTTCGCGCTTGGTCAAGGGGCACTCGAGGTGGGCATTATTACGGCCAGCTGCGTGTCGGTCTGTCCACATGGTCGATGAAGACATGAAGACCACAAAACTGTCCGGGCCCACGATCGAAGGATCGATATTATCGTGCCAAAGTCGTCCACTTACATCCCATTCTTCCTTGCCACTTCTTCTCTGACATCACAGCACCAGCCCATGTATTTATCAACATGCGTTGACATATTACGTAGGCCCCCTATATATTTGTCAATGGCCGTTGACAAAGCGGCAGGGCGTCGCATGCAAAAGGTCCGAAAATCCGACCGAACACGCGCAGCGATCCTCGGCGCGGCGCAAAAACTCTTTGCTGAACATGGCCATGAGCGGACAACCGTGCGCGAGATAGCCGCCAAGGCGTCCGTCGACCCAGCCCTCGTGATTCGCTATTTCGGCAGCAAGGACGAGCTGTTCGTGCGGGCCGCCGCCTTCGACTTGAAAGTACCAGATCTTGACAAGATCAACCGCTCGCAAATAGGCGAGACACTGATCCGGCGCTTCCTCGAGCTGGGGGAGGGCTTTACCGGCATGACGGTCCTGCTCCGATCGGCAGCCTCGAACGAATACGCCGCTAGCAGGATCCGTAAGCTGCTCGCTGCTCAGGTCGTGCCTGCGTTTGCTCGCGTCGGCAACCGCGCTACTGCACGCGAGCGCGCCGCCCTGGTGACTTCTCAGTTGCTCGGCCTGGCGCTGTGCCGATACATTCTGAAGATTTCACCGCTTGCTGAAATGTCCCAAGAAGAGATCGTCAAACACATCGCACCCACGGTCCAGCGCTACGCCAGCGGGATGTCGTCGTAAGCTTGCCAGCAAGCCACTGAAAAAGCGTGCATGCCCCGAAACCGTACCGTCGGTTCGAATCCCACTCGCTCCGCCAGTTGCATCTCACCAAACATTCTCTGCCGGCTCGCCAGCGCGCGAAAAACTTCAATAAACACCGGTATTAGTCGGCAAACCTCTGCACTGTGAGACTCGCGCTGAGATCCGAAATTCGCTCTCTCCGGGCATTTTTCTCTAAAGCTCTGTACTTCGCGGTTTTAGTACGGAATTTGTAATCGCCTGAAATCTCGGCATTTTTCGAAAGCTGAACCTGTGCACTTTTCGAAAGATCACTTGGGTACCGAGAGCGACAGGAATCGAACACGAGCGTTGAAATCGCAGCTATTTCTCGCTCTCTCAGTAGTGACCCCGGTTGGTTGCTCCGCTCCGCAACTTGCGCTCGCCTTAAGGCAGCGGCTATGCAAGCGATTTCGCCCAGGAGTGCCTTGTCTCGGATCAAACGAGTTACATAGGGATGGAGTGATCGTCATGGCGCGCCTTTCACTTCGCGGTCACAGCGAAGCTGCTACCATCTGATCTCCAGAGACCTTCAAGAAGGCGGCGACTGCCCGATACAAACGAGCGCAAATCGATGTTGGGACCTCCTAAGAGAAGGGCGGCCGTTGTAGTAGCAAAGTCTCGTATGTCACTCATGAGTCCGAGGACATCAATCTGAAATAGTGTTCGGCGTGCTGGTAGTAGTTCTCGGCCGCAACCCTATCGCCCGCCTGGAGTTCAGCTTGGGCCAATGCCAGGTACCGGTCATAGTTTCTTCTCGCGTTGTGAGAGCCCCGTGCCTCTGGGCGCGGCGCACTCGATGCCCACCGCTGTGGCCGGCCAGCAGGTGACCCTGCCGGTCTCGGTCGACGCGTATTCATGTTTGGCATTCGACCATTTTGCATGGCTCACTCCTTGCGGGTAGCATGTGAAAACGCTCTGTGCTGCGCACGAATCACAAGAACCAGAGCTGGTGACTGAGCCAGCACAGTTGTGGCGTGCCTCGCACCCGCGTTCATCAATCCATGTGAGATGCGGTTTTCGCTGGCGGTCGAGCCGCCCCAACAACGAATTTTTGCATCGACGATAGAGACAAGCCCCTCGCAGAGGAAATGCTCTCACTATTTCCGGAGCTGGTTCGCTTAGTCGTCGTGGCGGTACCTGCCGACTACACGCGATTTACATGAACCAACAACGTTTTTATTGAGTAAAGCCGAAAAATTGTCAAGTACGGCGGTGCCGCTCGGTATCGCTAGTCGGGCGCAGTCCGAGTGGGTCAGGGCCTTCTCGACGAGCTCCCTCGTTAAAGATTCACGTCTCGCATTTCGGTCGGGAAAGGGCGTAGCGGGAGTGAGATGACGTTCAAACGATTAAAGCGGCGCCATTCATCACACGTGCTCGGCGACGCGACGGCGCGTGGATGCTGCGAGTACCCATTCGTCTGGACTACGACGGTCGGATCGCTCAGCGCTGGCGGCATCCAGTCGATGATCAGCGCGGCTTGCGCTTGGTGACGTTGGTGTAGGCTTTCGTCAAGGCCTTCAAGTCTTCTTCGAGCTTCGGCAACACGTTGCGTGTCGCCTCGCGCACTGCCTGCATACCCGCAGTTTTCGGTTCTCGCGCGTCATCAAGTATTTCCCTGCACCGGCGTATCGCGGCCTCCGTCTGGCTGATCCCGTTAGCTAGCTCGGCCACTGTCAGCTTTGTGTAATCCATTCGCGGCCTCCAAGGTCCTGGTCACCGCCACCCTCCCCGGCCCCAATCCTCTTCGGCCCGGCGCTTGAACTTGAGCCAGTCAGTAGAAATTCTCTCGGGGCTTAAGGAGAAGGAATTCAAAAATATTCTCTAATGGCCCATTTGCCCGAAAGGCACCACCGGCTTCGGCCACATCAAGGCATACACAGACGCCCCTGCCAGAAACAAAAGCCCGACTGCGACCACGACAGCGATGTAGGCGGCGAGCCGGAGCAAAATCCAATGTAGCATGGTGCCCGTGCCTATCTCCGGTACCCGGCACGTGTATCATCAAACGCCTCGACAATCACCCTGCGCAGCGGCGAGGCCATGGAGGTGGTCGCTGGCCTACGGCTATCACCGGGACCGCACACCGAAGTTCGGCTACGAGCCGACGCGCGAGGCTGCGATGGTGGCGTTCGCGAAGAGCTGGCGACGGGAGTGAGCCGGCAGGGCCTAGCCATCGCGCCGTTTACCTGACCTTAGTGAATCGGTGGGGCAGCTTCGCTAGGCAAGTCGCGAGCGGATTGCGCCCCGATGTCCTCGCAGCACGAAAATGTATTCGACCGATGGGTCACCCTTTGCCTCTTGGCGTCCTGGGGGCTCTGGGGATTGGTGATCTGGGCCACAATCGACTGAGGCACGGCGACGATCGTCACCGCTGGCCCCTCCGCCCGCCTTGATCGCCCGCCGCGACCCGGTCGGTTCCAACGGTGGGCCAAGAAAAAGCCCCGGACCCGCCCGGGGCTTAGGCTCGGAGATCGTCCAGGGACGAAACCTAGACAATCTCACCCTATCGCCAAATACAAACTTCGCCAAGGCTCCGTGGGCGAGCGGCTGTCTCAATTCAGACAATCGCCCATCACTTTTTGGCCAAGGTACTGGAGTGCGCTATGGCCGCAGTGCTTGAGGGGTGCCGCATAGGGGAGGCTGCAATGGTCACCAGAATCCTGAAAGACTTCGTGCTGTTCTCCTGTCTCGCCGCGTTCATTACGGGGATCGTGCTCGCGGCCGCGACCTTGCTCATCTAACAACAGGGGGCTTGGAAATGCGTTGCATCTCATGCGGCGCGGAAATGCGCATCGTGCAGGTCGAGCAGGACTTAGCCATGAGGGCGGCCGGATACGAGCACCGAAGATTGGAATGTGTCCGCTGCCAAAAGACTGAGCGACGGCTCGCCTTTAGCGGGGACAGCGCATCATTGCCATTCGAGTATCGGTGGGCTCTTGCGTCTCTGTTCGCGGCTAAGCTGTCCAGTGCGGCGCCTCCGCGTCCTGGCCGCACGAAATAAAGTGGGCGGCCCTACCAGGGTTGGAGGCAGGCTTCGCGGCGCAGGGCATCATCGCAGCGGATGGTCGAGCTGGTGCGCGCCGGGCTTGCGACCGCGACCGCGGAGCGCGCAAATTCAAGGACGAGTAAAAAGGCTCTGAAGAAGCTCGTGCGCCGTAAGGCCAAGGGCCATGTGATCGAAGAGGCTACGCCGCCCGAGCGCACCGATAACGTGATCAGTGGTCGCGACCGCGGCAACCTTGAACGGACGCCGCGCCAGGAGCTGTGTGAGCCACGGATATTTTTCGAGATGCTGGCGGGCACGCCGGAAGACCGCATGCGCACACCAAGACCAGGATGCGACGTTGTAAAATGACGCCGATGGCATACGTAGGGATTTCACACCCTCGTTTTAGGAGCACCGAATGGTAACGCGAGTAATCAAACTGCGCGAAGCAGAAGAACCTGCCCCAGAGATGGCGCAGGAAGTACTCTCGCAGAGCAAGCGACCGGAAGTCGGCCGATTCTTGCTCCAAGTGGATAGGCAAACGAAGGGGTCATACGCGACGGCTGAAGCCGCCGAAAAGGCTGGAATTGTGATTAAGCAAGGCCACCCAATAGTCCGGGTATCCGTGTATGACAGCGTTGAAACTGCGAACAAAATCATTGAGCTGCCCGAAGGGTCGTCTCCGAAGCCCTGATTGGTGGAGCTACTAGGCCCCGCCTTCGAGCCGCTGCCACAACGCCCACACGAACGGCTTGCCCTCCTCCGAGACTGGGTGCCATCGATGGACAAAGACTATCTGACCCTCAAACACGCGCCTATCGGGCCGAACGAAGAAGACTACGACGTGCTATTCGACGGCGTCCTTGTCGGCCGCATCGTCCGATCGCCAGCCGCGTCCAATGACCGTCAGTGGATGTGGTCGCTCGACCACCGAGACCGCTCGCCGACCCGCGGCTACGAGCCGACGCGCGAGGAGGCAATGGCGGCGTTCGCTAAGAGCTGGCGAAGGAAGTGAAGTAAAGGACGGAGCAAATTTTCGCCGCGAACTGTGACGCGGCTCAAACAACGGAGGGGAGAGCAGCGAGCAGCGTGAGTCGGCGGCGCCATATCCGGGGATAGCGGGGAAAGGGCCGTAGCACAGGGCTTTCGCGAATCGCAGACGCGACGTAAGGGCAGCAGCGACATTGCCGCGCCAAATGGGCAGGAAGCGACAAATGGGAGTGGCCGACGAATTGTCCGGGCCGATGAACCCAGAGCTTCAACAGCCCTCCATGAGCAAAGCGGAGCTTAGGGCACAAGGTGCGCAGGCAATGGTACAGGCCTCCAAACCGGTCACGAAGTTGCCCATGAAGATTAAACGGCGATGCGGTCGCTGCGACCACTTAAACTCGGTGCTGGTAGAGCCAGGTGAAGCTGTGCCGGCTTTCAAATGCTCGGCGTGCGGTTCCTCAACGGCGCGACCCTAGCCGCTGAGGTTCAGCGCGAAAGGGACGATGGTTCAGCGCGAAGCTGTCTTAGGGCCCGAAGCGTCATTTTTTGGACGGCGCTTCGGCGTCTTCACTGTGGCGCAGGGAATACCCGCAATGCAGATAAAAGTGTTCGAAGGACACCGCGTAGAGCTGGTCGAGGAAGCGGCAAATCATTGGCTGAAAGCCCACCCAACGATTGAGGTTCTGAAGATTGAACCGACATTTCCCGTTTTACTGTTCCCACCGGACGTTGGGGCGACGCATCCTTACGAGCACAAATTTGTCCTCACGATTTGGTATCGTGAACAGCCGTGATCGCTCTGGGCGCTGATCCCATGCGAACGACGCTGCATCAATCAATTGTTTGGTTGGGTTCTGTTCGCACCATTCCCTGATCCAAACGTCGATAGCAGTTCCAGCATTCGATCGAAGACTGCCGTCGCCCGGTTCAGAAATCGGTGCTCACCAGATCGTAAGAGCCGCGGTGGCTGCGCGCATACACTTTGGCCGCGGTCGCATAGATCAAGTCGCGGTGCGCATCGAATGCGCTGAGCAGCCCGGCCTCATCGAACCGCATACTGGGATGAACCCGTTTCAACGCATCTTCGGTAACGAAAAAGGTGGCCTCCATCGCACTATCATGCCCCCAAAAGCGCACGGCGCGTCGGGTCGCATCGTAATAGCGCGTCGGATTCGGAAAGCGCAGTGCCATGGTGCTTGCTTGATTGTCCATGTAGTAAGATTCGCAACCTACCCACGCCGTTCCCTCGCGTTGGCAGGCGAAAGCATTTCGCTACTGCCGTCGAGGATAGCCGTCAGAGCCGCCTTGTGCGGGCCCGCGTATCGCTGGGCTACGATTGGCCGGCTGCTGTTGGCTATCGAACCACTCTGCCTGCTCCGCAAGCACGGCCCAATCCCGAGCCATCTCCTGATAAGAAATCTTTACGAAGGGATCTCTTGCTTGCTTCGCAAACTCTCTCGCGCGATCCGCTTTGCGCCGATATTGATCTGCTCGAAATCGCATAGACCGCTAACTCGTGTTTGGCGAAATTATTCGCCGCAGCAACAGTACGGCTTCTCCGCCTCCCATTTCCGCGCCCGGACCACGTAACGCGCGGCCGTCAGGTCAGGTTCCCGACGAAATTGACCGGATTTCTCCCCGCAAAGCGGACCGGTGTGTCGGATTTATGAGGGAGCGGCGGGCCTTGCAGCCGCCGCTCCAATTGATCATGCGAACGAGATGTTGTGGTTCTTGAGCGGTACCGAGCGGATGCGCTTGCCGGTGGCAGCGAAGAACGCATTGAGCACCGCCGGCGCGGCGACGAAGATCGTGGGCTCGCCGACGCCACCCCAGAAGTCGCCCGAGGGCATGATGATCGACTCGACTTTGGGCATCTCGCTCATCCGCATCGAGTTGTAGTCATGGAAGTTGGTCTGCTCGATGCGGCCATCCTTGACGGTGCACTCGCCATAGAACAACGCCGACAGGCCGTACACGAACGAACCCGCGACCTGACGGTCGATTTGGGCGGGATTGACCGCATGGCCGCAATTGGTGGCGCCGACGATGCGGTGGATCTTGATCTTGCTGCCGTCCGTCACCGAGATTTCAGCGGCCGCGGCGACATAGCTGCCGTAACCCATCTGCTGGGCGAGGCCGCGATAGACGCCCTGCGGCGCCGGCTGGCCCCAACCGACTCGTTCCGCCACCGCATTTAGCACGGCGAGATGCTTGGGATGCGTGCTCATCAGCTTGCGCCGGAACTCGAGCGGATCCTGTCCGGCCGCGTGCGCCAACTCGTCCATGAAGCACTCGACATAGATGGCGTTCTGGTTGTTGTTCACGCCGCGCCAGAACCAGGGCGGGATGGGCGGATTACGCATCGCGTGGTCGACCAGCAGGTTCGGGATGGTATAGCCGAACGCGCTTTCCGCCCCGCCGGGATTGACCCCTTGGAACGTGGCCGGATCGCGCCCGTCCTGGAGCCCGCGCGGGTTCACGGCCGCGAGGATCGACTGGCCGGAGATGCGCATGTGCAGGCCCGTCAGATTGTTGTCGGCGTCGAAGGCGCCGGTGAGCTTGCATTGTGTGATCGGGTGGTAGACGCCGTTCGCCATGTCGTCTTCGCGCGACTTGATCAGCTTGATCGGTGTGCCCGGCATCTCTTTCGCGATCCGCACGGCATGGCTCACATATTCGCTTCGCGCCCGCCGGCCGAAGCCGCCGCCAAGAATGGTGTTGTGCACGTCGCACTTCTCGATCGGCAAGCCGGCCGCCTCACTGGCGGCAGCTAGCGCAGCCTCGCCATTCTGCGAGCTGGTCCAGACCTCGCACTTGTCCGGCGTGTAGCGCGCGGTCGCGTTCATCGGCTCCATGGTGGCGTGGTTCTGGAACGGATAAAAGTAGACCGCCTCGACCTTCTTGGCCGCACTCGCGATCGCAGCCTTCGCGTCGCCCTGCTGATTGCCGACGAACGCCTCAGGCGCATCGAGCCCAGCCTTCAGCATTTCGGCGATGGACGCACTCGAAACCTTCGCGTTGGGCCCGTCGTCCCAGACGATGGGCAGCGCCTCGAGCGCGGTCTTGGCTTGCCACCAGGTGTCGGCGATCACCGCTACGGCGGCATCGCCGCTTTGCACGACCTTCTTCACGCCAGGCATACCCGCGACCTTGGCGGCGTCGAAGCTCTTGAGCGTGCCGCCGAACACCGGGCTTTCCTTGACTGCGGCGTTGAGCATGCCCGGCAGCTTGACATCCATGGAGTAGATCTGCTTGCCCGTCACCTTGTCGGGGGTATCGAGCCGCTTCAAGGGCTTGCCGGCGATCTTCCAATCCTTCGGGTCCTTGAGCTTGACGTCGCTCGGCGCCTCGACCTTGGCGGCCGCTGCCGCAACCTTGCCGTAGGTGGTGGTACGTCCAGACGGCGTATGCGTGATCACGCCGTTCGCCGTGGTCAATTCGGATGCCGGGACCTTCCACTCGCTGGCCGCGGCTTGCTTGAGCATTTCCCGCGCCGTCGCGCCGCCCTTGCGCACATACTCGTGCGACTGCCGAATAGCGCGGCTGCCGACGGTGGCGTAATCGCCCCACGCGCGTTTACGGGCAACATTTTGGCCAGGGGTCGGATTTTCCCAGGTCACCTTCGACCAGTCGCAGTCGAGCTCCTCGGCAACGAGTTGCGCGAGGCCGGTGAGCGACCCCTGACCCATTTCGGCACGCGCGACGCGGATGACGACGGTGTCGTCCGGATGGATCACTACCCACGCGTTGATTTCCGGCGTGCCGTCCTGGGCGCGGATCACCTGCGGGCCGCCGAAGGGAATGTCGAGGCCGAGCGCAAGCCCGCCGCCCGCGGCGGCCGCGCTCACGACGAAGGTACGCCGATTGATTCTTGGTCCATAATTCATGGCTGCCTCCCTACTCACGCGCTCGCCGCAGCGGCGTGAATCGCCGCGCGCACCTGCTGGAAGGTGCCGCAACGGCAGATATTGGTGATGTCGGCGTCGATGTCGGCATCGGTCGGCTTGGGTTTGTCCTTGAGGAGCGCTGCCACCGCCATGATCATCCCGCACTGGCAATAGCCGCATTGCGGAACGTCGTGATCGAGCCACGCCTGCTGCACCTTGTGCAGCACCCCGTTCTGCGTCAGGCCCTCGATCGTGATGACCTGCTTGCCTTCAACCGCGCTCACCGGCACGGAGCATGAGCGCATGGCGACGCCGTCGACATGGACGGTGCAGGAGCCGCATTGGGCGATCCCGCAGCCGTATTTGGTGCCGGTGAGGCCTACTTGTTCCCGCAACACCCACAACAGCGGGGTGCTGGGGTCGACATCAACTTGTTGAGTTTTTCCATTGACGCTGAGAGCAGCCATTCGCAGTCCTCCCATGAGTCGCCGTCTATGCGGCGATGTTGGACGCGGCGGCAACCCGCCGGTTGCACCGCGTGTGTGCTGTCGAAAAAAGCTTAGCTTGGTCCGATTCTAATATGGAAATCGCAAGAGCAACGTCGCTCTGCCGAGAAAGTTCCTCCTTGCTTATGACAGCTCTGGGCAGGCCGACAGAGCCACCGATAAGCGGGGTTCTCACCGAGTCGATCGTGGCTTTGCGTTCGCGATATAGATGATGATCGGTGCCCCCCACGACCCGCGGGAGCGCATCGAACATGCCCTAGGTCAGTTTGCCGCACGATCAGTTTGCCTATGAGGGTCATCGAGTCCTCGGGGCGGACCTGAATCGCTTGAATCGTGGTGACTGCTGTGGGCAGCGAGAGGGCCGATGTCCGAGAATGGGAGGTCCGGCCGTGCTCCAGCCCTGCTAGCGACGTCGTGCTTGATTTCGTGAATCTACAGCCCGCCCGAAGGCAGCGTGTCGGCTTTTGATTGCCGATTGAGGATCCAGCCCCAGAGGCTGATGGCGCTCACTGCTGATCCCCGCGCTGCCAGCACCGCACGGCGACGAGCCGTCAGCCCGCCGACGATCGCAGCCGCAACGCCCGTCTCGTCGGCGCGAAGCTTGCCGAGCCATAGCGTCAATTCGGCGCCGAGACGACGCTGCTGCTTTTCGCGCGGCTGCCAACGCAACACGCGATCCAATTCGGTGAGGTAGGTTTCGGCGTCGGTCATCGGCCATCCCCGACGACAAGCGCGGCTAGCATGGCAAAGCGCTAGACTCAGGCTCGGTTCCAGGGGGCATCCGAAAATTCCCCCACCACCCCCGGCGGGGAGCGGCGCGCAGGTCTTTGCGCATTTTCTCCAAATGGGGGAATTTTTTTCTGACGCGGCCAGAAAACGCCAGCGACCAAACAGAACAGCGCCCCCACCCGGTGGCCTTGCGCGGCTCCATCACGAAAATGGCAACGGCTCGCGGGGGTTGACGAGCACGGCAACGCTAGCGGCTCCGGGAACGGGCTCGTGCAGTGCCTGTCCAAATAATTGCGGTGGCGGCAGTATCTGAATTCTGCAACTTTCAGGTGTGGATGGCCTTGCTAACGAGGCCTTATGAAAATCCGAACAGCGTTCCCGGATCGCGGAAGGGGCGAAAAAAGTCGTGTTACTGTTTTCGTCGAATTTGGCAAAGAGAGGATGACAATTGAAGTCATCGTACCAACCGATCCAGATGAGGTCGAAGTGCAAAAACTCGCCATCGCAAGAGCAAGGGACTTCGCCCGAAAATTCGCGATGGATTTTGAGATTTGCTAACCCTATTTGCTAACCCCTCCGGGCGGGCTTTCTTCTCACCGGAGGCAGCCGCACCGCCGCGGGTGCGGCCACTGACATACGGCGACCCCAGGCGCGCCTCAGTCAAGCTCATCAGTGCGCTGGCTCGCTGCCAGCAACCAACTCGGCGAGCGCTTTTCGATAAACGCCCGCAGTCCTTCCTGAGCGTCATCGGTCGCGCGCCAGCATCCGTGATCTCGCGGTTAGTCCGTGAGTCGTAGAACAACACCTTCGTTTCCGCGCAAGATCGAAGACGACGGAAATGGCGCGGGGCCGAGGTCGAGTTGCGTGGACAGCAGCAGCTCTGCGCCACCATCGAAGGTCGCACGGCAGAACGCCCATTCCGCCTCCCTGTCTCCACGAGTTTTGGTATCTCGTTTGATGGGGCGCAGCGCCGGCGCACTTCTAGTGCCGCGGTGGTGATAGGGCGAGATCGCTCCCAATCTTTTTTCCGTTGCGGGCCCTCCGGAGCAAATTACGTAATAGCCGCGGCTGAGCCGCGGCTATTTACGCCTTAGCTGTCTTAATCCCAGTGGTGGCGCCACCACCAGCGAGAATGGCGCGGGTAGCCTCGGTGATATCGTCCAGAGTAGGCATACGCGTCATAGTCTCGGTAGCCCCGGTAGTAGTGACGTTCACGATATCCCGGGCGTCCAATATTTACACCAAAGCCCGGCCCTTGGACGTACACACCCTGCGCTGCGGCTGGAGTCTGTGCAGCACTTGTCATGGCGCCCGCTGAGATGGCAACCGCGAGAAGTGTTCCGCTGATCATTCGCATGATCCTCTTCCTTTCTCTATATCCATGCTCTTGTTCGAAGCAGGAACGGTCGCCCCTTCGTTCCATGCCAGCAATTTCGCTCCGACACGCTGAACATGGGATGAATGGAAGGCGCAGGCAGATTAAAAACTGTTAATCATTCACGCGCGCCAAGTTCATACTCGGTCGTTTCAACGTTCGTGATTTAAGAGTGCGACTAAAACAGAGTAGGATTACTCGCGGGCGCTTTTATCGGCACTGCGGCGCCGAACAAGCGGATCCAGCGAACGCAGAAGAAAATGAAAGTCAAACCAAGGATGGGCCGAGCTTCATCGGGATTATTTCTGGGCGCGGAGCGGCCGTGAGAGACCAACGAGCGCCGGGAACCGAGAGTGCCGTCCATGAGCCTGCAAATTCCGGCGCTACACGCTTTCGATGACGATGGCGCTTATTTCATTGGCAACGTCCTCGAACCGATCCATGACCTTCTCGAGATGGTCGTATACCTCTGTGCAGGTCACGAACGCGATCGCGTCGGCTCGCTTAAGGAAAAGCTCCTTGCGGCCTTGATGGTGCAGCTGATCCGCCCGCTCTTCGATACGGACGATCTCCTCCGTCAGGGCATTAAGACGATTTGTGTTGTTGGCAAGTGTTCCCAATAGCTCAACAGCCTGGACAGTCAGCTCGGCCGCCCGAACGATGATCTCCCCCATGTCCTGCATGGGCTGCGCGAACGTGCGCAGCTCGAACAGAGTGATGACGTGGGCGGTCTTGTTCATCTGGTCGATGGCATCGTCCATCGATGTGATGAGATCCTTGATATCGCCGCGGTCGAAAGGTGTGATGAACGTTCGTCTCAGTGCGGTGAGGACCTCGCGAGTTAACTCGTCGGCCTCGGCCTCACGCTGGGCAATTTCGCTACAGCCTTCCGCCACATCTTTGCTTCCGTTGAGCAGCGCCCGAAGAGCGATGGCGCCGGCAACCGTGACCTGAGCGTGGCGCGTAAAGAGTTCGAAGAAACGCTCTTCTCTGGGCATGAGCGCCCGAAACCAGCCAAGCATCGCCCGCCTCGCGTGAATGCGTTACAGGGTACAGAGCCAACCGAAATTTCGTATGTAGCTCTCCTTAAAACATCATCCTAAAACACTCGCATCCGTTCTCGTCGCAGACAACCACGCGCCATCCACTCCAGTCCGTGCAAGTAATATGCGATTCCTTACGCAGATCTGCGATCATTTCCATCGCTTCGAGGCGCATGGCTTCCTCGTCTGTGAGTTCGACACCGTCAGCATCGACCACGGTTCGAATACCATTCGTCAGATTGAAGAAATAACGAGGCATCTCGCCTAACTCCCACAGCAAGTCTGCCGCAGGATAACTCCAAAAATTCAAAGGGCGGAGGTCGAGTTCGTGATTCTAACGTCGCATCAGTCGGAGGGTGCATTCGCCAAGCAACGGATGATTTCCCGTAGCATGGGTTCCTTCACCACTTCGGCTGCGTCGTTAGCGGAGAGCCACTTGACGTCGCGCTGCTCCTTTTCTGGCCATTGCTTGCTTTGACGCCTCACTCTCAGTGGAAAGACGTGTACCTCACACACCGTGACGACACCATTCTTAAGGCGCTTTTGATATGGAAATGATCCAACGGAGCGTTTTCCTACCGCCCCAACCACTCCGGCCTCTTCAAAAGCCTCGCGCGCAGCCGAAACATGAGGTGCTTTGCCTATCTGTGGCCAGCCCTTCGGGATGATCCAACGTCGCGTCTCTCGCGACGTGACAAGCATGACCTCAGTGCGAGACTTGCCTCGCAATCTGTACGGTAACGCCGCGTATTGAACACGGTTCGCGGCCGCCGTCGAACTACCCATGGACGTTACTGAACTCCTACTCCGAATTTTACACGACGCAGACCGAACATTACCGTGATGGGCAAAGTTCGGAAAGAGGTATTTCGGTGCGCCACCTCGGCGGCGGCAGCACCCTATGAAATCGTCGATCTCGGCGCGGCCAGGGTGATCGGATCGCTTTCGGCGATCTCCGTGGCGGGCATTTCGCCAGCGACTTCGAGTACCGGATAAGCCACCGTGCAGATATGGGAGTGAATACGCTTGAGGTCGCGTAGCACGTCGAGGTGAAGCGAAGTCGTTTCCAGGGTCTCAGGCCGACCCTCGCGCAGCCGTTCTAGGTGTCGGTCGGCCGCCGCCAACGCGGCATTGCGCAGCTCCGCCTTTTCGGCAATCAGCTTGCGAGCCTGCGCCACATCTCCAGACATGAACACGGCCAATGCGATCTTGAGGCTTTCGAGCACGCGCTTGTGAAAATTGGCTAGCTCGGTCGCGCCCTCGGCCGAGAACTGAAGCTTTCGTTTGATCTTCTTGGTTGCAACCTCGCACATGTTCTTATCGATAATATCGCCCGCGTGTTCCAAGTTGATGGCGAAGGAGATGATCTCCATGGCACGGCGGCCCTCACTGTCGTCAAGGCTGCCGCGCGTAAGCTTGGTGATGTAAAGTTTGATCGCTTCGTCCAGCCGATCGACGGTGTTGTCCATTCGTGAGACCGCGGTCACGGTCGTGCGATCGTTGGAGATAAGCGCGCTCATGACCTCTCGAAGCATTACCTCGACGGTATCGGCCATTCGCAACGTTTCTCGAGCCGCATCTGCCAGCGCCAGCGCGGGGGTCTCAAGCTCATTGTCGTCGAGGTATTTCGGCGCAGATTGATCGTCCGCTTGCGCGCGCGCGGGGAACATTTTGCTCAGCAACCAGGCGAGCGGATCGAGTAGCGGCATGAAAATGATGGCGAGTGCCAGATTGAATGCGATGTGAAACTCAGCGGTCATTTTCGCCATATCGGGCTGCACGGTGGAAAAGTTCGCAGCAATCAATGGCAGGAACGGCGTGACCAGGACGAGACCAGTCAGCCTGTTCAGAATGTTGCCGGCCGGCAACCGATAGCTTGCAGGGTCGCCGCGCCGTCCACCCTCGAAAAGGGGATTGATGGCGCTGCCGAGATTTGCGCCCAGCACCAGTGCCATCGCCGCCGATGGCGTGACGAAATTCGAGTATGCCAGCGACATGATCAGCAGCACGGTCGCTACG
>Ga0081455_10004098_pt1 | contig 16494 bp, 13 predicted proteins | sample TabmetS3T2R1_FD_70207 | JGI IMG/M metagenome (GOLD analysis project Ga0081455, IMG submission 70207) | Tabebuia heterophylla rhizosphere microbial communities from the University of Puerto Rico - S3T2R1 | ecosystem: Host-associated > Plants > Roots > Rhizosphere ... | reverse complement strand
CGCCGCGCTCGCGCGCGACACTCACAAGTTCGAGTCGCGCTATCTCGACTGGCTGATCGGACCCTATCCGCAGGAGGAAGCGCGCTATCGCGAGCGCTCGCCGCTGTATCACGCGGATCGGCTCGCGAAGCCGGTGATCTTCTTCCAGGGCGACGAGGACGCCGTCGTGCCGCCGAACCAGGCAGAAAGCATGGTCGAGGCGCTGCGGCGCAAGGGCAATCCGGTCGGCTATTTCTTGTTCTCGGGCGAGCAGCATGGCTTCCGGAAGGCCGGCAACATTCAGCGCTGCCTCGATGCGGAACTCGCCTTCTATGCGATCGAAGTCTTCCGGACCGGGCTCACGTTCTGACGCACGCTTTGTGTACCGCGTCCGCTACACGCGCCGTTCCGCTCCCCGTTCAAAGAGAAGTTCACATTCATCGGATGGCGAGCGTTGTCATTGACATATTGTTTGCGAATAACGCTCGCCATCGTCGGCGCTACCGAAACGGGGAGCGGGACCATCACCGGGCTCTCGTTGCAAAGCGAGCGCGCGATCTTCGACGCACAGCTCGCACGCGATCCAGCGCTCGGCGAGAGCGCGATCAGAAAGCTCGAAAGAGGAACAAGTCTCCCAACTGCTCTTGGCTGGTCTAGTTGGAAAGTGGAAACCTTGTGCGGTCATTGGTGGGCGCACCAGGACTCGAACCTGGGACCCGCTGATTAAGAGTCAGCTGCTCTACCAACTGAGCTATGCGCCCGGAAATTTTTGCCCCGCGGGCCGCGCGGGCGGGGTCCTGTAGCAAAGCGGGTTCCCACTGTCCAGGGAAGGCCGCAAAAGCGCACGTGCGCCCCACTTGTCCACCCGTCGTGCGCGGGCAGAAGCGCGTCGAAGACGCGCGTGAACGCGCTTATGACCCGCGCATCCATCGACCTTCGCAAAAAGGCTTCTGCGAAGACGATGGAATTGCCGGGTCAAGCCCGGCAATGACGACCTTCAGGCTTCACCGATGTGCAGCACGCCGCACTGCGGCGCAAATCCCCAGTCGTGCGCCTATTTCACAGCCGCGCGCCGAGTTTTCCACAAAAGGAAAGCCGCCGGGTGGGGACCCGGCGGCTCCCGTACGTCGGCGATCGTGTCGGGGGGCTGGGAGTGCGACCGCCGGCGCTAGGCTCGGTTATATGGTGACTACAGGCGTTGTCCGCCAGGGTGATCCATGTCCAGCATGCCCCTATCGAATCGGCGCGGGCCCCAGTTGTGGTGCATTCCGTCGCCGTCACGTCCGCGGAACCAGCCGTCGCGTCCCTCGCGTCCGCGGAACCCGCCCCGGTCCTGGCCTGTCAGGCGGTTGAGTATCGCAAAGCGCCGTTTTTGATTCTCGTCAAGGCTCTTGTACAGAGGATCTGTGGCGTCGGCCAATTTCTTCAAGGCCGTCCCGGTCTCCGAGAGGGCTGTGGCGCGCTGACGCAGGCGCTCGACCGGGTCGTCGGTCGCGGGAGCGTTGCGCATCGCGCTCCTCTGGTCCATCCGCACCTTGGCCAAATCGCGCGCTGCCTGCTCGAAGGCCGGCCAATTCTTCTCCTGCTCGGGGGTGAGCATCAGTCCCGCCTTCAGGGCGGCGATTCGCGCCTCGCCGAATGCGCGCAGGTCCTCGGCGTTGAATTGTCGACCCTGCATCATACCGTCATGGCCGCCCATCATGCCGCCCATCATGCCGTCACGGCCGCCGCGCTGCTGCGCATAGACGAGCGAAGTTCCCGCAATCGCGAGCGCTGCGGTTCCGACAACGATGGCTTTCCACATGACACGTGCCCTCAAGTCACCCCACGCTGGACGCTAGTACAAAGCCACCCAAGGGATGCATCAAGTTAAAGTTTAGTCAGATAACAAGTTCGCGACCCAACATTACAGCTTCGTCATGTTCTGTATTCCGGTCCGTCGCTCATGTGAGCTCGATTGATCTCATGATCAACATCGATAGTGCTTCCGCCGACCGCACGGCGCCCGGCGAGCCTTGGCGTCGCCGCAGAGGCCGATGCGGGCGGAAGGCGCCCGTAGGGGTGGCGATTGCACGATTTGCCGGAGCCCCGGCGGCGGGAAGGACGGCGCCGCCCTACCCTGCCGGCCGCCGGCGTGCACCGCGGCGGCAAGTGGTCCCAGCACAACAGGTTTCAATCAAGCCTGCGGCTCGGCTATGATTGGGCACAACCCAGCGTCGCCCAGAGCGGCGATCCGCCTGCCAAGAAACGCCAGAGGAGGATACCGATGCCCAGGACCAAAGCACGCATCTTGATCACGTCCGCCGTGGCCCTCGCCGCGATAGCGGCGGCGCTGCCGCCGGCGGAGGCGCAGCAGCGCAAATCGCTGCGCTGGACCACGTCGCAGGTGGGCTCCTACGGCTACACGATCGCCGCCTCGATGGCGAAGATCGTCGAAGAGGCACTCGGCGGCGAGTACACCGTCACCGTGCAGCCGTACACCTCCCCGACCGTCGCGATGAAGGCGGTGATGAACGGCGAAGGCGAGATCGCCTACACGGCCGACATCGGCATGACGCAGTTCCAGGAGCGCGTCGGCGGCTTCAAGGATTTCCAGCCCACCAAGCCGGAGCTCGTGCACACCTGGTACGCCTACCCGATGGAATCGATGATGGCGACGTCGGCCAAGGACGCCGACAAGTTCAAGTGCTGGAAAGACTTCAGCGGCAAGCCCGTGTTCTACACCCAAGCCGGCTTCCAGAACTGGCTCAACTGGCAGCGCATCTACAAGGTGCTCGGCTACGACTTCAAGCACGTCCAGATCGATCTCAAGTCGAACGCCGATGCACTCGAGGCCGGCACGATCGTCGGCTCCGCCACCTACACCACCGCCGGCCGCTCGCTCGCCGCCTACTGGAAGGAGACCGAGATCCGCATGGACATCAAGGTCGTCAATCCGTGTCCGGACGAGGTCGCGAAACTCAAGGCAGCCGGCCTCGCGATCGCCGAGGTCGATCCCAAGGGCGCATTCACCAAAGACGTCGGGCCAACGACGCTCATGGGCGTGCCGATCCTGTTCGGCTACAACGCACGGGTCGATCTGCCGGAAGACGTCGTCTACAAGATGATCAAGGCGTTCTACGACAAGAAAGACGAGCTCGTGAAAGTCGATCCGGGCTTCACGTCGATGGCCAAGGATTTCATCGGCATGCAGGTGCAGGGCATCGAGGCCAATCCGCAAGTTCCGGTACATCCCGGCCTGGCCAAGTTCCTCAAGGAGCACAAGGCCTGGAACGACAAGTGGAAGATTTCCTCGAGCGCGAGCTGATCGCCTGACGTCTTCCAAGCGTGGATCCGCACGACTGGCCGCGGTTCCCGTGTCGGGTATTTCGAGGTGATTGGGCCGCGGCGTGAAGCGACGGGATTGCGGTGGCCTTCCCGGAAGGATGTGCCGCGCGCACATCATCCGGGCAAGGTCGTCGCATCCGCGGTCGCGAAGGGGCAGCCATGACGCACGCGGCGGCGAAGAAATACGTCACGCTCAAAAATCTGACATTTGTCTTCGCGCTCATTCAGTTCGTCTGGCTCGTCTGGTTTTTCTACACGGGCCTCGGGGGGGCGCAGGAACTGGTCGCGCGCGTGATGTCGATCGCGCTGATCCTGCAACTCCTGTTCATGTATGAGCAGGACTATCTCTACAAATGGCTGCCGCCGATCGCCAACCACGCGCTAGTCGCGGTCTATGCCGGCATCTGCGTCTATTCCTTCATCTACTTCTCTTTCGAATACGAACGGATTGCGATCTATTCACAGGGTTCCTACACGCGGCAGGATTTCGTCGTCGGGCTGCTGATGTTCCTGCTGGTGATGGAGCTATCCCGACTCGCCCATCCGATCCTGTTCTGGACCAACGTCGTCCTCATCATCTACACAGTCTGGGGGTATCTCAGCCCGATCGATTTCTTCTGGCATCCCGGCACCAGTTTCTACCGCGTTGTGACCTCGAGCACGGTCGAGTTGTCGACCGGCATCTACGGCCTCTACGGCCAGATCGCACTCACCCTGATCGCCGCCTTCCTGCTGCTGGCCGGCGTTGCCAACGGCTTCGACGCGCAGCGCGCGATGATCAACGTCGTGCGGCTGATCGCCGGCCGGTCCAGGCAATTGATCCCGCAAACCGCGGTGGTGGGATCGAGCGCGATCGGAATGATCAGCGGCAGCGGCTCGGCCAATGCCGCCGTGGTCGGCACCATCACGATTCCGCTGATGATGCGCTATGGCGTCCCCGGCGCCTTTGCGGCCGCGGTCGAGACCTCGGCCTCGATGGGCGGCTTGATCATGCCGCCGATGATGGGAGTCGGCGCGTTCCTGATGTCGGAATTCCTCGGCGTGCCTTACTGGGACGTGGTCATCCGCGGCTTCGCACTCGCCTTCGTCTACTACGCTTCGGTCGGAGTCGCGGTCTATCTGCTCTGCGTGCGTTTGTTGCCGCGCGATGCCATCGAGAGGCCGCTAGTCCCGCTCTACGACAAACTCAAGACCGCGATCTTTTTTTCCTCCGTGCTCTATCTCATCTATCTGATGGGCGTCGCCGGCAAGGGCGAATTGCTGGCCGCGCTCTATACCGCAAGCTTCATGCTCGGACTGTTGGTGGCGCTCTTTCTCTATTTCAAATACGTGCTGAAAGACCCCGCCCTGGTGAACGAGACGCTGTCCGGCGACCTCCGGCGCGCCATCGAAACGCATGCCGAGATGACGTCATATCTGACGCTGTTGCTCGCAACGCTCGGTATCATGATCGGCTTGTTCACCGTCACCGGTTTCATCAACCGGATGGGCGCCATGCTTCTCGACGTCGGCGCCTGGAACGTCATCGCCATGATATTCATGGCCTGGATTTTCGGCTGGCTCGCCGGCGCAGGCCTTCCGCCGACCGCTACCTACATCATCGGTGCGGTCGTTATCGTGCGGCCGATGCAAGAGCTCGGAATCAATCCGTGGGTCGCCCATTTCTTCGTCTTTCTCATGTCGGTGTGGGGCGAACTGTCGCCGCCCACCTCGCTCACGGCTGCGGTTTCCGCCCGGATCGCCAACGCGTCTTTCCTCAAGACCATGTACGAAGCGCTGAAAATCTGCCTACCGATCACAATGATGACCTTCGCGATCTTCACTCGCTCGAACATGGTGGTGAATCCCGGCTGGCCGCAGATCGTGGACACGCTGCTGGTGCTCATCAGCACGTGCGGCATCACATTCGCGATGTTCGGACGGTTTCACGAGAAGCCCGGCATCGACATCCCGCTGCGCCTGCTATTGGCGCTCGTCTCCTTCGTGGTAATGTTTTATCCCGACACCAAAGTGTCCGCCGCGGTCGCCATCGCCGTGATTGTGGCTCTCTTGCTTGGCATTTGGCGCCACCGGATCATCGCCCCGCCAATCGCGGCGGCGCGCGCAGAGGCCGCCGCCACCTCGCCCGAGGCGCTTGCTCCGCTTATTGCCGAGGCAAGACGGGAGGTCGGGTGAGCTGAGGACAGACGCCGGACGCCGATTCCGAGAACGTGGTTCAGAGCGCGTTCTGGTGGGTTGTACCGGCAGCCGTTGTCCTCGACTCATCATGCGCGGGCAGAAGCGCGTCGAAGACGCGCGTTAACGCGCTTATGACCCGCGCATCCATCTCCTTCGCAAAAAACGCTTTACGAAAACGGATGGATTGCACGCAACTCGGGCTTGCCCGAGTTGCGCAACATTTTTGCGCCGCAAGTCGGGTAAACCCGACTTGCGGTGTCAAGCCCGGCAATCGGCGGATGGGTTGGCGCCAATAGATCCGCTCAGCCGACGTCGGTCGAATGCACGCGGCGCTCCGCCACCGCCGGCGTGCCCTTCTGGCGGCGCGACATGAGCTTGTTGAGGGCGCCGAGATAGGCCTTGGCGGAGGCGACGAGCGTATCCGGATCGGCGCCCTTGGCGGTGACCGCGCGGCCGCTTTCGGACAGCCGCACCGACACCTCGGCCTGCGCGTCGGTGCCCTGGGTGACGGCGTGCACCTGGTAGAGCTCGAGCACCGCCTCGTGCGGGATCAGCGTCTTGATGGCGTTGAAAGTCGCGTCCACCGGCCCGTTGCCGGTTGACTGCACGGTGTGATGTCGGCCGTCGATGTCGAGCGTCGCCGTCGCCGATTGCGGCCCCATGGTGCCGGCGATCACGGTGAGGCTGACGAGCTTCACGCGATCCTGCGCGTGCGCGATCTCCTCGTCGACCAGCGCCTCGATATCCTCGTCGTAGACGTGCTTCTTGCGATCGGCGAGCGCCTTGAAGCGGACGAAGGCGTCTTCGAGCTGGTTGCCGGCGAGGTGGTAGCCCATCTCCTCGAGCTTGTGCACGAAGGCGTGGCGCCCGGAATGCTTGCCCATCACCAGCGAGGTCTGCTTCACGCCCACGCTCTCCGGCGTCATGATCTCGTAGGTCTGCGTGTGCTTGAGCATGCCGTCCTGGTGAATGCCGGATTCGTGCGCGAACGCGTTACGCCCGACGATCGCCTTGTTGTACTGCACCGGGAACGAGGTGGCCGCCGACACCAGCTTCGACGCGCGCGTGAGCAGCGTGCCGTCGATGTTGGTCCAGTACGGCAGCACGTCGTTACGCACCTTCATCGCCATCACGACCTCTTCGAGCGAGGCATTGCCGGCGCGCTCGCCGATGCCGTTGATGGTGCACTCGATCTGGCGGATGCCGGCGCGCACGCCGGCGAGCGAGTTGGCCACGGCCATGCCGAGATCGTCGTGGCAATGCGCGGAGAAGCGCGCCTTGTCGGAATTCGGCACCCGATCGCGGATCATCTTGATGAGCGCGAAATATTCCTCCGGGACCGTGTAGCCCACCGTGTCCGGGATGTTGATGGTGGTGGCGCCGGCATTGATCGCGGCTTCGACGCAGCGGCAGAGGAAATCGTGCTCGGTACGGGTGCCGTCCTCGCACGACCATTCCACGTCATCGGTATAGCCGCGCGCGCGGGTGACCTGCGCGATCACCATCTCGTAGACCTCGTGCGGCTCTTTCTGCAGCTTGTACTTCATGTGCACCGGCGAGGTGGAGATGAAGGTGTGAATGCGGCTGCGCTTGGCCGGCTTGACCGCCTCGGCGCAGCGGTCGATGTCCTTGAAGCCGGCGCGCGAGAGCCCGCACACGACCGCGTTCTTGGTGCGGCGGGCGATTTCCTGCACCGCGGCGAAGTCGCCCTCGGACGCGATCGGAAAGCCGGCCTCGATGATGTCGACGCCCATCTGATCGAGCAGCTCGGCGACTTCGAGCTTCTCCTCGTGGGTCATGGTGGCGCCCGGGCACTGCTCGCCGTCGCGCAAGGTGGTGTCGAAGATGATGACGCGGTCCTGTTCGGACTTCGCTGGCGCGGTCATGATGTTGGATCCTTCTCGTCGTTTGCGCCCTTCACCGGGCGCCCTGGGTTCCGTGCATTCGGTCCCCTGAGTGCCCAGGCGCAAACGCCCGGCCGGCGCTCAGGGGACGATAAGGAGCAGGAGCCCGCCGAGAATGAGGGTGCCGCCGGGCAGGCGCTGAGCCTCCCGGGTGATCGCGCGGATATCGCGGCGCGTCGGCATTATGCCCTCGTCATGCAAGGTCGCTCAACAAGACGCCCTTGGCTGCGGGGCGTTCTAGCGGAAGAGCCGTCTGCTTCGCAAGCGGAATGCAGGTCTCGCGCTAGGACAGCGATGCTGACGTTTAACCATCCCGCACTGTGCTCGTTGCCGGCATCCGTCATGCCTCGATGCTGCCTTCGGTGACCACGACCGCATTCCCGCCAACGGAAGCCGAACGGAGCCCTCTTCCGACTGGGACGACAAACGCGAGGCGGATCACGCTGGGCCGGCCCATCTCATAACCCTGCTCGATCGCCACCGCGTGCTCCCCATCGCCCAGTCGCGAAGCGAGAAGCCCGGCAAACGCGGCGGCCGCCGATCCGGTGGCTGGATCTTCCGGGATTCCCAGGCCGGGCGCAAACATGCGCGCGTGAAAATGGTGCCCGGGCTCGGCGGTCTCGCTGCAAAACACGTAGGCTGCGCGATCGGGGAAGGCGGAATCGAACTTCGCGACGTCGGGACGGCAACGCGCCATCGCATCGAGGCTCCGAATCGCAACAAAGGTGAAGGGGATGCCGGCCGATCCCCGCGCCGGCCGGCCTTCGATATCGCTTAGCTCGAGCGAGAGCGCCGCCGCAATGAGAGCGGTATCGGCCGCCGGCCCAACCTCATAGGGCAATTTCGGAATCGCAAAGCGGGCGGCGCCGCCGGCGCTGTTGACTGATTCGATGGTGCAGCGCACCGCGCCGAGGCCTTCCTCCAACACGAGATCGCTTCCGGCGGCGGCGCCGTCGCGCAGCGCGAGCAGCACCGCGGTGCCGACGGTCGGGTGTCCGGCGAACGGCAGCTCCTGGACCGGAGTAAAAATGCGAACGCGGGCGCGGTGGCCAGCATCCGCCGGCGCGAAGACGAACACCGTCTCCGGGTGATTGAACTCGCGTGCGATGGCCTGCATGACATCGGTCTCGAGGCCCTCGGCCTCGAGCACCACCGCGAGCGGATTGCCGGCAAAGCGGCGGTCGGTGAACACGTCGAGCGTGGCGAAGCGGCGGTGCATGGGAGTCTCCTACTGCCCTTTCCTGCTGACGTGGGGACGGACAATTGAATCACGACGACAGGCGCCACGTCTTCCCCTCCCCCGCCTGCAGCCGAACTCGGGTTCGAGTTCGGCCGCTTTATTGACTGGCCAAGTCGGAAACATCCAACTACGGCCGGAGGGAGAGGGAGGGGGCATGCAACATGACAGTGCATTTCAAGCCACCCCCTCCCCAACCCTCCGCGCAAGCGGGGGAGGGAGCAGACCGAGTTCGTCGCTCGCTTGGATGCCACTTCCCGCGAACGCGCGCTACGCCGCCGCCGCTCGTTAAAGTCCCTTGATCAGGCCGGCGTCGATGAGCAGCCGATTGAAACGGCGCGCCTCGGCGCCGCCGGCGCAGGCGTAGAACAGCCCCTTGCAGCGCTCCAGAATTCGTTTCTGCTCGGCGAAGGATGGATCGAGCGGCAGGCCGGCCGCCTCCTGCACGACGAGCGGAAGATAAGGACCGTCGATCGTGTCGAGCGCGGAGGAGAGATTGGCGGGTTTGAAATTGATCACGTCGATCGCGTAGTAGGTCGTGTAATAGCGCGGATCGTACACCATCAGCCGCCGGTTGATCCCGTTCTCATCGAGTGCGGGATCGAGCATGAAGGACGCGAAATCCGGCTGATGGTCCCCGTAGCGCACCAGCAGAAATGACTCACCGGGAAATTGCCGCCCAAGCCGATCCAGCAACTCGGCATAGGCGCCGAAGCTCATGGTCTGCCGCCGCAAATACTCGTCGACCTCGGGCGCGTTTCCCGGCTCCTTCCATTCCGGCATCAGCTCGGGCCGCCAGCGGTAGTTCCAGGGGAAATGGTTCGCAGCGAGGTAGACGAAGAGAAACATCGGCCCCTTGTCGCGCTCGCGCGCGATCATGCGCAACGCGGCGTCGTAATAGAACCGGTCGGGCTCGATGCGCTTGGTGCCGAGCGCGCCCTGATCGAGAAATCTCTCCATACCGGTCGTGGTCTGAAAGTTTCTGGCGCTCATGAAGGCGCCGAGTGCCGGATAGATCGAAAAGGTGCGATAGCCGCAGCGGCGCAGCGCCGTAGGCAACCCGCGCTCGACCCGGCCGGCGGCGATCTGCGTCACATAATAGGCGAAGCGGCCGAAGGAGCGTGCCGAGAGGCCCGCAAGCACGTTGTACTCGGCGTACCAGCTCGGACCGCCCGCGCCTTCGCTGATGAAGTGGCGGCGCTTGCCGTCGAAGGAGACGAAATGGTCGCCGTAATCCTCGGCGACCTTCACGCCGGGCAAGACCCGGATGTCGAAACTCGATTCGTCGTGCACCAGAATGATGTGCGGCGGCTTTCCCCCCGGTACGCACACCTCGTTCGGCAGCGTGCGCAGGCGATCGGTGATGGCGGCATCGGATTCCATATATCCGCGTGTCGCGAACTCGGAGACGGCGGTGACGCCGGAGCGGGCGAATTTCGACACATAGCCCTCGCCCACGAACGTGTCCCATTCCTCTTGGGGAAAGGCGAGCGAGACGCCGACGAGGGCGGCGGCGCATCCCATGAATCCCGTCGCCGCGGTGCGCAATCGCACGCGCGACATATCGGTCCACCAGATGAGCGCCAGCGCCGGAATAATCAGTGCGAACGCGACGAGGATTTTGGCATAAAGCTCAGGCTTCACCGCCAACAGAAAGCTGATCGTGTCGGCGTTGATGATCATCACATCGAGGAAATTCGCCGTCATCCAGATGATCTCGTATTTGAGCCGTGAGAGCAGGATGAGCACGACGACGATCGTCAGCGACAGCGCCGCCGACACGATCGGACGGCGCAGCACGACAAGCCAAAAGAAGTTCAGCAGGCCCCAGGTGAAGCAGAACACAAGCTTCGGGACGAAGCCGATTTCGCTCCAGACGAGGAGGCCGAGTGCCGCCAAGTGCAGGGCCGCCAGCAGCGCAATCCCCAGCTTGCCGCGCGGGGTCTCCGCGGCGGCCCAACGGCTGGTCAGAGATGCAACGGAGGGAGGCATAGCAGGCGGCCCGTGCCCGGCAATGACAGACCTTCCGCCCGGCGCACGGACCGCCGTCATAAAACGGTATTAAATTTGTCATTTCAAGGTCAAACAACGCGAGCCGAGTGCCGCGTTTGCCTTCTTGATCCCAGGTCGGTGCTTAAATCGGAGTGGATTAGGTAGCGCGAATCCCTCGGTGGTCATTCCGGGGCGCCGCAGCGCAGGCAAGTTTACGCAGCCTGCGCGAGCTTGGCTGCGTTGCGGCGAGCCCGGAATCCATAAGCCCAGGCTGGGTTATGGAATCCGGGGGCGCGCCTTTCGGCGCGTCCCGGAATGACACACCAAGCTTCAGAGTCCCTTGATCAATCCGGCATCGATCAGCAGCCGATTGAAGCGTCGGGCCTCGGCGCCGCCGGCGCAGAGATAGAACAGGCCCCGACAACGGCTGAGGATCTTCTTTTGCTCGATGAAGGTGGGATCGAGTGGCACTCCCGCCGCTTCCAGCACGACAAGCGGAAGGTAGGGTGCGTCGAGCGTCTCGAGCGCGGAGGACAGATCGGCCGGCTGAAAATTCAGGCCCTCAATCGCGTAATAGGTGGTGAAGTAACGGGGGTCGCGCTGCAGGATGCGCGCTGCCACATCGGCCTGATCGAGGGCCGGGTCGATGAATTGCTTGGCAAACCGCGGCTGGTGGTCGCCGAAGCGCACGATCAGGAATGGCTCACCCGGAAATTCGCGGGTGAGACGCTCTTTGAATTGCGCATAGTCGTGCGCGCTCATCTCCTGGCGGCGAAGATATTCGTCGATCTCGAACAGGTTTCCTGGATTGATCCAATCGGGCAGGAGATCGGGACGGTAGCGGAAGTCCCAGGGAAAGTGGTTCATGGCAAGGTAGACGAAGACAAATACCGGACCATGACCTGGATCTTGAGCGATCACTCGCGCGGCATGGTCATAGTAAAAGGTATCGGTATCGGCCGGCCCCGTGCGTAGCTGCTTGGCGTCGAGGAAATGCTCGATGCCCGCGGATGTGTGAAAGCCGCGCGCACCCACAAAGGCGCCGAACCAGGAGTAAAGGCTGTAGGTGCTGTAACCGCACTTGCGCAGGACATGGGGCAAGCCGCGGTTGACCCGCCCGGCGGCCAAGCGCGTGACCGACTCGGCGAAGCGGCCGTAGGAGCGCGCCGAGAGGCCGCTGAGAACGTTGTACTCGGTGTACCAGCTCGGGCCGCCCGCGCCCTCCACCACGAAGGCGCGAGTCTTGCCATCGGAGGAGCGAAACCGCTCCCGATAGTCGGGCGGAGCCTGAACTCCCGGCATCATGGTGGCGTCGAAGCTCGACTCGTCGAACACCATGACGATGTGCGGCAGCTTGCGGGATGCCTCGCAGGCCGCGCCGGTGCCGAGACGCAAACGGTCCGTGCTCGCGGCCTCGGCCTCCAGTATGCCCCCGGTGCTCAGATCGAGGGCCGCAACGGCGGCCGAGCGCGCGAATTTGGAAACGTATTGATGCGGATGAAACTCGTCTTCCCGGTCGGTGGGCACCGCCAATGACAACGCGGCGAGCGCGGTGAAGCAAAGCAAACAGCCGAGCAAGGCATGGCTGCGACGCATCCGGAACGGCTCGCTGCGCCACGCAAAGGCCCATATGGGAATCATCAGCGCGACGGCGAGTGCCAGCTTCAAGACCAGGCCGGGATTGACCTTGATGAAGAACAGGAAGGTGGCGGAGTCGATGACCATTAGGTCGACGAAGGTCGCCGTCATCATGAGCACGCTGTGCTTGAACTGCGACAAGACGATCAGGATGACGATCAGCACGAGCGAGAGCGCCGCCGACGTCAGCGGACGCCGCAGCAGAATAAGCCAGAAAAAATTGAGCAGGCCCCAGGTGAGGACGAAAGCGGCGCGAGCCGCGGACTCGGCCTCCGACCAAAGCAATATGCCGAGGGCCACAAGATGAACGGCGGCAAGAAGCGCAAGGCCGACGGCATGCCGGGGATCGGCGGCGAAGAGGCGATCTTTCAGATGGGCGACGGCGGGCGGCATGACTCGTGGCGAAGGCCGCGCTCCCAGTCACCGCGGCACCTGTCATATTTCTGTAACGGAACCGTCATGGCAACAGCCAAGTAGCCCATGCGTTCCCCCTCCGTGGGTGCGCGCGGAGAAGGTCGTGCACCGAACGGACGCGACCGTTCGGTACAAAGCCGATGGCCCTGCTCGAGTTTTGCCAGTTACTTTGCCGCCGCGGCCTTCGCGACGAAGCGGCCGTCGAAGGTCTTTGCGAGGTCGACCCTGGCGTTCTTGAGTTCGTCGTCGAAGGCGAGGAGCATGTCGGCGGCCGATTTCATGCCGGCGGGCGGAATGACGCCGGTGCGCGAATAGACCGGCTTGTTGGCCTTGACCGCGGCGACATAAAGCGCCTTGTCGCCGAGATAGTAGTCCTCCGGGACGGTGGCGGCGATTTGCTCGGGCGTCGCTTTGTCGAGCCACTGCAGCGTCTTGTAGAAGGCGTTGACCAGCGCCTGCACGGTTGCCGGATTCTTGTCGATGAAATCCTGCTTGACGTACATCACCGCGGCTGGGTTGGAGCCGCCGAAAATTGCCCGCGTCCCCTCCTCCGTTCGGCTGTCGGCGACCACCTTGATGTCGCCGTCCTGCTCGAGCTTGGTGATCATGGGATCGAGATTGGACAGCGCGTCGATCTCGCCTTTCTTGATGGCCGCCACGGCGGAGGGCCCGATGCCGACCCCGATATAGGAGGCGTCGGTCGGCTTGAGCCCTGCTTTCGACATCAGATACATCACGAAGAAGTTGGTGGAGGAGCCCGGCGCGCTCACGCCGATCTTCATGTCTTTGAGGTCGGCCGCGGATTTGTAGCTCTTCTCCTTGCGCACCCCGACGACGATCCCGGGAAAGCGCCCGAGCTCGATCACCGCCTTGATGTCCTGACCCTTGGCCTGCATGCGGATGGTGTGCTCGTAGGCGCCGGTGACGACGTCGACGGAGCCGCCGACCAATGCCTGCAGCGACTGCGCGCCGCCGCGGAAATCATTGATGGTGACCTCGAGGCCCTGCTCCTTGAAGTAGCCGAGGCGCTCGCAGATGGTCAGCGGCAGATAATAGAGCGCAGTCTTGCCGCCGACCGCGAGGGTGAGCTGCTTCTTCTCGACGGCTTGACCGTGCGCGGTCCCCGAGAGCGAAAGCGCCAGCGCGAGCGTGGCGATTACGGCTTTGCCCATTTTCATGTCCTTCCTCCCGGCAGCTGAAGCGAGCGCGCTTATCGGCGTCTTATAGGTCCATGGAAAGGCGGCGGGAAGCCGCCCGGCCGCGACTTATGTGCGCGTTTCGGCCGCGACCGGCCGCCAGACCAGAAGCCGCCGTTCGACCAGCGTGACCACGAAATCGATGCCGATGACGAAGGCGGCAAGCACCAGCATGCCGGCGAACACGCCGGCCACGTCGAACACGCCTTCGGCCTGCTGGATGATGTAGCCGAGCCCGGCGGCCGAGCCGAGATACTCGCCGACTACGGCGCCGACCACGGCGAAGCCGACCGAAGTATGAAGCGAGGAGAACATCCAGGACAGCGCCGAGGGCCAATAGACGTGGCGCATGAGCGCCCGCTCGCTCATGCCCAGCATGCGGGCATTGGCCAGCACGGTCGGGCTCACCTCCTTGACGCCCTGATACACGTTGAAGAACACGATGAAGAAGACCAGCGTGACGCCGAGCGCGACCTTCGACCAGATGCCGAGGCCGAGCCAGAGCGCGAAGATCGGCGCCAGCACCACCCGCGGCAACGCGTTGATCATCTTGACGTAAGGGTCGAATACCGCAGCGACCAGCGGCTGCTGTGCGAACCAAAAGCCGATCAGGATTCCCCCAAGCGAGCCGATGACGAAGGCGAGCACGGCTTCGATCAGCGTGATCCACAGATGCTTCCAAATCGTGCCCTCGACGAACCATTTGACGATGCGAGCCGCCACGTCATAGGGGGTCGAGAAGAAGAAGGGCGGCAGGATCTTAATCCCGCCGATCGGCACCGTGGTGAAAAGCTGCCAGAGCAGCACCACGGCGACGGCGACGAGAAGCTGAAGCACGAGGAGTTTGGCGCGAGACATGGCAATCGTCCTCTCAGCCGCCGCCGGTTTGCGCATAGCCTTTGAGCACCTCGGCCTTCAGCGTGGCCCAGATCTCGCGGTGCAGGTCCTGAAACGCGGGCTCGATCTTGACCTCGGCGATGTCGCGCGGGCGCGGTAATGCGACCTTCCAGTCGCCGATGATGCGCGCGGCGGGGCCCGCCGACATGATCACCACGCGATCGGAGAGCGCGATCGCCTCCTCGAGATCGTGGGTGACGAACAGCACAGCCTTGCGGTCGGCATTCCACAGATCGAGCAGCAGATTGCCCATGATCTGCCGCGTCTGCGCGTCGAGCGGTCCGAACGGCTCGTCCATCAACAGGATTTTCGGATCGCGGATGAGCACTTGGACCAGGCCGACTCGCTTCCTTTGCCCACCCGAGAGCATGTGCGGATAGCGCGCGGCGAAGTCGGCAAGCCCGACGCGGGTCAGCCAGGCCTGCGCGCGCTCGCGCGCCAGCGACCGCGCGACCCCTGCGGTCTCGAGCCCGATCGCAACGTTGTCGAGCGCGGTCTTCCATGGGAACAGCGCTTCCGCTTGAAACAGGTAGCCGGCTTGACGGTTGAGCCCGGCAAGCGGCGCGCCGAGGACGTCGATGCGGCCCGACGAAGGTGCGATCAACCCGGCGGCGATGTTGAGCAAGGTCGATTTGCCGCAGCCGGTCGGGCCGACGATGGCCACGAACTCGCCGGCGGCAACCGCAAGGGAGGCGCGCTCGACCGCCGGGTAGCTGCCGCCGTCGGCGAGCCGGAAGGTCACGGTCACCTGCGAGAGCGCGACGGCGGGCGGCATGGCAGCGAGCCCGTCAGCGTGGACGCCGGGGTCAGTTCCTGCTGCGATCCACCAACGCGCGCTGCTTGATCCACGGCATCATCGCGCGCAGCTTGGCGCCGATCTCCTCGATGGGATGCGTCGCCATCTTGGCGCGCATGGCCTTGAACGACGTCTGGTTGACGCGATTCTCCAGCATCCAATCCTTGACGAACTTGCCGGACTGGATGTCGTCGAGGATCTTCTTCATCTCGGCGCGCGTGGCGTCGTTGACCACGCGCGGGCCCGAGACGTATTCGCCGTATTCGGCGGTGTTGGAGACCGAGTAATTCATGGTGGCGATGCCGCCCTCGTAGATGAGGTCGACGATCAGCTTCACCTCGTGCACGCACTCGAAATAGGCCATTTCGGGCGCGTAACCGGCCTCGACCAGGGTCTCGTAGCCGGCCTTCATCAATTCCACCAATCCGCCGCAGAGCACCGATTGCTCGCCGAACAGATCGGTCTCGCATTCCTCGCGGAAGGTGGTCTCGATGATGCCGGCCCGCCCGCCGCCGATGGCCGCTCCGTACGAGAGCGTGAGATCGTGGGCATTGCCGGAGACGTCCTTGTGCACCGCCATCAGCACGGGGACGCCGGCGCCGCGCTGGTATTCCGCGCGCACGGTGTGGCCGGGGCCCTTGGGCGCGATCATCATCACGTCGAGGTCGGCGCGCGGCTCGATCAGGTTGAAATGGATGTTGAGGCCGTGCGCGAACATCAGCGCCGCGCCCTGCTTCATGTGGTCCGCGAGGTGCTCGCGATAGATATCCGCCTGCAGCTCGTCGGGCGTGAGCATCATCATCACGTCCGCCCATTTGGCGGCGGCGGCGACGTCCATGACCTTGAGCTTTTCTCCTTCCGCCTTTTTCACGCCTTGCGAGCCCTTGCGCAATGCGACCGCCACGTCCTTGACGCCGGAGTCGCGCAGGTTGAGCG
>Ga0081455_10004097_pt1 | contig 16495 bp, 15 predicted proteins | sample TabmetS3T2R1_FD_70207 | JGI IMG/M metagenome (GOLD analysis project Ga0081455, IMG submission 70207) | Tabebuia heterophylla rhizosphere microbial communities from the University of Puerto Rico - S3T2R1 | ecosystem: Host-associated > Plants > Roots > Rhizosphere ... | reverse complement strand
CCCACCGGCGTCGACGATGCCCGCGCCCCCCCCCTCGAGCGCCTCGCGGCGACGCGCAACGAGCGCGACGTACGCACCGCGGCGCGCAAACTCGCGCGCGAGCGCGGCGCCGATCCCCGATGACGCGCCCGTGATGAGAACCGTGTGGCTGGCATTCATGCCTCCGGTTCTAACACTGTCGCGGACACGCTCAAAGTGGTTTGACGCTCCGGAGGGTCCGTGCTCAGATGCCCGGCGTGAAACGATCGCGCTCGTCGCAGCCGCCCGCGATGGCCGGACGTCCCGGCGGCCCCGCGCTCGTCGCGGCCGCGATTCTTGCGGGCGCCGGGGCCGGCGTTCTTCGGGCGAACTTCGGTGATGGGTGGCTCGAAGGTCTCTGGGCGCGGGTCACGAGCCGCCACTCGGTTGCCGAACGTCTGCGCACGTACGGCGATCCCGTCGCGAAGCGTCTCGCGCCGGCCTTCGCACGCGCCGGCTCGCCCTATCCACCCACGCAGGTCGCGCTCGTCGCCATCAAGGACCGGCACCGCCTCGAGGTCTACGCACGCCCCGATGTCACGGGTCCCTGGCGGTGGATCCGCACCTATCCGGTGCTCGCACAGAGTGGCAGGCTCGGGCCCAAGCTCCGCGCCGGAGACCGCCAGGTGCCGGAGGGCATCTACGGCGCGGAATCGCTGAATCCCAACAGCCGCTTCCATCTCGCGATCCGCGTCGACTATCCGAACGCCGGCGACAGGGCTGCGGCGCTGGCCGAAGGCCGAGACGACCTGGGATCGGACATCATGATCCACGGCGCCGCGGTGTCGATCGGCTGCCTCGCGATGGGGGATCGGGCCGCCGAGGACCTGTTCGTGCTCGCGGCGCTCGCCGGCACCCGCAACGTGCGCATCGTCATCTCGCCGGTCGACTTTCGCGACCCCGCGGCCCGCGCACCGGAAACGGACCGCTCCTGGCTGCGCGACCGGTATGCCTCGCTCGCGAATGAACTCGCGCAATTTCCCCGGACACCCTAGAGTGCGCGCCCAGGTCCGACGTGTTAGCCGGCGGCAAGAACCGGCAACTGACTCCCCATGGAAGACAAACGCGCGCTCTACGCCGCCGTGAAAGCCCAGCTCGGTTCGCTCGCAGGACCGCTCGTCGAACGCTCGGCGGCGATGTTGCGCGACCGGGGCGACTTCCTGCCGCACGCCGCCGTGCTCTGCGACGACGGCCGCGTCTCGGTGCTCGGCGCCATGTGCAACACGCGCGACGGTTTCGCGAACTCGTGGCACATCATGCCCATGCTCCATGACGGCCTGCGCACCCTCGCGAGCGAGAAGGAGCTCATGGCGGTCGGCGTCGCCGGGCTCGTGGACGAGATCCCCGGCATCGCCACGGGCACGGCCATTCGCATCCTGCTCGAGCACCGTCGCGGGTTCACGATGGCGATCTATCTACCCTTCACGCGCCGCGCGGATGGCGTGTTCGACTTCGGCGCGCAGGTGTCGGTCGAGGCCGAGCCCGAGGTGAAGGTGTGGACGCAGGGGTTCTGAGTGCGCCTCCTGCCGCGAGCCCGGCGCACATGCGGAGACTTCGTTTGACCCGCCTGACTTCCTGGCTCGCATTCTGCTTGTTGGCGGCCCCGGCCGCGCACGCTTGCGAGATCCGCTCGCAGCTCGACTCGCCGCAGGCGAGCTACGTCCGACGGCGGCTCGAATCCGCGCTCGCGACGCGCCAGGTCGTGACGCCCCGGAACTGCCAGATCGACCTCGCGGTCGACGCGACGCTCGGCGCGGAAGCCTTCCGCCTCGACGGCAAGCGCGCTCATATCCGCATCACCGGTGGCGATGCGCGCGGGCTCATCTATGGGGCGCTCGAGCTGCGCAGCCGAATCCTCGACGGTGCGAAGCTCGATGCGATTGGGACGGTATCTGCGCGTCCCGCGCTCCAGTTCCGCGGCATCAAGTTCAACACGCCGTGGGACAGCTACCGGCCGAGCTCCGCGCTCGATCAGCACACGGCCACGGTGCGCGATCTCGCTTTCTGGGAGGCCTTTCTCGACATGATGGTCGAGAACCGCTTCAACTCCATTTCCCTGTGGACGCTGCATCCGTTCACTTACATGATCCGCCCCGCGAATTTTCCCGAGGCCAGCCAGTGGCCGGACGCCGGGTTCGCCGAGTGGCAGAAGCTCTACCGCGGGATCTTCCGGCTCGCGAAGGAGCGCGGACTCGACACCTATGTCGTGTTCTGGAGCATCTTCGTGAGCGAGGAATTCGCGCAGGCACACGGGATCACGACGCAGAACTTCTACCCGCACTACTACGTACCCGGCGACACCTCGGACGCCACGAAGCGCTACCTGCGCGAGAGCGTCACGCAGATGCTGCGCGAGTATCCCGACCTCGACGGCATCGGCGTCTCGCATGGCGAAGGCATGGCCGGCATGACGCCGGCACAGCGCCAGCAGTTCGTCGACGAGGTCTACATCGCAGGCGCGCTCGAGGCGCGCAAGTACCGGCCCGTGAAGCTCATTCATCGCGTCCCGTTCTCGTCGGGTCTCGATTCCGGCCCGGGTGTCAGCACCGACGCCGAGCAGATCACGCGCGCCGCCATGGAGAAGCTCGGCAACTCCTTCGACGGTCCGATCTGGGTCGAGATGAAGTTCAACTGGTCGCACGGCCACTCGACACCGAAGCTCGTCAAGGTGCACGGCGGCAAGCTCGGCCCCACCTACTTCGAGCCGCTGCCGTCCAACTACCGCATCGTCTGGCAGGTACGCAACGAGGACTTCTTTGCGCTGCGCTGGGGAGTGCCGGACTTCATCCGGCAGCATCTCGCGGCGAACGGCCGGCAGACCTACGTCGGCGGCTACTTCATAGGGTCCGAGACCTACATTCCCGCGCTCGACTACTTCACGACGCTCGATCATCCGCAATGGCGCTGGGCGTTCGAGCGTCAATGGCTGTTCTACGAGCTGTGGGGACGCCTGCTTTATGACCCGGCAACGCCGGATGCCGTGTTCGAGGCGGACTTCGCGCGGCGCTACGGCGCACGCGGCAGGCCGCTGCTGCGCGCTTACGCACTCGCATCGAACACGCAGATGCGGCTCGCGTCGCTCTACGATTCGCGCTGGGACTTCACGTTGTACGGCGAAGGATTTCTCGCACTGCAGGGCGAGCAGACGCGCTACATCGGCGTCGACAACCTCATCGGTCAGCCGACGCTCGATCCCGACTACTTGTCGGTCGCCGAATTCGTGCGGTCGCTGCGCGAGCGCAAGCCATTGCCGGCGGCGCGCCTGTCACCGCTCGCGCTCGCCGACGCGCTCGAACACGATTGCCGCGAGGCCTTGCGGCTCGTCGACAGGATAGATGCCCGCAACGACGTCGCGCTGCGCTACGAAGTGGCGGACATCCGCACCTGGTCGCATCTCGGGCTGCACTTCGCCGAGAAACTGCGCGGGGCGGTCGACCTGCAGAAGTTCCGCAAGCTCGGTGGCGATCCCGGCCTCCGCAAGAGCTCGATCGCGCATCTCGAGAAGGCACTCGCGCAATGGGATGAGGTGATCCGCATCACGCGGCCGCTCTACCGCGACATGAAACTCACGGCCTACAACGGCAACTCGTTCGATGCGAACCCGGACAACCTGTTCCATTGGGCGCGCATCCGCGCCGAGGTCGCGCGCGACGTCGAGGTGGCGCGCTCGGCGACGGCAATCCGCGGTCAAGGAGCGGCACACGAATGAAGGTGATCATCAACATCGACGTGCCCGAGCTCGAGCCCGCCGTCCGCTTCTACACCGCGGCGCTGGGACTTACTCACTCGCGCACGCTCGACGACGACGTCGCGGAGCTCACGGGCGCCTCCGCGACCATCTATCTGCTGCGCAAGGCCGCGCACACCGCGCCGGCCGGACCCGCGGCCGGCGAGCGCAACTACGCGCGCCACTGGACGCCCGTGCACTTCGACCTCGTCGTCGATGACGTCGACGTCGCGGCGCGGCGCGCCGTCGCCGCGGGCGCGCGGCCGGAAACGGGTCACGTCGACTGGCGCGGCTCGCGATGCGTCAGCTTCGGCGACCCGTTCGGCCACGGCTTCTGCTTCATCCAGTTCGAGCGAAACGCCACCTACCTTTAGCGTCGTCCCTGACGTGGGTGGCGTTTCGCTCTGGCGCTCCGATCGACCTCCCTGGTCTTCTCAGAGCGAGTCGAGGAATGCCATGACCTGGTCCTTCTGCGTGGCGCTCAGCGCATCGAAGGCCGCGCGGATGGCGGCCGCCTGCCCCGCGTGCCGTGCGATCGCTTCCTGCTTGGTGAACGACAGCCCGTCGTGCATGAGGCGGTTGCGTGTGCGCAGCCCCCAGAGCGGCGCGGTGCGGATCTGCGTCGCCGTGGACGCGAAGTCCGCGCCAGGCAGCACCGGAATGCCGTCACCGGAGCCGATGTCGTGCAGCAGGAAGTCGCTGTACGGGTGGATGATCCGGTTGCCGATCGCGTCGCGCACGCGGATCGCACCGCCATTGATGCGCGCGCCCGGCGCGGCCGTGCGCAGCGTCGCGACGTGGCAGCCATTGCATCCCGCCTGGTTGAACAACGCCTCGCCGTTGCGCACCGCCTGCGTGATCGCCCCGCGCGGCGGCGCTTTCGTGCCGCGCATGAAGTTCGCGAACGCCTTCACGTCGACGCCGTCGTCCTCCGGGTCCTGCACCGGGTCGAACGGCGTGCCGAAACCGACGTTGCGACCGAGCGAGGTGTTCTCGTCGGGCAGCAACGGCGTCGTGATGCCCATCTCGTTGAGATAGGCGTCGGCCGCGAACGATTCGAGCGACGCGTGCTGGCTCTTCCAGCCGAACCGGCCGATGCGCGGCGCGTTGTTGGCCTCGAGCACCGCGACCTCGAGCGCCGTGCCGCGGATCGCTGTCGGCTGGTTGTTGCGGATCGCGAGCAGCGTGTCGTTCGGAATCGCCTCGATGTACCCCGCGCCGAGAGTGTTGGTCGAGATGCGCAGCGTGCTCACGCTGTCCTCGAACGGCACGCGCTCGAAGATGGAAGCGTTCGTCGCCCGCGACTGGATCAGCGAGCCGCCGATGGATTCGACGAACTGCAGCAGGTCGAGCCGCCCCGTGCGGTGCTCGGCCACCTGGCTCGCGCCGCCGGTCACGATGTTCTGGTGACACTCGCGGCACGATTGCGCGTTGTAGGTGGGCCCGAGACCGTCGGCTATCTTCTCGACCTCCTCGAACACGAACCGGTTGTCGTTGAACGAACGCAGGGCGACGACGGTGTCCTCGTCGAGCGAGGAGAACGCCGGCCCCTGCGGGTCGAAGCCGTTGGTCTTGTTGTCGAAACCGGTCGGTGCTTCGCGGAACGTGCCGGACGAGATCGGTTCGGGTGTCACCGCGAGCGGCGCGGCGTCGGTGGTGACCTCCGATGTCGTAGTTTCGGGATCGACGCGCAGCGTCGACGGTGTGAACCGGTTGACGCCGCCGTCGGCACCTGCGGTTTGTGCGGATGAAATGCCGGGGATGGCCCAACCCGCCGACGCGATCGTGACGATGGCGATGGTAGTTAGGCCACGTTGAGTGGGCTTCATGATGATCTCCTTTCCCTGGAGAAACGATGTGCATCGGGATGCGCGTCCTGCGCGTCCCACCTCCTCGAGCAAGCGTTCCTACCATCGCGCCGTCGGACGAATCTTGCAAGAGATATGCGCGGAGTCCGCTTGACTCCGAACCGCGACAGTGGATTGCAGGCAACTACTTTGTTGCGTCGAGCGCAGCGATGGCGCGTCGCGGCGCGAAATGCCGGAAGCTCTCGACGAGGAAATCGCGCAGCTCGTGCTCGCTCGTCGACTGCGACATGTCGAGCGCGATCCAGCCGTTGCTGCCGAGGTACGGCGGCACGAAGAAGCGCGGATCCATTTCGAGCGGGCCCTGCCGCTCGATGCCGACCCAGAACGACGCCGTGAGACCCCGACCGTAGTCGTAGAGATTTGCGAAGCTCTTCTTCCCGACGCGCCACGTGGGCTGACCGAAACTCGCGCTCTCGGAGGTCTCGGGCAGGCCCAGGCAGATGCGGCGCATCCGCGCCAACGCCTTTTGCGCGCGCGGCGCGAGCATGCGATCGATCTGCGCGGGCTGCATCTTCACCGTGGGCGGCGCGACTGCTGGCGGCCCCGGCGCGCGTGCCGCGAGCTTCGGCGGCAGGCTCGCGACGTACGCCTGGTGCGCGAGCTCGCGCACGCGGCTCCACGAAAACCCGCGATTGAGCTCGACGCCGATCCAGCCGGACGGGCCGACGTAGGGCGGCTTGAAGATCTGCTTCGGCGCGGAGGCGATCAGGCGCGACTGCTCCATCGCGGGCGTCGCGAGCCACAGCGCGACGTGGCCGTCACCATGGTGGTTCACGCAGAAACACGCGAACACCTTGCCCTTGCGCGCGCCCCGCCGGAACCGGAAGTTGGGCGTGCCGTGCGACTCGAATTCCTCGACGTCGGGCAGCGCGAGGCACAGCTCGCGCACCGCGACGGGGATCGTGCGCGGTCGCCTAGCCATCGCACCCCTTGAGGCTCTTCTCGTCGAAGCCCTTGCCGAAGTTGAAGACGAACACCGGCCCGAGGTCGATGACCTGCTTCGCCGTCGCGAGGTGGATCGACACGGTGGACTTCTTCTCGCCGAGCGTCGCGGTCGCGACGCGGTGCGCGCAATAGGCTTTCCATTCCGAGGTGATCGGCGCGGTCGTCTCGAGCACCGACGTCCACGGCGACGAGTTCATCTGGATGCGGACCGCGAGCTTGCTGCCGCCCTCGGCCGCTTCCTCGGCGCGCGCGTAGAAGTTGATCATGACGACGTCGCCCTCGTTGATCGCGCCCGCGATCGGCGAGCTCGCCTGCACGTCCCACGGATTCGCGCCCTTGGTCGCCTTGACGCGGAATGCCATGCCGCCGGGCACGTCGGCCTTGAGATATTTCGCCTTGGGCTTGTCGGGCTGGAAGTACCAGCTGCCGTTCGTCGCGGCGTTGATCATCTTGCTCGCGAGTTCGTCCTGCGCGAGCGATACGGACGCGAGCGCCAGGCCCGCGAGCAGATAAACGCGGATCTTCATGTTCTCCCCCTGCCCGCTGGGTGCGGGTCGAATTCCCGCGCCTATCCTTTCAAATTGTGGTTGAGGAAATCAACCGACCGGGTCCACGCGAGCTTCGCGGCGACCTTGTCATAGCGCGCGCCGTTCGCATCGTTGTGGAAGCCGTGCTCGGTACCGGGATAGACGTAGATCTCGTAGGAAACGTGCCGGGACTCGAGTGCGGCGCGGAAATCCGCGATGCCCGCGTCGATGCTCTCGTCGTTCCCGGCGTAGTGAAGCATCACCGGCACCTCGAGACGCCGGGTTTCTTCGGCCGTGAGCTGTTTGCCATAGAACGCGACAACGGCATCCACGCCTTTCACGTCGATGGCCGAGCGCAGCGCCATGCCACCGCCGTAATCGAAGCCGACGGAGCCGATCTTGCCGTCGCAGAGCGGATGCGCATCGAGCCAGGGCACGATAGCGAGGATGTCGCTCGCGATGCGCGCAGGATCCGTCCTGGCGAACAGATCGCGGGCGGCTTCCGGGTCGGCCGGAGTGCCGCCCGCGGATGACAGGCCATCGGGTGCCACAGCGAAAAATCCCGCGAGCCCCGCGCGCCGCACGACGTCCTCGATGTGCTCGTTGAGCCCGCCGGTCTCGTGGATGACCAGGATGGCCGGCAGCTTCTGGCCCCGGGCGAGCTTGTTGGGATGCGCGAGGTATCCGCGCACCTTGCCGTTCGGGCCCATGAACTCGAAGGACTCGGTGTGCAGGTGCCGGTCGTCAGGGCTCACCTGGCGCGCCTGCGCGTAGTTGGGCTCGAGCAATGGAAGCACGACGAGCGCCGCGGCAGAACCGCCCGCGATCTTCGCAACACGCGTCAGGAAGTCGCGCCGCGGCAGCGTCGAATGCACGCACTTCAACCCTTGAGCCAGGTGTTGAAGAATTCGAGCGTCCGGCTCCATGCGAGCTGCGCGGCTTCCGCGTTGTAGCGCGCTTCGCTCGAGTCGTTGTTGAACCCGTGCTGGGTACCCGGATACATGAAGATGCTGAACGGCACTTTCTGCGCTTCGAGCTCGGCCCGGAACGCCTCGATGCCGGCATTGATGCGCTCGTCGTCGCCCGCGTAGTGGAGCAGCACGGGCGACCTCAAGCGCTTGACGTCCTCCGCCGGGAGTTGTTTGCCGTAGAACGCCACCGCGCAGTCGACACCGACGGCCTCGACCGCGGCCCGCAGCGCAAGGCCGCCGCCATAGCAAAAGCCGACGACGCCGAGCTTGCCGTTGCTGTTCGCGTCGGCCGCGAGCCACGGGATGCCGGCGAGGACGTCGCTCGCGATGCGCGCGCCGTCGGTCTTGTTGAACAGGTCGCGCGCGGCCTCCTGGTCCGCCGGAGCGCCGCCCGCGGATGACAGGCCATCGGGCGCGAGCGCGAGATAGCCGGCGAGCGCGACCCGCCGCGTCACGTCTTCGATGTGTTCGTTGAGCCCGCGGTTCTCGTGGATGACGAGCACACCCGCGATCTTCTGGTGACGCTTCACCTTCGTCGGCCGCGCGAGATAACCCTTGACCGCGCCTTGCGGTCCATTGAACTCGATGCGCTCGCCCTTGACGCGCTTGTCGTCGGGCTCGATCTGGCGCGCCTGCGCGTAGTTGGGCTCGAGCAGCGGCAGCAGCGCGAGCGCCGCGGCCGAGCCGCCCGCGATCTTCGCGAGCCGCGTCAGGAAGTCGCGCCGCGGCAGCGCCGAATGCACGTACTCGTTGTAGAGATTGATGATGCGGCGGTCGACGGTCATGGGACGCTTCCTCTCACTCCCAGTAGACGGGCTTTTCCATTTGCGCGACGGGCACGCAGCCGTGGTACGCCGTGGGCACGGCCTGGTACCACATGTTCTCGCTGATGCCGGGTTGCGAGGTGTAGAAGCCGAGCAGCGTGAGCTCGCGCGTCATCAGGATGAACGGCTTGCCGCCCTCACGCGGCGCCGCGAGCGCCTTCTCGAGCGATTCCTTGACGAACTCGGCGCGCGCCGCGGCGTCGCGATCGAGGAAGGCCTTGCCACTCGTGCTCGCCGCGATTTCGAATTCCGCGGAGCCCTTGTTGAAGCGCTCCTGCGCCGCAGCGTCGTAGACGTCCGCGAGCATGAGATCGATGAACGCCGGCACGCCCACGTCGAGCGCACCGCTCGTATCGGTGTGCGGCAGGATCGCGTCCGCGATCGCGGTGACGACCGCCGCCTGCGCGCCCTTGAAGAACTTGTACTTCGCCGCCGCACCGGGCGCAGGTGCCGCGTCTTTCGCGGAGCACCCCTGCAGGATCGCGAGCGCCGCAGGCGCCGACACCGCGCCGCCCATGAGCCACGCGACGCGCTTGAGGACTTCGCGGCGTTGGAGCATCGCGGGAGAGTCGATCGCACTCATATGTTGCCCTTCTTGAGCTCTTCGACCGCGTGATTCGCCGCGCGCGCGGAAAACGCCATGTACGTGAGGGACGGATTCTGGCAGCCGAACGACGGCATGAACGATCCATCGGTCACGAAGACGTTCTTGCAGGCGTGCACCTGGTTGAACTTGTTCAACACGGACTTCTTCGGATCGGCGCCCATGCGCGCGGTACCGCTCTCGTGGATGCTGTTGCCGACGTTGTAGTTGTCGCTCTTCACCGTGACGCTCTTGTAGCCCGCGGCCTCGAGCATCTCGGCCGCGTCGCTCAGCATGTCCTTTTCCATGCGGCGCTCGTTGTCGCGCACGACGGCGTTGACGATCAGCAGCGGCAGCCCGTGCTTGTCCTTCTTCACGGGATCGAGACGCATGTGGTTCCGGTGATCGGGGATGATCTCGCCGAACGCCGTCATGCCGATGTTCCACGGCCCGGCCTCGCGCACGGCCTTCTTGAGCTCGTCGCCCATGAGCGTGCTGTCGTTGAGGCGCGCGAAGTTCGCGCGTGCCGCGCGGCCCTGGTAGCCGAAGCCACGTAGATAGTCGCGCTTGTCCTTGCCGACGTTGCGATAGCGCGGGATGTAGAAACCATTGGGCCGGCGGCCCGTGTACGCCATGTCGAGGAATCCCTCGACCTGCGCGCTCGTGCCGCCCGGCTTGTTGTGATCCATGATGTTGTGGCCGAGCTCGCCCGAGTCGTTGCCGAAACCGTTCGGGAACCGCGACGACACCGAGTTCAGCATGATGTACGCGGAGCCGAGCGCCGACGCGCACAGGAAGACGACCTTGGCGAAGTAGTCGGTGGTCTTGCCCGTGTTCGCATCGATGACGCGCACGCCCGAGGCGCGGGCCTTCGCGTCGTCGTAGATCAGCTCGTACACGATCTGGTCGGGCAGCAGCGTCATGTTGCCGGTGCGCTCCGCGGACGGCAGCGTGGCGGAGACGCTCGAGAAGTAGCCGCCGAACGGGCAGCCGCGGATGCACATGTTGCGCGCCTGGCAGGTGCCGCGCTGCGGGCTCTCGTTGTGCGTGAGCGGCGCCGTGAGGTTGGCACAGCGGCCGATGATGAGCTTGCGGCCGAGCTTGTCGGCGATGCGTGCCTGGAAATCCTTCTCGACGCAGTTGAGGTCGTGCGGCGGTAGATAGTGGCCGTCGGGCAGCTGCGGCAGGCCTTCCGAGCTTCCGGAGATGCCGGCGAAGATCTCGGCCTTGTCGTACCACGGCGCGATCTCGTCGTAGGTGACGGGCCACGGCACGCCGACTCCTTCCTTGGCATTCGCTTCGAAGTCCATCGGGCTGAAGCGATAGCTCTGCCGCGCCCACATGAGCGAACGACCGCCGACGTGATAGCCGCGCAGCCAGTCGAAGGGCTGCTCTTCGACGTAGGGATTGTCGAGATCGTCGACGAACCAGTGCTGGTTCGCGGGCGTGGGATAACCCGTACGCGACTGGACCGGCTTGCGGTGCCGCGTCTCCTGCGTGATGCGGTTCGCATACGGCAGATCCCAGGGATCCTTCGTGGCGGTCGGATAATCCGGGTGCTTCACCATGCGCCCGCGCTCGAGTACGAGAGTCTTGAGACCCTTCTCGGTGAGCTCTTTCGCGGCCCACCCGCCGCTCATTCCCGAACCGACGACGATGGCGTCGTACGTATTGGAATCCATGGTCTACTGTTCCCTCGCCACGGTGAATTCGCCGGCATTATGGACTACTTGCGCATCCTCAAGGTTCCGATTCACCCGACGATCCTGATCATGGTCGGCGTGTTCACGGCGCTCATGGTGGTGCTCGAGTACGGCGGCCTCTACGGCCTCATCGCATCGCTGCTCATCCAGATCTGGATCTTCAAATACTGTTACGTGCTCATCGAGCATCTCGCCGATGGCGCGCCCGAGCCGCCCGTGATGGACGCGGACATGCTGAGCCCGTTCGAGAGCCGGCCGTGGGTGCAGCTCGCATTGGTGTGCTTCCTGTCGGCCATCGCCTGGAATCTGAGCGGGGGCGCGGGCGCCGTCGTCGGCGCGGTCGTGTTCCTCTGGTTCCCGGCGTCGGTCGCGATCCTCGGCCTCGGGGAAAACGGTTTCCAGGCGCTGAACCCGGTGAAGGTCTTGCGCGTCGTGCGCGGCTTCGGCGCCACGTACCTGCTGCTGCTGGCCGCGCAGATCGCGGGCCTGCTGCTCGTCATCGCGCTCACGAAAGTTTCGCTGTGGCATCCGCTCGTGATCGCGATCGCGCTGCTCTGCGAGGTCACGTACTTCGCGCTCGTCGGCGGCCTCGTCTATGCGCGGCGCCGCGAGCTCGGATTCGAGCCGCAACGCAGTCCCGAGCGCGCGGCGGCGCGGGCCGAGGCCGAGCGCGACAAGGTGCGCAACAAGATGGTCGACGACGTGTTCCAGCTCGTGCGGATCGGCAAGCACGTCGAGGCGACGGCGCCGCTCGCCGCCTGGATGCGCGATCTCGACGCCGACTACGCGGCGCGCGACGCCGCGTTCGTCGTCGAGCGGCTGTTCGCCTGGGATCGACCGCCCGCTTTCAATCCCGTCGGCAGCACATTGATCCGGCACCTGCTGCGTTTCGGGCGCCCCGACGCGGCGCTCGAGATCTTCGAGCGCCTGCGGGAGCGCGCCCCGCGGTTCACGATGGACTCCGCGCCCGATCTGCGGACGCTCGTCGACTACGCCGAGAGCGTTGGCCGGGACGACCTCGCGGCGTCCATGCGCCTCGAAACGCCGGTGTTCCACCCACCGGCATGACAGGTGTCAGCCGGACGGGCTGACACGCTCGACTCATAACGGGCGCCACTTTGCGGCAGGATTCCTCCCATCGGAGGAAACCATGTCGCAGACCCCACTCGCCGCTCTCAGGGACGCTCGCAAGCACTTCGGCAAGATCAAGGCGCTCGACGGCCTCGATCTCGACATCCGCCGCGGAGAGCTGCTCGCGCTGCTCGGCCCGAACGGCGCCGGAAAAACCACCGCGATCGAGCTCCTGCTCGGACTGCAGCGCCCGGATGCGGGTTCGGTCGAGCTCTTCGGCCTCGATCCGCAGGAGCTCGATGCGCGCCGCCGCGTCGGCATCATGATGCAGGAGATGATGCTCTCGCCGGTCGCACGGCCACGCGAGCTCATCCAGCAGGTTTCGAACTACTACCCGACGCCGTACGAGACGAGCGCCGTGATCAAGCGCCTGTCGCTCGAGTCGCTCGCCGACCGTCCGTACAAGGATCTGTCGGGCGGCCAGAAGCGCCAGGTGCAGCTCGGCATGGCGATCTGCGGCCGCCCCGAGCTGATGTTCCTCGACGAACCCACGGTGGGTCTCGACGTCAATGCACGCGAGGTCCTGTGGCGCGTGCTGCGAGACCTCATCCACGAGGGCAGCTCGATCGTGCTCACGACGCATTACCTCGAGGAAGCCGAAGCGCTCGCGACCCGCGTGGCGGTGATCGGCCAGGGCCGCCTCATCGCCGGCGGCACCGTCGACGAGATCCGCGCACACGTATCGCGCAAGAACATCCACTGCAAGACGTCGATCGCCGAAGGCGCGGTCCGCGCCTGGCCGGGGGTCGAAGCGGTGAAGCAGGACTCGGGTCGCCTCCACATCATCACCCACGACGCCGAGGCCATCCTGCGGCGGTTGCTCGAAGGTGACGCCGCGATCCGCGACATCGAGGTGAAGCGCGCCGGGCTCGCCGAAGCGTTCACCGAAATCACGAATGCCAACCGCTCGGAGAAACTCCAGTGAGCACACCCGGCACCGCTCGCATGAGCACGTCGCGCCTCGTCGCGGCCTATCTGCACGACATGCGCTTCGAATTCACCAAGATGCTGCGCACGCCGGCATTCGCCGTGCCGACGCTCGTCTTCCCCGCGATGTTCTACCTGCTGTTCGGCGTGCTGCTCGCCAACAAGGCCGATCCGAGCCACGGCCTCGGCACATTCGCGCGACTCGGGGTGTTCGGCACGATGGCGCCCGGTCTCTTCGGCTTCGGCGTCTCGCTCGCGTTCGAGCGCGAGTACGGCCTGCTCAAGTTCAAACAGGCACTGCCGATGCCGCACGGCTCCTATCTGCTCGCGCGCATGGCGATGGCCATGCTGTTTGCCAGCGTGATCGCGTCCCTGCTCATATTGATTGCCTTCACCCTCGCCCACGCACCGCTCACCGCGGGACAGGCTGCGAAGGTGTTCGTCATCGAGGTGCTCGGCGTCCTGCCGTTCTGCGCGATCGGCCTGTGCGTCGGCGCGTTCGTGTCGGGCCAGGCCGCGCCCGCGATCGTGAACATCATCTATCTACCGATGTCGCTGGTCTCCGGCCTGTGGGTGCCGCTGCAATTCATGCCGAAGATGGTCCAGGAACTGGCGCCGCTGTGGCCGGCGAATCACCTCGCGCAGCTCGCGCTCGGTGCTCTCGGCCAGGGAATGAGCGGCAGCGTGTGGACGCACATCGCCGCGCTCGTCGGCGTGACGATCGTGTTCTTCGTGATCGCGACGCGCCGCCTCGCCAGCGGCGGAGTCCGCCTGCTCGGCAACCGCGCGAAGGCGCGACCGGGCTTTGCGATCGGCGCCGTCCTCACGCGCAGCTTCGTCTTCATCGGCATCGGTCTCATCATCGCGGGCGTCATGGGCAGCAAGGCTCCCGCGAAACCCGCCGCTGACAAGGCGGCCACGCCGGAGGGCTCATCGGAATCTGCGGCTGCAACCGCGGGCACCCATGCGCCGGCCGGCGTGGCCGCGCCGGCGGACGGCCGGATCGCCGACTTCGATGCGGGTTCGCCCCAGGCGCGGTACGGCATCGGATTCGGCGCTTCGAGCGACAAGTTCGTGGGTGGCGAGTCGAGCTCCGAGATCCGCATCGTCGACGGCGGCGCCGAGAGCTCGAAGGGTTCGCTCGAGATCACGGGCACGGTACGTCCCGGGTTCGCGTATCCGTTCGCGGGCACGTCTTTCTTCCCGACGGGCGAGCCCATGAAGGGCATGATGGATTATTCGAAATTCAAGACGCTGAGCTTTTTCGCGCGCGGCGACGGCAAGAAGTACGCGGTGACGTTCTTCTCGACGGCCGACCCGCACTCGATTCCTTCCTCCTATCCGTTCGAAGCCGGATCCGAATGGCACGAGGTCCGGGTACCGCTCGCCGATTTCGTCGTGGATCCCGCGCGCATCCGCGGCATCACCATCGCGTACGGCATGCCGGGCGAGAGCTTCAGCCTGCAGATCGACAACGTGCGATTCCTTTAGTGTCGTGTTCCGTAGATATCTATGCATCCTGAGCCCGTCCGCCGCTGCGCACCGAGGCGCGCCGACGAAGGTGTATGGCGAATACTCCGAGGAGGCGCAACGTGGGTGCGCGGCGGCAGACGGGCTCCCGCAGGGCCGCACGCCACGGGCGCCACTCTACGTTGCCGCCGCTCGTCGTATCGACATACGCCTTCGCGACGGCGCCTCGATTGGCACCCGTGGCGTGCGGCAGGATGCAAAGATATCTACGGAACACGACACTAGCCGCCACCGCACCGACCTTGTCCACCATCGTCGTCATTCTCGTCACGCTGCTCGTCACGGCGCTCGGCATCGCGCTTGCCGCGAACGTCGCGACGGCCGAAAAACGCCTGCTGTACCGTCCGCGCCGGCTCTACACGAGCGGCGACGCCGACTTCCGCCGCGCGCTCGGCATCCTGCTCGGGCCGCCGCTGGTTTCCGGAAACAGGATCGAGACGCTCGTGAACGGCGACCAGATCTACCCGGCGATGATCAACGCGATCCGTACCGCGCAGACGAACATCACGTTCGAGACGTTCGTGTTTCGCGACCACGTCGGCGCGACGTTCGTTGAAGAGCTCTCGAACGCTGCGCGGCGCGGGGTCCAGGTCCACATGCTGCTCGACTGGCTGGGCTCGCGCACGATGAACCAGCACCTGCTCCAGGCCGCGCGCGCGGCGGGCTGCGACCTGCACGTGTATCACCCGCCGTCCTGGTATCACCTGGGACGGCTCAACAACCGCACGCATCGCAAGCTGCTCATCGTCGACGGACGCGTGGGATTCACGGGCGGCGTGGGCATGGGCATCGAGTGGAAGGACGGTCTCAAGGGGCTGCCGCCGTGGCGTGACAGCCATTTCCGTGCCGAAGGACCGGTCGTCGCGCAGATGCAGGCCGTGTTCGTCGACAACTGGATCAAGGCCACGGGGCGCGTGCTCCACGGCGCAGAGTATTTCCCGAAGCTGCCGACGGACTGTGGCGACATGGATGCGCAGATGTTCGGCAGCTCGCCGGTCGGCGGCTCGGAGTCGATGCACCTCATGGTGCTGCTCGCGCTGACCGCCGCGCGCTCGACGATCGACATCGAGAATGCGTACTTCGTGCCGGACAAGCTCACGGTCGAGTCGCTGTGCTCGGCGGCGCGGCGCGGCGTGCGCGTGCGCATCGTGGTGCCTGGCCGCTACACCGACGCGCGCCTCGGCCGTTGGGCTGCGCAGGGTCTCTATGGCAAGCTGCTCGAGGCCGGCATCCAGATCTACGAATACCAGCCGACGATGATGCACTGTAAGGTGCTGGTCATCGACGGCGTGTGGAGCTCGGTGGGCTCGTCGAACTTCGACGACCGCTCGTTCCGGCTCAACGACGAGGCGAACCTCAACGTGTTCAGCCGCGAGCTCGCCGAACGGCAGATCGCGCTCATCGACGCGGACATCAAACAATCACGGCGCATGGCACTCCGGAAATGGCGCAACCGCAAGTTCGGCCGCCGCGTCAACGAACGGCTGGCACTCCTCCTGCGCTCGCAACTCTGAAAAAGGGGACAGATTTATTTATTGGGGGCTTTCTTTTCCCGGCAAACGCGGACAGCTTACGGCGTCTGTCGGCGCCGCTTCCCGGTTCGAAGGTTTTTCGGCCCGCGGGTCGCGCGCGCTTGAAGAAGGAAATGGGGACATTCACCGATTTCTTCGCAAATGGGGTCAGACCTCTCAGCGGCGACTCAGCCTGGTGAGTCCCAGCGAGGTCTGACCCCATTTGCCCG
>Ga0081455_10004096_pt1 | contig 16497 bp, 12 predicted proteins | sample TabmetS3T2R1_FD_70207 | JGI IMG/M metagenome (GOLD analysis project Ga0081455, IMG submission 70207) | Tabebuia heterophylla rhizosphere microbial communities from the University of Puerto Rico - S3T2R1 | ecosystem: Host-associated > Plants > Roots > Rhizosphere ... | reverse complement strand
ATGCGGCGGCTTGAGCGTGCGCCCGTGCAGGTTCCGGTAAAGGACCCGAGAACCGGCGAAACTGTGACCGTCACCCTGGGGCTGGAAGATTTCCAGCGGGACTTTCCTGCGAACACTAACGGGCCTGCTTATCTGCTCTCGCTCTACCACGAGCATTACGACGCCTGGGCGCGCTCGGCGCTCGCCGGGCGCCGGAGTCGGGACGCGGAGATATTGCTGATCGGCCCGTTGATTGACACGAGTCTGGGGGTCACGTCAAGACGTGAATTTCTGTTGCGGACGGACGCCGGGGCGGAGTTTTTAGGACACTGGAATTTCGACAACTATCTGGCGACGGCGGACATCTGGCCGACCCTGGATGTAGGGGATGAGTTTCGCACCGAGGTGGTCAATCGCATCCCGGTGGTCTTCGCGCAGGGTGATTGGGACACTTCGACGCCGGTTGAGAATGTGTTGCAGGTGGCGCCGTATTTTCCGAACGGACGAATACTGATTGCGGCACGCGGAGGACACGGGGTGCTGGAGCCAATAGCCGCGCGATTGCCTGAGGTGTTTGCTACTCTGCTTGAGTTCGTGCAGACCGGCAGCACGGCGAAGCTACCGGCGCTCGCGCCGTTGCCGGCGCCGAAGTTTGTCGCGCCGGACTTCCCACCGCCGGTCTCAAAACCACGGCCGTGAGGTCAGACAGTGGCTGATTCAACTGAAAACAGCTGTAGTGTAGCGCATTACTACGACGAACGGAGTGCGGCCTGACGAAAGTAATGAAATATAGGCCGGATCGGATTTTGGCGAGGCGCAGGCATTCGTCTAAAATCGTTCATTCCAATGCCGCCGCTTTAGCGTAATTGGCGGTCCTGCGACAATCAATGCTGCCGCATAATCGGCCCCGGGGTTCAGTTCATACATCTTCCACCGCGCCACTTCTCGCGCATCGTCGTCAACTTTAAGCAAAGCAGGGGGTTCGCCGGTGGCCAGCGATACGGTGAAGCGGTCTAAAGGATATGAGACTCCCATCCCTTTCGCTTTGATAAACGCTTCCTTACGAGACCAGCAGTTGAAGAATCCCATCGTTCTCTGATCCGTCGGCAGCGATTTAAGCGCCGCCACTTCATCTTTTGAGAAGAAATGCTCGGCAATCTCGAGCGTGGCGAAATCCTCACGAATATATTCGATATCGATTCCGACAGTCCGCCCTCTTGTAACCGCGTACAGGATAAGTCCGGCGGAATGAGACAGATTGAAATTTAATGCGCAAACATTCTGATCATCCGAAACAGCCGGTTTGCCGTATTCGTTATAGGTGAATCGCAGTTGGCCCGGTGGAAGCGCGAGATAAGCAGAAATGATCTTTCTCAAAATCCCGCGTCCAACGATAAACCGATCACGATCCACGTGGTGATAGTATCTCATGGCCCTTTGGTGTTCATCCTGCGAAAGCAGAGCCGCCATGTTCGCAATCACTTTCGCCCCCTGATCGAGCGCCGCCTGCCAGACATGCGCCTCGTCCTCACCAAGTTCGATGCCGTCGCAAGAATGATTCCATTCGTCGCCACCCCCCTTTTTGATCATTTTGATACTTTCCGGCCGCATCGCCTTCTGTCACCGTGAACACAATCGGAGCAAATCACGCGCAAAGGTTTGAAGAAAGATCGACTCCGAAGTGCTGATATAAAAATGGCCACCCGGAAACATTCGTATGATCGACGGTCCGGTGGTCATCTCACTCCAGGCAGCGAGTCGTTCTCTTTCGACTTCATGATCTTCGATCCCGCCATAGATGGTCAGTGGACAATCCAGCGGAGCTTCAGGGTGATATTCATAGGTTTCGCAGAGTTCGAAATCCGCGCGGATCGTCGGCAACAACAAATCCAACAGCTCATCATTTCGGAGCACTTCCGGAGGAGTGCCATTGAGCTCGCGAAGTTTCTTGACCAATGCGGTTTTCGGCATCGTCGAGAGCGATTCGTCTCGGTTTCGACGATGGGGGGCATGAGTTGCCGAGATGAAGATATGGACCGGTTCGAGATGATTCTCCCGGCGTAGACTACGGGTTACTTCAAAGCATAACAGCCCGCCCAGGCTATGGCCGAAAAAAGCAAAAGGCTTGTCGATATATTGTTGTAGAGCCTGCGCTATTATTCGGCTAAGCGGTAGGAGATGTGTCATTTTGGGTTCGGCAAGACGTTGGCCGCGCCCCGGCAGTTGAATCATACCGATTTCGACGGTCGGGGGGAGATCAGCCGACCAAGCATGAAATGCCTGAGCGCTGCCGCCGGCATAATGAAAACAGAAGAGGCGCAGAGATGCGCCAGGATTTGGTTTTGGGAAGAGCAGCCACTTGTTGGGATTTAACGTATTGCTCATCATATATTTCATTATTCGGGCAAGACGACAACTTGATCGGCATCCGTCTGAATATTGGGTCCCCAGATCTGCTTCAGACTATATTTCGATGATCCTTCTTCTCTCGGATAGCCGAAGGCATGATGGACATATCTTACTCCGTCGATGACCTGATCACAGTTGATGTGGCTGTGACCGAAGACATGAATGATAGAGTTCAGCGCCCTGATCTGTAGGTCAAGAGCCGGAGAGCCGGCTACGAGCGGGAGCCCCTTGAAACTGAGTTTCGAGACGGCAGGAAGCAACTCGCGGCGCGGCAGGAAATGAGAGAGGGTGATTACAGGGAAGTTATAAGCCCTGATGTTCGGTTCGTTGATCTTCAGGAAATATTCTGAAACCGATCGAATCTCGTCAGGCCATTTACAAAAATAGAAATCGGCCCACCCTTCCAGCGCCGAGGCATCAGCGCTGTTGTCGTCATCATAGCTGGCGTCATACCAAGAGAAGAGAGGGATAATCCAGGTGTCCCCTGCTCGGGCAGGCTGTGTGTAAATTCCTATCTCGTCACACAAGGACAGGATTTGACGAAACTTCTCGACCGAATTGTGTGGGGTATTGCGAACCCACAATTCATGATTGCCGGGAACATAAAACACTTTACCGAATTTTGACCGCAGCGCCCGAAGAGTCCAGGCGATGACTTTCAGATCGTCTGCAATGTCACCGGCCACAACAACCACGTCTGGTAGGTAGTTTATTGACGAGAGTTGCTGCAGCTGTCGGCGGTTTTCGGCAAAGTCCGTGTGTAGGTCGGAGAAGGCGAAAATGCGCATGGATTCTTCAGCCTCACGTTTGATTATCTATAACGTCTTGAGCCTCAGGTCAACCACAGGCCGGTTGAACCTCGTCGGATCCGAAGTTTTCGATCCTTCGGGGCGCGTCAGAATTTGTGTGTAACTGGAATTTCTACACCCAATTCCCAATGATCACGACATCGTGCTCACTGTGGCAGTCACGAAATCGCGCTCAATTTGTGTGATCTTCCTTTAAATCAATACAACAAAGATTGGCGCATGAAATCGCAGATGGCGCCACAGATCACGGAGGATAAGACAATCCGTGCCATTCTCTGCGAACCTCCGCGACCTCTGCGGTTGATCACCTGTCCCAATGTTGTGGGCTTCAATTTAGTTCCGTTTTTTGAGAATTGAGATGGCAGGAACCTGCGAGGAGGGCGAGCTTCCCACGCGGATAGCTCTCCCAAACTGTAAGCGGCCAAATTTTAACAAAGGCGCCACTACCGGATATCCTATCGTCTAAAATCCAAAGGTTCATTCAGTCGTTTACAGCGTCGATGTGGGTCGAGGTCTTCGAAACATTCAGTTTGCCGGCGAAGGGCTTCCGGAGCGGTTGTTCTGAGTTTCCCATTCGACCTTTGCCGAGAAGCCCTGCGCAAGCGGATCACCTCAATCGGGCCCCCCATTTCAATTAGGCCGATCGCCCGCACTGATCGGTAACATCTCGCCGATATTCAGATCATATTGCGTCGTATACAATTCCCAATATTTGTTCTTGGCCCTGAAAAGTGACTCGTGAGTTCCGCGTTCTACAATGCGTCCGCCATTAATAACCAGGATTTGGTCAGCCCGATGGATCGTCGAAAGGCGATGAGCTATAACAAATGTAGTGCGGTCACACAACAGAAACGAGAGAGCTTCTTGTATAACAGCCTCGGAAACTGAATCCAGATTTGATGTGGCTTCATCCAGAATTAGGATCCTGGGGTTGGCCAGGATAGCTCTGGCGATTGCGACTCGCTGTCTCTGCCCGAGGGACAACTTGATTCCGCGCTCACCCACAATGGTTTCGTACCCGTCTTTGAGTTTGTGGGCGAATTCATCAACGTGCGCAATACGACATGCATCGATGATCTCTCCTTCAGTGGCATGCGGACGACCGAAGGCAACGTTCTCACGAATTGTGCCGCTGAAAAGAAATGCGTCTTGCGGGACAATGGCCAATTGCCTGCGATATGAGTCGAGATCAACGCGCGAGATGTCAATACCATCCACTAGAATAGTTCCTTTACTGGCCTCGTAAAAACCGGCTATCAAACCTATAATCGTAGATTTACCGGCGCCGGATGGTCCAACCAAAGCCGTGACTGTTCCGGGTTCGGCGCGAAAACTTACGTTGGACAAAATAGGAGCGTCATCGCCGTACGCGAAACTCACGGCTTCAAAGCGGACTTCACCGCTTAATGGGCCTACCCGCAGTACGCGGGCCGAATCCTGATCTTCCCGAGGCTCGGACAATAATTCAGCGACCCGCTCGATACCTACCACTGCTTCGTTGAACCGCGTTCCTAGAGATACTCCATTGACAAGTGGGGCGGTTAGTATGCCTAGAAACAAAGTATAGCGAAAGAAGTCTCCGATTGTAATTGTACCCTCTATGATTGCACACCCGCCCAGATACATAACTGCTGCTCCAGTAATTCCAGTCAACGCGGTAATGGAAAGGCTTAAAAGCGAACTTGCCCTGATAGTTATGAGCCTTTTCCGCAGCAGGCGGTCTATTCCACCGTCGAACACCGCTTGTTCCTGCAATTCGGCATGATAGGCCTTAACAACACGCACGCCACTAAACGACTCGGCGAGTCGACCGGTTAACTCGGACATCAGGACATTGAACTCTTTGAAGAATGGCCGGTATACCCGGAGCCTATTTCGCAAGAGGATCCCAAATATTAGCAGGATCGAAAAGATGGTCAGCGTCATGCCGACGTGGATGCGTATCAAAATAACAAAAGCAAGGGCCGACGTTATAATAGCGCCGAGAAACTCAACCATCCCCCCGCCGATTAGGCTTCGGATACCCTCTACGTCATGTAGCACTTGATTTACTAGAGCGCCGGTTTTGATAGAGTCATAATATGTGAGAGGCAGGCGCGAAACGTGCCGGTAAATGCGCTTTCGCAGATTAGCGACCAGACGCTCGACAGAGAGACTTACTGTTTGCGTGAGCAGATATGCGCTCACGGCCTGCACTAATGTCGCAAGAATAATGACGCCAACAATCGCAGCCAAGTTGGAACGGGCAGGTCGTGTGATTACTTCGTCAATTAGATTTTTCGACAGATACGGTAAGACCAACCCGGCGCCGCGATTGGTAAAGGTTATTAGCAGACATAAGGCCAGCATATACCTGCGGTCCCACAGAAGGGCTCGAACGGTTATTTCGGTTAATGGCTTATTGACGTCGTCTAGTTTTTTACCCATATATTGACTCAGCCCTCTCCCATATTAATATCCGCCTGAAAACAGGCCAGTCGTTTGAAAATTAGCAAGAGCGATAAGCAGGAAGGCGAACCCTCTGACGCTTGTTAGACTGACGTCGAAACAAGTCGGTCAAGCCGAGCGCGAAACCAATTGAGGAGAAGGCTTCATTCAGTCTATCAGTAGTGATTTGGAGATCAACTTGCCGGACCGGGATCGCGATATCCTCTTGCGGACGGCCAGTTATCAACTCGCGGACGGAAAATTAATCCGAGACTTGACCGATCGCCATGATCCTTCAGCCTTCTCTATTGCGCAGCTGTATGAAGAGCGGAGCAGCGGGTGAAGTCCTGCGCGCCCAGGATTTCACGGCGACTGACGTGACTCCCCTGTCACACTACTTACTCGTGCCGGAGGGCTACGATCGGATCTACTTTGGTCGCGCGGCGCGCAGGGATGTATGCTGCCATTAAAGCAATCGTCAACATCGTAAGGACGGCGAGGGAAATCGTCATTGGATCGGTCGCTTCTATCCCAAAAAGCATGCTCGATAATAAGCGAGTGGCAGCCAGAGCTATTACAATCCCGATAGAAACTCCGATCAAAACCTGAATCAAAGCTTCGCGCAGGACCATCCAGAGGATTCCTTTTCTTTGTGAACCGAGCGCTATCCGAATGCCAAAATCTTTAGTTCTTCCTCCCACCGTGTATGACACCGTCCCGTATAGGCCGATTGAGGCTAAGACTAATGCGACTAATCCGAAGAAACTCAGAAGGGTAGCCATCGATTGTTCCAGACCGAGGTGTCCCTCAATCTCTTGAGCCTGCGTCTCGATTTTTTGTAATGCGAGGTCCTTCTCCACTGATTGGACCTCTCGACGTAGCGCGGGAATAACGCTTGTGGGATTGCCGATAGTGCGTATAAACAATTTAACCTGACCCAAACTCTGGGGCGGCGCCTGAGTGTAAGGCATATAGACCGCCTCTTCCCAACTAACCCGTCGCAAGCGCCCCCTAGTACCTCTGACGACTCCGACTATCTGGATCTCTCCTCCACCAAACATCTGGGCGATCTGCTCACGTAGAGGTTTGCCGATCGGGCTATTGATCGGGTAAAATTTTCGGGCCGTACTTTCGCTAATAATCGCAACCCTCGGCGCCGTCTCGTTGTCGGAGATTAAAAAATCACGGCCCTCAAGCAAGTTGATTCCCATTGTCTCGAAGAATTGTGGCCCAACGTAATTAAAGCCCTTTGGCGCGGTCAGGGAGAACCGTGATAAGCTGACTGACTGCACGCCGGGGATTGCCCTCATTTTTTCAAGCAACTCTTTGTAGAGACGTACTTCTTTGACCTGATCATACCCGATGAGCGAAGGGTAGGCCCACATCGTCAGAATTTTTTTGCGTTCAAAACCTGTATCTACTTCATAAAGGCGCTGAAGACTGCGGATTAAGAGCCCCGCTCCAATAAGCAATGCCAGCGACAAGGCCACTTGTAGAATCACGAATAACTTTGTCACATAACGTCTAAGAGGGCGGACGTCCATACCCCTTTCACTCCCTTTTAGTATCGGAGTCAGATCTACCTTGGTAGCTGCCAGGGCAGGAGTAAGTCCAAATAGTACCCCCGACAATAAGGAGGTCAGGCACGTAAATGTCAGCACCTTTAAATCTAGCTGGAGGTCAAATGAAACTGGATCAATCCCGTATGAAAGGATTGTGAGAAGGGCTTTGGCGATCCATTCCGCAAAGAGGAGCCCCACCCCACCCCCAAGTGTCGCTAACAAAACGCTCTCCGTCAGTAATTGACGAATCAGCCGTCCTCGACTAGCGCCCAAGGAAAAACGCACGGCAATCTCTTTTTGACGCGCTGAGGCGCGCACAAAAAGCAGATTAGCTAGATTAACACAGGCAATGAGCAAAATGACGCCGACAACCCCCAACAAGATCGACAGTTGTGCCTCGCGCTCAGCCCCTAAGTTATCGGCCCCTCTCAGACCCGGTTTCAGCACTATGTCCTGCGAACGCCCGCCAGGATTCGTTTGCGGGGACACCCTGCTCTCCGCCTCTTGCATCAGAACCTGGCGATAGATCATACCCAAATCATTACGAGCCCGTTCGAAAGTTACGCCCGGCTTCAGCCGAGCCATGATGCCGAACTTATTATGATCCCTCAAAGCGAGTTGACTCTGCATGTACATTGGCAGAGTAAGATCCGCTGAGCGCCCGGCCACATTCCTCCCAAAAAACTCGGGCGACGTGATCCCGATGATACTAAAAGGAATCTTCCCTACGTAGATTGTCTTCCCTATGGCTGATGGGCTTCGGGCAAACCGGCGTTCCCAATAAGCATGGCTAATTACGGCTACAGGGGGCTGATCGGGCTGGTCATCAGCGGCGGTAAACGCTCGGCCAACGACCGCACTTACTCCCAAGACGTCAAAATAGCTTCCCGATACAAAGTCCCCGTCGACCATCTCCGGCTGTCCATCAATCGATGCGCTGATCCGGGTCTCATCATATGCGAAGATGCCCGAAAACGACTGATTGTGATCACGAAATTGCTCGAAGGTAGAATAGGGGAAAGTCTGTGCTGTTCTACCGTTTGGAAGTATCTCCTGAACAAAAACCATCTGCTCCGGGTTTTTCACTGGGAGAGGTCTTAATAAAAAGGCATCGATGATGCTGAAGACGGCAGTGTTGGCCCCAATGCCAAACGCTAAAGTAATCGCAGCGATAATCGTGAAAACAGGCTTCTTTGCAAGCGTACGCCCGCCATAGCGCAGATCTTGCAATACCTCTTCAATATAACGACCGCTCCACTTGCTGTAATGATATATCTTGTCTTTCATTTTTCGGCGCCCCATAGCTAATTATTGAATTTGTTGAGGGATAAATATGAGTGTAGGTAGTTACGATTAAAACGAGCCATCTTACAGGCCAGTGTCCGCGACGCGGAGTGTCGGCCGATAAGCTCGCCTATCACTGCCTCCACAATCTGTTGAAGGCGTGGCCCGACGGCCGGTCCCGAATGTTATCCATTTTGGTCGAGCCGTGGTTGGAACCATACCTGTTTGCGTTAACGCCCGGTTTTCACCGTTCTGATTACTTCATCCGACCCAACCTGCTCGGGCGAGAGAAAGAACCATAAGGCATACCTGATCTCGCCTGCCTGATGTGCGCCAAGCTTACTTGGTTCGATTAAGTAAATCAATTCGGTGTGGGAAGACAGCCCGCACACATGGTTGACGTTAAAGCGCACGACTTTGTTGCGCGAATCTAAATGAATAGTTGCGGATGCAGTTACGTGATACGCTTTTTCTACCATGATGAAGTCCACATACCGCATCCGCTTCGAGACGCCCTCGGCAGTCGGTCGCAAACTCTCCAGACTGACAATCAATTCAAATAGCTGGCGCCCAAAAGCGCAATCTTGAATCAGGTGACGCGCCTCGGAATGCTCGACAGCGTTAAGATTAATGGATGACACGTCTCACGCGCCCGTATATTCAATTTGTTAAAAGTTGATTCCGATGGACGCGTAAAATGATCTACCATCCGCCGGAATCAGCCCCGGCCCCGGGTAGCTTGTCGCGCGACGGGTAAAGTAACTAGCATTAGCCAAGTTATTACTCCCCGCACGCAATACATAGTACTTGCGAAAATAATAACTGCCTGATAAATCCCACACCTGATAGGCTGGGATTTTTCCGAACACCCCATTAATTGTCCTCATAGTGTTGTTTGCGTCAGTAAACTGATCGCCGGTTCGGCTATGTTGCAGTGTAGTAGAAAACCTTGGTAAACGGTATGTCACACCGAATCGAGCTATCGATTTGGGAGCCAGTTCGACGCGGTTACCACGCAAATCCCCGCCCAGATAACGAGTGTCTGTGTATGCGAAGGAGCTAAAAAATGAGAGCCCCCCTTCCATCTTGCCGGCCCGCAACATGCGCAGCAAATCTACTTCTACGAATGATTCCAGGCCGATGTTGCGGCTGTCCGACACATTGGTCCATAACGAAACGCTCTGTCCTGGTAAGCCCTGTCGCGTGAGTAGACCGAGGCGATTACGGTATTTTAGATAGAACCCCCCGATATCGTAGTGTATCCATCTACCGCGACTTCCCCGCAACCCGAATTCGGCAACATATCCAGTCATGTCTTTTAAATTCGAATCTACAATGATCACCGGGTCTGGGCGCCATTGATCATTGAATAGAGTGGCCCGGTAGGCTTGCGATATATTTGCGTAAAGGCCCGCCCCTTCACCGACTTGATAATTCGCCCCGAGGCCGAACAATGGGATTGAGCGCGATTGCTCGCGAGTCCCCGCTATTGGTTTCCCTGTAGCTAGGCTATTGATATGGTCATATCTGAACCCCGGGACAATTCGGAGTTTATCTGTGACACGGAAGATGTTTTCCAGGAACCCGGCAAAATTGACATTTCGGAAATGAAGATTGCGGTAAACATCGGGTTCAAAAAGACTGAAGTTTGGTTCGAATCCCGGAAAGCCCCAACCGTGTTGTCTAACCGTCTTGCCATTGGAATAGCGAAATCCGGCAGCCAGCGTGCTTCTCTTGTCCAAAAAACTGTAATCTTGGAGCAGCCGCATCTCGATGCCGTGATTCCGAAAACGGTCAATGTAGAGCGTTCGAGGTTCGGCCGGGTCGTCGAAATTCAATTCTCCATTAGAGTCTGTAACCGGCTCACTGTTGAAAAGCGAATAACGTGTTCCGCGTAAACCAAAAGCGTTAATGCCCAAGCGGGTATTCGTAGAAATGCGATAGTCGATTTTAATCGATGGTACCAACCATTCTAGGCTAAACCAGTTTCGCGGACGTAGAGAAACCCGAGGGTTTTGTTCAAATAACTCGTCGGTCAGACCGCCTGCCATCTGCAGGAGATATTTCATTCGGGTGAGCTCAAATCCGACGGCCAAATTTTTACCGTTTCTATAATTTAGCGAGCCGAAGCCGGTATTAGCCTCAAAGCCAGAATTTGGTCTCCATCCGTTAGCCTGTCGATGATGATAATAACCATTGTACGTTAGCCTTCCTAGCGTTCCGCCGATTCGATTGTGCGAATTAAACAAACTGTTTGCGCCTGCGGTCTGTTCTGTCGAGAAACTGAAACGGCGGTCTTCGGGGGCGCCCTTGAGGACGTAGTTAACCAACCCGCCGAACTGAGCGCCATATTGTAATGATGAGGCACCACGGACGACTTCGATTCGATCAACCGCCTCTAGAGGCGGCGTGAAATACGCTTCGGGATAACCGAATATATCCGCTGTAATATCATAACCATTCTGTCGTGAATGCATCTCCCACGAACGGTTGGGGTCCAGGCCACGATTAGAAATCCCGATTTGCAACCCTGACCCGTCATTTTCCCAGATGTTTGTTCCAGGTATTTTAGCGAAAACTTGTCGCGTGTTACCCGCAGCAAGATTGGCGTTAAGGCTACCGAGAATCAGCAAGTCATTCTTCTTACCCGCATAAATCGCCGTCCCTTGAACATCACTCAACCGGCCTAGCCCATTGATCTCAGCTTGCTCGGTCGCCCCCTCGCCAACAATCACCATGTCATAATGTAGATTCTTGGGCTTTAGGGAGAGCTTAAGCTCTTGACTTTCTCCTTCCGTTAGATGCACTTCTTGGCTAACCTCAAGAAATCCTGAATGCTGCGCCAAAATGCGATAGTTTCCAGCAGATAGCCCGAGAAAGGCGAATGAGCCCTTGGAGTCCGTGTACATAGAAATACGTTCGCCATTCGGCAAGGGATTAAGGATCACTTTCGCACCCGCGATCATATCTCCATTCTGATCATGTACATTTCCACTAATTGAAGATATCGGAAATAGCGGAGCGCCACTATTTGCGCTTCGCCCCGCGGGAGCGAACGTCGCCATCAAACACAAGATTGAGGCTGCTTGTATGGCCAATCTGAGCGCGAACGTCTTTTCCCGGATCGCCCTTATTCCTGCGCCGCGAAATGGCCTATTAGCTCTTCCATCCGGACTCGTAGAATCGGAGCACAGCAAATTCACTAAACGATGTCTTCGTAAAAACCACATATCTTTCTCCTAGTATGTTCGATTTAAATCAAAGCAGCCAGGATTGGTAAGCTCGATCAGCCACTCCGTAATAGCGCTTGGCGAAATATTTCCATCCCCAGCTCCAATTCTGGAGTGTGGCAGGTCTTTGGCAATTTATACTTCCACGGGCGTTCTCAGTCATCGAATCGGACTTCGGGCAATAGTTCGACAGGGGGGCCGTTCAACTTACGGCGTTTTTCACTTGAGTATTCAGGCATAACAAACCACGGGGAACACTGGAGTGTTTAGTTTTGCTCTTCCCCGTGATCCCCGCGCGCCCCCCTGGTTGATTCAATCTGAACATTCATATCGAAGACGCCATGGATCCTAAATTCGCGCAAAAAAGCCTGTATGAGCCTCTATTGCGATTTTGAATGAGGCGCAGTGTGTTGGATGATAAAAGCGGAAGTTAAGTAGCTAGGCGCTTGGAAGAAGCTGAACTTGCGAATATTTACACTGTTGGTCCAACACCGACGCCTATCGATCCTTCTTTCCATGCGGATGGATATAGTTGTCCGTTACCATACCAGTCTTGGTTTTCGACAAGTATCTCTCTCTCGCCGAACAACCGCTCAGCGCGGATACCGTGTCCCAGACATTCCTGAACAAGGCGATTCGATTCAGTAATCGGACGTGATTGGTCAGTGTATTTCAGACTCATAATGTATCCCAGCCATGGCTCCTGCCCCATGGCGTAAACGTAAGCTGATTTACAGTTAAACCTCCGCACCAAATCTATGGCTTGATCATAGTTGGATCCGGCCAGACGACGCGACTCATCCATCGCTCTTTCTATGGTCTTGGTCAGTAATGGGCCGTAGAGCCAGGTGAGCGGGGCGCCGTCACATTCCATGCCTAAAAATAAAGCATCTACATCTCCCATTTCGGTGTAGAGGTGTTCATATAATCGTGGTTCGATGTTGCAGGAGTCAGCCGCGAATAGAAGAGTGCGATTGCCTACTCGCATAGCATATGCGGCCTTGGAGCGGATGTTCAGATCTGAATGCTCTCCCAAGAAAGGCAGCGCGGTGATTGAGCCGTTTTCCCACTCGACACTTTCCATATCGCTCAACTCAATCACGTTCTTACAACCGATATTTTGCAAGGTCAGTTTCAAAGACGGGTCCTGAAGCAATCCGCCCGAGCTTGACGGCACGATGATGCATTTGACTTTATGTCTTATCTGGAGCAAGGTTTCGAACAGGACATGATCTTGATGGTTATGGGTGATAACTACATAGTCAATCGAGTCGGGTAAATCCTGATAGGTATAACGCGATACATTCGACTCATATGTATAGCTCAACACCGGATCAAACATAATACTTAAATTCGGTGTCTCAAGCAGAATGCAGGCGTGGCCGAAATAACGCCATCGCGCCCCGCGCCCACGATAAGGAGAATAGGCGGGAGGCGGGTCCGACGTCAAAAATGAACGGAACAATGGCTCTGACGCCTGAGGAATCTTCAGCATTTCTTTGATCTCTCCCCACGGGCGCGGAAAAGATTTCAAGCGGAACAACTCATCCACCACTTCGTTATCGAACGGGATGCGCAGGTGGAAGAGCGACTCGGACTCTAACCGCGGTGTACTTAACAAGAATGGGCGGTCGTCGCCAGTTATCACAGACAGCATCAGACTCTGGGCAGAACGGTCGTAGTAGCGGCTCTTGTAGAGTAGAGGTTCTATAAGTCGGAAACATGGATTGTTATTGAGATCATACGCCAGCTCGACATACCCTTTTAGAATGTCAGGCACCATTTCATAAAGCGGTTGCAGGGAGAACCCCTTCGCATGAGTTCGCAGGAGTTCATCGAGTGAGGTGATTGCGGCGGACAGTTCGGTCAGATGGGACCGCTCACGCTTCGTCCAATCTCGTAGCGCTTTAATTTCGTCGACTCGCTTCCCACCATAATCGAGAAAGGGTCCGCCGAGAAGTTTCGGATTTTTCACTGCGCTCGCGTGCACCTGTGGAGCGCTGATATACGAATCCATGATCTTTAAATGGCGTTCCGTTAGGTTCCTCGCTGCGGTTGCGGGAGGAATCAAATGTGACCAGGCATACCAATAGTCGAAGAGAGGTTCGACTTGAATGTTTGGGCGAAGATAGAGCATGTCATTGTTCATAATCTCTCCTGTTATGCGTTGAAATGAGAGCGGTTTGCAATTGAGTGTATGTGTGGTCCCGCGTCCGGCGGGGGCGATGACTTTTACACACAATAACAGTTAGCTCCGATCAATAACGTGAGTTCGATGAAAAAGTCGAACAAAGGCAAAGAGGTGAACCAAGTGAACAGGTCCTGGAACTTGGCGAGTCCGTGTCGTTGTAATGCGAACTGTCAACCATTGACTTCTGGAAACCATGCAAACTTGGAGTCTGTGCTACCCTGGCGAGAGTATTCTCGTTTAATGGAAGCCATCTCATAAATGGTCGTGCTAGGCCATAAAGCTATGGCACGACGAGAAGAATTGACTGACGAATAATGGGCGATCATCGCCCTGCTTATCCCAGAACCGCCTCGCCGACCAGACCAACGCGGCAGCCTTGGAATGACAGCCGCGAAGTCATCAATGTCGTCCTCTGGGCCTTAAGGAGTGGAGCTCGGCGGAAGGACGTGCTGGATCGTTTCCCTTCGTGCCGACCTGCCACCGCCGATTCCAGCAATGGGTCCGCGAAGGCGTCTTGTGAGCCGTCTTGGAGGCGCTCGCCGAAGGCCTCCGCGAGCGCGGCGAGTTCGACTCCAGCGAAGGCGACAAGGTCCATTTGGCGCTCAATACACTCAGGCATCTGTTCGCCTTGTGCGTGACGGCCGCTGATGAACGGGTCCGCACTCAAGCCTCAGAAATTGCGAAACGCGTGCAAGAGGAGACCGGCGAGAAGGTCGAGGTCGCCTACGTTGATCAAGGCTACACGGGCGAAAACACAGCCGATAATACGCATTCTTAAGTCGAATGACACACCCGAGAATGCCAGATGGCGTCAAGGTTGCTGGATAACAAATCACTCAAAGTAAGGGCTCAATATTTGTGTAACAAAGCCATATCAATCTACCGCTTATCCTACACGACATGAATTGATTGCAGCCGACCCCATTCGCATAAAATTTCTGACCTGCTCGAATAAAAAGGCGCCTGAGGCCGAGTCATGGTCAGGTTTATCTTTTGAGGGTTCTTAGCTTCACCCTCGTCGATCTCCGATTTTACAATGCGCACGCCATGGCGTTACCGTTTCTTCCATCACCTATAGATATTTGACGAAGCAATTTTTGGAGTCGACCAGGATTACCCGTGGCTTTATGGCTTTTTCTGCTAGCTCGAACCCCATAATTATAATCTGTTCGCCTGCCCTTATTAGATGAGCGGCAGCTCCATTCATACAAATGGTACCTGACCCTCGCTCACCAGCTATCGCGTATGTTTCCAACCTGGATCCCGATGAATTGCTTACAACCAACACTTTCTCACCTGCCCAAAGCCCAACTTTGTCCATCAAGTCAAGATCAATTGTGATACTTCCAATATATTGCAAGTTTGCTTCTGTAACTGTCGCATTGTGTATTTTTGATCGCAATATCCACCTCATAACCGCCTCCACAGAATAATTTTGAAGATAGCCAGCTTTTCATCGACGTCAATCGCTTCAATAATGAAAGTCTATTGACAGACAACAAATAAGAGATCCTGTCCGCTGTCGGTCTCGATACTATGAGCGATCACCAAGTACGAAGTAGGGGAATTAATATTCCCGTCATAACGCTTGAAGTATTCTGATTTATCGCTAAGTATAGCCCTATCCCTCTTCTTAACCTCTTTCGAATCTTCAACCACCGAAATCACTGTGTCTGCGTCCAGTTGAACTGCTACCGAGCGTTGCAGTAAAGTTACGGAAATCATTAAGCGTCGTTTGTCTCCACTGTAACAGAAAATTCCCTGTGCTCCGTTTATGGCCCCGCCTCCACCTGAACTGATGTTCCATTAGGGATATATGCCCATAGCTCTCGCAAGAGGCGGCTTTCCCCCAAAAGTTGTAAGGCCTCTAGTAATTTAGAAGCTAAAGCGGAACCCCAATTGGGCCTGAAATGGGATACCTAATGGTTCGGAGAACCCTGTCGCGCCGAAGAAGTTTATGGGCTTCCCGAAATTCGGGCTGCCGACCGTTCCGTCAAACGAGTTACCGAAATTCTTAGTGTTGAAGAGATTGAACGCCTCAAAAAATAGGGCCAGATTCTTTTTTTCCCGGAACTTGAAGAATTTCGAAACCCTTATTCCGCCAAATGCCAATCATTCTTTCGCCCCACCGGGCTGAGCAATCCGCAGGCGCACATCAACGCCCACTCGCGCAGGTTGAAGCGCGAGGGCAGTGGCCAATCAAAGATCAAAATTGGACAAAGCCGAGCTTAGCAGATATGGTTAGGGGATTCTGGATCAAGACGACTCGACAATTGAGCGGCAATCGTGGACGCATTCGGTTCAGACATGAATTTTTCGTGGCATTCCTCGAAACAATAGACCTCGACACCTCCGAGCGCCAAGGCGCTCCACCCGTAGTCATACTCACGATCGCTTGCGTTACAGCGACGTAAGAGAGTGATGCGACCCGGATATAGTTTGGGTTTGTACCGTCTCGCTGCATGTTGGTTCGTCAATCTGGTCCGTAGTAGTTGACGGTACTGTTCCACCCTGAGCTGTATGTAGTTGTGGTTTATTGCTCTCTGGTGACAAATATACATTTGTAACAGCTCACTGATGGATAACGACTCAACACCTTCAACCGC
>Ga0081455_10004095_pt1 | contig 16504 bp, 15 predicted proteins | sample TabmetS3T2R1_FD_70207 | JGI IMG/M metagenome (GOLD analysis project Ga0081455, IMG submission 70207) | Tabebuia heterophylla rhizosphere microbial communities from the University of Puerto Rico - S3T2R1 | ecosystem: Host-associated > Plants > Roots > Rhizosphere ... | reverse complement strand
CTCGGCCAGCCGTTCACGGATCGAGCCATGACCGACGCTGACCTCCAGGCTGTCGGTCCTGAAGGAGGCATCGAGGCAGATGCGCCCTGATACAGCAACCCCGACCCGCTTGAGCCCGCCCGGCGGGCGCTGCGACGATGGGATCATGAGCGCGCCACCGCTTCGGGTCATGCTGGTGGACGACCATGAGGTCGTTCGCGACGGCATCAAGCTGCTGCTGGCCGACACCGACGACGTCGTCGTCTGCGCCGAAGCCGCCTCGGCCCGTGAGGCCGTCGCCGTCGCCGCCCAGGCCCTCCCCGACGTGATCGTCATGGACGTCCGCCTCCAAGACGGCTCCGGCATCCAAGCCACCCGCGACATCCGCGCCGCCCGCCCCCAGACGACCGTGCTCATGCTCACCTCGTTCGCCGACGACGAGGCGCTGTTCGCCTCGATCATGGCCGGGGCGGCCGGCTACGTCCTCAAACAGATCAAGGGGGACGAGCTGGTCCGGGCCATCCGGGCCGTGGGCGCCGGGCAGAACCTGCTGGACCCGGCGGTGACCAAGGGCGTGTTCGACCGTCTGCGCAGGGGCAAGCACCTGCTCAAGGACGAGAAGCTGGCCCGGCTGTCGCCGCAGGAGGAGCGGATCCTGGCGTTGGTCGCCGAGGGTCGGACCAACGGGCAGATCGCCACCGAGCTGGGTCTGGCCGAGAAGACGGTCAAGAACTACGTCTCCAGCATCCTGGCCAAGCTGGAGGTCGCCCGCCGGGCCGAAGCCGCCGCCTACCTGGCCCGCCACACCACCCTCCCCGGCGCCTGACCCGCATCCCGGCGGGGGTGGAGAACCGGGCCCGACGGGAGCAGGCCCGTGGATGCCGCCCGGCCGGGTGGCCGACGGTCCTGCGATCCCTCCGCCGTTCGCCCCTACCGGTCCCGCCGTGGAGGCACTACCACTAGGTGGTGAAGGTCGCATGCCACGGCCCAGAAGGAAGACACGATGCTCCAGACGCTCACCGACCCGACGATCAGACACTCCGATCACCCACTGAAGGGCAGGATCGGCGGGATCCTCAACCGCCACCCGGCCGTCGGTCTGGCGGTGGGCGTGGTCCGCAACGGACGCCTCGAGTTCTTCTCCGGCCACGGGCTCGCCGACATCGCGGCGAACACGCCCGTGACGGAGGACACGGTGTTTCGGATCGGATCGATCACCAAGACCTTCACCGCCATCGCCGTGCTCCGGCTCTGGGAGCAGGGCCTGGTCGATCTCGACGCGCCGGCCAACGACTACCTGCGCGCCTACCGGCTGATTCCCGCCAAGGCCACCCACCGGCCGGCGACGCCACGCCAGCTGCTGACCCACAGCGCCGGGCTGCCCCAGCTGGTGCACCCGTGGCGCGCGTACACGCCGATCCTGGGGCAGACCGTGCGGTTCGGCCAGCAGCTGCCGACGCTGGCCGAGTACTACGGTGGCCGGCTGCAGCTGGTGGCCGAGCCCGGCACCACCCACACCTACAGCAACCACGGGTTCGCCACCCTGGGCCAGCTCGTCGAGGACGTGACCGGCACGCCGCTGGACCGCTATTTCCGCGACCACCTCTTCGACCCGCTCGGCATGGAGAACACCGACCTCGTCCGATCCGACCGCGTCAAGCCTCACCTGGCCACGGGGTACCGGTTGCGGTCCGACGGCCCGCATCCGGTCGGCGACTGGGATGTCGTCACGGCCGCAGCCGGGTCGATCTACTCGACCACCAGAGACATGGGTCGCTACGTGGCGGCGCTGCTGGCCGGTGGCGCCGGTGAGCATGGCTCGGTCCTCCAACCCGAGACCCTGGCCAGCATGTTCGCCCCCCACTACCAGCCCGATCCCCGCCTCCCCGGTGTCGGCCTGGCGGTCTTCCGCCGCGAGGTCGGGGGGCATCTGGTCGTCGAGCACGACGGGTTGGTCCCCGGCTTCAGTTCCCAGCTGGCGGCGGCGCCCGACGACGGGGTCGGGGTGGTCGCCTTCACCAATGGGGCCAGGGGCGCCTTTCTGTGGCTGGGGGCCGAGGTGTCGGGGTTGCTCGGAGACGTCCTCGGCGTCCCGGAGGAGGGGGTCCGGACCGATGTCCCCCATCGTCCGGAGCTCTGGGGCGAGCTGTGCGGCTGGTATGGGTTCCGCGGCTCGCTCCGCGACGTGCAGCGGTGGTTCGTCCTCGGAGCGGAGGTGTTCGTCCGCCGCGGCCAGCTCATGCTGCGGGCCCTGAGCCCGATCCCCGCTGCCAACCGGGCCCTTCCCTTGCACCCGGACGACGAGCGGGACCCCGACGTCTTCCGGATCGACCTCTCCAAGGTTGGCATGGGCACCAGCCGCGTCGTCTTCAGCCGGGAACCTGGAGTGGGGGCGACCGCGGTCCACCTCGACCTCGGGTTCGCGCCGCTGTCGTTCGACAGGCAACCCGCCACCAGGAACCCACGACCGTGGGCCACCGGCGCGCTCGGCGCGGTCGCGGCGGCCACCGCGGCGACGACCATCCGGCGGCGCAGGCCGTCCAAGGGGGTGCCGGCATGAGCGTCGCGACCGCCACCGAGCTGTGGCGCCTGAGCGCCACGGAGCTGGCCGAAGCGATCGGCTCCGGGCAAGTCTCCAGCCGAGAGGTCATCCAGGCCCATCTCCGGCGGATCGAGGAGGTGAACCCCTCGATCAACGCCGTCACGGCGCTGCTGGGCGAGCGGGCTCTCAAAGCTGCCGAGGCGGCTGACCGTGTGGTCGCGGCCGGCGACGAGCTGCGGCCGTTGCATGGCGTCCCCTTCACCGTCAAGGAGAACCTCGATCTCGCCGGCACGCCCACCACGCTGGGGCTCAAGGCCCTGGCGGACGCGTTTCCAGCGCGGGACGCGCCCGCCGTGGAGCGGCTACGGGCTGCCGGGGCGATCCCCATCGGCCGCACCAACTGTCCCACCTTCACCCTGCGCTGGCACACCGAGAGCGAGCTCTGGGGAGCGACCATCAATCCCTGGGACCGCTCCCGAACCCCCGGCGCCTCCAGCGGCGGCGAGGCCGCGGCCCTCGCCACCGGCATGAGCCCGTTGGGCCTCGGCAACGATGGGCTCGGGTCGCTCCGCTGGCCGGCCCAGTGCTGCGGGATCAGCGCGCTGAAGCCCACCCTCGGCCGCATCCCAACCGCGACCACCCCGCCGTTCGACTTCCCGATCGGCGTCCAGCTGACGGCCGTCGAGGGCCCGATGGCGCGGCGGGTTGCCGACCTCCGAGCCGCGTTGGAGGCGCTGGCCGGGCCCAGCTGGCGCGACCCGTGGACGGTACCGGCCCCACTCCGCGGCCCCCAACCCGCCAAGCCCATCCGCGTGGCCCTGGTGGTCGACCCCGCCGGCCTGGGCACCGCCACCCAGGTGCAGGACGGGGTTCGGAAGGCGGCCCGGGCGCTGGAGGACGCCGGCTACGCCGTCGACCAGGTCGAGCCGCCGTCGGTCGACCTGGCCGCGAAGACCCTCCTGGGCATGCTCAATACCCCCGACATCCGCGCGCTGTGGCAGCGCGTCTCGCCTGCGATGCCGGTCGACACCCAGCGGTTCCTGTCGGCGTTCTCCGAGGCGGCCGGCGATCCGGACCCGGTGACGACGCTGCAGAGCTTCATGACTCGGCAGTCGCTGCTGCGGGCCTGGGGCCAGTTCCAGCAGGAGCACCCGCTGATCGTGGCCCCGATCTACACCGACATCCCCTTCCAGGCGGGCACGGACCTGGACGAGGGCCGGGTGGCCGAGACCATCCGCGGCATGCGCATGGCCATGGCCGTCAACGCGCTGGGACTTCCAGCCGTCGCCCTTCCGGTGGGCATCGCGGGCGGGCTTCCGCAGGCGGTGCAGGTGATCGGCCCCCGCTACCGCGAGGACCTGTGCCTGGATGCCGCCGCCCTGGAGGACCGGGTCGGCATCATCACCCCGATCGACCCCGGCCGGCGGTGAGGACGATGCGCAGCTCGATTGACAGGTTGACCGCCCTGGACCAGCTGATGCTGCGGGCCAGCAGCGTCTGGCCACAGGAGATCGGTGCCCTCGCCATCCTCGACGGGACCAACCTGCTCGACCCGAGCGGCCGCTTCCGGATCGAGGCCATCCGCGAGGCGATCGCCTCCAGGCTGCACCTCGTTCCTCGGCTGCGGCAGGTCGTCCACGTCCCGCGGCGAGGGCTCGGTGGGCCGCTGTGGGCGGACGCCCCGGCCTTTGATCTCAACGACCACGTCCGCGTCCTTCCCCTTCCGGCCGGCAGCGGCGAAGCGGACCTGCTGGCTGCGACCGAGCGACTGCGACGGCAGCGGCTGGATCGGTCACGGCCCCTGTGGGAGCTGTGATTCCTGACCGGGCTGTCCGGCAACCAGGTTGGCCTGTTCGTGAGGCTGCACCGTGCCATCGCCGACGGCATGGCGGCGATGGCGACGATCAGCGCCCTGCTCGACACCGTCGCGGATGCGCCCGCGCCACCGGCACGCCCGTGGGCGCCCGCGCGACCGCCGTCGGCTGGTGCGCTTCAGGCCGACAACCTCCGGCGCCATGCCGGGCGGCTCGCCGGCGCGTGCTCCATGCTGGCCCGGCCCCGGAGCACCCTGCGGCGGCTGCGGGCGGCCTGGCCGGCGACCCGCGAGCTCCTCGCCGAAGCCCCCGCGGCCAAGACCAGCCTGGACCGCAGGGTCGGCCCCGACCGCACCCTCGCCCTCATCCGCAGCGATCTCGGCCTGGTCAAACGGGTCGCCCGTGCCCACCGGGCGACGGTCAACGACGTCCTCCTGGCCGTCACGGCCGGCGGCCTGCGGGCGCTGCTGCGCAGCCGTGGCGAGCCGGTCGACGACACCACGGTGCGGATCTACGTGCCGGTCTCGTTGCGCCGCGGCATGCCGGGACCTCAGCAGGGCAACCTGATCGCGCAGATGGCGGTCCCCCTTGGCCTCGGCGAGCCCGATCCCGGTCCCCGGCTACGGCAGATCGCCGCCGCGACCACCACCCGCAAGGCCAGGACCCGCACGCCGCTGGGGACGCTGTTCGGCGGCCGGATCACCAGGCGGCTGCTGCTGATGGCCGTGATCCGGCAACGGGTGAACGTGACCAGCGCCAGCATCCCCGGTCCCCAGGTGCCGCTGTACCTCGCCGGGGCGCGGCTGCTCGAGGTCTTCCCGGTGCTGCCCCTCATCGCCAACGAACCCCTCGGCGTGGGCGCGCTGTCGTACGCGGGGACCTTCAACATCGGGGTCGTCGCCGACCAGGACGCCTACCCCGACCTCGACGTCTTCACCGCGGGCGTACGCGAGGAACTGCACGCCCTCGGCGTGGCGACCGATCCGACGTCAGCTCGTCCCACCCGAAGGGAGATGGTGACCCATGACCGCGCTCAACGGTGAGCGGTCGAGGTCAGGAACCAGGATGCCGATCCGAGACGTGTCGTTGTTCGTCAAGGTCGTCGGACAGGGATACCCGTTGCTGCTGATGCACGGCGGGCCCAGCGCGGACCACTGCACGATGCTGCCGTTCCGGCGGTTGGCGGACCGCTTCACCCTGGTCTTCTACGATCATCGCTGCAACGGTCGCTCCGAGGGTGCTCCGGTCTCGTCCATGACCTGGAAGAACCTGACCGCCGACGCCGACGCGCTGCGCCAGCGGCTGGGGTTCGACAAGTGGGCCGTGCTGGGCCACTCCTTCGGCGGCCAGGTGGCCCTCGAGTACGCCCTGCGCTACCCCGACAGCCTGTCGCACCTGGTGCTGGTCGATACCGGCGGCGACAGCCACTGGTCACGGCAGAACGCGGCCGACCTGCTCGCCAGGCGCGGCTGCAACCCCGAGAAGGTGGAGCTGGTCCGGCGCTGGTTCAACGGCGAGTTCACGCCAGCGGAGTGGTACCCGATCTTCATGCGGATCGGGGACGCGTACTTCTCCCAGCCCAGCATCCGGCTGCTGGCCCGCGCACTCATCGATGGCGGGTGGCGCACCAAGATCCGGCCGGAGCCGGCCATCTTCGCCGGGCGCGAGCTGTCCAAGGGCTGGACGGTGCTGGACCGCCTCGGCGCGATCACCGTGCCGACGCTGGTGCTGGCGGGCCGGGACGACTTCGTGTTCCCGCCCGAGTGCCAGCGCGAGCTGGCGGCGGGGATCCCCAACGCGCGCCTCCGGCTCATCGAGCGCGCGGGCCACAATCCGCACGTGGAGCAGCCCGCCGAGGTCATGCGGGCCGTCAGCGACTTCCTCTCCACAGACGTCGCCGCACCGGCCGGCCAGGCTCCCGCCGCCGGGAGGTGAGGGCGGCGCAGTCAGGCCAGGAGGTGGTGCAGGCGGCGCGATTCGGTGAGCAGGCGGCTGGAGCCGCCGCGGCGGGTGATGGCGGTCAGTTCCGGGATGGGCGGGCAGCGGCCGATGACGCCGGCGACCTCGGCGGCGAGGGCGAGCAGGTCGGGGACTGCTCGGGGTGGTCGCGGGACCGCGGGTGGGATCAGCCCGGGGATGGCGGCGGCGGTGATCGTCCAGACCTCGGCGGGGGCCCCGGAGCGGGCGGCGTCGCGCAGCCCGGGGACGACCCGGCCGACCTGGACCAGGCCAAGGGATGCCAGAGCCGCGAGCTCGACGCCGAGGGCGGGGCCTTCCAGCTGGTGGCGGCTGGCCAGCATCAGCAGGGCGTCGACCGCGGCCGCCCGGTCCACCGGGTCGCGGGCCCCGAGCCCGTAGGCCAGGCCAAGGGTCAACCCCGGCCCGACCGGCCCGTCGGTCTCGGCCAGGGCCGGCAGCAGCTGCCCGGCGCCGCGGACGCCGGCCGAGCGGTTGGCCAGCCAGGGCAGCAGCTGGGCGGCGACCACGTCGCGGTGGGAAGGCAACAGGGCCGGCCAGCAGTGCTGCCATCCGCCGAGATGCCAGCGCTCCCGACCCTCGGGGTCGGCAAGCTCGCACAGCAGGGCGGCCAAGGGGGGCGGGCGCTGGGGCAGGAAACGGCGGGCGGCGGCCGGCAGCGACGCCGGGACCGCCCTGGGAAGGGCGGGGTTGCCGGGTGGGGTCACGGTCGCGAACACCCCGACGACCTCGTCGGCCACCAGCCCCGAAGCCTGCGGTGACCAGCGTGGCCGGCCCGCGACCGGGCGGACCACCCTGGTCACCTGGGGGTCGGCCAGGCCGCCGTCGCGCAGCCAGGCGAAGGCTCGCCGGCCGGCCGGGGTCGGGAGCCGCCGAGCGCGGGCGGTGGCCACCGGGTCGGGGATGCGGGGCAGGCGCAGCAGGGCCTGCTGGAGGTCGTGCTCCCAGGGTTCCCAGCCGGCGGCTGCCCGCTTCCCACCCGCGGACCGTCCGGCTGACGGTCGCCCAGGCCATCGTCAGGTACCTCGCCGCCCAGCACTCGGTGGCCGACGGCGAGCGCCGCCGGCTCGTCCCGGCCGCCCTCGGGATCTTCGGCCACGGCAACGTCGCCGGCATGGGCCAGGCCCTCGACCAGCTCCACGACCGGATGCCGTTCATCCAGGGCCGCAACGAGCAGGCCCTGGTGCATGCGGCCACCGCCTTCGCCAAGGCGACCCGCCGCCGGGCCACCCTGGCCGTCACCGCCTCGATCGGCCCCGGGGCCCTCAACATGGTCACCGGGGCCGGCGTGGCCACCGTCAACCGGCTCCCGGTGCTGCTGCTCCCCGGCGACGCCTACGCCACCCGGCGCCAGGGCCCGGTGCTGCAGCAGCTCCAGCACCCCACCGAGGCCGACGTCAGCGCCAACGACGCCTTCCGCCCGCTGGCCCGGTTCTTCGACCGCATCACCCGGCCCGAGCAGCTGCTGACCGCCCTGCCCGAGGCCATGCGGGTCCTGACCGACCCGGCGGCCACCGGCGCCGTGGTCCTGGCCCTGCCCCAGGACATCCAGTCCCACGCCCACGACTACCCGGCCGAGCTGTTCGACGAGCGCGACTGGCCCATCCGCCGGCCGCTGCCCGACCCCGGCGAGGTGGCCGAGGTCGCCGGGCTGCTGTCGCGGGCCCGCCGGCCGTTGCTGATCGCCGGCGGCGGGGTGCTCTACTCCGACGCCTCCCGCGAGCTGGAGGCGTTCGCCCGGGCCACCGGCATCCCCGTGGCCGAGACCTTCGCCGGCAAGGGCGCGGTCCAGGACGGCGACTGGTGGCTGCTGGGCGGCATCGGGCTGGAGGGCACCCCGGCCACCAACGCCCTGGCCCGCCAGGCCGACCTCGTCCTCACCGTCGGCTCGCGCCTGACCGACTTCGCCACCGCCTCCCAGTCGCTGTTCGAGAACCCCGAGGTGCGGTTCGCCTCGATCAACGTCGACGGCCACGACGCGGCCCGGCTCGGCGCCGCCCCGATCATCGGCGACGCCCGCCTCGCCCTGGCCGCCCTCACCGAGGCCGCCCAGGAGGCCGGCGTCGCCAGCCCCGAGGCGTGGCGGGAGGAGGTCCGGGCCCAGACCGGCGCCTGGGCGCCGGCCCGGGCGGCCGCGCTCGACCCGGACACCCCCTTCGACCGCTCCACGGTCCAGGGCGACGTGGTCCCCGACACCGACGCCGAGCTCACCCAGGGGCAGCTCATCGGCCTGCTCCAGGAGCACGCCCAGTCGGGCGACACCATCATCGCCGCCGCCGGCGGGCCCCCCGGCGACCTCCAGAAGGTCTGGGACGCCACCGGTGGCCGCCACTGCCACCTGGAGTTCGGCTTCTCCTGCATGGGCTACGAGCTGCCGGCGGCCATCGGGGTCCGCCTGGCCGAGCCCGACCCGGCCCGCCGGGTGCTCTCCTTCCTGGGCGACGGCACCTTCCTGATGGCCCCGACCGAGCTGGTCACGGCCGCCCAGGAGGGGCTGGCGGTGACGGTCGTGATCCCAGAGAACCACGGCTACCAGGTCATCCACCGCCTCCAGATGCTGCGCAGCGGGCGCGAGTTCGGCAACGAGTTCCGCTACCGCAAGGACGGCCTCGACCTGGGCGCCGACGCCACCCAGTCGCGGCTCGAGGGCGACTACCTCAGAGTCGATCTGGTCCAGGTGGCCGCCGGGCTCGGGGCCCGGGCGCTGCGGGCCCGGACGGCCAAGGAGGTCCGCGACGCCCTCGCCGACACCCGCGACCACCCGGGCCCGGTGGTGATCGTGGTCCCGGCCATCCCCCACGCCGACCTGCCCGGCGCCGGCGTCTGGTGGGACGTGGCCCCGGCCGAGGTGTCGGACCAGCCGGGCGTGGCCGAGCTGCGGGCCGACTACGAGCAGGGGCTGGAGCTCCAGCGGTGGTTCGGATGACGGCCACCGGCACCGCCCCGGCGCGGACCCCGCTGGACGCCGGCCGGCTGCGGGCCCGCCTGGCCGCCGGCGAGGCGACCGTCGGGACCTTCCTGGGCATGGCCTCGCCGGTGGCGGCCGAGGTCTGCGCCGCCGCCGGGCCCGACTGGGTGCTGCTCGACCTGGAGCACGGCGGCGGCGGCGAGGAGCAGGTCGGCGCCACCGTCCTGGCGGCAGGCGCCTACGGCGTCCCCACGGTGGTCCGGGTCGAGACCGACGCCCGCATCCGGCTCGGCCGGGTGCTCGACCTGGGCGCGGCCGGGGTGATGCTGCCCCGGCTGAGCTCGGCCGCCGAGGTCGCCGAGGCCGTGCGCCACCTGCGCTACCAGCCGCGGGGCGACCGCGGCGTCGCCACCTACAACCGGGCCTGCCGCTTCGGCCTCGACCCGGGCGCGCTGGACCGCGCCGACGGCGAGGTGCTGTGCGTGGTCCAGGTCGAGTCGGCCGCCGCCGTCGCCCAGGCCGACGCCATCGCCGCCATCGACGGCGTCGACGTGCTGTTCGTCGGCCCCCGCGACCTCAGCCACGACCTCGGCGTCCCCGGCGACGTCGCCGCGCCGGCCTACCTGGAGGCGCTGGAGACGGTCCGGGCGGCCGCCGCCCGCCACGGCAAGGCCTGCGGCCTGCTCGCCGGCGACGGCGCCGTCGCCCGTCGCCTGCGCGGGCAGGGCTGGCGCTTCGTCGGGATCGGCTCCGACTCGACCCTGCTCGCGGCCGCCCTCGGGACCGCCCTGGCCGCCGCCCGGAGCGACGACATCCAAGGAGGAGACCGCTGATGGCAGAGCCAACCACCACCTCCCGCCACGACCTCGGCGTCGGCCTGATCAGCGTCGGCTGGATGGGCAAGCTGCACAGCCGGGCCTACCAGGCGCTGCCCTACGTCTACCCCGAGACCGGCATCCGGCCCCGGCTGCTCCACGCGGCCGACACGGCCCCCGACCGGGTCGACTACGCCACCGACGTCCTCGGCTACGCCCGGGGCAGCACCGACTACCGGGAGGTCCTGGCCGACCCCGAGGTCGACGTGGTGTCGATCTGCGCCCCCAACATGCTCCACCGCGAGATCGGCCTGGCCGCCGCCGAGGCGGGCAAGCCGTTCTGGATCGAGAAGCCGGTGGGCCGCAATGTCGAGGACACCGCGGCGGTGGCCGCCGCCGCCAACGCCGCCGGGCTGGTCACCTCGATCGGCTTCAACTACCGGCACGCCCCGGCGGTGGAGCACAGCCGCGAGCTGGTCGCCTCCGGCGCCCTGGGACGGGTGACGAATGTGCGGGCGGTGTTCTTCTCCGGCTACGCCTCCGAGCCCAAGGGGGCGCTGTCGTGGCGCTTCAACCGGGAGCTGGCCGGCAGCGGCGCCCTCGGGGACCTGTTCAGCCACGTGGTCGACCTGGTGCAGTACGTGGTCGGCCCGGTGGCCGAGGTCACGGCCCTGACCAGCACCGTCTACACCGAGCGGCCGATCCTGCCGATGGGCTCGGCCACCCACTTCGCGGTGATCGAGGACGGCGAGCTGGGTCCGGTCGAGAACGAGGACTACGCGGCCGCCCTGGTCCGCTTCGCCGGCGAGGCCCAGGGGGCGGGGGCGGTCGGCACCCTGGAGGCGTCGCGGACCATCGTCGGCCCCCAGTGCGGGCTCGCCTTCGAGCTGTACGGCACCGACGGCTCGCTGGCCTGGAACTTCGAGCAGATGAACGAGCTGCGCGTGTGCCTGGGCCGCGGCGGCGCCCACCAGGGCTACACCACCGTGCTCGGCAACGCCGAGCTGGGCGACTACGCCCGCTTCCAGCCGGGGCCCGGGATCGGCATGGGCTACGACGACCTCAAGGTCACCGAGGCCAAGAAGTTCCTGGTCGCCGTCGTCGGCGGCGAGCGGCGGAACTGCTCGGTCGACGACGCCCTGTCGGCGGCCGAGGTGGTGGCCGCGGCCGAGCGATCGGCCGCCGACGGCAGCTGGCAGAAGGTCCCGGCCGTGACCGGCACGACCGCGGCCCGGCGGGGCTGAGGGCATGGACGAGGCCAAGGCCCCCGCGCCGCCGGGCGCGGCCCCGGCCCGCCGGCCGACCATCATCGACGTGGCCGCCCGCGCCGGCGTGTCCAAGTCGCTGGTGTCGCTGGCCATGCGGGGCGACCCCCGGGTCGCCGAGTCCAGCCGCCTCCGGATCGAGGAGGCCGCCCGGGAGCTCGGCTACCGGACCAACTGGGCCGCCAGGTCGCTGTCGACCCTGCGCTCGGGCACGGTCGGGGTGCTGGTGGCCGACCTCCACAACCCCTGGTTCGTCGAGATCGTCGACCCCCTGCGGACGGTGCTGCACCGGGCCGGTCTCGATACCCTCCTGACCAGCGGGGTCATGCCCGGGCCGCGGGCCGGCGAGCGGGCGCGCCTGGACCTGGGGGCGGTGGAGGCGCTGCGCTCCCTCAAGGTCGAAGGGCTGGTGGTGGTCGGGTCGCTGCCCGACCACAGCGGCCTGGCCGCCGCCGTCGGCGACGTGCCGGTGGTCGTCGCCGGTGCCGGCCGGCAGGGCCTGGCCGGGGCCGTCGTGGTCCGCAGCGACGACGCCGCCGGGGCCGGGCTGGTCGTCGACCACCTGGTCGCGCGGGGACACGAGCGGGTCGCCCATCTCGGCGGCGCCGGCGGCGAGGTCGCCGACGAGCGCGCCGCCGGCTACCGGGCCGCCATGGCCCGGCACGGGCTCGCCGACCGGTGCCGCATCGAGCCCTGCGACTTCACCGAGGAGGCCGGCTACGCCGGGGCGGGGCGGCTGCTGGAGGACGGCGAGCGGCCGACGGCCATCGCGGTCGTGAACGACCTGGCCGCCGTGGGCGCGCTGGCCGGCGCGCTCGAGGCCGGCGTGACCGTCCCGGCCGAGCTGGCGGTCACCGGCTACGACGACACCTTCTTCTCCGCCATCCCCCAGGTCTCGCTGACCACGGTCAACCCCGACAACGCGACCATCGGCACCACCGCCGCCGAGCGCCTCCTGGACCGCGTCGGCCGGCCCGACGCCGAGCCCGGGACCGAGCTGGTCCCGCCCCGCCTGGTGGTCCGGGCCAGCACGTCCCAGCGGCCACGGGAGGGAACCGATGCCTGATCAGGACCTGCTGGCGACCTGCTGGACGACCGCGGGGGATGCGGCGCCGATGCGGGGCGACGAGCGGAGCCCGCTCCCCCTGCGGGAACGGGTCGAATCCGCGGCCGCGGCCGGGTTCCGTGGGATCGGGCTGGTCGACGCCGACCTGGTCGTGGCCGAACGGGAGCATGGCCCGGCCGGGATCCGGTCGCTGCTCGACGACAACGGCCTCGTCCACCTGGAGCTGGAGCTCCTCACCGACTGGTGGGCCGACGGGCCACGACGGCGGCGGTCCGACGAGGTCCGCAGGAGGCTCCTGGAGGCCGCCGGGGCGCTGGGCGCACGCCACGTCAAGGTCGCGCCCGACGTCGGCGGCGGACCCTGGGACCACGACCGGTGGGTGGCCGAGTTCGCCGCGCTGGCCGAGGACGCCCGCCAGGCCGGGACCAGGGTCGGGCTGGAGTTCCTTCCCTGGTCGAACATCCGGACGGTCCATGACGGCCTGCGGCTGGTGGGGGACGCCGGCCACGACGCCGGCGGCCTCGTCATCGACGTGTGGCACACCGAGCGGGCCGGGACGCCGCCGGCCGAGCTTGCCGCGGTCCCGCTGCGTCACATCGTCGGCGTGGAGCTCAGCGACGCCGACGCCGACCAGGTGGGCACCTTGTTCGAGGACACCGCCAACCGTCGGCGCCTGTGCGGGGAGGGTGCCTTCGACCTCCAGGGGTGCATCAGGGCGCTCCGGGCCGCCGGCTGGACCGGGCCCTGGGGGGTCGAGATCCTCTCCGAGGCGTTCCGGCGGCTCCCCGTCCGCGAGGCGGCGGCCGCCGCCTTCGCCACCGCCAGGGCGCAACTGGAGCTGGCGGACGATGGGCGCTGACCGGCCGGTGGTGGTCGCCCTCGGCCAGGTGGACCCGGCCCTGGTCGCCGGGGTCCTCGGTGACGCCGTGTCGTTCGTGGCCGACCCGGGTCCCGGTGACCTGGCCGTGGCCGCCGGCGCCATCGCCCGCGCCGACGCGGTGGTCGACGCGGCCTTCCTCGACCGGGCCCCCCGGCTGCGGGTCGTCGCCCGCACCGGGGTCGGGGTCGACCTGGTCGACCTGGAGACGGCCAGGGCCCGCGGGATCACCGTCGTGGTCACGCCCGGCAGCGGCACCCGGGCCGTCGCCGAAGGCGTCCTCGCGATGGCCCTGCACCTGGTCAAGCGGCTGGGGCCCCTGACCGGGCTGGTCCGCCAGGGCCGCTGGGCCGAGCGGGGGCGGGTGCCGGTCGGCGACCTCGACGGCGCCACCATCGGCATCGTCGGCTACGGCCGCATCGGCCGCCGCGTCGGCGAGCTGGCCGGGGCGTTCGGGATGCGGGTGCTGGCCCACGACCCGTTCAGCCCGCCTCCGCCCGAGGTCGACACCCCCAACCTCGGGGACCTGGCCCAGGCCAGCGACGTCGTGACCCTGCATGCGCCCCTGACCGACCAGACCCGCCACCTGGTCGGCGAGGCGTTCCTGGCCCGCGTCCGGCCGGGGTCGGTCCTGGTCAACTGCGGCCGCGGGGGCCTGCTGGACCTCGACGCCGTGCTGGCGGCGCTGGAGGCGGGCCGGCTGGCCGGCGTCGGCCTGGACGTGTTCGACCCCGAGCCGCCGCCGCACCATCCCCTGTTCGACCACACCGACGTGGTGCTCACCCCCCATCTCATGGGGCTGACCCGCCGCGCCACCGCGGCCACGTTCGCCGATGCCGCCCAAGGGGTCGTCGACGTCCTGGCAGGACGCCGGCCCGCGGCGGTCGCCAACTAGGAAGGAAGGAGGCCACCATGCGTCTCGGACTGCTCGGGCTGGGGAGGATCGGCGAGTTCCACGCCGACACCCTGGCCAGCCTGCCCATGGTCGACTCGCTCGTCGTCGCCGACATCATCCCCGGCCTGACGACGAAGGTCGCCGACCGCCTGGGGGCGGAGCCGGCCCCCTCGCCGGACGCCCTGCTGCGGGCCGGCCTCGACGGCGTCGTCATCGCCGCCGGGACCGACGCCCACCCCGAGCTGATCGTCGCCGCCGTCGACGCCGGGCTGCCGGCGTTCTGCGAGAAGCCGCTGGCCCGCACCATCGCCGAGGGCGCCGAGGTGGTGGCCCGGGTGCAGGCCTCGGGCGTCCCCGTGCAGATCGGCTACCAGCGGCGCTTCGACGTCGCCTACCAGGCCGCGCACGACGCGGTCGCCGCCGGCGAGCTGGGATGGCTGCACACCGTCCGCTCCACCACCCTCGACCCGGCGCCCCCGACGCCCGAGTACGTCGCCGTGTCCGGGGGCATCTTCCGCGACTGCGGCGTGCACGACTTCGACATCATCCGCTGGGTCACCGGCCGGGAGGTGGTCGAGGTCTACGCCACCGGCAGCAACCAGGGCGCCGACTTCTTCGCCGCCGCCGGCGACGTCGACACCGCCGCGGCCGTGCTCACCCTCGACGACGGCGCCCTGGCCCTGGTCTCCAACACCCGCTACAACCCGCGAGGCTACGACGTCCGGCTGGAGGTGCACGGCTCCAGGGACAGCATCGCCGTCGGCCTGGAGAAGAAGCTGCCCCTGCGCTCGGTCGAGCCGCTGGCCACGTTCCCCACGGGCGTGCCCCACCAGATGTTCATGGACCGGTTCCTGGCCGCCTACCAGGCCGAGCTGGAGGTGTTCGCCGAGCTCGTGGCCGGGGACCGCCGCTCCCCGTGCTGCACGGTGGAGGACGGGCTGGAGGCCGACCTGATCGCCGAGGCCTGTGGGGTGTCCCTGCGCGAGCACCGTCCGGTGCGGATCGAGGAGGTGCGTCCATGAGCCCCACGGAGGGGTTCGGGGAACCCCAGCGGGGTGCCCCGATGAATCAGGGCAAGATCGCCGGCGCCCCCATCTCCTGGGGGGTGTGCGAGGTGCCCGGCTGGGGCTACCAGCTCCAGCCGGACCGGGTGCTGGCCGAGATGCGCGAGGTCGGCCTGGCCGCCACCGAGCTCGGGCCCGACGGGTTCCTGCCCGGCCAGCCCGAGGCCATGGCCCGGGTCCTCGACCAGCACCACCTGCAGGCGGTCGGCGGCTTCACCCCGCTGCTGCTGCATGTGTCCACCCACGACCCGGTCCCCGAGGTCGACCGGCTGCTGGACGCCTACGCGGCCTCGGGCGCGGGCGTGCTGGTGCTGTCGGCCGTCACCGGCCTGGAGGGGTACGACACCCGGCCGGAGCTGGACGACGACGGCTGGCGGGTCCTGCTGGGCAACCTGGACCGCCTGGCCGCCCTGGCCGCGAGCCGGGGGGTGCGGGCGGTGCTCCACCCCCACGTCGGCACCATGGTCGAGAACGGCGCCGAGGTCCAGCGGGTCCTGGAGGGCTCCTCGGTCGACCTCTGCCTGGACACCGGGCACCTGCTCATCGGCGGCACCGACCCGGCCGAGCTGGCCCGCCAGGCCCCCGAGCGGATCGCCCACGTCCACTTCAAGGACGTCGACGCCCGCCTGGCCAGGCGGGTCCAGGACGGCCGGATCACCTACACCCAGGGGGTGCGCGACGGGATGTACCGCCCCCTGGGGGCGGGGGACGTGGACGTGCCGGCCATCGTCGGATCCCTCCACGGCCGCGGCTACGACGGCTGGTACGTGCTGGAGCAGGACACCATCCTCACCGAGGAGCCGGCGGGCGAGGGCCCGGTGGCCGACGTGTGGGCCAGCGCCGAGCACTTGCGCGGCGTGCTGGCCCGCGCCGGGTAGGGGAGGAGACGTGGAGCCGCTGCGCATCGGCGTCCTCGGCGCCGCCCGGATCACCGGTCTGGCCCTGGCCGGCCCGGCCCGGACCACCGGCGACCGCCTGGTCGCGGTGGCCGCCCGCGAGCGGTCGCGCGCCGAGGCCTTCGCCGCCGAGCACGGGGTCGAGCGGGTCGTCGACACCTACCCCGACGTGCTCGCCGACCCCGAGGTCGAGGTCGTCTACAACCCGCTGGCCAACAGCCTCCACGGCCCCTGGAACCTGGCCGCCGTCGCCGCCGGCAAGCACGTGCTCACCGAGAAGCCCTCGGCCAGCAACGCCGCCGAGGCCGCCGAGGTCCGCGACGTCGTCGCCGCGGCCGGGGTGACCATGCTGGAGGGCTTCCACTACCTGCACCACCCGGTCACCCGCCGGCTGCTGGAGCTGCTC
>Ga0081455_10004094_pt1 | contig 16507 bp, 12 predicted proteins | sample TabmetS3T2R1_FD_70207 | JGI IMG/M metagenome (GOLD analysis project Ga0081455, IMG submission 70207) | Tabebuia heterophylla rhizosphere microbial communities from the University of Puerto Rico - S3T2R1 | ecosystem: Host-associated > Plants > Roots > Rhizosphere ... | reverse complement strand
GGCGTAGTCCCTGCGCTTGTGCAAAAGCCTCGATGGCCTCATCAAAATGCCCCTGAGCTGCGAGCTTTTGTCCACGCCGAAAGAGCCACGCACCTCTGAGGATCCGTCTCATCATATGCACGCCTTCGTAGCCTACTTCCGCGGACGTATGTCTACCCAGTCAACGGACAGCAGGCATTACACAATTCATTGTGGGAAGCTGGCAGGCGCGTATGAGAAGTCTGCCAGGTCTGACACTGCGACTGACACTTGGAGGGTTGTAGCCCTGACGTAGGTTGGACGGTAAAACGTGTGGTGAAATGAAACGTACTCCCGGTGCCAGGCCCGGCGCTCTCCACCCAGATGTCACCACCCATCATCGCCACCAAATGGGCCGCAATGGTCAAACCCAAACCGACACCGCCATACACCCGCGTCGATGAGCCATCGCCTTGACGGAAAGCTTCAAAAATCAGGTGCTGATGCCCCTCAGGAATGCCAATACCCGTATCAGTCACCGTCCAGTGGAGGACGACCTCGTCGGCTGACTGGGAGGTCAGGGCAACGCGGACGGTGATACTGCCTTGGGTGGTGAACTTCATGGCATTGTTGATAAGGCTCGCCAGAATTTGACATAAACGCTCGGGATCTCCCAGCAGAGTGTCAACCACCTCGGGTGCTATCTGAGTGACCAAGGTGAGCCCCTTGTTCTGCGCCCGTTGGGCCAGCGGCTGCAGCGCGGCACTCAGAACTGCACGAAGGGCAAACGCCTCCTGCTTGAGCACCAGCTTCCCGGTCTCAAGATCTGCGAAGCCCAGCAGGTTATCGACCAGTGCAAGGAGTGTATCAGACGCCTCACGCACGGCCACCAGGTCGACATACTGCTCAGAGGTCAGAGAGGTATCGAGCAGCAGGTCAGTTAATCCGACAATGCCATTTAAGGGCGTGCGGAGCTCATGGCTAACATTCGCTAAAAATTCTGACTTGAGACGCCAGGCTTCGAGCACAGCGTCACGGGCCTCTTGCAGGGTCTGCTCGGCCTGTTTACGCTCGGTGAGATCGACGCCGTAACCACGCAACAGTCCGACCTGAGGGATTGGACAAAACGTCCACGCAAAATATTTCCCTGCCGCGCCTCCCTCTAACCCTTGACGGCTTTCGCCAGCCAGGAGACACTCACGCGCGATGCGTGCTGTACCCGGTGGCAGCACCGCTGGTAGAGCATCCTGGTCGAAACCGTACTGCTCCATGAGTACCATCATGGCTGGATTGGCGTAGGTGAGGTGGGCCTCCGCGTCCAGTTCGACGATAGGGAGTGGGCTCTCCTGAGATACCGATGCTAGTCGCACGAGCTCTTGTTCCGTCTGAAGTTGACTCCGGAGGTCGCGGAAGCTGACGACGGCCCTGGCACTCCCCACGACCGGAAGTGGCATGCACGTGTATTCGACGGGAAGGTAGGAGCCATCACGGCACCGAATAGTCGTACAGGCAGCCCATACCGGCCTACTAGTGGACAGTACCTGTGTGATTGGACAGGTTGCCTGAGCCGTATCAGGGATGACGAGCCAACATGCCAACAGGTCGTGGAGTGCCATCCCGCCGCAGGCCGTTTCACTCCATCCCAAGAGGCGTTCTGCCTCCGTATTCAAGGACAGAATTCGGCCCGCAGGATCCACCGTACATATGCCAAGAGGCAGCGCCTGGAGCAGCGCCTGCGTGGCGGCGACCTCTGTTAGCATGTCTGGAGTATAGGGAGACCCATGGGTATGCATTAGGAGCCGTTACTTTCTGAAAAATAGGTGACAATGTCGTACCCTTCTGCCGCGGGATCCAACACATCGCGAATTGTTCTTATGGGCATATTAGCATCAGGATCAGCAAGGTCGACAGTCACAGGCGTGGCATAGCCCTGATGGGTCTGGTCCCAGAGGATGTGCACCACCGGTTGCAACGCTTTCCCAGGGTTGACAGCAAGAACAATGCCGCGTTCACCCGTGTTTAATTCTATCAGACTCCCCACGGGATAGATACCCAGACAACGTATCATTTTTTCGACGAGGTGCAAATCGAGTTGTTGGGCTCGGCCTTGCTGATACAGTTCCTTGATAGCCTGCGCGGGCAACAATGGCGGCCGCCCTTCCCGAGTGCCCAACATCGTTTCATACACATCGGCAATGGCCACTATTTGACTCAGGGGAGAGAGCGCTGCCCCCCCCAAACCCTGTGGATAACCTGAGCCATCCAGCCGTTCATGGTGCTCCGCCACAATGCGACAGGCGTCCTCAGGCATATGGGGCGTCCGGGAGAGCATCGTGACGCCCAGGTGTGGATGCGCCCGCATGAGCCGCTGTTCTTGGGCTGTATAGAGGCTGGGTTTACGGACCAGGTTCCGCGGCAGGTGGACTTGGCCCACATCGTGGAGTAGCGCCCCCATCCCAAGACAGGCAAGTACCGTCTTGTCAAGGTCCTGCATCGTCCCGAGCATGAGAGCAAAGATGCACACATTGATGACATGTGCATAGAGATTGGTTTCAAACTGGCGCATATGAATCAAACCCGCGAGCGCTTCGTGCTGACTCAGCACTGTCTCCATGAGGCAGTGGACGACTTCCTGAGCAGCAGCGCTATTGAGCGGGGCGCCAGTCTTTGTCCCCTCAAAAAGGCTCTGCACTGCCGTCATGGCTTCGGTGTGGACCGTACGCACCAGCGCCAGATCAGGCAGAGGAGATATTCGTGGTCGACCACAGGGGTGTGGACGGAGGTTGTCCAGCTCTCTCCCCCCTCCCCCCTTGTCCTCTCCCAACCCCTCTGCCGGCTGTGGTAGCGTCTCGACAAGATCCAGGCCACGTGTTGGGTCAATCGTGACCCGTCGGATCCCATAGGCTTTTAAGCGGGCGATCTCCTCATAGCTTCCGATCCGACGCCGGTGAAACAGAAAGGGAGACTGCAGCCAGGACTGATCCAACCCGACGATATACATGCCAACGACGAGATCATCTACCGAGATCTGTTTCGTGTGTTGTGTCGCCACACCCAACGTTCCACTAGCTAAAGTTTACAAAGGTGCGCTCGGTGAAGCACGAAACGGCCGCACGTGGTCCCAGATGTTTCATCGGTATGCTGGTGAGCAAACTTGAGCCCGCTAAAAGCCCAGAGCGCCCTCTCCCCCACGGGCGAGGGGACTGCTAGAGCATCGCCGAAAACGTCACTTGCTGCTAGGCAAGCGTCAGCCCTCCAGCGGCACGAGGGTAGGCGATAACGCGGCGAGCGTCGCTGGATGCCCTGTGACCAGATGGGCTGGGGTTGATTGGCCAGTGAGTAATGGATGGTAGGTTAATGCTTGCCCATCGAGATACTGCACGGTGAGCCCAACACGCGCGGCAATCGCGTGCGCTGCGGCAATGTCCCAAATGTGCACCGGACAGGAGTGCGCCAGCGCAAAACCGCTCTGTTGGGCCACCAGACACATGTGCAAAGCCGTGCTACCAAAGCTGCGGCATTTACCCGGAAAGCCGCGCACCTGATGTGTCTGCAGGAAACGCGAGTCAATGAGGATCGTCGTGTTATTGTCGATGGGTTCGGGAGTCGTAGCGCTAGGCAGTGGAACACCATTGTAGGTCGCCGGGCTCTGCGGGTCGAGATCCGCCACAAACTGACTATCCCAACTCGGAGCGCTGATGATCCCGGCTACTGGCCGCAGGGCGCTATCCAGCACCCCCACACAGATCGCCCAGCCGGGCGTGCCGCAGGCAAACGCCAGGGTTCCATCGATCGGATCGATCACAAAGGTATACGGCCGGCTGGGATCGTAGGTCACTCCGCCTTCTTCCCCAAGAATGTTGACCCTGGGGTAACACGCGTCAATGGCTTGGCGCAAGAGTGCCTCCACGCTGGTATCAGCCTCGGTGACCACACTGCGGTCCGCTTTGAGGCGCGTCCCCAGGCGCTCACCACTGCGATAATACTGCCGTGCGAGTTGGCCCGCTTCGGCAATAGCGGGGAGCAGACTCTGAATCGATGTGATCGATGGCACGCCTTCCCTCCTCTCACGCTGCTGTCTTGATACCTGCCTCAGCCGGCGTAATTCTCCACTGGACGCTTCATCTCAAAGATGTCATGCACATGCGTATAGAGATTGCCCGCGAGGCGTCCAACGGGGCGGAGCTTGTACATGTCAATGCGGCCAGTGTTGGAATTATAGAGATCGTCACGGATATGAAAATAGACAATCTCGCCGAGTACCAGGCTATGTGGGCCATGTCCAACAGGGACAATCTGTATCACTCGGCATTCCATGCTAATAGGCGCCTCAGCAACACGCGGCGCTTGCACCTTCACGCCCGGAACCGCTGTGAGACCAGTCAAGGCAAATTCATCGACGTCTGGAGGATACTCGCCTGAGGTGAGATTCATCTGCTCAGCGAGTGCATCATCCACCATGTTGACCACAAAATCCTGTGTATATTCAATATTTCGCACCGTATCTTTTTTACTCCCCTCTCGACGGCCAGAGGAAAACGCCAAAGTCGGAGGATCGTTGCATACTGCCATGAAAAAACTAAACGGGGCAACATTGGCAATCGCGTCTGCACTGATGCTCGATACCCAGGCGATGGGCCGCGGCACAACACAGCCAATAAGCAGTTTGTAGATGGATTGGCGTTCCACGAGCTGCGGGTCGAATTGCATGCTGTCATCTCCTGCGTGACAAGTAGTACTTCAGCGAGGGCTCTAGTGTCGCATGTTTTCCCTACAGCGGGCAACTCTGATATTGAGGCATTGGTCAACGATCAAACTGCTGGATGTGCCAGATGTCCCGTGCATATTCCAGTACCGTGCGATCACTGGAGAACTTGCCAATACGCGCCACGTTCAAGATCGCCTTCTGGGCCCAGGCCACTGGGTGCTTATATGCCTCGCCAACGGTGTGCTGTGTGTCAATATAGGCTGGCAAGTCAGCCAGATGAAAATAGTAATCACCCTCCAGGAGCGTTCGAGCAATCCAGGTGAACAAACCTGGCTCATGCGGGCAGAAGAGGTTCGAGGTGAAGGCGTCGATGACGCGCCTGATGGCTGGATAGCGTGCGTAATACGCCTGCGGGTCATAGCTGCCATGGGCACGCAGCTCCCGAATTTCCTGGGCCTTCAAGCCGAAGATAAAGATATTTTCCTTGCCGACCTCCTCCATGATCTCAATATTGGCACCATCGAGCGTGCCGATGGTCAGGGCGCCATTCATCGCGAACTTCATGTTGCTCGTCCCAGAAGCTTCGGTCCCGGCAGTCGAAATGTGTTCGCTGAGATCGGCAGCGGGGATGATCTTTTCCGCCAGGAGCACCCGATAATCGGGCAGAAACACGACCTTGATCTGGCCGCGAACGCGCGAGTCATTATTGATCACCTGGCTTACATTGTTGATCAATTTAATGATCTGCTTGGCGGCCCAATACCCGGGGGCGGCTTTGCCGGCGAACACATAGGTGCGAGGCACGGGAGGTTCAATCTGGTCCTCGACGAGGCACAGATACTCATGGATGATGCGCATGACGTTGAGCAACTGGCGCTTGTATTCGTGAATCCGTTTCACCTGGATATCGAAGAGGGCATGCGGATCTACGAGAATCTGGGTCGTCTCCTGGATCACGCTCGCCAGGCGTTCTTTATTGGCATGCTTGATGTCCACGAAGGTGTGCTGGAAACCACGGTCGTAGGCATAGGGTTCCAGGGCTATGAGTTCATCCAAGTTGGTAATCCAGCCGTCACCGATGGTCTTGCAGAGCAGATCGGCTAGCAACGGGTTCGCCTTCAACAGCCACCGGCGCTGCGTGACCCCGTTGGTCTTGTTCGTAAAGCGTTCGGGCCAGAGCTGATAGAAGTCTGGCATCAACGAAGTTTTGAGCAACTCAGAGTGCAACGCCGCCACACCGTTCACCGAATGGCTCCCCACCACGGCCAGATGCGCCATGCGTACCAGCTTCTGCGGACCCTCTTCGATCAGGGACATGCGCCGCATGCGATCGAGGTCGCCCGGCCATGTCGTGACCACCTGTTTCAAAAAACGCGCATTGATGTCATAGATAATGGACAGATGGCGTGGCAAGACGTATTCCAGCAAGGAGACCGGCCATTTTTCTAGCGCCTCTGGAAGTAAGGTGTGATTGGTATAGGCCGTTACCGCCTGGGTGATCTCCCACGCTGTATCCCAGGGCTGTCCATGTTCGTCAAGGAGCATGCGCATACATTCCGCGACGGCAAGGGCTGGGTGGGTATCATTCAGATGGATGGCCACCTGCGCAGGAAAAGCCTCGAAAGTGGTATGCGATTTGAGATAGCGCCGAAAGATATCGCGGATAGCGCAGGCCACCAGGAAATATTCTTGCACCAAACGGAGTTCGCGACCGGCCTCGACTGCATCTGAAGGATACAGGACTTTGGAAATGATTTCGGAGGCAATCTTCTGCTCCACGGCCCGCAGGTAATCGCCCTGGTAGAAGATCTGCATATCGAATTCATCAGACGAGCGTGCCGAGAACAGCCGCAGGTAATTCACCGTCTTGCCGCCATAGCCAACAATGGGAATGTCAGCGGGGATACCGACCACTACACGCCAATCGACCCAGCGCGGCACCCCCTGGCTGTGATCGATACTGCCATAGACTGGGATGATGCACGCCTCATCCGGGCGCTCGATCTCCCAGGCTGTCCCGTACGTACGCCAGAGGTCGGGGCGTTCTTTCTGATAGCCGTTGTCAATTTCCTGCCGGAACAGGCCGTAGTCGTAGTTAATGCCATAGCCGTAACCAGGCATCCCGAGGGTCGCCAGGGAATCGAGCAAACACGCCGCCAGGCGACCCAGCCCGCCATTGCCCAGGGCGGGATCACTCTCGCTCTCGCGCAGCTCTTCGAGATCGACTCCCATGCGTAGTAGGGCTTCTTGACACACCTCAAGAAGACCCAGGTTCTGCAGGTTCGTCCCTAACAGACGACCAATGAGGAACTCCATCGAGAGATAATAGAGGCGTTTCGCGTCGGCTTTACGGTACCGCGCGGCGGTCTCGAACATTCTATCGACCATGCGGTCGCGCACTGCCAGCGCTACCGCGACAAACAAATCGCGTTTGGAGAGACTCTGCCAGGCTTTCGCTAAGGAGTAGCGCACGTGGTGACAAATCGACTCCTCGAGCGCCTCAACGCTATCATGTAAAGTGGGATTGTGAACGTATGCAGGAGTTTGCATTGATGCTGCTGTACCTCATAAGTTACGTGGCTGTTGACTTTAGACGGTCCATGTGTCACCAAGTCTTATCGGTATACAGACCTTAGCACTCAAGGCCTGCGCACTTCGAACTGGCTTTTTAGTACAAACAATAGAGTACGGAATGTGCCATCCATCTGGGGTGGATGACTACTGTACAAGAGGCACCACCAGGACTGGACAGGGGGCCGTGGCGATGACAGCGTTACAGATGCGGCCGGTCATCAGGCGCTTATCGCCCGTCAAGTGGCGGGTCCCCATGACAATGAGGTCGCAGTGATGGGTCGCTGCCAGCTCGACAATCTGCTCGGGAATATCACCCCAGCGAGTCACAGTACGATGGCTGACCTGGGCCTGCGTGGCGCGCTCGGCAGCCTGCGTCACCACATGCTGCCCGGTGGCTTCCACCTCAGCACGCAATTGCGGGTCAGAGGTGACGGAGCCTTGCAGTTGGAATTGGGGATCATCTTCCAGAATGTGCACAATCACCAGCTCGACCCGTAAATGGGCAGCGAGGCGGATGGCGGTATCCACGGCGTTGCTCGACCACGGGGAGGGACCTGTTGCCACCAGAATATTGCGAAACATGCCATTCTCCTCTCACGAGTCCTGCCTGCCACCCTACGGGAAGCAGCAAAAGAACCCGCCTCCACATATGATAGCATAAGCACAGGGCCAGGTGGTCAGAATATGTCCCGATATTCCTATTGCTATTTTCTCGAAAGTCTATTATGGTGTCCTTTCTTCATAGTACTGGTGGCCCCTTGTCCCCAGGGGGCATCCCCTCAATGCTTAATCTCAGTTGCCAGGGAAAGAGCATCCCGGCACCTCAGCGTGTGGAGACGCAGAAACGTTATGCAAAGCAGCGTATACGTGGAGACCGCAACGCCACGCACGAAAGATCGTGGTGCAGATCTGTTCGTGGCTTTACTCCGAGCCCAGGGCGTGCAGCAGGTCATGGGGCTCACCGGTGGGGCAATTATGGAAGGGATGGATGCCTTACAGGCTGCTGAGCATCTGGATATGTACATTTTCCAGACCGAACCAGGAGCTGCCTGGGCTGCCATGGGCTATGCCCGTACGACGGGCCAGGTCGGTGTCTGTGTCGTGACCTCAGGGCCAGGTGCCACGAATACCATTACGGCTATTGCCGATGCCCATCGCGACAACGTCCCCTTGATCATTATTACGGGACAGGTCCCCACGGCTGCACGTAACACGGATGCGTTCCAGGAAACGAATATCGTTGAGATTGCGGCACCGACGGCCAAGAAGGTGTTTTACTTAAACCGCGTTGAAGATATGCCGACGGTGGTCAATGCAGCGTTTCGCATCGCCACACATGGGCGACCGGGACCTGTGCTGATCGATCTGACCAAAGACGCCCAGCAGGCCAGCGTACCTCTGAGCGCTTTCCCGACAGCGGAGGCGCCTGGGCTAACCGCCTCGTCTGCGCCGGCCCATGCAACCGTGGACACGGCGCTTGATGATGTCGTTACCCTCTTGCGTCAGGCCGAACGCCCGGTGATCATTGCTGGATACGGTGTCTTGCTGGCGCATGCCCAGCGCGAATTGCAGCAGCTCCTCCAGGTGGTGCCCTGCCCCGTGGTGCATACCTTGCCGGGTAAAGCGGCTCTGCCCACGGCACATCCATGTAACTACGGCATGCTCGGCATGCACGGTTTTTACGTCAGCAACTGGATCGTGCACCACGCCGATCTCGTTGTATCATTGGGCTCACGCTACGATGATCGGATTACGGGTGATCCGCAGCGCTTTGCCCCGGCAGCCAAACGTCTTGTCCACTTCGACATTGATCCCGAGCAAATCGCCAAAGTCCTCCCTGGACGCAAGCTGGGGGTCGTTAGTAATCTCAAAGTGGCGCTCGTGGCACTGCAGAGGCGGCTTGAGAGCGCACCGCTTGACTTCCCGCGCTGGCGTCATGCCATCACGGAGATCGTGAGGCGGTATCCTTCGACCTACGCACGCCGTCCGGAGTGGCTGCAAGCGCAATATGCCTTAGAAGTGCTAAACGACGCGGTGCAGCAGCAGGTGGCGCAGACGGGGCAGCAGGTGACGTACACCACAGAGGTGGGAGATCACCAGATGTGGGCCGGTCAGCATGTGGCGCTGCAAGCAGGCTGGCAGTTCATCACTTCCAGTGGTCAGGGCGCTATGGGCTCTGGGCTGCCGATGGCCATTGGTGCGCAACTGGCGCACCCCGCCTCCCTGGTCATTTGTCTGGCTGGTGATGGCAGCTTGCGTTTCTCCGAAGCCGAGCTAGAAACCATCTGGGAATACGACCTCCCCGTCAAAACGCTGGTTTTCAATAACGATGGCTATGGGATTGTGCGCATGTGGAATCATCGCTTTTATGAGGGGCGAGAAACGGGGGTCATCAAACGCCACAAGGACTGGACCCTCCTGGCCCGTGGTAACGGTTTTGACGTCGATTGTGTGGATCGCGTCACCGAGCCGGCTGACTTGGCCCCTGTGCTGCGGCGTGCACTGTCGCATCGGCATCCCCACTTCATTGAACTGGTGACGCCGTATGAGGAGTGTCTGCCCCTCATGCCGCCCGGGCAATCGTTCAATGAGATGATTCTCTAAAGCACGAGGTGTTCAGAGGTAGGATATATGGCTACCCTCAAAATCGACGGGGCGCGCTTCATCGTGACGGTTGACCCGGAGCGTCGCATTATCCAGGACGGCTCGATCCTCATCGAGGATCAGCGCATCGTCCAGATGGGCAAGGCGACGGCCTTACAGCATGTCCTTGCTGACCGGGTGATCGACGCGCGTGAGATGGTGGTGACACCAGGCTTTTGCAACAACCATATGCACATCAGCTATGCGCATGCAACCCGCGGCATCTTTCCAGACAATCTCGATCCGCTGGTCTACCTCTCAAACGTCTTCACCCTGCAAGGCGCCATGACTGAGGAGGACGAGTACTACACCACCCTGCTGGGGATCACCGAACTCCTCAAGTACGGCACGACATGTTTCGTTGATCCAGGTAGTACGAAGTATCTCGACGCCTGTATGCAGGCGTATGAGGAATCAGGCTGCCGCATTGTGGTGGGCGAACACGTTACGGATAAGCCGAACCCGATGCGCCTGCCGGTCTATCCCCTCGATGAAGCCGTGCGGCGTATGGAGGCGACGATCCAGCGTTATGACCACCGTCTCGACGACCGCGTGCGTGCCTGGGCCATGCCGTTCGACGCCGCCTTTTGTTCGGACGAACTGCTCAAGGCGGCGAAGGATCTCGCGGACCGCTACAATACGGGTATTACCCTGCACCAGTCCAACCGGCCTGCCACCGTGCAGATGTACCTCGACAGCTATGGCAAGCGCCCGGTGGAGTACCTGGAAGATCTGGGAGTCCTCGGCCCCAACATGCTCCTAGCGCACGTCATCGACCTCGATACCGGCGAGATGGACGCCATCGCCCGCACCGATACAAAGACTGTCATGTGCCCAACCGCCGCGCTCAAACTCGGCTCACGTATGACCACAACGGCGCAGCTCCCAGAGATGGTGGCTCGTGGCATCTGCGTGAGCCTCGGGACCGACGCCGGCAACAATTCGAATCTGTTGGAGACCATGCGCTCGATGTACCTGGTCGCCGTGCTGTATAAGGACGCGCGCGGCACCACCGATATCGTGCCCGCTGAACTCGCCGTAGAGCTTGCGACGCTGCACGGTGCCCGCGCCGTGGGGTTGGAGCTCGACATTGGCTCGATAGAAACCGGCAAAAAAGCCGACCTGGTACTGTTCGATACCCGCCGACCCGAGTGGAGAACGCTGTTCAATCCGATTAACTCTCTGGTGTACAACGCGGATGGTCGCAGCGTGCATACGGTCATCGTGGATGGCCGCGTCGTCGTCGAGGACCACACATCCTGCTTTGTGGACGAATGGGAGCTGATGCGCAAGGTGCAGATCCTGGGTGAGCGTCTCCTCGCCCGCACTGGTATCCGCTTTGCCCCGCGCTGGCCTGTGGTATAAGGGTGTTCTACCCTGTAAGCCAGGGAACACCCCGCCAAACTGGCGGGGGTAATTAGCCCTACGCAGTAGCCGTACGCAGTACTTAGCGCTGCGGTGGCCGGGCGCGACGGAAAAAGAACCCCAGAACAAGGCCACAGAGCGAGATAAGGACGAACGTACTGAAGGCATCGTTAAAAGCGAGTAGGAGAGATTCCTGATCAATCAAGCGACTCAGTAGCACTTTGGCATGCGCCGCTGGTGCGAGAGCCCCCCCGATCTGAGCGGCAGTGGCCTCGAGAGCTCGCAGTGCCTGTTGCGTGCCCACAGAGGACAGTACCTGCGTCTCTGCCAGGAGAGCGTAGCGCACCTGCTGACGTTGTTCCAAGAGCGCAGCCAGCATAGAGACATTTAACGCTCCACCCAGGGTGACGCAGAGGTTGAGCAATGTTGTCGCCGTTTTGCCTCGAGCTAGTTCAAGGCCACTGATAGCAATGGGATAGATGACAACGTACGACAGGCCCAGGCCCAGGCCACGGCCAAAATAAATGATCAGGAGAGCCAAGGCTGACAGGCGTAGATCAGCAAACATCATATACAATCCGAATACAGCGTAGAAGAGATAGCCCAGCGTCATCAAATAGCGCGCATCAATGCGATCGCTGGCCCAGCCCGAAATTGGCGTCAACAACACCAGGAATGCCGAGCTGGGAAACATGATCATGGCCGCATCCTGCACCGAGAAGTCGTACATGCGCTGCAGGAAGAGAGAGAGCAGGAAGGGCCCGCCGTTAAACATGGCGCCGACAATGAAGCACAGGGCAATGCCAATGGCATACTGAGAACTGCGGAAGGCGCGCAGATCCACTATAGGAGTTTTGGCGTAGGGCTCGATGAGCAAGAATGCCCCCAGAGCCAGAGCAAAGATGAGCAGTAGCGACACAATAGGAGTCGAATTCCATCCATCACGCTGCCCATTGCTCAGCGCCAGCATCAACGCCACCATGGCTGTTGAGAGTGTCAAGACACCCCACCAGTCAAAGGGGATGCCGCGCTCTCGTGGGGATTTGCGCATGATGAAACAGGCAATGAACAGGGCAACTATGCCGGCCGGTAGGATCAGGTAAAAGGCGGCACGCCAGCTCAGATGCTCCGCCACGAAGCCACCTAGAGGAATACCGGTGAGGGAACCACAGGAAGCCCCCATACTCCAGATGGACGTCCCCAGCCCACGCTTTTCTGGTGGATAGAGGTCAAGCATGATGAGCATGCTAACGGGCATAATCAAGCCACCGCTGGCCCCTTGAATGACCCGAAAGGTCACGATCATAGGGACACTCGTGGCCATGCCGCACGCCACAGTACTACCGATAAAGACAAACAGACAACCGATATACAGGTCGCGCGCCCCGAGCGTGCGGGCGAGCCATGCCGACAGGGGCATGACGACCGCATTGGCAATCATATAAGCCGTGACGACCCAGCGGATCGTGACGACATCGGTCCCCAGATCGCTCATCATTTTGGGCAGGACCATGTTCATAATGTGGCTGGTCAAGACGCTGATATACCCCCCCAGCACGATCGACGTCATAGCCCACCAGAGGTACGCTGAGGAGATGGACGAAGCCACGGCAGCGCCGGGAGCTGGAGGTACGGGAACTGCCCGGGATGAGCTTCTCATGCTACAATAGCCTTCAGTGAAGAAGTGTTACATTGCTGTAGCCTAGCATAGATTTTTGCGCTCAAGCAAGCAGAGGTATCCTATGCTCGAACGTGTGGAAGAGAGATTCCGTCACCTTGCTCCACAAGGTGATTTTTGCTCGTTGCGCTTTGTGCGCGAGCGTTCCGAAGTGTTAGCCGTCCGGCAAAACATTGTGCAGCCCATGGAGACCTCCGAGGACAGCGGTGCCATGCTAACCGTCTACGCTGGCGATAGTATGGGCTATGCTGCCACAGGTGATGTCTCGCTCAGTGGCCTTCAACGTGCAGCTGAGCAAGCCCGTGGCTGGGCCCGGCAGAGTGCCGGGCGGAGTGTGGTGGACTTCTCGAAGATGCGTACCGCCCCGCCCACGGGTGCATATGCCACACATGAACTTATACCGTGGCGTCTGACGCCACTCTCAGACAAGATCGATCTGTTACGTACCGAGTGTGCCCGTCTGAAGACCGATGACCGCATTGTCGATTGGGACGCGTCCTTGTGGTACACCGAAACCGATACGCTCTACCTCACCACCGATGGTGGCCGTGTGTACCAACATTTTGTGTATCTGGTGCCGATGCTCAGCGCCACGGCTAATGCCGGGTCCGAGACGCAGACGCGCACCTTCGGCGGGCGCGGCTACTGCCGCCAGGGAGGCCTGGAGGTTCTCGACGCCGTCGGCTTTCGCAGCGCTGCCCCACAACTCGCGGCAGAAGCGTTGCAATTACTCACTGCCCCTAACTGTCCAGCGGAGGTTATGGATGTTTTGCTGGCGCCAGATCAGATGATTCTGCAGATCCACGAGTCTGTTGGACATCCCCTGGAGCTGGACCGTATTCTGGGCGATGAGCGCAACTACGCTGGCACTAGTTTCGTGACCCCTGACATGTTCGGAACCTACCGCTATGGCTCAGACCTCCTCAACATTACCTTCGATCCCACCCGACCTGAGCAGTATGTGAGCTACGGCTTTGATGATGATGGGCAGCCAGCCCAGCGCGAGTACCTGATCCGCCAGGGTATCCTGCAGCGGGCCCTGGGCGGCCTGACCTCCCAGATACGGGCCGATCTGCCGGGGGTGGCCAACTCGCGTGCCTGTAGCTGGAACCGCCCGCCTATTGATCGCATGGCCAATCTCAACCTGGAGCCCGGCAACGCCTCCCTGGAAGAGATGATTGCCGCAGTGGAACGTGGCGTCTACATGAAGACCAATTGCTCGTGGTCGATTGACGACTCGCGCAATAAATTCCAGTTTGGCTGTGAGTGGGGGCAGTTGATCGAGCACGGCAAGCTGACCACCGTAGTGAAGAACCCCAATTACCGCGGCATCTCTGCGACCTTCTGGCGCAACCTCAAGATGGTCGGGAACCAAGATACGCTCGAGGTCATGGGCACCCCGAACTGCGGCAAGGGCGAGCCCAATCAGGTGATCCGTGTTGGCCATGCCTCACCCGCCTGTCTATTCACTGAGGTCGAGGTCTTTGGGGGGGAGTAGGGGTATGCACGAGTATTTTTACACCCTGGCCGATGCTATCACGTTGCTACTCAAAGGCGACGAAATCTACACCTGCACATTTCGTGGTGAGGACTCTGACTTCGTCCGCTTCAACCAGAGCGCGGTGCGCCAGGCTGGCACCGTGACGCAGCGCTTCTTAAACCTCGACCTTATCCGTGGCCAGCGGCATGCTGCCGCTGATGTGGCGCTCTCGGGTGACCTGGAAGAGGACCGCGCGCGCCTCACCCAGGCGGTAGCAGAGCTGCGGGAGGAGTTGCCGTACCTCCCTGAGGATCCCTACTTGCTATACGCTACGGATGTGCAGTCCAGCATGCACGAGGGGGAAAACGCTCTCCCGGACAGCGCGTCGGCAGTTGCTGCAGTGCTCGACGCTGGACGTGGCCGAGATCTGGTGGGTTTTTATGCTGCCGGGGGTATCTACGCCGGATTCGCCAATGCTTTCGGACAACGGAACTGGTTTGCCAGCTACAGTTTTAACTGCGACTGGAGTTTTTACCATCAGGCCGATAAGGCTGTGAAAACGGCCTACGCCGGTTTTGTATGGGAGCCTGATGAGCTTGCCCGCAAGGTCGCAACCGCGGCAGAACAGCTCGAGCAGTTGCGGCAAGCGCCGAGAACCATTCCTCCTGGACACTACCGAGTCTATCTTGCCCCCGCTGCCCTCGATGACGTCCTTCACACCCTCGCCTGGGGCGGTTTTGGCCTCAAAGATCACCGCACCAAACAGACCACGCTGCTCAAGATGGTGGAAGACGGGACGCGCCTGCATCCAGCGGTCACGCTCCGTGAGAACACACGCGATGGGGTGGCACCAAACTTTCAACGGTCAGGTTTTATCAAGCCAGACGAGGTGACCCTCATCGAGGCGGGAACCTTCCGTAATTGCCTGGTGTCACCGCGCTCGGCAAAGGAGTACGGTGTGCCCACCAATGGCGCCTCAAATGGGGAGACACCGCAGTCGCTCGACATGGCCGCCGGGGATATGCCACGCCAGGACGTGTTACAATGCCTCGATACCGGGGTCTACATCAATAACGTCTGGTACCTCAACTACTCCGATCGCTCTGCCTGTCGCATGACTGGCCTGACCCGTTTTGCCACCTTCTGGGTCGAACATGGAGTTATTCAGGCCCCGCTCAATGTCATGCGCTTCGATGAATCGATGTACCGTATGCTCGGCGAGCACCTCCTCGGTCTCACGAGCGAGCGCGAGCTTATCCTGAATACCAGTACGTACCATCAGCGCTCCACTGGGAGCAGTCGTGTCCCAGGCGCCCTGGTCGACGATTTTAACTTTACGTTGTAGAGGAGTGGGACCATACCAGCGCGGGGTTGTCCTGGTCCTCACCCTCCCTGCTCTTGCCAAAAGGTATCTGAAAGCGTATATTTGCTGATGCGGAGCGCAGGTACTGCAAGACTTAAAGGCGTGTTGATATGGCAGAGAGTGGGCGCAAAATTATTTGTGTCAATAGGCGGGCGCGGTTCGATTACACCATTAGTGAGACGATCGAAGCCGGCTTGGTGTTACAGGGCACGGAAGTCAAATCGCTCCGGGACGGTCGAGCGGATCTCAAAGACGCCTATGCCGATATCCAGGAGGGTGAGGTTTTCTTGCTGCATGCCCACATTGATCAATACGAGCAGGCGAACCGCTTTAATCACGATCCGGTACGACCACGGAAGCTGCTCCTGCACAAGCGTGAAATTCAGCGCTTGGTCGGTAAGACTCAGGAAAGAGGCTTAACGCTTATTCCGACGCGGATGTATTTTTCTCGTGGGAAGGCCAAGGTAGAACTGGGACTGGCCAAGGGAAAGAGGCAGTACGATAAACGTGAAGAGGTGAAACGCCGCAGTGCTCAGCGTGATATTGAGCGGGCGCTGGCTGGTGAATAGATCCGATACTGATTCAAGAGGGGGCGAAAGGATTTCGACGGGGGTCCATGAGGTTACAGTTGCATGCCGAGGACTCCGCTGGCCTCGTAAAAAAGCGGAAAACCACATAATCGCCAACGATTATGAAGTAGCCCTGGCCGCCTAACAACCCGGCCAGCGTCCTCCCATC
>Ga0081455_10004093_pt1 | contig 16511 bp, 12 predicted proteins | sample TabmetS3T2R1_FD_70207 | JGI IMG/M metagenome (GOLD analysis project Ga0081455, IMG submission 70207) | Tabebuia heterophylla rhizosphere microbial communities from the University of Puerto Rico - S3T2R1 | ecosystem: Host-associated > Plants > Roots > Rhizosphere ... | reverse complement strand
CGACATCATCAACGACAGCCGCTGGGACATGACCTACCTGGGCATGCAGGTCATGGTCGAGGGCCTGGCCCTGGCGGCGTTCGGGTTCATGCAGCAGATGACGCCCGACCCGCTGCTCCAGCAGATGCTGCGCTACGTCATGTCCGACGAGGCTCGGCACGTGGCGTTCGGGGTGCTGTCGCTGAAGGAGTACTACGAGGGACTGACCGACGCGGAGCTGCGGGAACGCCAGGAGTTCGCCTTCGAGGCGGCGGTGCGGATGCGCGACCGCTTCCTCCAGCAGGAGGTGTGGGACCGGATGGGCATCAAGCCCAGCGAGATCCTGCCCCTCGTGATCCAGGACCCGGGCCGGGGCATGTTCCAGCAGATGCTGTTCTCCAAGATCGTCCCGAACTGCAAGAAGCTCGGCCTCCTCGATGCCGGCGACGGCTGGCTCCGCACCAAGTTCACCGAGCTGGGCGTCATCCAGTTCGAGGACTGGCAGGACACCGGCGAGGAGTACGAGTCGCTCCAGGCGACCGGCTGACGGACGCCCGCCAGCGTTACGAGCGGCCGGCGATGTCCTCGCGCCTGTGCCCGGCACTGACGTCTGCGAGTACCGACCGCTCCACTTGATCCCCGCACACCGCTGCGACCTTGCACCTGGTCGACGCCCTTAGCGTCGCAGTCCGCACGCCACCCTCCAGTACAGCTCGTTCGCCGAGCACCGCGCCGGGTCCGAACGTGGCCAGCGGTTCGCCGTCCGCCTCGGCGGCGACCACACCGTCGAGCAGTAGAAGCACGGTGTTACCGAATTGGCCCTGTTCGACCAGCGTCTTGCCCTTGGCCACCTTGCGGATGGTCGGCTTGGCGCCGCCCCGCATCATCGTCGTGGACAGTTCCCGCTCGAGCGCGGTCTCGACGGCGGTGACGAGCGCGGGGGAGTCGGTTTCGCCCCACGGGGAATATTTCCCGAAGGCGTGACGGAACCACTGCTTGAATTCGAGCAGCCCGGTCTTGGCCACCAGCTTGCCGTGGTGGTCGTAGATCCACGAGCGGGGGAACGGGCTGGCACCCACCAGCTCGTGCTCGGTCCGCCCGTCGGCGTTGATCGTCAGGGCCAAGGTCGTCCAGACGAGGGGTGAGTCGTACTGGGCATACGGCGGATGGGCGACCCGCCTGGGCGCGGGCAGGCCCGCGCGTCCACCAGTCGTCTGCACAAAGCGCACCCAACCGTCGCCGGCCTCGGGCTCAGGCTGGATGTCCGGCATCGGGAAGGCTGCGAAGGTGATCTCACGGCCGCCCATCCGAACCCGGGTGGCGCCGATCTGGCCGCCACCAGTGTGGCCGAATCCCACGATTCGGCGGCGTCCGTCGTGGTCCTCCTCGACCTCGATGTAGGCCCGGAGCTCGTTCGCAAAGCGGAAACGGTCGGCCACCCGCAGCGCCTCGAGATCCTGGATCGTGTCGGGGGGAGGCTCGTCGTAGTGGAGGATGCCCGCCTCGAATGGCATCTTCGCTAGCCCGGTGATCGCTTCCGAGGGAATCCAGGAAACCGTTGTGACTGACGATTCGATCCTCATGGCTCAACGGTACGAACGCGCCACGCCAGCATCGAGGGTGCGGACCCGCATCTTTCCGGGTGCCCGCCGGCCAGTGCCGGAGGGGCTGCCACCACCGTGACGGGGTGGCTTCCACCCTTGCCGCGAACGGTCCGGAGCGGGCCAAATGGGCACATGGCCGGCGGGCAGATCTCTGTGTTCCTCGCGGACGACAACGTGATCGTGCGCGAGGGCGTGCGGGCGATGTTGGCACTCGAACCCGACATCGAGGTAGTCGGCGTCGCCCGTGACTACGACGAACTGGTGGCCGAGGCCGCGGCGGCCGTACCCCAGGTGCTGGTGACCGATATCCGCATGCCGCCGACCTTCCAACGTGAGGGCATCGACGCCGCCAAGGAGCTGCGCAAGCGTCATCCCGGCACTGGGGTGGTCGTCCTGTCCCAGTACGACGACCCCGAGTACGCGGTGTCGCTACTCAGCGAGGGTGCGGCCGGCTACGCCTACCTCTTGAAGGACGCCGTCGCGGAAGGCGATCAACTGGCAGCCGCCGTGCGCCAGGTCGCGTCGGGGGGGTCGATGCTCGACCCCAAGATCGTCGACGCCCTCATGCGCCCGGTCACTGACCACACGCACGAGCTCAGCCACTCCGAGGAGGAGCTCCTCCGCATGGTGGCCGCCGGCATGCCGATCAAGGCGATCGGCGTTGCGCTGCGGACCACGCCGGCGGCAGCGGCCGCCGACGTCGAGCGCCTCTTCCTGAAGATCTCGCGGGACGCCAGCGCCGGCGCGTCGGGGTCGCTGCGGCGCCTGCGCTTGCTGCACCAGGCCATCGTCGATCGGGAGGAGCAGGGCGAGACGCTGAGCCGCCTCCTGCCGGGTGGGCTGGCCGAGAAGCTGCGCCGCGAGGGCGCCAGCATCGGCGACGTCGAGGAGCTCGATGCCACGGTGCTGATGTCCGATGTCCGGGGTTACTCGGGCATCGCCGAGAGGACCGACCCGAGCCGGTTGGCCCGCCAGGTCAACACCCACCGGGCGGAGATGAACCACGCCGTGCTCGACGCGGGCGGCACCGTGATGCAGTTCATCGGCGATGCGGTCATGGCGGTGTTCGGGGCACCAGTGCCCCAGGACGACCACGCCGACCGGGCGGTGGGTGCGGCCGTGGCGATGATCGAACGCCAAGCCGCTGTGGACGAGCGCTGGGCCCGTGAGGGACTCCCTGCGTTCGGGCTCGGCATCGGCGTGTCGACGGGCGCTGTAGCGGCGGCACTGCTGGGGTCCGAAGAGCGCCTCGAGTACACGGTCGTCGGCGACACGGTGAACCTGGCGCAGCGGCTACAGGACCAGGCGCGGCCCGCAGGGCGGGTCGTGCTCAGCGAGGCGACCTACGCTGCGCTGCGCGCGCCAGTTGTCGCACAGCGTCTCGCACCACTGCGAGTCAAAGGACGGGAGGCGCCCGTGAGCGCGTACGTGATCACGGTCGCCGGCGGATCAGCCGGAGCGGACGGGGCGATCCCGAGGGTCGCCAGTGGGATTCCCCGAACAGGAGGCGCATCATGACCTCGGCCACCCCAGTGCTGGAGGCGCGGGCCGTCACCAAGACGTTCGAGTCCGATGGCGCTCCGGTGCGGGCGCTGCGCGGCCTCAACTTCGCAATGTCGGCCGGCGAGTTCGTCGCCATCATGGGCCCGTCGGGCTGCGGTAAGTCAACGCTGCTGAACCTGGCCGCGGGGCTCGACACACCGACCGATGGCGAGGTCGTCGTCGCCGGCGAGTCGCTGGTGGGCAAGGACGAGAACGACCTCGCCCGCATGCGCCGCGAGCACATCGGCATCGTGTTCCAGTTCTTCAACCTCCTCGAAGGCATGAGCGTCCTCGAGAACGTGACGCTGCCGGCGGTTATCGCTGGGCTGGGCCGCCGCAAGGCCGAGACCCGGGCGCGCGACCTGCTCGACTTGCTCGGCTTGGGCGACAAGACCCGGGATGCTCCCGGCGTCCTGTCCGGTGGCCAGCGCCAGCGTCTCGCCATCGCCCGGGCCCTGGCCAACGAGCCCACGCTCGTGCTGGCGGACGAGCCGACCGGCGCCCTCGACTCCGAAGGTGGGCGCGAGGTGCTGGAGCTGTTCCGGCGGCTGCATGCCGGTGGTCAGGCGATCCTGCTCGTGACGCACGATCAGGACGTCGCCGAGGCCGGTGACCGCATCGTGCGCATGCGCGACGGCCGGATCGAGGGACAGGACGTGGAAGCAGTGGGAACGACCGCCCCTGCAGGGGTGGTCGTTTAGCGCCGCGGCGGTACGCGGCGGGAGTCGCAATGGCAGCGATCTGGTTGACGGCCCGAGCGGAATGGCGGCAGCGCTGGCGTTCGTTCGTCGTGCTGGCCCTCCTTGCCGGTCTCGCGGGCGGGGTCTCGCTCGCCGCCTTCAGCGGGTCGCGGCGCGCCGACACGTCGTTCGACCGCCTCCTCGAGCGCCAGAGCTACCCGAACGTGTCCGTGCAGCTGGACGGGCGACCGGACCCCGAGCTCATCCGTGAAGCGGCGAGGCTGCCCGGCGTCGACGTTGCCGTACACCTGGCGTTCCTCGTCGTCGCTCCGGCCGACGGCCGGATGGTGGCCGCTCAGGACACCATCGCAGTCGCTACCCCGGTCGTGGCGGGGGACGACTCCGCCGAATTCGGCATCGTCGAGGGCCGCCTGTACGACGAGCACCGTGTGGATGAGCTCGTCGTCAACGAGACCATGCGCGACAGGCTGCACGCCGAGGTGGGCGACCGTCTCTCACTGGTGTCGCTGACGCCGGCGCAGTGGGCCGCCACCGAGGAGACCGGGGGCCGCTACCCGTCGCCGGCCGGCCCCACCACCGAGGTGACGCTCGTGGGTGTGGCGCGTGGCGCCGAAGATGTGTCGGACGCCCCCGAACCGGTCCTCATCGTCAGCCCTGCCTACTACGAGCGCTACGGCGACGAGATCGCCCACACGGAGGGGGTGGGCCTGCGGGTCGACGACGACCACCTGGCCGGCATCGAAGGCCGCGTCCGTTCGCTGTTCGGCGACGATGCCGTCGTCGAGCCTTCAGACGACATCGCCGCCAACATCGAGGACGGCCTCGCGGTCGACGTGAACGGACTTCGTGCGTTCGCGGCAGCGGCCGCGGTCGCCGGCCTGGTGGCGCTCGCTCAGGCGCTCGTCCGCCAAGCGGAGGCCATGTCGGAGCAGCACCCCACGCGCCGGGCACTCGGGATGACCTCGCGCCAGCAGATCCTGGCCGGCGTGACCACCCTCGTGCCGGTCGCGGTCGCCGGTGCGCTTCTCGCCGCTGGTTTCGCAGTTGCTGGCGGGCCGCTCGCCGTCACCGGCCTCGCCCGACAGGCCGAGCCGGATCCGGGTCCCTGGTTCGACGCCGCGGTTCTGTACGGCGCCATCCTGGGTGTGCTGATCGTCCTAGGCCTCGCTGTCGGTGCCTTTGCGTTGGCCGGTACCCGAGGACACACGGGGGAGCGGGTGGCCGCGGCGCGGGTGTCTCGCAGAACCGACGTCTTCACGGCGCTCCCGACCCCGGTTGGCCTCGGGGCCCGCATGGCGTTGGAGACGGGTCGCGGACCGGCCGCCCTGCCCTCCCTGCCGGCTCTGGTTGGCGCGGCGATCGGTGTGGCCGGCGTGGTTGCGGCCCTCGCCGTCGGTGCCCGCGTCGACCACCTCCTCGCGACCCCGAAGCTCTGGGGGGCGGACTACGACGCCACCGTGACCACGGGAGCAGGGATGCCCTCGCACGACGCAACCGCTGAGCTGCTCGCCCGCGACCCGAACGTGGATGCCGTCGCCGTGTACGAATCGCTCAACGTCGCGGTCTACGCGCCGAACCGTAGGGACACGACAGCAGCGACGGCAACATGGCCCTATCGGGGCACGATCCCACCTGTGATCCCGGACGGACGGGCCCCCGTCGCCCCCGGCGAGGTGGCCCTCGGTCGTGGCGTGCTCGACCGCCTGGACGTCGACGTGGGCGGGACCGTCGACGTGCAGCGAGGTAGTGAGCGCGTCGACTTGCGCGTTGTGGGGACCTTCCTGCGGCCCGGAGTGGACGACGCCAGTTCCGGGATGCTCGTGACGCCACAGGATTTCGAAGGGCTGGAAGGCGAGGACGACGACGGCGGCGCGCTCGTCCGCTTCGCTCCCCACGTCGACCGCGACGCGGCCTTGGACCGGCTGGGCGCGCTCGGTGAGCGAGTCGACGTGACGCCGGCCGGTGAGGAGGTGCCGTCGACTGTCGACAACCTCGACGAGCTCGGCGGCTTGCCACTGGCCCTGGCCGCCTTCCTCGCGCTGCTCGGCGCCATCGCCGCCCTCCACGCCCTCGTCTCGACGACCCGGCGACGGCGCCGCGACCTCGCTGTGCTGCGGGTGCTCGGCTTCGTCGGCGGTCAGGTGCGCAGCACCCTGCGGTGGCAGGCGCTCACCGTCGCCGGCGTCGGCCTGGTGGTCGGGGTGCCGGCGGGCCTTATCGCCAGCCGTCGGCTCTGGGCTGCGCTGGCTGACGCCGTAGGCGTCGTGGATGACTGGACCTTCCCGTGGCTCACCGTCGTCCTCGCGGTGCCGGCGGCCATGAGCGTCGCCGTTCTACTCGCCATCCCTCCGGGCCGTGCCGCGGCGCGCATCCCGCCCGGCAGCGTCCTCCGAGCGGAGTGAGCTGACATGACGGCTGTCTGGTACCGGTTCCGGGCCGAGCTCCGCTTGCGTTGGCGAGCGTGGCTGGGGCTCTCCCTGCTGGTCGGCCTGGCGGCGGGCGCGGTGATCGCGCTGGCGGCCGGGGCACGGCGGACCGATAGCGCGTACGGGCGGTTCCTCGAAGCTCAAGACGCCTACGACGTGATGGTGTTCGACTGGGGCCAGCCGGGCGCCCCCGGGATGGGCGGCTTCGACAGGATCAAGGCGCTGCCTACCCTGGAGGACTCGGCGGAGGGGGACTTCGGTGTGCTCCCGGTCGGGGACTCCCACTTCGTCGCGCTGGCCAGTGCGGATGGCCGGATCGGGAGCGAGATCAACCTGTTCAAGCTGCTCGAGGGCCGGCCCGCCGACCCGGGGCGCGTGGACGAGGCGGTCGTCACCGTCACCGCCGCCGAGGAGCGCAACCTCCATGTCGGCAGCACCATCCCCTTCCTTACGGTCGCTGACGTCGAGGCGATGACCGACCCCCGCGAGGCGGCCGCCGGCCGGCGTTTCCTCGCTGACGCTCCGGACGGCCGGCTGCGCATCGTTGGAGTCGAGGCCTCCCCGGGTGAGCTCCCACCCCAGTTGGAGCACGAGGACGCGATCGCACTGCACCTCACGCCGGCGTTCTACCGCCTGCATCTACTGAGATTTCCGGACCCGCCGATCACGCCGAAGGTGCTGCTGGTGGAGCTCCGCGACGGGACGGACGGGGTCAGCACCTTCAACGCCGACCTCAACCGGCTGAGCGACGGCCCCTCCTTCGATGCCGTTGTGCAGGCCGATCAGGCCGCCGCCGTCGAGCGGTCGATTCACCTCCAAGCGGTCGCGCTCTGGTTGCTGGCGGGGCTGGTCGCCGTGTTGGCGGCGCTCATCGCCGGTCAACTCCTGTCGCGTATGACGCTGATCGAGGCGACGGACCATATGACGCTCGCGGCCCTGGGGATGAGCGCCCTAGGCCGCGTGTTGCTTGGCGTGGTGCGGGCCGGCGCTGTCGGCGTCGTCGCCGCCGTGGTGGCGACGGTTGTCGCGGTCGTCGTTTCACCGGCGTTGCCGACGGGCCTGGCGCGCATCGCGGAGCCCGAGCCAGGTCTCGAGGTCGATGTCCTGATCGTTGGGGTCGGTGTGGTCGCGACAGTGGTGGTCGTGACGGCCCTCGGTGCGTGGGCGGCCTGGCGGACCTCGGCCGCCACGCCGGGGCTGGCGAGCGGGGACCAGGGTCTGCGACGACGGCCTTCCGGCGTGGCCCGTTTCCTGACGGCCGCGGGCGGGTGGCCGTTGCCCGCCACCGTGGGGGTGCGCATGGCGTTGGAGCCAGGCCGGGGTCGGGCCGCGGTGCCAGTGCGCACGACCCTCGCGGGCGTCACGCTCGGCGTTGGCGCACTGGTCGCGGCGCTGACGTTCGGGGCCAGCCTTGCCCACCTGCTCGACAGCCCGGGGCTCTACGGCCAGACGTGGGACCTCCAGCTAGAGGACACCAGCGACGCGACATTTGCCGCACGCGGGCTGTTGTTGCTGAGGGACGATCCGCGCGTCGACGCCATGGGCGTCGGGTCTGCCGGGTCGGCGCTGCTCGAGGTTGACGGCAGGCGGGCCGACGCCATCGCCCTCGACCCAGTGGAGGGCGACATCCTGCCGCCGATGCTGGCCGGCCGCCCGCCGCGGGGCGCCGACGAGGTGGCGCTGGGCTCCCGGACAGCCAGGGCACTGGGGGTGGCCATAGGCGACGTCGTCGAGGTCGGGCGCTCCGGCGAGCAGACGGTGCCCATGCGGGTCGTCGGTAGGGTCGCGTTCCCCTCCGTCGGCTCCACATCCCGGCTGGGGGAAGGTGTGCTCGCCACGGTCGCCGCCCGCGATGCGGTGACGCCTGAGGAAGCGTCCGTTCCTGGCGACCTGTTCGTCCGCCTCGCCCCGGGCGCCGACGCCGACACCGTGGTCGCCGACCTCAACGCCCGGGCTGGGACGAACGCGTTCGTCCAGTCGAAGGGCAGCCCGGCTGACATCGTGAACTTCGGCCGGGTCGAGTCGATGCCATTCGTCCTGAGCGGGATCCTGGCCGCGATCGCAGCGGCCACGCTGGCCCACCTGCTGCTCAGCGCCGTGCGCCGTCGGCGTCGCGACCTGGCCATCCTCAAGACGCTGGGGTTCGTGCGCCGCCAGGTTGCCGGGACGGTGGCGTGGCAGGCGACGACCGTCGTGGTGGTGAGCCTGGCGATCGGTGTTCCGCTCGGTGTTGCGCTGGGGCGCTGGGTCTGGATGTTGTTGGCCGACGACCTGGGTGTCGTGGCGCAGCCGAGGGTCCCGCTACTGGCTCTAGCGGCTGTGGCCGGCTGGGCGGTGCTGCTGGCCAACGTCATCGCCGTCGTGCCGGGCCAGATCGCGGCTCGCACCCGACCGGTCACCGATCTGAGATCGGAGTGACACTGTGACCACCGCCATGAACGTTCCGCTCGCCCCTGCCTCGACGGCGAGCGTTGGTGTGGCATCGTCCTGGCGCCGCCTTGTCGCCCTGGCGTTGACGGGCGCCGTCCTGGGCGGTGCGGGTTGGGCGGCGACCTTCCTGGCCGACACGTCGTCGGACGACGTTGTGCTGCAGGTCATCCGCATCGGGCTGGTGGTCGTGTGGGGGCTGGTCGGCGGTGCGCTGGCCGTCCGGCGCCCGCACGAGCCGCTGGGTCTGCTGGTTCTGGTGGGCTCGCTCTTCGGTAGTGCCGCCACGCTGGCGTCTGCGGCGCTCCAGGCCGGCCACCGAGGCGACGGCGCCGAACTGGTCCTGGCCGTGGCTGTGGGGCTCCTACCGGCGGTGGCGTTGCACGTCGTCGCCGTGCTCCCCGACGGGCGGCTGGTCCGCCCGTCGCATCGCGCCATCCTGGGCGGGTTCTACCTGCTGGCGCTGGCCGTGGGCGCTGGGTTGGCCTCGGCGCGACCCGACCTGCCGTTGTGGGGTGTGGCGGTGGAAGCGGTGTTCGCCATCGTCATCGGGGTGAGCATGTCCAACGCCCGCTACGTCAAGACGCGGGGCGAGGCGCGGCAGCGGATGCAGTGGTTCGGGCTCGCCGTGACGCTGGCAGCCGAGATCGTGCTTGTGGCGACGGCCCTGCGGATCTTTCTCGACTGGCCCCACCAGTTGGCCGAGATCGCCACCGCCGCCACCGTCCTGGTGCCGCTGTCGTTCGTCCCGTGCCTGTTCCACGGGGCTCTCGGCCATGTCGAGAGGCTGCTGGGCGAGGCGGTGGCGCTGACCGGCCTCACCGGGGTGGTTGTGTCGGTCTATCTGGTCATCGTGCTGGGCCTGGGCCGCTCGCCCACCGAGGACGAGCGCACCATCCTGCTGCTGTCCATGGTTGCCGCCGCCATCGCCGCCCTCCTCTACGCGCCGGCACGCAGCCGGCTGGCGCGGGTTTCCAACCAACTCGTCTACGGCGAGCGGCGCGCGCCCGACGAGGCCCTGCGCACGTTCGGCGCCCGCCTCACCCGGGCGATCCCTTTCGACGAGCTGCTGCTGCAGCTCGCCGAGTCGCTGCGCAAGAGCATGGCGCTCCAGGCGGCCGAGGTCTGGACCGGCTCCGCGGGACACCTCGAGCGGGTGGTGTCGGTGCCGGACCGTGGGCCCGCTCGCCTGGACCTGACCGACGAGGAGCAGCCGGTGGTGGCGCATGCCCGGGTGTCGGGGTCGGCCTGGCTGCAGGTGTGGTTGCCTCGGCTGCTGGACGGCCGTGCCGGCGCCAACGTCCGCATGGCGCCGATCACCCACGGCGGCGAGCTCCTGGGCTTCATCGTGGTGGAACGGCCCGAGGACGCCGAGCGGTTCTCCGATGCCGACGAGAGCGTATTGGCGGAGCTGGCCCGCCAGGTGGGGCTCGCGCTGCACAACCTGCAGCTCGATTCGGCCTTGCAGGAGTCACTGCGCCAGCTGCGGCGGCGGGCCGAAGAGCTGCGGGCCTCCCGGGCCCGGGTGGTGGCAGCGGCCGATGCCGAGCGGCGCAAGATCGAGCGCAACCTGCACGACGGGGCGCAGCAGCACCTGGTGGCTCTCGCGGTCACGGTGCGTCTCGCACAGCAGCTGGCCGAGAGCGATCCCCAGCAGGCCCGGGAGCTGCTGGAGCGGCTGGGCCACGACCTGCAGGACGCGGTGCAGGAGCTCCGGGACCTCGCGCACGGCATCTACCCACCGGTGCTCATGGACCGCGGCCTGGTCGCCGCCTTCGAATCGGCCGCCGCCCGGGCGTCGCTCCCAGTCGAAGTCGTGACGGACGGCGAGGTCGGCCGGTTCCCCCAGGAGGTCGAGGCCGCCGTCTACTTCTGTTGCCTCGAGGCGTTGCAGAACGCCGGCAAGCACGCGGGGGCCGGGGCGGCCGCCACCGTGACGATCGGCCGGGCTGTGGGCGCTGACGGCGTCGATGTACTGGCGTTCATGGTCGCCGACGACGGCGCCGGGTTCGATCCCGCGGGAGCGGCCGGCCGGGGCCACGGGTTCGTCAACATGGGCGACCGCTTGGGCGCGATCGGGGGGGCGGTCGAGGTGGATTCGGCCCCCGGCCGCGGGACCCGGGTGTCCGGGACGGTCCCCGTAAATGGGGAGAGCTGAGTGACCCCGCGCTACGCGGCGTTGCCGTGGCGGTCCCAGATGTCCCGCAGGACCTCCGGGCCGAAGTCCTCCTTGTGGACATAGCCGGCGGCCCCGCATGACGCCGCGTCAGCAGGCAGATCGTCGGCCTGGTAGGTCGACAGCAGCACCACCACGGTGTCCGGCAAGCTGGCCATGATGCGGCGGCTGGCCTCGATGCCGTTGATGCCGGGCATGTTGATGTCCATGAGGACCAGCGCCGGCGCCAACTCGTCGACGAGCTCGAGGGCCTGCTCTCCAGTCTCGGCCTCCGCCACCGCCTCGAACTCCGGGGTGACAGCGAGCACGGCCCGTGCCGCCCGCCGGAACGGCGCCTGGTCGTCGACAATCAGGACGCCTACGGGTCTTCGCACGGCCGCATTGTCGCGCCCGAGAGGCGACGGTCCCACCGTGCCGGCACGACCCAGGGAGGTGGTGGCTACCTCCCCGCAGGGCTCTCACCCAGGTAGAGCAGCACGGCCTTGACCCGACGGTGCACGTCGGTCTCCTCGGACAACCCCAGCTTCATGAACATCGAGTTGATGTGCTTCTCGACCGCCCGATCTGTGAGCACCAGAGAGGCGGCGATGCCGGCGTTGTTCTTGCCTTGCGCCATCTCGGCCAACACCTCCCGCTCGCGCGGGGTGAGACGGGCGACCGGCGACTCGGCCGTGCGGGCGCGGCGGGCAACGAGGCCGTCGACCACCTGGGGGTCGATCACCGAGCCCCCCTCGTGGACCGCCACGATGGCGCGACGAAGCTGGTCGACGTCGGTCACGCGCTCCTTGAGCAGGTAGGCGCGTCCTTCCGATCCCCGTTGGAGGAACCCCAGGGCGTAGTCCGGCTCGGCGTATTGGCTCAGCACTACCACGCCGATGTCGGGGTGGGCCCCCCGGATCGCGTCTGCCGCCCGGATGCCCTCGTCGGTGCCGGTCGGTGGCATGCGGATGTCGGTCAGGACCACGTCCGGGATGTGCTCGTCGACGGCGGCAAGGAGCGAGTCGTGGTCGTCGCACGTGGCCACGACCTCGAGGTCTGGCTCGCGTTCGAGCAGCCGTGCCACACCCTCGCGGACCAGGTAGTTGTCTTCGGCCAACACGACCCGGATCGGCACCGTCGGCAGGCTAGTAGCGGGCGTTCATGACGACGGGAGGCGCTCGTCGACGATCCGCAGCAGGTCTACGACCTCGTCGGCCTGCGCAGCGCTGTCGGGTGCGTCCTCACCGAGTGGGATGGCGTAGCTCAGGAAGACCGAGCGATCGCCGGCGCGGTATCCGGCGGTTGTGCCGAGGACGCCGGAGCGGACTAGGAACGCCTCGTCGCCCAGCCCTTCGACGGCCTCCGGGTCGTCACCCCACGCCCGGGGATCGAAGGCGTCGCTGCCGGTGAACACCGAGAGCTGCAGCTGGTAGATCGTCGGGGATTGGCCATCGGCCGTCGCCTCCCAGAGGCAGCTCTCGGACCCGCCGGCGACCGGGACCTCCTGATCGGCGGGTACCACGCTCGCCGGCTCGCCGAACAGGTCGCCGACCTCGTCGGTGGTCAGCAGCCGGCACGCGGGTGACTCGCCGCCGGTGCCGCCGGCCTCGGACGTCGCGCTGGTCGCGCTCGTGTCGGACGAGGCATCGTCTGCGCCGCCACCGCCCCCGTCTCCGCCGCCGCTGCAGGCAGCCAGCGCCAGCGAGGCGACCACCAGCGCACAGGCCGTCCGCACGTTCCTCATCGGAGCGGGAACCCAACCACTCCCTCGAGCTCGGCGAGGGCCTCGCCGGGGTCGTCGACCTTGATGGTGGTCATGCCCATCGCGCGGGCCGGCTTGAGGTTCCCGCCGAGATCATCCAGGAACACCGCCTCACGCGGCTCGATGCCCAGCTCCCGACAGACCAGCTCGTAGATGGCGGGGTCGGGCTTGCGGATGCCCACCTTGCTGGACTCGATGACGACGTCGAACAGGTCGGCCAGCCCCGCCATCGGTCCCTCCGGAAGCGCCTCACCCCCGGCGCCCGGGACCACGAAGTTGTTCGTGAGCATCGCGGTCTTCAGCCGGTCGTGGCAGCGGCGCAGGGCCTCGACCATCACAGGACGGATCTCGCCCGACAGCAGGGCCAACACCGCACGCCCGTCGATCTCGTGGCCGGCGGCGCGCGCCTCGCCCTCGTACAGGTCGGCGAAGCCGGCCCAGTCGACGTCGTTGCGCTCGAGCCGCGCCCAGGCGTTCGTGTCGGGATCGGTGGCGTTGAGCCGGCGCAGGAACCCGTCGGGCAGTCCGTTGTCACGCTCGTAGCGGGCGAACGCCTCGAACGGGCTGGTGAGGATCACCCCGCCGAAGTCGAAGATGACGGCCCGGATTCCCATAGCCCGCCGATCCTAAAGGGGAGCGGGACCGGGAGCCTTCCCCGCGCGGCGTTCAGCCGCCGAGCAGGTCGCGGGCGACCGCCTCCCACAGCTCCGCCGACAGCCGCAGCGATTCGACGTCGACACGCTCGTCGTCGCCGTGGAACATGCGGCCGTAGTCCTCGAAGGTCAGCTTCTGGCTGAACAGGCCGAACCCGTAGGCGGTTGCGCCCAGCCGGCGGAAGAAGCGGGCGTCGGTGGCGCCGACGCTGATCATCGGCACGAGGTGGCTGCCCTCGTAGAAGGCCTGCGTGGTGCGGGCCAAGGTGTCCCACAGGGCGGTGTCCACGGGCGACTCGGTCGAGGGGTCGTCATGGGAGTCGATCAGCTCCACGCGGTCAGCGAGGTCTCCCAGAGCCTCGTCGAGCGCGGCTTCCACCTCGGGTAGCGACTGACCCGGCAGCGTGCGGATGTCGAGCTGCAGGTCGACCCGGTCGGGTATCACGTTGGTCTTGGTCCCGCCATGCGCCACCGTGGGGGCGATGGTCATGTGCGTGCAGGCGTGGAACTGCCGCGCCATGGCCACCGGGAAGTCGGGGAGGGTGTCCACCAGCCGCTCGGGATCGAGCAGTGGGCCCACGATGTCCTGCGGGTAGGCCAGGCCCTCCAGGAACAGTCGCCAGGTGTCGTGGATGCGGGTCTCCGGCCGGTAGTCCGCGAGCCGCTGTACGACCGCTGCCGCCGTCACCAGGGCGTTGTCGGTGGCGTAGGGCTGGGAGGCGTGGCCGGGCGTGCCGGTGATCCGGAGCGTGCACCAGCACGATCCCTTCTCGCCGACCAGCACCGGCAGCCGCAGGCCGCCGTCCCCACCCGGGACCGGGATGCCACCGGACTCGGTGATCACGTAGTCGGCGCCGACCGCGTCGAGCTGGTGACGGGCGAGATGGTCCGCACCCCAGGTCCCGAGCGCCTCTTCGTCGGCGACGGCGAGGTAGACGAGCGTGCCCTCGGGCCGGAAGCCCCCGGCGGCCAGGCGCCGGGTGGCGACCGCCATCGAGGCCGTCAGGTTGAGCATGTCGATGGCGCCTCGTCCCCAGACCTCGCCGTCGATCAGCTCGCCGCCGAACGGCTCGCGCCGCCAGCCGTCGGGGTTGGCGGGCACGACGTCCGTGTGGCCCATGAGCAACAGCGTGGGTGCATCGGGCCGCGTGCCCTCGATCCGGGCCACCAGGCTCGTGCGGTTGGGCGCCGGCTCGTAGCGTTCGATGTCGACGCCGGACCCCGCGAGGTACGCCTCGAGCAGATCGGCGCTGCGGGACTCGTTGCCCGACTCGAGGGTCCCGTCGTTGACACAGGCGTTGCGGATCAAGTGCTGGAGGAGGTCGGTGACCTCGGGAGTGACGTCGCCGGACACGGTCGCCATCGCGGGCACGGTACCCGGGGGGCTCGCGGGTGTCCGACCGTTCGCACCGGACCTTTGGTTGAATGCAGACTGACATGCCGATGAAACACGTGGTCATCGACGGCTCGAACATCGCCACCGAGGGCCGGGACACGCCGAGCTTGGCCCAGCTGGACGAGGCGGTGCGCGCCTTCATCGACGAGTACGCGCCAGAGATCGTCACCGTCGTGGTCGATGCGACGTTCCCGAACCGGATCGACGCCCAGGAGCGCCGCATCTACGAGGACGCGGTGGCCGCCAACGAGCTGATCACACCGCCAGCGGGGGCGATCGGGCGGGGCGACGCGTTCGTCCTGCAGATCGCCCGCCGGGCCGATGCCGCGATCCTGTCCAACGACTCTTTCCAGGAGTTTCACGGCGACTATCCGTGGCTCTTCGAACCGGGCCGGCTCATCGGCGGCAAACCGGTGCCGCACGTGGGCTGGGTGTTCATGGAGCGCGTGCCGGTGAGGGGGCCCGCCAGCCGCCGTTCGGTGAACGAGGCCCGCAAGGCCATCAAGGCGGCGACCAAGGTGACGAAGGCAGTGAAGGCAGTGAAGGCGGTGAAGGCGGTGAAGGCGGCGAAGCCCGGCACGGCGGCGGCATCCACCGAGCCCGGCACGACGAAGCGGCGCCGCGCCCGCGAGGGCCCGACCGGCGACGGCGCCACCGGGGCGACGGCGGCGGGGGGCCCTGACACGGCGGCAGTTGGCGCATCCGAGGACGGACACGGTGAGCCCACCACGAACCGGGCGGCCAAGGACGTCTCGCCCTACAACGAGGCGTTGCCGTTCATCGAGTTCATCGCCGACCACCCCGTGGGCAGCGAGGTGGAGGCGACCGTCGAGCGCTTCAGCTCGCACGGCGCGTACGTGCTCGCCGGCGACGCCCGTGGCTACGTGCCGCTCCGCAACCTGGCCCGGCCGGCACCGCGCAGCGCCCGCGAGGTGCTCAACCTGGGCGACAGGCGTCGTTTCGTCGTGATCGCCATCGACGCACCTCGCCGCGGGATCGACCTGGCGCTCCCGGGCGTCGTCGCCGTGCCCGCCGGCCCGGAGGCGCCGGTCGAGGAGCAGGTGGTCGAGGCCCTCGGCATCCCGGAGACGCGGGCGCCGGCCAAGGCGACCGCCCGGAAGGTGAAGGCGGCGGCCGGCGCGAAGCGCTCGGCGACCAAGAAGGCCGCCGCGAAGACGAGCCCAGCCCCGAAGCGCGCGCCCAAGAAGGCGCCGGCCAAAGCCACCGCGTCCACCACGTCCCCTGCCAAGGCCCGCGCCAGGAAGCCCTCCGCCGCGACGGATGCCGCCAAGAAGGCACCGGCACGCAGGGTCACCGCCTCCAAGGCGCCCAAGCAGGCCGCCGCCCGCAAGGCGACCCAAAAGACCCCTGCCAAGAAGGCCCCCGCCAAGAGGACGGCAGCCAAGAAGGCCCCGACGCCATAGCGCACGCCGGACGAAGATCGAGGCACGAACTGACGGTCTGCGTTGGTCATTGCCTCGGGCTACGAGCACGGTCGTCATTGCTTCGGGCATCGCTAGATTCGGCCGTTGTGCGCATCGCCACCTGGAACGTCAACTCGCTGACCGCGGAGCGCATGGTGCGCATCTGGGAGTGGCTGGACGTGGTGCAGCCCGACATCGTCTGCCTCCAGGAGACGAAGGTGAGCGATGCGGCGTTCCCGGCTCTCGACCTCCACTCCCGCGGCTACGCCAGCGTCCACCACGGGCAGGGCCGCTGGAACGGGGTGGCGATCGCCAGCCGGGTCGGGCTCGACGACCCGGTGTCGGGGTTCGGCGACCGCGGACCCCCCGACGACGAGGCGCGCCTCGTGTCCGCCACCTGCGACGGCGTACGCGTGTCGTCCGTGTACGTGCCCAACGGTCG
>Ga0081455_10004092_pt1 | contig 16511 bp, 19 predicted proteins | sample TabmetS3T2R1_FD_70207 | JGI IMG/M metagenome (GOLD analysis project Ga0081455, IMG submission 70207) | Tabebuia heterophylla rhizosphere microbial communities from the University of Puerto Rico - S3T2R1 | ecosystem: Host-associated > Plants > Roots > Rhizosphere ... | reverse complement strand
CTTGGAGCCCTTGCCGAAGATCTGGAATTCCCACTGGCCCTTCGCCACTTCGGCGTTGATGCCTTCGTGGTTGATGCCGGCGGCGAGGCAGAGGTTGAGGTGCTCTTCCACGATCTTGCGGGCAACGCTGCCGACGTTCGAATAGCCGACGCCGGTGTAGTACGGGCCCTGCGGCGCCGGATAGCCATCCGACGGGAAGCCGAGCGGACGGCCGTCCTTGTAGAAGAAATATTCCTGCTCGAAACCGAACCAGGCGCCTTCATCGTCGAGGATGGTCGCGCGCTTGTTCGAGGCATGCGGGGTCTTGCCATCGGGCATCATGACTTCGCACATCACCAGCGCGCCGTTTTCACGCGCAGCATCCGGATACACGGCGACCGGCTTCAGCACGCAATCGGAGCTGTGGCCTTCGGCCTGATTGGTGGACGAACCGTCAAAACCCCACAGCGGAAGCTGTTCCAGCGTCGGGAACTTGTCGAATTCCTTGATCTGCGTTTTGCCGCGCAAACTCGGCGTCGGCGTATAGCCGTCGAGCCAAATATACTCGAGCTTGTACTTGGTCATTGAGCCTCTCTTGAGTTGCTTCTGTGAAATGCGGAAGACCGACGCTTGAAATCTGAGGTGTGACGCCCAGCCCCCGGAGGTCTTTCGCATACGTGTACCCGGCCACGTAGGCCACGCCTTACTAAGCATTTAACGTGCCAATCGCTGCAGTGCGGCATCGGTCATCCACAGGGCTTGCAGGCGGCGGCCTAAAATAAAAGCTGCGACATAGGAGCGCGGCAGGCCTGCAAATCGGGCGGGTCCGGTCCCGGGTCGGAGCCGGAATCCAGCCCATTTCTCCGGCATTTCCGCTTGCCCGCCACTAAACGCTTAAAGCTGCGGCATCCTTTTGACGCCCCCGCCTTGCGCGCCGGCCTGGCCGAGCAACCATCCCGTCGGCCCACGCGTTGATCACGCAATCGCTGCCTCGCAGGAAGCAGCGCCGAAACTGCCTACGAAATAGACAAAACCTGCCGTTCTATTGGTCACTTGCACCCGCCCGGAGCACCGACAATATCGACTTACGTAACCACTCAAGAACGAGTCGGGCGCACCATGGAGGCTCGCGCGTCGACAGAAGGAGACTTGCAATGATGACTACGGGTTTGAATCAGGGGACTGCCAAGATCTACCAATTCCCAGCCGGGGGCCGGGCGGCTCTCGGGGGACGCCGCTATGGCGAGACCAAAGCCGTGACCGAGTTTGCCGCTGCCCAGCCGGTCAACCTCGCCGACTGCTGCGATAGCTGGTACCACGCTGCGGCGATCCAGGACGCCAGCAACGAGCGGGATCACTGATGCCTGGGAGGTGTTTGGCAGGGACGCGCCCGGCAAACGAGGCGCGGACGGAGAACTAGAAAAGGGTCGGAACGAATGCGTTTCGGCCCTTTTTCATGTCTGCTCGCACGTCGTGGTCTTCCGCCTGGCGTGCTTGAGCGTCGTAACCCCGGCCTTGGTAATTCGTAAGGTCACGCCCTTTGCTTGATAACGCGAGCCCGAAAGGGTCCAACGCCTCGGCAGCGTCAGCGCCTTGCCGTCCAGTTGCAGATGGGCGCGCTTGTCGTACTGGAAAAATCCGACCATGAATTGCGATCCGTCGGCGCAACGATAGTTCCGGAAGCTGGACTGCGCCATTGCCGGCGATGCCGCAACTGCAACCGCGGCGAGGCCCAGCGCCGCGCCAAAAATCGTGATGTTCCGCCGATTCATGTTTTGCCCCCGTGAGAGTTCAGTATAGACGAGACAAGGCGGAACGACACCCGATCCGCACCATATTCTCCGTTCGAACCCCTGCTGCATTGATGTCAGATTCCCCTGCCCGCCATCTCAACCTCTCCGGCGCCAGCAATTTCCGCGACCTCGGCGGCTATCCCACCAGCGACGGCCGGACCGTGCGCTGGCGGCAGATTTTCCGCTCCAACCATCTCGGCCATCTCACCGATGACGATGTCTCCGTCGTGCGGGAGCTCGGCGTCCGCAGCGCGTTCGACTTTCGCGGCACCGAGGAGCGCACCGCCGCCCTGTGCGGCATGCCTGATATCACCGTCCACTCGCTGCCGGTCGAACCCACGGTGGTCGCGGCGCTGCGCGCAATCGTGGCCGCCGGCACGCCGCTGTCGACGGATCACGCCGTCGAGGTGATGCGCGACTCCTACCGCAGCTACGTGCAGAAGAACACGCGGCACTTCCGGTCGCTGTTTGCGCATCTTTTGGAAGATCGCGCGCCGCTGGTGATCCATTGCACCGCCGGCAAGGACCGCACCGGCTTTGCCTGCGCGCTGATCCTGCATACGCTCGGCGTTTCCGAGGACATCATCTCGGAAGATTATCTCCTGACCAACCGCTTCTACCGACGGGATCCCAATCACAGCACCGACCTGCCTGACGACATCAGGCAGGTGCTTGGCTCGGTGCAGGCCTCGTTCCTCGCCGCCGCCTTCGAGGCCATCGACGCCGACTACGGCGATCTCAAAACCTATCTCCGCGACGGCCTCGGTCTCGGCAAGGCCGAACGCGCCCATCTCGAAGCGCGCTATCTGCAAGCTTGACCACGCAAAAAGAGAACCCCGACGCTGCGCGCGCCGGGGCTCCTCTCTCGGATCGCAAGGCTGGGTACTTCCGCCAACCCGACAATCCTGAACTCGGGAATTGCCGCTCCGCTCCTTCCGCAAGCCTGCAAGCAGAATACAGCGCCTTGGTGAGCGGCTGAATACCTCGGACGGACTAACCCTCACACTCAGGGGGCGTATGATGCGCCGAAGTCTGCGGTATTCGCAACGACGCGCTGCGTCCTACCGATTGGGCGCGTCCGCTGGACTGCGGATCGGGCTCTCGTGCACCGAGCCGCAAGGTGTCTTGATCAGCTTGGCAATCGAAGCACGTCAATTCGGCACAATACCGGCGCTGCGCAGAATTGGCTGCCACTTTGCCATCTCGGCGGCGATGAAGGCGTCCGTCGCCTCAGGAGTGGAGCTTTTTGCGACGGAGATGCCGAGTTCGTCGAACCGCTGCGTCAAGGCCGGATTGGACAGAGCGGTGTTGGTCATCGTGTTCATCGCGGCGATGATCTCGAGCGCGGTGCCAGCGGGCGCAAGGATCGCATTCCACGTGTAGGCCTCGTAGCCGGGCAGCGTTTCGGCCACGGTCGGCAGATCCGGCAAAGCGGGGAGCCGTTCTTTCGTAGTCACCGCAAGAGCGCGCAATGCACCACCTTTGACATGGGAGAGCGCTGTCGCCGCACTGTCAATCACGAGGTCGATCTGGCCGCCCATCAGATCGGTGACGGCCGGCCCGCTGCCGCGATAAGGAACATGGACGATGTTAATCTTCGCCAGACTCGCGAGTAACTCAGCAGCGAGATGCTGGGCCGAGCCGATGCCGGCCGAGCCATAGGTCAGACCTCCCGGCTTGGCACGCGCAGCCGCAAGAAGGTCGGCGAGCGAAGTTCCGCCAAAATCCTTCCTGACCAGCACGATCTGCGGGACCGTCCCAATGAGGGCCACGCCGCGGAAGTCCTTGACGGGATCGAAGGTCAGATTGGCGTAAAGCACAGCATTTACGCAGTGTGCGACCGTAGCGGTGAGGAAGGTGTGCCCGTCCTTGGTGCCCGCCGCTCGCGCTGTCCCGACCGTGGTGCCGGCGCCGGTGATGTTCTCGATGACGACATGCTGGGACAGCCGTTGGGCGAGCGCTTCTGCGAGGATTCGTGCTGCGACATCGGTCGGCCCGCCGGCCGAGTAAGGTACAATGAACCGTATCGGCTTTGTCGGCCAAGACGCAGCACTTTGTTGCGCGAAGCTTTTGCTGGCCGCCATCGCGGCGGTCGCGGCGAGAAACAGGCGGCGGTTCACAGCGGCATCTCTCCAACGAGTTCGGCATGGCCGGACAACCAGCAGCGATCGTCCTCGCGCTCGACCGTGATCTGCGATGGCCGTCCCATAGCCTCGCCCTGTCGGACTACGACGCGATGCTTCGATGTCAACCCAAGCTCCCAAGCGCTCCATGCCAGCGCCGTCGCGGCGATTCCGGTCGCGGCATCCTCCGGATAACCGGAGGAGCGCGGGAACTGTCGAGCCGAGAAGATTGCTGCTTCAGGGTCGACCACAGCGAAGGGATAAAGGCCGGTCGAACCAATCTGATCGCATATAGTCGCGACCCGCGCGTAGTCGGGGTGAAGACCGTCTAGGATCTCGACCGAGCGCAGCGGAATAAGTGTTTTTACGCGGCTGGTTGCCGCGTTCTGGGGCGGACAATCCAAGAGGTCGGAAGGGCGCAGCCCGAGAACGTCGAGCACCGCACCGAAATCTTCGATATTTTTACACCGTCCCTTCGGCTGGCTGACGCTCGTTCGTCCGCGGTCAACACGCGCCAGAACCGGTCCCGAAAGCGTCGCAATCGACACGTCGTTCAGCGGCAGCTGCCCTAGCCGATCGAGTAGCCAGATTGCTCCGAGCGTTGCATGGCCGCACATTTCCATTTCGTGGTTCGGGACGAAGAAGCGAAAATGGTAGTCGCAGCCGTCACGTCCGGGGAGGACAAAGGCACTCTCGTGGCCGTGCGTTGCGGCGATCCGGCGCATCGCCTCGCTGTCGAGTTCTCTGGCGTCGACGACGATGGGGACCGGGTTGCCGCCTCCCGGCCCGTTGCTGAACACGTTGACCATGAAAGCTTGTCCGGCGTGCCGCCGATCGGGGATGTAGTGATCTGTCATGGCAGGAGCCTGCCGGTTTAGTCAGGGTCCAGCGCGCCCGATCGGGCCACATAAGACGACCCAACGGGCCATCGGGAATCTCCGCAGATTTCTGCGGATGTGTTAGGATCGCTGTTGCATGCTTCGATCGTTTGAACAGATCCGGTGCTCCGTGCCGCCGTCGCGCCTTCTCGACGCCGGCGAGCATCGCGCTGTCGTCACAGGCGGCGGTTTGCAATATCGAACGCAATGGCACTGGCACGATTGCGCCATGATTTTGATGCCCGCCAGCGGCACGATTGCCTTTAGGGATGAAACCCGCAGGTCGGTTGCTTGGCTCAGTGAAGAACGGTTCGTTGTGGTGCCGAAAATGCACGCGCACGAATCGCAAGCGGTTCGCCGGTTGAGCAATCATGTCGCCCTCTATCTCACTGAAGCAGCGCTCGCGCAGTTCGCGCCGTCGTGTGATCTTCAGCGGCGCATAAAGAGGCCTGCGATGTTCGCGGCAACGCCTTTTATGCGGACGCTGCTGCGTCTGTGCTGCACTGGCGGCACCGACATCGCCCCGAAGGGTGCGATGGAGCATCTGGCTGCGGCTTTGCTGGTTGCGATGCTGAATCGGGTCGAGCAGGACGAGCCGCTCTCCAGCGCGATCGGCCATGACCATGGCAGCGCCGTCGTCGACGAGATGCGCTCCGCCATCGATGAGCGGCTTGACGAAGATGTGCCGCTTGACGATATCGCCGACGCATTTGGCTTGTCGCGGCGGCATGCCACGCGGCTGTTTCGTCGGCACACTGGCTTGTCGATTGGCGACTATCGAAACCGCCAGCGCGTAGAGACCGCACGCCGCCTATTGGCGGAATCGACGCTTTCGGTCGGTGAGATCGCTTGGCGCACAGGTTTTGAATCGGGATCGGCGCTGGCGCGCGCGATGCGCCGTACGCTGGGCGCATCGCCGAGCGCGCTTCGCCGCGCTCCTTCCGCCTGATGCTCGGCTAGTTCGCCTTCGCCCGCCGCACCGATACGACCTGCGCGGTCGGCTTGCCGCCGCTCGTGCGAACGTTGACCTGTACCTTGTAGTCGTTGCTGGTTTCGCTCTTGGGCACATAGAGCTGCGCGGTAAAGCGCACGCCGCCGCGCGCGTCGATCGTCACCGGCAGATCCGTGCGCACGCGGAAGGCATTACCCTCGCGGTTTCGCGGCGGAAGCCTGGCCGTCATGACCGGCTCGACCAACGCACGCAGATCGAGCTTGCTCGCCGATGCACCGTCGATTCGGTAATAGGCAAAGGAATCGCTGCTCCAGCGGCTGTTCGCGACCTCGATGACGGATCGGCTGTCCGGCGACCAGGCGGCAATCAGTTCGTAGCGGTTCGCGCGCATCTCGCCGGTCGCCCAATACTCGCCGCCGAGTTTGGCAAGCACCGCGCCGTCTTTGAGGCGAACCAGGACGTTCTCAATGTTGTCGGGAATATCGTTGCCTGACGGCAGGCCCTGCGGGCTGCGCCAGGCGAACGCATAATTCTTCGAGGGCGAGGTGGTGTCGGCGACGACGCGCATCGCGGCCTTGCCCTCGCCGCAGACGAGGCCGCCATGCTGATCGGCGACGCAGGCCTGGGCATTCGCGCCAGCCATTGGCTGAACACACCATGCGAGGAGAGCGAGTGGAACTGCCGAAACACGCATGGCGCGATCTTATCCGGCGCGCGCCGGCAGTAAAGCGGGTCGTGGCGGTAGCGGAAGGCCGCGCCTATCGGCTCAGGCCGCCGCTTCCATTTCCATTTCGGCATCGAGATCGGCGATGACGTCCTCGAACGCCGAGATCGCCTGCTGGATCGCGGCGATCTGCATCAATTCCCAGCTCGAGACCGGACCGCTGCGATTTTGCAGCGCTACGACCAGGTCGCGCCGCTGCTCCTTAAGCTGAACAAGCGGTAAACCGTGATCCGGCAAACCCATGACAAATCCCCCTGCCTTATTGTTGGAGTTCGCTTGTAGCGAACGGAGTCTGCAAGCGGCTTACAGAACTCTGGCAAATTTTATCGATTTCGCCCCATTCCGTAATCTTACGTGACGCCGTCCAGTTCCACCGCCCGCTCGATCGCACCAAAGAGGGAATGCGTGATGCAATTCGTCGCCCATTCGCCCGTATGAAGGTGGGCATTGTCTCCATCGTCCAGATCGAAAATCGGAACGCCGTCGTCGACCCAGCGCTTCATCAGCGCGAAGCGGCTGAAGACGTTGACCCCGGCCTTTTCTCCAATGGCCCTTATCCGCTCCACCATCGCCTTGGACCGGTCGAGTTGGTCAACCATGGCTTGCGTATATTGCAGGTCCATCAGCACCACATCCATCTGCAAGCCGGCGAGCCAATCAAGACCGACTGCGATCGCCTTTCCCACTTCATCCGGATTGTAGCTGGTGTTGCGATAGACGGCGTTGGTGCCGACCTGCCAGATAACAAAGACAGGTGTTTCGTCGATCACATCGGTCTCCAGGCGCGACAGTTCCTCCGGAGCCTCCTGCCCGCCGATGCCGCGATTGAGCACGTCGATCATCCGGCCATAGAAATAGAAGTTGCGCCGCAGGAGCAGTTCCAGCCGGGGCGGATAAGGCAAGACCGGCAGCACGCCTGCCGTCGAGGACGATCCAATCGCAACGATCCGGACCTTTCGCCTGTACCTGAGAGCTTCCTTGAAATACCGCAGCGGGTATTTGAATCTGACGAGATCGGGATGCGTCTCGCAGGGCCTGGTCGCGTCAGGCATGGGAACATCCTCCGCGGGAACGGTTGGTCGCATGCCCGTATTTGGATTCCGAAATTAGGCGCATTGCAAATGAAAAGCTCTCGGCGCTAGGCTGTGATCCCCTGTTTCCCCAGCGTACGGAGGCCATCATGGACGGAAAAGTCATCGTGGTGACGGGGGCTCTCGGCGCACTTGGCAGCGTCGTCGTCGACGAAGCGCTGGCGCGCGGCGCCAGGATTGCGAGCGTCGATCACGCGCCAACGCAAGCTCCGGCTACAGCCGATCTGTTCGAACTTGGCGGCGTCGATCTCACCGACGCGGCGCAAGCCAGGAGAGCCGTCGACGCCGCGGCCAGGCACTTCGGCAAGCTCGATGCGCTGATCAACATCGCCGGCGGCTTCGCCTTCGAAACGGTGGCCGATGGCGATCCCAGGACATGGCAGCGGATGTACGCGCTCAACGTCATGACCGCGCTCAACGCCTCGCGCGCGGCGATCCCGCATCTCGTCGCATCGGGCACGGGACGCATCGTCAATGTCGGCGCGATGGGCGCGCTGCAGGCAGGCTCCGGCATGGGCGCCTACGCCGCCTCCAAGGCCGGCGTGCACCGCCTCACCGAGTCGCTTGCCGCGGAGCTGAAAGGCAAGGTCACGGTCAACGCCGTGCTGCCGTCGATCATCGACACCGCAGCCAACCGCGCCAGCATGCCCAAAGCCGATTTCGCCAAATGGGTGACGCCGAAGGAATTGGCCGAAGTGATCCTCTTCCTCGCCAGCGACGCCGCAAGCGCCGTCACCGGCGCGCTGCTGCCGGTGAACGGCAGGGTCTAACCCTCCACCTCCACCAGCTTTCGCAGCACCGCCTTGAAGCGGATGCTGCGCTTGCCGGCGAGCGCGGTGGCTTCGCCTTCCGCGCCGTCGGCGTCGTAGGTGCCGGAAAATCCGATGCCGACTTCATGGCCGCCGAAGATCGGCCGCTCGCTCATCGACGGCGTATGCTCGCGGTTGACGAGTTCGCCTTTCCATTTGCCGTTCGCCGCCGAATACGCCCCGATATAATCGAAGAAAGCGTCGCCACCTCGGATACGGCCGTCACGCAGCATCATGACGCCGGTATTGCCGGCATCGATGCCGTCGAGCATGCGGATGTGAATGGAATAGAGCCCGTTGCCGATCCCGTCAGGGCCGACCACGCCGGGCGGCGGCGCGTCGGTAACATCGATGGGAGTCAGAACGGTCGTGAAATGGACGCCGGGCAAGGCCGCGCTGCCGCCTTCGAAATGAATCTCGTCGCCACGGGGCCTGCCCGTGAAGTTCATCACGGCATGTTCGACTTCGAACATCGGCACGTATTTGGGATCGTAATAGTGGCGCGACATCGTTACCTCGCAGGAGACGATGCCGTCGGCTTCGGTGAAGCTGCCGACAAAGGAAGAGCCGGAATCGCCGCCATAGAGCCTGCTGCCCGCCGTCGCGAACATCACGCCCGAACCTTCCCCGCGCTCCGTCGTGAAACGGAATTTGTACAGTCCTTTCAGCACGCCCCTGCTCGCTTCTAGTCCGGCAAATGCCACTCGCCCCCGCGAACACTGGATTCGCAGGTTCCATCAATTGCCGTATGGCCTTGTCTCCCGGCACCCAGAATAGCCGCCGCAGTGGGGCCCGATCAACGCTTTGCCGGAATTCGGCTAAAGTCCGGACATTGAGTCGCGGCCACATTCGCCGCCGGAGCAGATTTTGGAAACCGCGCTATATCTTCCCGTCAAACGCTTCCTCGAAAAGCTCGGCTTTACCGTCAAGGGCGAGGTCGGCGGCTGCGACCTGGTCGCGCTGAGCGGCGATGACCCGCCGATCGTGGTGATCGGTGAACTCAAGCTTTCCTTCAATCTGGAGCTGATCCTGCAGGCGGTGGATCGCGCCGGCGCCGCCGACGAGGTCTGGCTCGCGGCCAAACTGTCTGCCCGCGGCAAGGGCCGGGAAAGCGACGCGCGCTACCGCAATCTCTGCCGCCGGCTTGGCTTCGGCATGCTCGCTGTCACCAATACCGGAGATGTCGAGGTGATCGTGAAGCCGCCGACATCGGCGCCTCGCCGCGACCCCAAAAAGCGCTCGCGGCTCATCGCGGAGCATCAGAAACGCAAGGGCGATCCCGTCCTCGGCGGATCGACGCGCGCGCCGATCATGACAGCCTATCGCCAACAGGCGCTGGCCTGCGCCTCGGCGCTGTCGGGCGGCCCGCAGCGCGTCAAGGATCTGCGCGCCCAGATTCCCGATGCCGGCAAAATTCTGCTGCATAATGTCTATGGCTGGTTCGATCGGGCCGAGCGCGGCATCTATGTCCTGACCGATGCGGGCCATGCCGCGTTAAAACGCTGGCCACAACAGCCGCTGGAGCTGGCCGCGGCCGGCGATTCCGCGCCCTGACGCACGGACCGATCAAACTATCGAAACCGTACGGCGCTACCGAATTTTGAGGGATTGTTGACGCATGGCTGTATTGCCACGCGAAATTCATATTGCAATGCAACATTAGGGCACCTAGGTATCTCGGCAAGCAATGCGAGGCCCCTATGAGCGAAGACTGGAACACGAAATACGGCACACGACGCGTCCGGCGGGATCCGCCGACGCTGGAGGAGGCAATCTTCGCCGCGGTGGGAATCACCGACGATCAGCAGCAGCAGGCGGAAATCGCCGCCGCGCTGATGGGTCTGCCTTATGAGGAAGTGCTGGCGGAAGTGAAAAAGACCGGCCGCGCGCTGGCGCGATCGGCGACCCGCGTCATCGCGGGCGAAGCGGGCGCGCAGCGCTCCGTCGTGGTTGAGCGCCGCGTCGTCAGGCGCTTCGGCAACGACAAGCGCACCGGCACCTGACAAGCCCAGGCATTTCACTGAATTGTGTCCAGCGAATCGCCCCTTGGGCAATTCGCTGGATTGAACGTGCGGCTCTGGCTTACGAGCCCTTGGCTTACGAGGCGCCCCACTCCGTCGGCGCGGTGCCGGCCATCCGAAGCAGCATTCGCCAATAGGCGCGGTTGAAAGCCACCACCGTGCGCGTTGCATTCATTGCGTTCTCGACCCAGGACGTCGCGAACTCAGCCTGATCATATTTCGTCACATCGATCGTGCCGGTGGATTCGCCGTGGCTGAACACGAGCTGCGCGCCGAACTTGCTGGCCAGCGCCCGCATTGCCTCGTTCTGCGCGCCCGTGGTGATCCGCAGGCTCTTGTAGCCCTTGGCCCGCGCCACCGCGATCAGCTTGCGGAACAGGATGCTGCCGACGCCGCGACGGCGCACCGACGCTTCGACGCTGAAGGCGATCTCGGGAAGCGAATCCGGTGACTGATCCGGCGGATGCAGTTCTGCCGCGCCCCGAACCACGCCGTCTTCGAAGAAGGCAATGATGACCGTGCCGTCATTGGCGCATTTCTCGGCGTAGCGCTCGATGAAGCTGTCGTCCATGAAGCCATGGAAACGGTCGCGGCGGCTGATGCGGTCGAGCCGCAGCAGGTGATCGCGCAACAGCGGCAATTCTTCCTGCTGGCTGAGCGTGCGCACACTGCTGTTGGCGAGTGCGGCCGCAATAACGCTGAGGTACATAGTCCAAATCTCCTCTCAGAATAGCCCTTCGAGGAGGCGTCGAATCCCTAGACCGCCAATATTGTGCGTCGCAACATCAAATACAAGGCCGGATTGCTCCGTATACTGCCTTAAATAACAGCAATGTTTGCAGCATCTTAACGGCGGCGCCATTAACCAATTGTTAAGGTTCGTCCCCCGGCGCAGACTGGCATGGCGCCTGCTTATTTCCGAACAAACCAAGGCTTAAGCCAACATACCCGGACCGTTCGTGGAGGCCCGTTGTGGCTGTGGTGCTCGACACGCGTTCATGCCTCCCGGACCGCCGGCTTGCTGTGTGGCAGGACATCGTCTGCGATACCTTCGTTGGCCTCGACTGCAAATCGGACATGCGCGGCGCCTTCTGGGGCTCTGTATCGCAATCGAGAATCGGACCAGCCGCATTCACCCGGGTCGATTCCACCGCGCAGCGGGTGTTCCGCACGCCGTCGCGAATTGCCCGCGCCAGCGAGGATTTCGTGCTGATGGCGCTCGGCAACAGCGGCGTCAACGGCGTGTTTCAGGATGGCCGCGAGGCGATCGTCTCGGCAGGACAATTCGTCATCTACGACACCACCCGCCCCTACGAGCTGCGCTTCGACGACAGCTTTTCGCAAACCATCCTGCAGATGCCGCGCAAGCTGCTGCAACAGCGCATCGGCTCGTTCGATGGTTTGACCGCAACGACGTTCGCCGGCGATCGTCCGCTCGAACGGCTGACCTATGATTTCGTGCTCAATGTGAGCAAGACGATCGAACAGGTCGATCCCGCGACCGCGAGCCGCCTGCTCGACCAGGCGCTCGACCTGCTGGCGATGACGCTGGCCGACAGGCTGCATGCACGCCTGCCGGACCAGTCGGCCCACCGCTCGGCGCTGCTTTACCGGCTCAAGAACCATATACTGACCCATCTCGCCGACCCCGAATTGTCGCTGCCGCGCACCGCCGCCGCGGTCGGAATCTCGCCGCGTTACGCCAGCGACCTGATGGCCGACGAGCAGAGTTCGTTCCGCTTCTATGTGCAGATGCAACGGCTGGAGCGCTGCAAGCGCGACCTTGCCGACCCCGCCTGTCAGGCCCGGCACATCGGAGAGATCGCCTTCGCGTGGGGCTTTAACGACCTCGCCCATTTCAGCCGCATCTTCAGGCAGCGGTTCGGCGTCTCGCCGCGCGAATGGCGCGAGCAGTCCGGCAGATAGCGCCAGCCCTCGCCGCGTCACGCCGCCCCCTCAGCCGTCCATCTGCCGGTTACGACAAGTTTTCGTTCCGCCGCGGACAAGCGGCGCGCGCGGCCATGGCGGTAGGCTAGCCCCAGCAAGGGTCACCAAACGACGAGGATGGGTGCGATGGGTCTGGTTCATCAGAAATACAAGGTGGCGGTGGTTCAGGCGGCGCCGGTCTTTCTCGATCTCGACGCAACCGTCGACAAGACCATCGCCCTGATCGAGGAAGCTTCCGCGAAAGGCGCCAGGCTGATCGCCTTTCCCGAAACCTTCATTCCCGGATATCCGTGGCAGATCTGGCTCGGCGCGCCGGCCTGGGCGATCGGCCGCGGCTTTGTGCAACGCTATTTCGACAACTCGCTCGCCTTCGACAGCCCGCAGGCGGAAAAGATCCGTCAGGCCGTGAAGCGCGCGAAGCTGACCGCGGTGCTCGGCCTGTCCGAACGCGACGGCGGCAGCCTCTATATCGCGCAATGGCTGATCGGCCCCGACGGCGAGACCATCGCCAAGCGTCGCAAACTGCGTCCGACCCATGCCGAACGCACCGTCTTCGGCGAAGGCGACGGCAGCGATCTCGCGGTGCATGATCGCGCCGACGTCGGACGGCTCGGCGCGCTGTGCTGCTGGGAGCATCTGCAGCCGCTGTCGAAATTCGCGATGTATGCCCAGAACGAGCAGGTGCATGTCGGCGCATGGCCGAGCTTCTCGCTGTACGATCCGTTCGCGCATGCGCTCGGCCACGAGGTCAACAACGCCGCCAGCAAGGTCTATGCGGTCGAAGGCTCCTGCTTCTTCTTAGGCCCCTGCGCGGTCGTCTCGCAGGCGATGATCGATGAGCTCTGCGATTCCCCCGAAAAGCACGCCTTCCTGCACGTCGGCGGCGGCCACGCCGTGATCTACGGGCCGGACGGCAGCTCGCTTGCCGAGAAGCTTCCGCCGGACCAGGAAGGTATTCTGTATGCCGACATCGATCTCGGCATGATTGGCGTAGCAAAGAACGCGGCCGATCCGGCCGGGCATTATTCGCGGCCCGATGTCACGCGGCTGTTGCTCAACAACAAACGCTCCAACCGCGTCGAGCATTTCTCGCTGCCCGTCGATGCCGAGGTCATGAGCGAAATCAGGCTGCAGGCCTGAACGCAATCATTCGGACAAGGAGCAGGCCGATGGAATCCGCGATCCCTGCACATCTGCAAACCGCACGAACGCGCCATCGCCGTGTCGGCGACGATTATGCGCCGCCCTACCCGTCCTACGTGGCGCGGCACAAGCCGAGCGTCACGCGCGTGGTGATGGCTTATTTCGGCCTCCAGACCCGCGGCACGCCATCGATCACCGCCGAGCAGGCACTGGCCCGGCTGGCGTCGGAGTTCGCGGCCGCGGACGGCCCGACGCATTGGGACCGCGCGCGCTATATCGACGAGGCCGGCTTCACCAACGTCGTCACGGTCGCCTATTGGGATGATCGGCCAAAATTCGATCGCTGGTTTCCGCCCGCGCGCGATCGCTGGACCGGCAGCGAGCGCACCAGCGACGGGTTCGGCACTTTCATCGAGGCGCTGTACCCTTCCGTGGAAGGCTATGAAACGTTGTTCTCCTCGCTCGACAGGCCGGAAGGCGTCGCCGTTCTCGCCGACGGCATGAGCGGCGAGGTGTTGGAGCATGCCTATTGGGGCGGCATGCGCGATCGCATCCCGTTGTCGCAGACCAGCGAGATGGCGCCGTCGGGCTCGGCCCGCGCCATTCGCGACGGTGCGCGCGTCCGGATCATTCCGCATGACAATGTCTGCCTGATCCGCTCCGGCCAGGATTGGGGCGACACCGAAGCCGCCGAGCGCAAGATGTATCTTGGCGATGTCGAGCCGGTGCTGCGCGAAGGCATGGATTTCCTGCGCGATGAGGGCCGATCGATCGGCTGCTACGCCAACCGTTACATGACGGTGCTGGGCGCAGACGGCGCGGCGACCGAAAAGTCCTACGGCATGAGCTGGTGGAAGAGCCTCTCCGCACTGGAACGCTGGGCTGAATCGCACCCGACCCATGTCAGGATTTTCGGCGCCGCCATGAAATATCTGTCGACGCTGGGACCAGCCGCGAAACTTCGGCTCTACCACGAGGTCACCGTGGCCCGCGCCGACGAGCAGCTTTTCGAATATGTAGGCTGTCATCCACAAACCGGGATGCTGAATGCGGCGCAGGCGGTCGAGGCCGCCTGAGGCTACAGCACCATCTGCGTCTGCGTGACGATGGCGACCAGCTTGCCGTCCTCGGTCTCCAGCCTTGTCTGCCAGACCTGGGTGCGGCGTCCCCGATGCACCGGGGTAGCGGTGGCGATCAAAGTCGAGCCCTCCTTGGCGCCGCCGATGAAATTGGTCTTGCTCTCGATCGTGGTGGTGCCCTTGGCATCTGCCGGCAGGTTGATGACGGTCGCCGCGGCGCCGACCGAATCCGCGAACGCCATCACCGCACCGCCGTGAATCGTGTTGCGCAGCGTGCAAAGGTCCGGCCGGACCACCATCTTCGCCACCACCCGGTCCAGTCCGGCTTCGGTGAAGGTTACCCCCTTCAATTCGGCGAACGGCATCTTCATCGACTGGATCTTTTCGAGCAGCGGCGACATTCTTCCTCCGGCGGTGCTTTCTAGCGACTTGTCAGGGCAACATGGACGCTGCCGGTAAATCAGGCAATGACCTCCGAGGTAATGGCTGCCGTGACATGCGCGTCGGAATTCGGCATATCGTTACCATGCGCCAGTTCCCGCCCCGCCGTATCGTCTGCCTGACCGAAGAGACCGTCGAGACGCTGTATCTGCTCGGCGAGCAGGACCGCATCGTCGGCGTCTCAGGCTATGCGGTGCGCCCGCCAGGCGTGCGCCGCGAGAAGCCGCGGGTCGCCGCCTTCATCTCCGCGGACATTCCGAAAATTCTAGCGCTCGAGCCTGATCTGGTGCTGGCCTTCTCCGATCTGCAAGCCGCCATCGTCGCCGATCTGGTGCGCGCCGGCATTGCCGTCCACGTCTTCAACCAGCGCGACATAGCCGGCATCCTCGCCATGATCCGCACGCTCGGCGCCATCGTCGGCGCCACCGAGCGCGCCGACCAACTCGCAAGATCATTCGAGGCGCGCCTCGCCGGCATCGCGGCAACGCCCCGGCCCGCGCCAAAACCAAAAGTCTATTTCGAGGAATGGGACGATCCCCTGATTTCCGGCATCGGCTGGGTGTCCGAACTGATCGAGATCGCCGGCGGCGAGGACGCGCTGCCGAAACTGCGGCTGCAGCAGGCCGCCAAGGACCGCATCATTTCGCCCGACGTCGTGCGCGACGCCGCCCCCGACGTGATCCTCGCCTCCTGGTGCGGCAAGAAGGTCGTGCCGGACCGCATCCGCCAGCGTCCGGGCTGGGGCGATATCCCGGCCGTGCGCAACAACCGCATTGTCGAGATCAAGTCGACGATCATTTTGCAGCCGGGTCCGGCGGCGCTGACGGACGGTCTGGATGCGATTGTCGCGGCGTTGTGGGAGAAGAGCGCGTAACCCCTCCGCATCGTCATTGCGAGCGAAGCGAAGCAATCCATCTTTCTGCGGACGCAGCCATGGATTGCTTCGTCGCTGCGCTCTTCGCAATGACGGTGTAAGAGCGAGGCTTAACGCTCATCCCTTCTCCACCCCGCACCATTCCGCGATGAACAGCGCGGTCGCCTTGGTCGATTTCTTGAGCGAGTCCAGGTCGACATATTCGTTGAAGCCGTGCATCGCGGCGCCGCTCGCGCCGAAGCACAGGCTCGGGATGTCGTAGTTCAGCCCGTAGAAACGCGTGTCGGTAAGTGCGGTGAAAACAAGGTCCTCGACCTTCCCGCCATAGACAGCCGAGAACGCCTTGCCGAAGGCCGCCTCCGGCGCGGCAGAGTTCGTCAGCTCATAGCCTTCCGACAGAAAGCCGGACCACTCCACCTCCGGCGGGTTGTTGGAGAGGAAACGGTGATCGCGCGAGGCGGCCGAGACGCAGGCGAGAATTTCCTTCTGGCACTCGGCGATGGACCAGCCCGGCAACACGGCAATTCGGCAATCGACGTCGCACCAGGCAGGCACGCTGGAGGCCCAGTCGCCGCCCTTGATGATGCCGGGGTTGAAATTGATCGGGTGCGTCAGCGCCTTGAAATGGCGGTCCTGCTTGGCGCGCTTGTTCCATTC
>Ga0081455_10004091_pt1 | contig 16511 bp, 19 predicted proteins | sample TabmetS3T2R1_FD_70207 | JGI IMG/M metagenome (GOLD analysis project Ga0081455, IMG submission 70207) | Tabebuia heterophylla rhizosphere microbial communities from the University of Puerto Rico - S3T2R1 | ecosystem: Host-associated > Plants > Roots > Rhizosphere ... | reverse complement strand
ATGGATCGGATCGTTTTATCGAATTGTATCATGCCGTGGCAATTGCCGAGGCGGCAGGAGCGCGCGCCAACGAGCGCGGACCGGCGCGCCGCGGCCCGCACACGGTTGCGCGCCGCTGGCGGCTCACCCTCATCTTGCGCTACAAGCCTCCCGGCGCGGCCCCGTAGCTCAGGGGATAGAGCAACAGCCTTCTAAGCTGAAGGTCGCTGGTTCGAATCCAGCCGGGGTCGCCACATACTCCATGGAGAGGCGATGCCACGCGGCGCAAGCTGCGTGCGCACGATTCGAGGTCGTAGGACCGCGTCGGCGCGGCCCCGAGGAAGTAGCGCAGCACCGGTGCGCGGACTGCGGCGACGTTGCGCCGGATGATCCCACGTGCGATGCGGTATTACCGACTTCCTGAAGATGCGCCCGGCAGCGGCGTCGGACGCACAGGCAGGCCGATCGAAGGAAAAGCGCGTGGACCTTGTTTCGACATTGCTGGTGATAGCGGCGGTCATCGTCGGGCTGTTCGCGGCCTACAACCTGTTTCACTACGTCCTGTTTCTTCTCGTCACGCATCCCAAGGATGCGGGCGACATCGGCCGCGAGCTCAACGAATTCGAGCGGCGGCAACTCGTCGAATGGACACCCAAGGCCGAGGACTTTCTCAAGCACGACGACGAGAACCGTACCTACGACGACGTGTTCGGCCCCTACCGCGGCGAATACGACAATTACAGTACGTGCGTGTTTCCGCGGGCGATCTTCACGCATCCCTACGATGCCGACTTTGCCCTGCTCGCACCCAAGGACGGCATGCGCCTGTTGGACCTCGGCTGCGGATCGGGCGCGGCGGCCCACTACTTTGCCAGCCGGCGCAATGTCGAAATCACCTGCGTGACCAACTCCGCGGTGCAGGCGGAGATCTGCCGGCGGAAATTCGAGGAATTCGCGGGACGCGTACGGGTGATCGTGACCGACTTCGACAGCCTGGACCTTCCGGCGGAGAGTTTCGACGCGATCTACGCATTCGAATCGATCGGCTACACGAAGGATCTGGACGCCTGGCTGGCGCGCTGCTGGCGATCGCTCAAGCCGGGAGGGCGGCTGCTGATCCGCTCGCCGGGATCGCTCGACGCCTGTCGCCGCGAGCACGATTATCGCAGCGTCACGGCCTTCTTCGAGAATTGGCGTTACAATTTTCTCGGCGCCAATCTGCTGGTTTTCAAGCTGCGCCGGGTCGGCTTCGGGCCGATCCGGTACCGCCAGCTGCCGTTCTGGGCCTGGGGACTGACCTACAACTTCATCCAGCACCTGTTGTTGTGGAAGTTCCGGCTACGGATGCGGACGATGGTGGACCTGGAGAAGATCATCTGGCGTACCTCCAAGGCGTTCGTGTTCGGCAACGGCTACAACGTCGTGCTGGCAAGCAAGCGCTAAGCTCGTTGGGCCGGCCGCAGCCGCCGGCCTGCACAAGCAAAATCTATTTTCCCGGGACGGGGCATGGCATGCTGCCCCCATGACGCAGATCGACCGACCGCAATACGTCGACGAGCGGCGATTGGCGGAGCTCCTCGAGCAAGCGGCGGCGGCCGGCCGCCGGCGCTCGCATCTCCTGCTGCATGCCGACCATCAGGACCAGGTCCAGCGCCTGCTGATCGGGCTCGAGCCCGACAGCTACGTGCGCCCGCACGTGCACAGCGAGCAATGGGAGATGCTGGTGCTGTTGCGCGGCTCCCTCGACGTCCTGATCTTCAGCCCGGAGGCGGAGCTCGCGCAGCGGCTGGCGATGAGCGTCGCCGCGCCGGTCGTGCAAATTCCGCGCGGGACCTGGCACGGCGCGGTGGCGCGGTCCGCAAGCGTGGTCATGGAGGTGAAACCCGGCCCCTACCGAGCGAACGAATTTGCCGCGTGGGCGCCCGAGGAAGGCGCGGCGGCGGCCCCCGCGTTCGTCCATTGGGCCGCCGCGGCAAGCGTGGGGGACAGATGGTCCGCGCCCTCCCCTTGAGCTGGGTCAACACGATGTCCGGGACCCGAAGCTATGATCGGCATCGGCCGGCACGATTCGGCGGCACACCGACGAAGTGCAAGCGATGAACCGTTCGCGGGCAGGCACCGCACGGAACCGAGGAGAACGACCATGAGGCACGGCAAGAGCGCTGCTGCGCTCGTTTTGTTACTCGGATCGTTGGCGTCGGCGTGCTCGTCGGGCGGATCGCGGCTCGAATCGATCGCCCACGAACTCAACGACGCCGTGAACCGCTGCCTGGGCGATGTCCGCGACCGGCGGGTGAGATTCGAGGACTCCGTGAATTGCCGCTCCATGGGCAAGGTCGCGAAGCAATACATCGACGCCGGCGGCTTCAAGGACAGCGCCGCCTGCCGCGCCGACCGCATCGCCGAGTCGGCGAGGGCCAGGGCCTGGATGGCGATGGCGTTCTCGAAGGCCGGCGATGCCAACCTGAACATCTGGTAGCGGGTCGCGACCGACCGGCGATCGCGCCGCGCTGGAACCCGACGCTATTTGAGCAGGCGCCCGAGCGAGCGGCCTGCGCTGCTCTTGAGCTCCTTGGCGTCGATCGTGCCGTCGTTGTCCGGATTGGCGGCGGTGAAGCGCTTCTCGACGAGGGCCGCGTACTCATTCTTGTCCAAGGTTCCATCCTTGTCGGGGTCGGCGGCGGTGAAATCCTTGGCATTGACCCGGCCGCGCAGCTCGCGCTTGTCGAGGGTGCCGTCCTTGTCCCGGTCGAGCTTGTCGAACACCTTCGCGGCAGCTCCCTTCGCCTCGGCAAGGTCGACGGTGCCGTCGTTGTCCGGGTCGAGCGCCTTCATCGCGCCCTGCGCCCAGGCCGGTGCGGTGCCGATCAGCGTGAGGGCCAGAGCGGCCAATATGCTGTTTCGTCGCATGCTCATGTTGTTGTTCCTCTGATTCCGACGGGGATGGCGTCGATATACACCTTTTCCCCCGAAGTCACGACCGCGCCGGCGCCGCTCGCGAAAGTCGGCGGCGTGTGTGAGGCATCTCACGTTCGCGCCGCCGATGATGTGCCAATGCATCGCGCAGTTCCTCACGACGCGGAGGTGATGCGGGATGCGCAAGATCATCATTGTCGGCGGCATCGTCGCCGTCGCGGCCGTGGCCGCCATCTGGTCGATGTCGACCCTGGCCAAGCCGAAAATTACGGGCAAGGTCGAGGCGACCGAGGCCTCCGCCCCGATCTCGCCGCACGACATCATGGTCAAGCAAGGCAAAGACGTTCAGATCGAGTATTGGGCGCATCCGTTCTGAGCAAAGCCCGACGCGGCCGTAGCCGAAGCATGACCCGGCGCGAGAGCGCCGAGGCCCGAGCATCGCCGATCAAACCGACGGTGGCCGCAAGCCCGGCGGCATCACGCGTTGGTTTTCCAAGAGGCACCGGAGCACCTCGCCCGCCCGGGCGACCGCGCCGTCGACGATCGCCTGCCCGAGCTCGGGCGTCGCGCCCTGCGCAGCGCCGATCACGCCATCGACGGCGAGCCGCGGATCATCGCTGCGCCAGGGAAAGCTCGCGCCGCGATCGAAGATCAGCGCCGTCATCGCTTCCGCCGTGGCCGGCGTGCCCTCGGGCGGGATCAGGTCGCGGCGCACGCGTCCCGGATCGAGCGCCAGCATCACCGAGGTCTCGCCCCGCCCACCGTGAACGTCGCCGCTGCCGGCCCCGACCCCGGACAGATCGAACGGATGCAGCACGCAGACATTGAGCGCGAAATCGCCCCGCAGCTCGTGCATGAGGTTGTCCAGGATTCCCCGGTTCCCGCCGTGGCCGTTGACGATCGCGAGATTGCGCGCCGGCAGCGCGCGCACGATGTCGCGCGCCATGTCGCGCATGAGCGCAACGAAGGTCTGGATGCCGAGTGAAAGCGTTCCCGGGGCCCAATCATGCTCGCGCGAGAGCGAGATCGAAACGGTCGGGAGCTGCCACAGATCGAGCTCGTCGCCCCAGCGCGCGACGATGCGGCGGGTCAGCTCCTCGGCGACGATCACGTCGGTATCGAGCGGCAGGTGCGGCCCGTGCTGCTCGATGGCGCCGAGCGGCAGGCAGAGGATCGACGTCTCCTTCAGGCGCTGGGAGACCTCGGGAAAGGCGAGGCCTCCGACCGATCGCATGAAGGGCGGGCGCGCCATGATGCGCGGCGGCGCAATCAGCCGCTGATCATGCGCATGAGGACTCGATCCCTGCGCAGGAAATGGTGGTGGAGCGCCGCAGCGATATGCATCGCCGCGACCACGCCGATGGCAATACCCAACCAGCGGTGCAGCGCGAACAGCCGCTCGGAGAGCGGACGATTCTCGGGCCAGACCGGCGGCAGCTCGAACAAGCCGAACATCGGCAGCGGCGCCGGATAGGCCGAGGTGGCGATCAGCCCCACCGTGGGCTGCACGATCAACAGCCCATAGAGCGTCCAGTGCGTCGCGTGCGCCGCGGACTGCTGCAGTGCCGGGACATCGGCGGGCAGCGGCAGCGGCGGATGCGTCAGGCGCCAGATCAACCGCACGACGACAAGCGGGAGGATCACCACGCCGATCGACTTGTGCAAATTGTAGAGCGGCTCCTGCACCGGCCCGCCCCATTCGTTCGCTATGACGATCCCGAGCGGGACCATGATCAGAACGAGCGCTGCAATGAGCCAATGCAGCACGCGCGCGGTCATCGTGTAGGCGGGGACCGCGGGGGCGCGCGATACGTCGATCATTGCCACGCTCCGGGAACCGTGCGGGTCAAGAGTCGCGCCGACCTTCAGCAACCTCGTTCAGGGCGCCGAGGACGTGATCGAGCTTGTGCCCGGCGCGCGTCGCCTTGGCCGCGAGATAGCGCCGGTTATCGGCATTGATCGGTCCCTGCAGCGGCACGCGTCCCGACACGTCGATGCCCGACTGCGAGAGCCCGTCGAGCTTCGCCGGGTTGTTGGTCAGCAACCGCACGCGGGTGCAGCCGAGCACCTGCAGCATGCGCACGGCGACGCCGTAGTCGCGCTCGTCGTCGTCGAAGCCGAGCACGGTGTTGGCATCGACGGTGTCGAGCCCGGCATCCTGCAGCTGATAGGCGCGAATCTTGTTGGCGAGACCGAGCCCGCGACCTTCCTGCTCCAGGTAGAGAATGATCCCGCCGCCGTGCTGCTCGAGCTGCGGGAGCGCCAGGCGCAGTTGGTCGCCGCAGTCGCAGCGACGCGAGCCGAAGACGTCTCCCGTCAAGCAAGCCGAATGCAACCGCACCGAAACGGGCTGCGCGAAGTCCGGCTGGCCGACGATGATGGCGATCGGCGTGCCGCCGATGCCGTCGCGAAAGACCACGAATCGCGCGGGAAAGCCGCCGTTGAGCGGGATGGTCGCCTCGGCGACCACGGCGAGCGAAGCGATGATCTCCTGGCGGAATTGTGCGACCGCGTCGGCGGCAACGACCATGAGCGGCGGGTCGCACGCGCACACGCCCGCCGCGCCGGCATCGCCGACGAGCAGGGCCGGCAGCCGCTGCGCGAGCTTGGCGAGGTCGATGGCGGCAGCCGCGGTTTCGCCGGCCGGGACGACCTCGAGGTGGCGGGCGACCTGCGCATCCGCGGCGAGAGCGAAAATCGCCTCGGCGTCGTAGAGGTCGCCGATCGCGACAGCCGTCGGCCCGCCGCCTGCGAGCCCGAGCGCGCGGGCGCGACGCGCGGTGATGAGGAGATGCGGCCGCGCCGGCGCGCACATCGCCCGGAAGGCGGCAAGTCCGTCGTCGGTCATGCCGTCGACGGGCAAAAGCGCCGCCGCCTCCGCGGCCGACGTTACAATCACAGGTCGCCCCGACCGAAGCTCGGCCAGGCCCCGCTCGACTCCGACCTGCTCGGGCTTGCCGAACAGGCCGGATCTCCCACTCGCACTCATGTCAACCCACACACTTGGGACGCGCCCGACTCGGGACCCGCGTCGCAGAATAAGAATGCACCCTGCCGGGGTTTATTCCATCGACGACGCGCGTTTGCAGGCACTGTCCCGCGAAATATCATGGCACGATGCGCGAGGCTCCGGAAGCCGGGGACTCGCCGATGGCGGATAGGAGACGCGCCAAGCGGATCGAGATGAAATCTGCGCTCCCTGAACATGGCTCCGCGACCGCTGCCGCGTCCTCCTGGACATCGGTGCCACAAGCGTTTCGCGGCGCCGGTGGTTCCCTGTCCCAACCGTGGGAGGACATTTTCGGGCCGCTGCGGTGCAGCATGATCGACGACCTCATGCTGGTCGCGCAATGCGGACAGTCGATCGATGCCCGCGTCGCGACGTCGAGCGGACACTCCCACTACATCAACGGCGAGGGCGGCCTTGCCCACCTGCATCGCCTGCGGGCGCTGGTCGATGCCGTCGTGATCGGCGTGGGCACGGCGATCTTGGACGACCCGCTGTTGACGGTGCGCCGCGTCGCAGGGCCGAGCCCGGCGCGGGTCGTCGTCGATCCGAACGGCCGATTGCCCGCGACCGCGCGGGTGCTGGCGGCCGACGGTATCCGGCGGCTGGTGATCACGGCCGCGGGCACCTCGACGCAACTCCCCGGCGGCGTCGAGATCGTGCCGCTGGCCAGGGACAACGGCCAGCTTTCCCCGGCGGCGATCGTTGCCGCGCTCGCCGCGCGCGGCTTCCGCCGCATCCTGGTCGAAGGCGGCGCCGATACGGTCTCGCGCTTCCTCGCCGCCCGCTGTCTCGATCGGCTGCACATCCTGGTGGCTCCGATCATCCTCGGGGCGGGACGATCGAGCCTCACGCTGCCGGCGATCGAGCGGGTCGACGAGGCGATGCGCGCGCCCATGCGCGCCCATGTTCTCGACGGCGACGTGCTTCTGGACTGCGATCTCAGCGCTCAACGCGTGCCCATCGGCCGGGCGAAAATATCCAGGTGACCGACGCGCAGGCGCGAGCGCCCCTCCGCCAGATCGGCGCGACGGCGCGCAAGCCAGCCGTCGATCGCGGCCCGCGATAGGCCCGTGGTCAGCGGCGCCACCTCGGCCCAGCCCGCGAACAACGCGTCCTGCACGGCGCGATCGTCGGGGCCGAACACCCAATCCGCGCGGCCCTGCACCACGCGATAGCCGAAATGCTCGAAGCGCTCGACCGCGCGCGCCGCGGCCGCCGGTCCGAGCGCCGGACCGAACCCCTTGTCGATGCGCTGATGCAGATCGAAGCCGGCCAGGAGCTCGGTATCGAGCGATCTCGCCGGCTCGACGACGACGCGCCCGTCATAGGTCAGTGCGGCGTAAACCGGCAGCCGCCGCGCCGCCGCTTCGATGACGAGACGATCGAGCCATTCGGCCGAGACGAGGTCGAGCAGCGCCGACGCAGTCACAAGATCGAGCGGTCCGTCGAGCGCGAGCTCGAGATCGCGGGCAAGATCGACCGGCGTCGTGGTGACGGTCAATTGCGGCCCTTGCCAGGCCGTCGCCGCCCGGGCCAGCAGGCTGAGATTGTTATCGACCAGCCGCCAGCGCTGGCGCGGCGGCAGATGTGGTCCGAGCGCGCGCACGGTGGCGCCGCTGCCGCAGGCGAGATCGACGACCGCGATCGACGGCGCAGCGCGGAACGCAGCGGCCACCGCCTCCACCACCGCGGCGCTGCGCGCGGCGCGATCGTAGGGCTCGCGCAATGCCAGCCATTCGGCGGAGAAGCTGCTCATGCCACGCTTTCCAGCAGGCGAGCGAACGCGAGGGCCTGCTCGCGCCACGACGGGAAGCGCGCGGCACGCGCGGCGGCGGCCAGCCGCTCCCGTTCCGCCGGATCTTCGATGAGCCGCTGCAGCGCCGCGGCCAGCGCTTCGACGTCGTCGGGCGGCACCAGCACGCCCGCCGCAGCGGGCACGGTCTGCGGAATTGCGCCCGCCGTGGTGCCGACGACCGGCAGGCCGTGAGCGATGGCCTCGGCGAAGACCATGCCGTAACCCTCGAAGCGAGACGGCAGCGCGAACAGATCGCAGCGCTGATAGAGCGAGGCCAGTTGCTCGGAGCTCACGGCGCCGAGCAAGGTGATGCGGTCGGCGAGATCGAGCGCGGCAATGTCGGCCTTAAGCTGCCGGAACGTTTCGGGGCTTCGCCCGCCATCGCCGGCAATGATGAGGCGCCAGCGCAAGTGCGCAAGCCTCGCGAGCGCGGCGACGAGAACATCGTATCCCTTGCGCGGGATCACCGCGCCGGCCGCGAGCAGAACGACCTCGCCGGCATTCTCTCTCACGCGCGCCGCCACCTTGTCGGTCCCGGGTTGCACGACGCTCAGGCGGCCGGCCGGTACGCCGTAGTCGGCGGCCAGAAGCCGAGCGCTCGTTGTGCTGGTGGCGATGACATGGCGCGCGCAGGCGAGCGCCGAGCGCTCGCTCGTGCGCAACGCGACGCGATCGACCGCGCTCAGCCCGGTTTCGAGCGCCAGCGGATGGTGCACGAGCGCAATGAGCCGGTGGCTCGCGCGGAGCGCGGCGGCCGCATCCGGCAGCGCGCCGAAGGCAAGGCCGTCGACCACGATCGGTTGCTGGCGCGGCAGCGCCGCCAGTCGCGCACCGGCCGCGACGCGGGTGTCGGCGGACGGAAACGGAAATCCATCGCCCAGGCCCAGCACCTCGGCCCGCCAACCGAGCGCGCCGAGTTCGGCGATAATCCGGCGATCATAGGCATAGCCGCCAGTCTGGGTCGCAATGTCGCCCGGGACAGCGAACGCTGCCGCCTTCACCACAACGGCGCCTCGTACCAGGCGCGCGCGAGCGGCGACTCCGCGACCGTGACGCGGATCGATTTCAGCTCGCGGCCGTCGCGGCCGAGCTCGCCCTTGCGCGCGGCATCTGCGAGGTAGTCGAACACATATTTGGTCAGGAATTCGGTCGTCGTGTTGACACCCTTGAACTGCGGCAGCTCGTCGAGATTGTGATAGTTGAGCGGCCCGAGCGCCGCTCGGAGCACGTCGTGGGCGCGGGCGATGTCGACGACGATGCCGTGCGGGTCGAGCGCGTCGGAGAAAAACGCCACGCGTATGACGAAGGTCGCGCCGTGCACGTTCTGCGCGGGGCCAAAAATCTCCCCGCGGAAGGAATGCGCGATCATGATCTGGTCGGAGACTTCAACCGCGTACACCGGCGTCCCTCACGGCATTTGGTCCGCTGCAGGATAGCGGATCGGCTGGCAGATCACGTCGGAATCCGCGCGAAAAATGGTGGGAAGCCGCGACGGCAGGTCCGCGAAAGCAATCGGCGGCGCGATCAGCAGGTCGAGCACCGGATCGCCGAGCAGCACGAGTGCCGCCGTAAGCCGCCGCCCATGGTTCCAGCGCGACCGATGGGAGGGCGCGACCTTGCCGACCTGGCTCGAGACGAGCCGCAGCCGCCGGCTATGGAACGCTTCGCCGAGCGGCAGCGCGATATCGCCGCTCCCGTACCAGCTCAGCTCGACGATGCTCGCCTCCTCGCCTGCCAGCCGCAGGGCCGTCGCCAGCCCGGCGCCGTGGCCGCTCGCGTGGAAGACGGTATCGCAGTCGGCGGGGGCAGCGCCCGGTTCGGCAAAACGCGCGCCGATCGCCTGCGCGAGGGCGGCGCGGGCGGGCGCGGTGTCCACCACCGTCACCTCGGCTCCCGGCAAACGGGCGCACAGGTAGGCCGTCAGAAGGCCAAGGAGCCCGCCGCCCACGACCGCGATCCGGTCGGCGGGGCCGGGAGCGCCGTCCCAGACCGCGTTGAGCGCGGTCTCCATATTGGCCGCGAGCACGGCACGGGCGGGCGGTACATGGCCCGGGACGGGAAACGCTGCCGCCGCCGGCAGGGTGAAGAGGCTCTGGTGCGGGTGCAGGCTGAAAACGAGGCGGTCGCGCAGCTCCGGCGGCCCCGCCTCGACCCGTCCCACCGTCGCGTAGCCGTATTTGACCGGGAACGGAAACGCCCCGCCCATGAAGGGCGCGCGCATGCGATCGTATTCGCTCGCCGGCACGCGGCCGGCATGGACGAGCCGCTCGGTGCCCCGACTGATTGCGCCGAACAGCGCGCGCACCTGCACCTCGCCAGCCTTGGGGGCGGCAACCGCCTCCTCCCGCAGCTCGGCGCGGCCCGGGCCGACATACCAGAGCGCCTTGCCCGCCATCCTCGCCATCCCTTGGCCGCCGCCCAAGGCGGGCGACCGGATTGGACTTGCACGCGAGCCGCTATATCCTCAAAAACCGAAAAAGACACGCACTGCCCCTTTATGCTCGAACTACCCGCCCGCGACGAGGTGATGACCGCCGCGCCGTCTGCGCTGACCCCGTGGCGGCCGCCGCTGTTCTTCGCGAGCGTCGCGCTCACGATGGCCGCCCTCGTCGCCCTCGCCGCGCTCGCGCTCTCGCCCGGCGGCCTCGGCGCCGTCGATGCCGTCTTGCTCGCGCTGTTCGCGGTGACGCTGCCCTGGTACGTGATCGGCTTCTGGAATGCGAGTATCGGCCTTGCGCTCATGCGCTTCGCGCGCAATCCGGTCGCGGCGGTCACGCCGGTCGCCGGCCGCGTGCGGGGAGACGAACCGATCACCGCCTCGACCGCGATCCTCCTGTGCATCCGCAACGAGCCGCCCGAGCGGGTCGCGCGCCTGCTCACGCCGATGATGGCGGGGCTTGCGGCGCGCGGCGTGGGCGAGCGCTTCCATGTCTACGTGCTGAGCGACACCAGCAAGCCCGACGTCGCCGCGGTCGAGGAGGCGAGCTTTGCCGCGCTCGCCGCGGCCTGGCGCGGGCGCATCGCGCTGACCTACCGTCGCCGGACGGAAAATATCGGCTTCAAGGCCGGCAATATCGCCGACTTCTGCGCGCGCTGGGGCAAGGATCACGATTTCGCCGTCATGCTCGACGCCGACAGCGTCATGACCGTCGACCTCGTGCTCAAGCTGGTGCGCATGATGCAGATCGATCCGCGGCTCGGCATCCTGCAGAGCCTCGTTATCGGCATGCCTTCGGCCAATGCCTTCGCCCGCATCTTCCAGTTCGGCATGCGGCTCGGCATGCGCTCCTACACCCTCGGCAGCGCCTGGTGGCAAGGCGATTGCGGGCCGTACTGGGGCCACAACGCCATCGTGCGCATTGCGCCGCTCATGGCGCATTGTGAGCTGCCGGTGCTCACGGACAGCGCGCTGGTCAAGGGTCACGTGCTCAGCCACGACCAGATCGAGGCGGTGCTGATGCGGCGCGCCGGCTACGAGGTGCGCGTGCTGGCGGAAGAAGGCGAAAGCTTCGAGCAGAATCCGCCGACGCTGGTCGAATTCATCCGGCGCGATCTGCGCTGGTGCCAGGGCAACATGCAGTATTGGCATTTCCTGCTCCTGCCTGGGTTGCCGCCGGTGAGCCGCTATCAGCTCGTCCTCGCGATCCTGATGTTCCTCGGCTCGCCCGCCTGGATGGGGCTGCTGCTGATCGGCAGCGCCGCAGCCGCGATGGCGCCGACCCCGGCCGATTTCATGCGTTTCGACGCGGGAATGGCTGTCCTCCTCCTCGTGTTGGCGATGTGGTTTGCGCCCAATATCGCCACCGTGATCGACGTGCTGAGCCGCCCCAAGCTGCGCGACCTGTTCGGCGGCGGAGCAAGGTTCAGCATCAGCTTCCTCCTCACCATCGTCTTCGTCGTGCTCCTCACTCCGATCATGTGGGCGAGCCATACGCTGTTCCTGATGCGGCTACTGACCGGCCGCACCGTCGGCTGGGGTGCCCAGACGCGCGACGATCACGAGGTGCCATGGTCGCTCGCCGTCAGCCAGTTCTGGCCGCAGACCTTGATGGGACTTGCACCCCTCGTCTTGCTCGCCGCCGCCGCGCCGTCGGCCATTCCCTACGCCTTGCTGCTTGCGGGCGGTCCGCTCGTCTCCATCCCGCTCGCGGTGGCGACCGCCGCGCCCGCGGCCGGCCGTGCGCTGATCGCGGTCGGACTCGACCGCCTGCCGGAGGAGGTCTCGCCGCCGCCCGAATTGCGCGCGCTGCAGCTGCCCGCGATCGCGATGTCGCAGCGTGCACGGTGAGCGATCATGCGGGAGGGCTGGAGCGAGTCGTGGCGGACGTTGCGAGGAGTCGCCCGCTCGCTGCGCATCTATTATGGCGATCGCTCCCGCCGCGCCGCCATGGCGCGTCTCTACCGTCAATTCGTGCAGCCCGGCGATCTCGTCTTCGACATCGGAGCCCATGTGGGCGACCGTATCCGCGTCTTCCGCCGCTTCGGCGCCCGCGTGGTGGCGGTCGAGCCGCAGCCCGCGCTGGTCAAGACGCTCAAGCTCATCTACGGCCGCGATCGTGCGGTCGCGATCGAGCCGGTTGCGGTCGGTCGCAGGGCGACGATGCTGGACTTCAGGCTCAACGTCGACAATCCCACGGTGTCGACCGCGTCCGACGCCTTCCGCCGTGCGGCCAATGGCGCGCCCGGCTGGGAGGGTCAGGCCTGGACCAGAACCATCCGCGTGCCGGCGACCACGCTCGACGCCCTGCTTGTGCGGTACGGGCAGCCCGCCTTCATCAAGATCGACGTCGAGGGCTCGGAGGCGGAGGTATTGGCCGGGCTCACCCGCCCCTCGCCCGCGTTGTCGTTCGAGTTCACCACCATCCAGCGCGGCGTGGCGGCGGCCTGCATCGAGCGCTGCACGCGGCTCGGCTATACGCGCTATAACGCGATGCTCGGCGAGAGCCATGCGCTCGTGCACGGAGACTGGGTGAGCGCCGAGGAGATCGCGAGCTGGCTCCGCGCGCTGCCGCAGAGCGCCAATTCCGGCGACATCTACGCGCTGTTGCCCTGAGGGGCGGCCTCGCCCGGTTCGCCGGGCAACGCCTGCTGGACGGTCAAATGCGCCTTCGTCGAGCCACCGGCCCTGCGTCCCGCGATTTTCTCGGCCACCCGCCCGGGCTCGCCGTTCTGTTCGCGACCGAAAGTTGGGAGCGCTTCTCCTATTTCGGCAATGGCGCTCTCGTCGTGCTCTACATGGTCAAATATCTGCTCGATCCCGGCCGGGTCGAGGCAGTGCTCGGCTTCGCTACCGTCAGGGCGGCGCTCGAATTCGTGTTCGGGCGGCTCGACGCGCAGCCCTTAGCCTCGCAGCTGTTCGGCTTCTATACCGGCTTGGCCTATTTCATGCCGATCGTCGGCGGGCTGATCGCGGACCGCCTCCTCGGCCAGCGTCGCACCGTCATCCTCGGCGGCGTGCTGATGGCGATCGGCCATTTCCTGATGGCTTTCGAGGCGCTGTTTCTCCTCGCGCTCGCGATGCTCATCCTGGGGATCGGCGCCTTCAAGCCCAACATCTCGACCCAGGTCGGCGCGCTCTACGCTGCGGGCGACCACCGGCGCGACCGCGCCTACTCGATCTTCTATCTCGGCATCAATATCGGGGCGTTCCTGGCACCGCTCGTCTGCGGCACGCTGGCCGTCCAATTCGGCTGGCACTACGGCTTCGCCGCCGCCGGCATCGGCATGCTGGTGAGCCTCGGCATCTACCTTTGCGGCCACCGCACGCTGCCGCCGGATACGCTGCCACGCCGTGGCGCCACGGTAAGCGAGCATGCGCCGCTCGATCGCGGCGAGCGCCGCGCCGTGCTCGCGCTCATCGGCGTCTGCGCGCCGGTGGCGCTGTTCTGGGCCGCCTACGATCAGCAGGGCAATACCATCGTGCTCTGGGCGGAGGATTTCACCGACCGGTCGGTCGACCTCGGCTTCTGGCGAGGCGAGATTCCCGCGCCGTGGTTTCTCGCCCTCAATCCGCTCATGATCTTCGTGCTCACGCCGCTCATCGTGCGGCTGTGGGCGGTGCAGGGCCAGCGCGGCACCGAGCCGTTGCCGATCAGCAAGATGGCGTTCGGCTGCCTGTGCGTGGCACTCGCCTATCTGCTGATGGCAGCCGCGGCATGGACCACGGCCGGCAAGGCGAGCGCGCTCTGGCTCGCGGGCTACTTCCTGCTCGCCACCATCGGCGAGCTGCATCTTGCGCCCATCGGCCTCGCCTTGATCTCGAAAGCGGCCCCCGCCCGCGCGCTCTCCGTGATGATGGGCGTGTGGTTCGCGACCACGCTGCCCGGCGACATTCTCGCCGGCTTCCTCGGCGCCTTCTGGAGCGGCATGGCAAAGCCGAGCTTCTTCGTGATGATCGCGCTCGTCGCCGCGCTGGCGAGCGCCGGCCTCTGCGTCGCGGGCCTCCCGTTCAGAAATCGATAGTCGCTCATCGCACGCCGGTGCCCGGCGTCAGTGCGTCCAGGGATCGCGGCGGTTGAAGGCGAAATTGTCCGCATAGGAGATGCCGCGCCGCACCGGCGGCTTGGATTGAAAGACCTGGTAGGCGATGCCGTGGCGCTCGCAATAGGCGATCGCCTCCTCCTGAGTGTCGAAACGCAGCTGCACCTGCTGGCGCATGTCGCCGGAGCTCGTCCAGCCCATCAGCGGCTCGATCTCGCGCGGCTGTTCCGGCTCGTAGTCGAGCACCCATTCCTTGGTCTTGGCGTTGCCGGACTGCATCGCAGTCTTCGCCGGCTTGTAGATGCGTGCGGTCATGATCCGTCGTCCGCGCCCGTTCGAATGGCTGGATGGTCGGGGCAGCAGGATTTGAACCTCCTACAACCCCTTGAAATGGCTCGTGGTCGTTCTGACAATGAGCCACACCACCGGGCCACCCATCTCTTATTCGGGCCGGATCGTTCTGACAACCTCGGCTCGTCCGCTCGCCTAAGGCCTTTCCGGCGTCGGCTGGCGTTTCCCTTGTCCCGCGCCGAATAAGCCGCCGGCGGTCGAGGCTCCCCTATCGTGAACGCTTAGTCTTACCCACGAGCCAATCCACGAGGGTTAGCAAGGCAGACTTTTTGCGGGGTTCGTCGACCCGGAAGTTCAGTGCTTGTTCAAGCGCCCTTTTTGCCTCCGCGCGCGGGCCGCCGTACTTGCGCAGATTATTGGATACGCCGAAAAGCGTTTTGCTGGCCTTCCATGGATCGTACCGCCATTCTACAAACCACAGAGCCCAGGGCTCATTTAGCGCAAAAGCCCGCATCCGTGCTGCGAGGTCGCGGAAGACATTTTCGGCCTCCTGCAACCGATTAATATCGTCATCAGATACGTCCTCGACGGGCTCAACAGAGCCGTCGGGAAATTCTTTATGCACGGCCCTCACATTAGAGTACACGATGGTTTTTTGAATCACCTCGCCACGCAGATCAAAGAACTTTCTAAAAGGACTAGCGACGAAATTCGTAACGAGCCAGCCACCAACACCCAACAAAAAGGCACCGATGCTGGCCCAAACGTCGCTCACGTCACGTCCCTCGCCTAACCGTCGCGTACCATAACCCGGCTCTGGTCTACTTGCGGGCCAGGCCCTTCGTCTCTTTCAGCAGCTCGTCACCGGCCTTGCGCACTTGCGCAATACGTTTTGGCAAGCCGCGCCTGATCCGCGATTTGGCTTGCCGCTGCCGCGCGGGCTCGGGCTCGATCCCGTCCAGATGCTTATAATACGGGGCGGCGTTCGTGCGACTCAGAATTCGCGCACCGAGCGCCCTGCTGTGAAGCGCGAGGCCGAGGAAGATTGCGCCAAGGACTACATGCTCACGCGCTGGCTGATGCAACACGGCGACGACGGACGGGTGGATGATGGATGACGAGCCCACCGGACCCCCAATGCAAGACGGCGAGCTGAGGGACCTGCACGAAGGACTAGCCGTTTGGCGTGCGCCTGCTGATTTTCAGTCTGCGGTGACGGCACTGCACCGACGGACGACCCCGAAGGTGATCTTCAATAACCCGCGCCAGAAATTCCTCCTCGACGCCTGGACGCTTGCGAAGTTCGCTATGCGTCATACGGCCGTCGATCAGGTGAAGCTTGCTGCTCCCGACGACCGTTGGCCGGACGGCTATGTGAGCGCGGCAGGCGCAATCAAGAACGTCGAAGTGACAATCGCGGATATGTCCGGACGCAAGATGGGCGCGGAGTACAAGATTGACACGGATACGCGCTTCGAGCCTGATCCGGTGGAAAATTGGGTGGCGCGCGCTGACGCCATTCCCGAGGCCCTCGAGAGCGCCATCACCAAGAAAATCGCAAAACAGTACAGCAGCCGCGCGTGGTTGGTGGTCTATCTCAACCTCGGCGAATATGGCATCCGGCAACAACAGACCGAGCTCGTGATCGCGCAGACCAAGCTGCGGCACGCTTGCTCCTTCGAAGGCCTGTTCGTGCTGTGGAACGGCAAGCTTTACTGACGGGCCCACGGCTATGAGCGGACGCGCGAGGCCGCGATGGCGGCGTTCGCGAAGAGCTCGCGGGAGCTAGCGAAGGCAGGGCGATGACCCATGCCGACGAATCGACCAATGATCGGCCTGATCCTCACGGCCTGTCCGACCACCCCGATCAATCATGCAGCGCGATGTCAAAATGCAGCACGTCTTCGCGCGCGCCAAGCCGGGTGTAAAGCGCGATGGCCGCATCATCACCGTAGTCAGCTTGGACAAACATGACATAGGCGCCGCGCGTGACACCAATGCGTGCCAATTCATTGATCAACGCGATGGCGATCCCCTGGC
>Ga0081455_10004090_pt1 | contig 16515 bp, 20 predicted proteins | sample TabmetS3T2R1_FD_70207 | JGI IMG/M metagenome (GOLD analysis project Ga0081455, IMG submission 70207) | Tabebuia heterophylla rhizosphere microbial communities from the University of Puerto Rico - S3T2R1 | ecosystem: Host-associated > Plants > Roots > Rhizosphere ... | reverse complement strand
CTGCGATGGGCGAAATGGCGTCAGCGCTGGCACATGAGCTCAACCAGCCCTTGTCGGCGATCACCAATTACATGAAAGGATCGCGGCGTTTGCTCGAACAGACGGAGGATGAACGCGTGGGCGTAGTTCGAGAAGCGATGGATAGCGCGGCCGATCAGGCAATACGTGCGGGTCAGATCATTCGCCGCCTCCGCGATTTCGTTTCAAGAGGGGAAAGCGAGCGCCGTGTCGAAAGCATCGCTAAGCTCGTGGAAGAAGCAAGCGCCCTGGCTCTTGTCGGTATAAAAGATCAAGGCATTCACGTCCGATTTAAGTTGAACCAATCAAGCAATCTCGTTCTCGCTGACAAAGTTCAGATCCAGCAGGTGCTCCTGAATTTGATACGCAATGCCATTGACGCCATGCATGATTCACCCCGGCGCGAGCTCCTTATATCCACGATCGCCGCCGAGGACGGAATGCTGATGGTGAGCGTGGCCGACACGGGTACAGGGATTAGTCCTGAGGTATCCGCTCAACTCTTTCGGCCATTCGTGACGACGAAGCGGCATGGCATGGGCGTGGGGCTCTCGATTTCACGTACCATCATCGAGGCTCACGGAGGACGGATTTGGATTGAACCAAACCCAGGCGGCGGGACCGTTTTCCGGTTTACCCTGCCGGGAGTAAGCCAGGAGGACGCCAAAAGTGCCATCTGATGCCGCCATAGTTCACGTCGTTGATGATGACAAAGCCATGCGGGATTCGATGGCATTTTTGCTGCGCGCTGAGAATTTTCAGGTTCAGACTTACGCGGACGCAGCGGACTTTCTCAACGCTCTGCCCCAAATCAAAGCCGGCTGCGTCGTCACTGACGTGCGAATGCCTGGCATGAGTGGGATCGAACTCCTGCAACGCCTACGCGATCTAAAAGTATCTTTGCCCGTCATCGTGGTCTCGGGCCACGGAGATGTACCGCTTGCGGTAGAAGCCATGAAGACGGGGGCTTTGGACTTCATTGAGAAGCCGTTTGATGACAATGTCTTTTTGCGCGCTGTTCGCGCGGCCCTCAGCGCCCACGCTGTCGACAGCGAGCGTCAGGCTCAGAAAGCGACCATCAACAACCGCCTGGAATCACTCTCCAATCGGGAACGCGAGGTGCTCGAAGGGCTGGTCGCAGGCCACCCAAACAAAACCATTGCATTTGATCTTGGGATAAGCCCTCGGACAGTGGAAATCTATCGAGCAAATGTAATGCAAAAAATGCAGGCCGAGAGCCTGTCCGACCTGGTTCGAATGGCACTGGTGGGTGAACTGCTCGACCGGCGCGAATGATTGGGCTTTCCAACAGTTGCGCTAGATCAATGCGAAGGGAGCCCTATCAAGGTGTCCTGTCAGCGAGCGACTCCATCATAGCGGCCGTTATGCCTTTGCCGAGCGATGAACCCGCAATCCGAGGAAAGTCCCGGCTATCACTCGATCCTGATCGTTGAGGATGATCGCGCAGTACGCGATTCACTGAAGTTTTCGCTCGTGATTGAGGGATTTGCGGTTCATACCTATCCGGATGCGGAGCAGCTCCTTTCGGAAACGCACCTTCCGAAATTCGACTGTCTGATTGTCGATCAGAACATGCCGGGGATGAACGGCCTCGATCTGGTTTCAGAGTTGCGCACTCGACACGTCGAGACCCCGGCCATCCTCATTACCAGCCATCCCACCAAATCTCTGCGCGATCGTGCCGCGGCCGCCCACATACCCATTATCGAGAAGCCTCTATTTATTTCGCTTCTCGATCACGTGCGGCGCATCTTATCGCAGGCAGAAGACTAAGTTTTTTAATTTCGTTGTCGTCGGAGCAATCGTGGTGATCTACAAATTATGGTCCGGCGTCTCGCTTAAAAGCTGAGTCCTGTTTGATCCAGGTCAAGGCCAGCTTCGTCGGACCGTTTTCAAATGCAAGGCCGACTGAAATTTGAGAGGCGCAAATGTCAGTAATCGCATCTCCACCATCGAAATGTCCGCATTGCAAAACAATTCAGACATTGCCGGAGTGGTCAGAAAGCATGCGTGCAAATGAAACAACACGTCTTTGGCATTGCATGACGTGCGGATATGAATTCGAGACCACGGATGGCTTTGTCGAGCCGCAGCCGTCAAAGGACGAATTGGCGGGAGAATTTCTGCCAAATCTGGTGGTCGAGTGAATGGCTAGCAACCGCGTCGGGAGAGCTCTACTCGAGCCCCTGATAGCGGTGCAGCCTGTTCCAGAGCACGGCAAAAAGAAACGCGATGATGAAGCCGGCAATGGATGTAAAGACGATGAGAGCGGCGGCCGCCGGCAGGCTGAATGGCCGGATCACGACGCCCGGCTCAATAAAGTGCATCCAAAGTACAAAATTGACTATTGGTTGCGCCCAGCCAAGCAAGACCGCCAAAGCCCAGAAAAAATGATATCCGCCAAGCAGTGCGCCAAAGGTTACGCCCGCCTTGAGTGGATTAATCATCTCCAAATCCTGTAGATCAGGTGGTCCCGTGCAAGGCGCGGCGCGCAACGATTCCATTGTAGATCGTGCCAAAAATCAGCGCGACCAGCCATCCGACCACGACGCTCCAGATCAGGCCGTCGATCCACACGCGTGATGAGTCAATCGGTGCGTCTGACCAGAGATTGATCCAGCCATGGGCCAGGCGCAGCGGCACAAACAGCGCCGTCAACATGCAAAGCACGAACAGCGTTACGAAGGTGGCGCTGCAGCTCCAACCCAATCCGCTGATGCTCAGCCGCCCATGAGATGCAATTGTTTTCATGATTTGCTCCATGTCGAACCTAGAAAAAAGGATAGCGCGTAACATCGGCCGAAGCTTGATCTGGATCAACCGAGCTTCCGCGCCGATGAGCGATCAAACTGCGTCTAAGTAAAACTACGTAGCGGAAACGCCGCGACGGGGACCGTGCGCCGGTCGTGAACAAAATTCTTTGTAAATTGATCTGCATCAAGTCGCACTTCCAAGAAAGACGATTGGATTTTTTCATAAAGCGTACTGTCGACGTCTTGCTAATCGAATTTTTGGCATCGGAGGGCGCCGTACATGACAGTAACTGGACAATCGAGGGATAAGCGCTTTGCTCCGCATCCCGACTATGACAGTCTCCAGTCGATTCTGGGTTCGATGGCAGAGTTGGTCAGGACCTATGCCCGCAGACGCAAATATCAAAACGAATTGATGAATTGTAGCGCGGATGACGTCGCAAGAATTGCTGCGGACTTGAATATCAATCAAAGCGAGTTGGCTGCAGTCGCTGAAAGGGGGCCAAACGCCGCCGACCTCCTTCAAAAACTGCTTGTTGCGCTCGGAATTGATCCGAAGGATATCGACCATCGCGATCCAGCAGTGGTGCGCGATCTTCAGCGGTCATGTGTGATGTGCGACGAAAAAAAACGGTGCAAATTCGATCTGGCGAACGGCATCGCCGCCGACAACTTCCGCGACTATTGCCCAAACGCGCATACGTTGGACGCGCTGCTTCAGGAAAAACAAGAACGGCGGCGCGCACGAAGACGCAGACGATAGGCTTTGGCTACCGTCGGCGCGAACCTTGGTGGCCGAGTAGCTCGCGCCCCAGTGCCTTCGTTAAGAGGGCCAGACGCCCCGATATGAAACAATTGTTGGTCGCGGGACGCGTTCATCGCCATTGCGGGCCACCTGTATTGCTCTGACGCGGCAATCGTCATGCGGAGGGAGCCCGCATCGCTTGTTTCTTTCGCAATCGCCGCACGTAAAATGCGAGAACCGACGTGATGTCGCCGTTAGCGTCCTTACCTTAGCAGCGATGGCCTGAAACAGGTCGGATGTGCGCATGTTAGGCCCCAAGCATGATTCCTTCGTCCAATAAAATCCTAGGCTGCAGGTTTGTGCTTTGATCCAGATCAACAGGATTCTGCGGTAAAATCGGCACACGCATCTCAGCTTTGATATCCGGCGACCACATTTCACCGCCAATTTGATCCAGCGCAAAGAGGGCCGGCCCAGCCTGGATATGATCAGCATGAATAGTTGCCGCAAATGAGCTTGTCTCGACGGAGGCACACATGCTTGCGCTTAGGCCGAAAGACGCGCGGTACCCGACCGTTGAATTCTTTCTGGATGCTGTTGCGGGATGGTTCAAGAAACCCCGCTCCCCTCACAGCGGACGCGATGAATTGAGGCAATGCAGCCGGGACGAGGCAATGAGCATCGCAAAGGACCTGGGTGTGCCACTCAGCGACCTTGGCAACCTCGCCGCGAAAGCACCTGACGCGGCGGACGATGTGTCAAAGATGCTGCGCGTGTTGTCCATAGATGAATCGACTCTCGTCAAGGACGATCCAGCCACGATGCGAGACCTGCGACGAACCTGCATGCTCTGTGTCGGAAAAGGCCGCTGCAGGCACGAGTTCGCCAGTTTCACTGCCGCTCAGAATTTTCATGAGTTCTGCCCGAACGCCTACACCTTGGATGCGCTCCTTAAGCAGAAAGATCAGCCCCGCCGGCACTGACACATGACGCAGCGTTCACGCGCCACGCGCTGAAGTCTAAATTCAACGAGCTCATTCGGCAGCAACTCCGGATAATCTGGACTAGTTTAATGATTGCAAAGACCTCATGGCGCCGGTCTCCCGAGGGCCGGCGCCGCTTTTCAAAGGGGTGAAGTCCGTTATGCTGCACGTGCCTACCCTTACCAAAGCGGCGATATATTGCGTGACGCTAGGGATAGACCAGTCCCTTATTTCCGATCTGCCGGTATTCGCCGGACTTTCGGCTGCTGCGCTCGATGACATCCTGAAACGCGCACATGCACGCCATTACGCCAAAGGCGTGCCCGTCTTCTCCCAAAACGAGACCGCGCATTCTTTCTTCCTGTTGTTGCACGGACGCCTGCGCGTCACCCAGGTGACACCACACGGCGAGCAGATCGTTGTGCGCTTTGTCAGTCCGGGCGACCTGTTCGGCGTGGCGATGGCGCTTGGACGCGACGATTATCCCGGAACCGCAACGGCAATTGTCGACAGCCTTGCGCTGTTATGGCCCTCGGCCGCCTGGCCCGAAATGATTGCCCGGCATCCCGCGCTCGCCACCAACGCAATGCGCGTGATCGGCGGCCGCCTGCAGGACGCTCACAAGCGACTACGGGAAATTTCGACAGAAGAAGTCGAGCGGCGCGTAGCCCACGCGGTTCTCAAGCTTGCCGACGACGCCGGCAAAAAGTCGCCCGTAGGAACGACAATCGACTTTCCTGTGAGCCGCCAGGATATTGCGGAAATGACGGCAACCACGTTGCATACGGTCAGCCGGATTATGAGCGCATGGGAGGCCGCCGGCGTAATCGAGGGCGGCCGCCAACGGATCGCCATTCGCGACCGAACGCGCTTGCAGATTATCGCCGACGGTCAGGAAGCCTGAGTGCTATGCCGTGCCTCGGACTGCCCGCACGGCAAAGATGAGGATGCATGCGCCGATGAAGCCGGCGATCAAATAGCCGATCCAACCACCACCGGTCGAGAGACCGACCAGGCTGAACAGCCAGCTGGCGACTGCGGCCCCGACGATGCCAAGGATAACGTTCATCACAAGCCCCATTTGGCTTTTCATGAACTGCTCGGCGAGCCAGCCAGCGACCCCGCCAACAATGATGGCTGCGATCCAACCGATTGCCTGACTTTCCATCGCGTCCTCCCGTTTCAAGGCGGCCACGTATCAGACCCTGCAATTCGTGACCGCCGAAATCTGACCAGCAATCAGAGCGTGAAATCGCTGGCCGGTCACCGACAAAATGCGGCGCTCACAACAGTGTGATTTTTCCGACACGTCGCGTCAATGCCTTGCGTCTACAAATTATTTCCCTTTGGGTACCGATCCTGGACTGCGCGCTTCTTTTGGTACTACAAAACCGTGACCCTCGGTCCGGTGCCACCTCTCATGAGGTCGGTGATGGCCCACACCAGCGCGTCGAGGCGATCGGGCGAAGCACCCGATGAGAGCCCGGTGATGCCGAAGTCGCACATCTGATCCTCGAGCGCTTCCATAGGCGGGTCCACGTGCTTGACCTTGCCCTGTTGGTAGCGCATTGCCACCGGCTCGGCGCGCAGCCACTTCCCGCGTGTGGCATGCACCGTGCGGACCGGGATTGCAGGATCGACCTGCTGCAGCACGGCGCGCACCATGTCGCCACCCTGGTTGCCTTCGGCGACCACCAGATCGGCGCTCAATCGGCTAAACAACGCCACCGCCGCGTTCGCCCAGCCGTGCGGCGCAAGCTGCTGGACCGTGGCATCCGCCAGCACGTAGATCGTCCCATTTTCCGCAATCCCGGCTGCGACGATGCCGCAGGCGTCGGCACCTGGTCGCGCCGAGCCTGGGGGGTCGACGCCGATCACGATGCGCAACAGCAGCGGTGCCTTTGCCACGCGTGCGGCCTCGATGAGGTCCCGTGTCCACAGGGCGTCGGCACGATCCTCGATGATCTCCCCGTCGATCTCCTGACGCCCAAGCCGGGTGCCCGCGTAGCGGGCCAGCACCTCATCGAGAAAGACCGGCGACAGATGCGCGGCATTGGCATGCGTGGACGCGCGCGTGACGGCCGTGCGCGGATCCGTAAGCAGCCGCTTGAGCAAAGCGATCGGGCGCGGCGTGGTGGTGATGAGTTGCCGCGGTTGCACGCCGAGGCGCAGGCCGAATTGCAGCATGTCGAAAGTCGCATCGACATGCCGCCATTTCGCAAGCTCGTCGCACCACGCGGCATCGAATTGCGGCCCGCGCAGCTGTTCCGGGTCTTCTGCTGAAAACGCCAGCCCGACGGCGCCATTTGGCCATTCCAGCCGGCGGCGCGACGGGATCCATTGTGGCCGCTCGCCGCGCGCACACGCGCGCAGCAGGCCGGACGGGCCTTCAATCATTACCTCCCGTACATCGTGCTCGGTCTCGCCGACCAGCGCGATTTGCATAGCGGGCTGATCGGCGTAAGGGCGCGTTCCGTAGGCCTGCGCCCTCACCCACTCGGCGCCAAGCCGGGTTTTGCCGGCGCCGCGCCCGCCCAGCATCAACCATGTCGTCCATGGTCTTCCGTTGTTGCCGCAAGCCGGCGGCTCCTGATGCCGATGGGCCAGCGTGATGAAGTCACGATCGAACCGGATCCAGGGGCGGAACGGCAGTTCCCTCAACATCGTCGCCTCCAGTCCGGCTGTCGACGAACGCATTAATGCGGCGCGCAAGTTCGTTACGGAATCCATCGATGTCGGCAGGCAGGTCATCATTGTCTTTGAGCTCGGTCTCCGGCAGCGTGCATTGCAGGCGCTGCAGTTTCTGCAGCGTTTCGGTGAGGCTTGAGAGCGTGCGCGCGGTCCGCTCGGCATCTGCGGGGTTACGTTTCAGCTTTGCACGCATGGCTTCAACGGCACGGAGTTCCTCGAGCACCGCGCGACGCAGCCGCAGGATCGTGTCGCCGGGCGGTGACAAAGGCAGGGTTGGGCGCGAGCGCGTGGACGCGCGCGTTCGTTTCGCCATGGCGAAGCTCCAACTGGTTTGATGTTGGGATAAGTGCGCAGGACACACGCGGCGCACCTCTGCGAACCTGCCGAGCGGTAACCGGGGAGCGTCACGCTGTCAAGGATTATTTTCCTGTTATGGCCGACATGCGCCGCCCGCGGTTGGCAAACATATGCAGCTTGCTAGACTTCTCTGCGCCAGGCGTCCGGGGACAGTTCAGTGAAACTCGTGCTCTTCCAGTCATCGGCCGGCAGCGAGACCCTGCCCGGCCTGCTCACGGAACGCGGCGTTGTCGACGTCTCCCCGGCGGTCCGCAAGAACTACACGCCGCAACTGGTGATGCAGGGCATTATCGACGATTTCGACAAATTGCGGCCGGAGCTTGAGAAGCTCGCCAGAGACAGAGCCGCCATCCCGGTGGAGAGAATTCGCCTGCGGCCGCCGCTGCCGCGTCCAGGAAAAATTCTCGCCTGCATCGCCAATTACTGGGAGCACGCGCAGCGCGAGCCGCGCCCGCTCAACATGTTCATGAAGAACCCCGACGCGGTCATCGGGCCGGACGACACCATTGTGCTGCCCGAATTCACGGTGCCGTGGATTTTTATGCACGAGGCGGAGCTTGCGCTCGTGATCAAGGGTCCCGCCAAGATGGTAAAGGCAAAAGACTGGAAGAGCGCCGTCTTCGGCTACACCACGATGATCGACGTATCGGCGCGCGAACAGGGCCGCCGCACCTGGCCGGCGACTCCGCTCACCAGCTGGCTCGGCAAATCCTTCGACACCTTTGCGCCGATCGGCCCCTGCATAGCCACCGCCGACGAGATCGGAGATCCGAACGATCTGATCGTGCGATTCTGGAACGACGGACAGCTGCGCCACAATTACAGCACCGACGACATGGAGCATCGTGTTCCGGCGCTCGTTGAATTTGCCACGACCGTGATGACCATGAACTCGGGCGATCTGATTGCCTGCGGCACCAACCACGAAGGGCTTGGCGCGCTGCAGGACGGCGAGACCGTGGAAATTGAGATTCAGAACATCGGCAAGATGACGCTCAAGGTGTCCGACCCGCTGAAAAGAAGCTGGGAGCGCGGCATCTACATGGGCGCCGATTCCACCAATCCCGAGGCGGTCAAGCGGCACCGCCCGGCGAATGCCTGAACACGAACGCGACAGGGACGCTTATGGACGCAAAAAAAGAGATCCGGGATGGAATGCGTATCGACTGGGACGTTCCAATCCCGATGGATGATGGCGTCGTTCTTCGCGCCGATATCTTTCGGCCGACGGCAGAGGACCGCTACCCGGTGATCCTGAGCTACGGTCCCTATGCGAAGGGCCTCGCATTCCAGGAGGGCTACAAAGGACTTTGGGACCGGCTCGTGAAAGCCGCACCGGAAGTGCTGGAAGGCTCGAGTAACAAGTACCAGAACTGGGAGCTGGTCGATCCGGAGAAATGGGTGCCGGACGGCTATGCCTGCCTGCGCATCGATTCACGCGGTGCCGGGCACTCGCCGGGCTATCTCGACGTCTGGTGCGAGCGCGAGACGCAGGATCTCTATCAGTGCGTCGAATGGGCCGGCACGCAGCCCTGGAGCAATGGCAAAGTCGGGATCAACGGCATTTCCTACTACGCGATGAACCAGTGGACGGTCGGCGCCTTGCGGCCTCCACACCTGACCGCGTTGTGCATCTGGGAAGGCTCATCCGACTACTATCGCGAGCTCTGCCGCCACGGCGGCATCCTCAGCGACTTCCTCAACAGCTGGCACCCGCGCCAGGTGGCAAGCGTGCAGTATGGCGTCGGCACGCGTGGCAAAAAAAGCGTGGTGACGGGCGAATACGTGGCGGGCCCCGAAACGCTGCCGCAGGAGGAACTTGCCAAAAATGTTGCCGATACGCCGGGCAACCCGAAGCGCCGCCGCCTCTTTGATGAGTACTACGAAAAGCGCATCGCGAAATTCGAGGATATCGAGGCGCCCCTGCTCTCCGCCGGGAACTGGGGCGGCATGGGCCTGCACACGCGCGGCAACTTCGAGGGCTGGCTGCGTGCCGGCTCGAAGCAGAAATGGCTCGAAGTGCATGGTGACACGCACTTCACGCATTTCTACAGCCGCTACGGTGAGGCCCTGCAGAAAAAATTCTTCGGCCACTTCCTGAAGGGCGAGAACACCGGCTGGGACAAACAGCCGCGCGTGTCGCTCAACATCCGGCACCCGGGCGAGAAATTCGTGCTGCGGGCCGAGAAGGACTGGCCGCTCGCGCGCACGCAATGGACGAAATATTTCCTGCAGCCGGACGGCAAAACGTTGAGCCCGGACACGCCGTCGGCGGCAACGATGCTCAGCTACAAAACGACAGGCGACGGCCTCACCTTCTCGACACCTCCGATGACCAAGGACCTCGAGATCACCGGCCCGGTCGCCGCGAAACTCTGGATCTCGTCGGAAACGACCGACGCCGACCTGTTCCTGGCACTGCGCGTGTTCGACCCAGCCGGTAAGGAAGTCACCTTCATCGGCTCCAATGACCCGCGGACTCCGGTCGGGTTGGGCTGGCTGCGGGCATCGCACCGCAAGCTTGATCCGAAGCTGTCGAAGCCCTACCGGCCTTGGCACACGCACGACGAAGAGCAGCCGCTCAAGCCCGGTGACCCGGTCGAACTCGACGTCGAAATCTGGCCAACCTCGATCGTGGTGCCGCAAGGCTATCGCCTCGCGCTCACCGTGCGTGGCAGGGACTACGAGGTCGACGGCCGCGATATCGCTCTGCCGAACGCGCCATATCCCATGAAAGGGGTCGGTCCGTTCCTGCACATCGACAAGGACGATCGGCCGCCCACGATCTTTGATTGCCGAAACACATTGCACTTGGCCGCCGGACGGCAACCCTACCTCTTGTTGCCAATCATTCCCGCGGCGTAAGCTTCCCGAAAACAAGCCGGGAGGAACTGATGAAGCGCGCCGCCGCAATTGTGTTGGCCGTTGTCGGCCTTTTCATTCTCGCCGCACCGGGATGGGCACAGACCTATCCAAGCAAGAACGTCACCATCATCGTTCCCTACCCCGCCGGCGGGCCCACCGACCAGGTGGCGCGTGCCCTGGCCCAGGCCTTGCAGGACAAGCTCAAGCAAAACTTCATCGTCGAGAATGTGAGCGGCGGCGGCACCACGATCGCGACCGGCCGCGTCGCGCATGCGGCACCGGACGGCTACACGCTGCTCATTCATAACCTGCAGATCTCGGCGAACGTCGCGCTTTACAAGAACGTGAACTACGACACCGAGAAGGACCTTGTCCCGGTCATCTTCATCAACAACAACCCGCTGGTGCTGGTCGGGCGCAAGACGCTTGAGGCAAACACGCTCGCCGAGCTTCTCGACCTGATGAAGAAGCAGACCTTAAAAGCGGCAACGCCGGGCGTCGGCGCAACTGGCCACCTGGCCACCACCCTTCTGGCGCAGGAAGCCAAGATAAAGGTCGACCAGATTCCATATCGTGGCGCGGCACCGGCCTTGCAGGACATCGCTGGGGGACATGTCGACCTGTTCTTTGCGACGCCACAGTCGGTGGTGCAGCAGGTCAAGGCCGGACAGGTAAAGGCCTATGGAATAACTGCCAAAGAGAAATCGCCCGAGCTGCCGACCGCCGACAGCTTTGTGAAAGCCTTCGGCCCGAAGCTCGAAATTCTTTACTGGCACGCTTTTTTCGCGCCCGGCGGGACGCCGGACGACGTCGTCAACAAGCTCAACGCGACGCTGCAGGAGATCATTGCCGATCCGGCCATCGTGAAATCATGGGCGGACACCGGCGTGTCGCCTTATCCAAAGGACCAGCAAACGGTTGCGGCCGCACGCGCGCTGCTCAAAAGCGAGATCGCGCGCTGGGGCCAGGTCGTGCGCGACAACAATATTCAGGGGCCGATGTAGTCGCCTTCCGGCGCACAAGAAGTCCATGCACTAACCCGGCTTTCAAACGGCCCGCAACGACTGGTGCGCGTTGCGGGCCGCCATGGAAAACGGGTCAGCCTGCAACGCTGTGGCATCCGTTACAGGCTGACTGTTGCCTCATGAACAGGAGGAAGCGAATACGCCATGCGCGTGCGTTGGTAGTGGACCTTGGGCCACCTGCGTCGGGTTACCGCACGATGAAAAAAACCGTCAAAAAATGGCGTTTAGCATTTGTGAGGGAAGGCACCGGTGTCCAATTTCTTTTGCGCGAAACATTTTTTCGCCCCCCGTCATGGTTGAAATGAATAATTTTTTTCAAAGCACATGCGTGCCTCTACTCAGTTCACGCTGTGCTGCGGCGCTTTGTTCATTCAAACACAAACTGCCACCGAGGGGCGTCACTACCCGGTGGCAGTTCGGAGAAGCATTCAAGTTCTCTGAAACTGCCATCGAGAGGAGTGGCAGTTGCGGATAACTGGAGGTCCCCAAGCTCTCCCCGTCCGCAACGAGAAATGTGCCAACACCGTCCCGATTGGTCCGTCCGCGATCCGACATTCCGCATTCAAAAAGCATTTCACTTCATTACTGGTTTCTAATGGTCAACCCGTTGGATAGGTGCTCTGGTAGCTGTGATGGTAACAAATTGCCTAATTCACCGCATGCGATGGTGCGTGAGGATCAATACGGATGCGCTCGATAGTTGCCATCGCGTCTGCGTGACAACGTTCAACATCGGCACGCCACAACTCCATCAGCGCGTCCACTTCTTCCTGACTGACGCCATTGGCCAGCATCGCCTCTGCATTCATCTGCATGCGCTCATTCAGAGTGTCAGTCAGCCATGCGCTGATTTCTTCCATGCTCTTAAACTTCATGCTGCATCCTCTGTCCCAGACGCTGCAGCTAACGCGCCATGCCCGATGTGCCGCGCATAGCGTGCGTCCTGCCGCGCATCATTGCCGCGCTTCACCGCCAGTTGCCAGTCCTTGCTGTGTCCTGGACGCGCCATTGTTTGCTGCACGTTGCAGTGCCAAAGGCTGCCAGCGTGCGTGACGAAATTTCCCAGCACGTAATATTGGTCAGCATTCCAAACGCCCATGTAACGTAGCTGGCAATTTGCACAATCAATTTCAAGCATGTCCGCTTTTGGCCTAAAGCGGACATGAGCTGTTGCACCGCACATGTCCGCTTTCGGGTGTAAAGCAGACATCACGTCCTCGCTGCGAAATGTCGGCTTGACCACAAGCCAATCGTAACAAAACGCCTTTTTGTGACCGCCGGCACAGCGCGACTTGAGCGGTGCGCTTATTAATCCAACAACCTTTGGACTTTAATTTTTTAGAATTGAAAGAGGGTGCGCTATGACAAAAGCCAAAACGCTGACAACTATCGCTGCTGCTTTGACCCTTGGCATCGTAGCGATTGCCACACCGCAAACGGCGGCAGCTGGAAACTACGGTGGCGCTGTCGCCGCAGGCGTGATCGGGGGCCTTGCGGCCGGTGCGATCATTGGTTCAGCCGCTGCGAGCGGTCCATATTACGCGCCTGGATATTATTATGGTCCTGCCCCGGTCTATTATGGCGGCGGCTGCTACTGGACCCGAGAGCGGTTCTGGGACGGCTGGAACTGGCGCGTGCGGCGTGTGCAGGTCTGCAACTAACGCCTACCAACTGACACAGCAAAAAAAGCCCGGGCTGTAGCATCTCGGGCTTTTCTATCCGGGATGACCGGGCTACTTTGCCGGAGCAGACGCCGTGCAGCATTTCATTGAGCGCCACCTTGGCTTTTCGCCCGACGGTGGCGACGGCACATTTGAAATGATGATCCTTGTTCTAGCGGTAACGGCGATCCTCGCGCTGGGGCTGCTTTGGTTTCACCCGAGCAAGCCAAGGGTGATGCGACCTGACTGATGTCCGCTGTTGGCCCTTAGCAGACGTTCGTCTTTGCACTGCACACGTCTGCTTTCGGGTCAAAAACGGACACGCCTTTTGCCGCGCGAACGTCCACTTATGACCCAAACGCACATCACATCGTCGGGATGTAATGGAGGGTGGCGTAGTCCTCGACTAAGTCTGTTAGCTGAACCGGCTTGGAATGGTCGCTCAATTTTTCCGCGCCCGTGCCGTTAATAACACCAGGGTGGACGTTGGCATCACGTCGAGTTGGCGCAGGTCACGACGCGCCAGCCTCCTGATGCAGCTCTGCCCCCAGCATCAAGCGCCGGGCGATGTCGGCCGTCTGCAGCGCCGCGCGTTCCGTCGGCGAATGGGCCGCAAGATATCGGGCAACCGCAATAAGGATGTGCCGGCCGGCGTCGGTATTGCCCCACGTCGTGAATTGCCGAATTCCTGCCTCCAGCATCTGATAAGAATGGAAACCTGCATCTTCGCGCAATACCGCACGTGCCAGCGTGGCGATAAGCGCTTCCGGCGAGTGACCGAGCGTGAGATGGCGAGCCACTAGCCTTGCCGCCAGGTCAACCTGTCGCTGCCGGTCGAAGGCGTCGAGCAGGGTAGCGCGGATTGTCTCCGCGTCGGCTGGCAGGTCATCGAGCTGCTCGCCGCTGTCGCCGGGGATGCGCTCCGGCGGCACATTGAGATAGCGGGTTAGGTACAGAGCCATTGCGCCGTGTAGTACGCCGCGTGCGGCCGCGGCGAGACCGTCGGCGCTGGCGGTCCCGATCCGGTTGAGCATCTGGTCGACCGCGTGGGCAAAGGTAAAGACGTGGTGCGCCGTCTCCCAGTCGCCGTGCTCGTTGGCGTTGCCGAAGCGCGCCACCCTGAGTGCCGCCCCGTAAGCGAGGGATCGGCTAAGGTCAGCAGGAGCGGCGCCTGCGCGAATCGCCGCCTTGAGGGCGTCAACGATCTTGACCGGATCGTCACCGAGCAACTCTAGGGCAAGCGCCGTGTGGTCCGACCAGCCATACCCTGCCACGCTTGCAGCAAGCAGGTCGGGCAATTGACTGGCTGTTTCCTCACAGAGCGCCACCAGGTCAGTGGGCTCGCGCCACGCGGTCGATTCTTCGGCGCCACGCGCTGCCACCATCTGGCCGACGACGGTCGGCAGCACAGCCGTTGCGTGCTCCCAGCCGATAAGGTCGAGACACTCAAATGCCTTATTGATGAAGTCGAGCGAGTGTCCGGTGTCGGCGAACACCCGTTCGGTCTCAGCCGCGAGCAGGACATCGGCTAGCACGGGCGGCGAGAGATTGGACGCAATCGCCGTGAGCACGGTGCGTTCAGCCGCCTCGCGATGACGAACCTTGGTCCAACGCCGCAGCCAACTCTTGAGCGCAGTCACATCGGGCCGACTTCCAAGTGGCGCACGTTCACGCCGCGGCGCCTCGCCATCGCAGTCCGCCGCCACGCGGCGCGCCCCGTGGAACAGGGCGAGATATGCTTCTTCCTCTGGTAGTAAGGGGAGGAGATTGGCTAGCGCCGTGACTATCGTGAGACCCACGCCCCAGCCGTCGCGGTTCTGCACCCCAAACAGCGCCACCTGCCGTACGATGTCGACACCCGGTACGTCGGCTGCGAGCTGACCATGCACCGCCTTGGCGACAACCAGTCCGAGGTCGTGTGCCAAGCCGTCCGCAAGCCGCTGGCTCCAGTGAGCAGTGGGGTTGGCATGGCCGAACGTGGGTTTCACCCAAACGTCTCCATTGCGTATTTCGATCGGACAGATCGGTACGTCGTCTGCCCACAGGTCGAATGTACAGCCGCTTTCGAGATCGAAGCGGGCGTGGTGCCAATGGCAGGTCAAGATTCCGTCCTCGAAGCTGCCACGCTCGAGGGGGAAGCCCATGTGCGGGCAACGATTGTCGAGCGCGAAGACGTGCCCACGATCATAGACGACAAGGATCGGACGATGGCGACCGTGCACCACCAGCCGCCCCTTCGCCTTCAGCTCCTCAAGGCTCCCCGCGAACGCAAATTCCTTGCTTGGTGCGTCCATCAGCATACCTCCTTTGGAAGGTGGCTGAGCGCCAACGGCGACGACCCGTGTTGGTAAAAATGCGCTCGCGACCCACGGCTAGCAAGGCCAGAGGTCATTCAAATTTCGGCGCTCCATTTATGCTTCTGTCCGCTTCTGGCCCAAAGCAGACATGAGCTTGTGCGCTGCACATGTCCGCTTCAGGGGGCAAAGCAGACATGATCTAATTTGGATGTCTGCTTTCGCGGTCGCTATTGGGAGTAAAGCGGACACGCGTTGCTGCACTGCATGGGTCTGCTTTTGACCCAAAGCAGACATCGCTGCATTCTCGTGGACCAAGTTCCATTCCAAAACTTTTTATCGTCAGAGGTAAGGCGGTAGCTTGTAGGTCAATCACGCTGATTGATTGGCTGTCTTCCCGCGCTCAGAGATTGGCTGCGCATAAGAAAGAAGAACATACCCAGTGCGCGATTGCTAAGGACCGGGGCAAAAATACACAGCGGTGCAGACCCACTGCGTGAGGATATTTTTATTGTCGTGACCGTCTCCTGCTAACGATTCGAGAAAGACGTCGGAGACTTCGAATTGAAGGACCGCGCCATCGTCCGGGTCGAAGAGAACTTCGTTCATGGCCGTCATCTCCTGCAAAAGCTACGCCACAAATATCTCTTGAGTGCTCACAACCGATGTGAGCCGCGCCACAGACTCGGCGCATTTTCCCCGTTGCACATGTCTGCTCGAATGAGGGAGCGTTGTCCGCTATTGGCCTAAAGCGGACATTCGGCGGGGTACAGTTGCCGCTACGCTCTACCTGGTCGGCCTGATCCTGATCGCGGCCGACGCAACCGAACCTGATCACCGCAAGTGGTAGCGCGGCCGCTTTTCACAAGAGCCCGGAGGAGTGCTGGCCCTAACTGAAAACAGTCGTCTTTTTGCGCAAGATCGTCGGGGCTGTATTTGTCCCAGTCGAACATCCATACGTCCACCAACTTGGCCATCTGAGTTCTCCTTCCGGTCTCGGTGCGTTCCGATGCACGTGTGAAAAGACTAGCCCGATATCGTCAAAGGGATGCGTGACGTACTTCACGCTCAGATGTCCGCTTTTGGCCCTTAGCAGACATGC
>Ga0081455_10004089_pt1 | contig 16515 bp, 17 predicted proteins | sample TabmetS3T2R1_FD_70207 | JGI IMG/M metagenome (GOLD analysis project Ga0081455, IMG submission 70207) | Tabebuia heterophylla rhizosphere microbial communities from the University of Puerto Rico - S3T2R1 | ecosystem: Host-associated > Plants > Roots > Rhizosphere ... | reverse complement strand
GGCGGTGTTCAGCGCGGGCAGTTGCGCCGCCGGTCCCTTGCCGCCCGAGTCGAGCGAGGCGTACCCGTTCGCCTGCGCCTTGTTCGCCTGCGCCTCGGCCCCCGACACGTCCGCCGCCGTGATCGGTGACCAGACCGCCGCGCCCCCCTGGCCCTTGATCCACTGCCCGTTGACGATGGGAGTCGGCAGCCGCCCGCCCGCACCGCGCCCGCCGGGCCAGTCGGTCGGAGCCTCGCTCGTCGGGACGACACACATGTAGGCGACGCCGTTCTGAACGACAATGTCGCCGTCCGTGTAGCTCGGCCCGCCAGTCGGGAACGCACCGTTGTAAGTCAGGTCTGGCCCGCTCGCCGCGCCCCCTCCCGCAGCGATCCACGACGTGCCGTTCCAGACGTAGAGCACGTCGTCCGTCGTGTTCCAGTAGACCTCGCCCTCGGCAGGAGAGGCCGGAGGGGCGGCGAGCCTGGGAGTGCGGAGCCTGCCGACGATCTCGGGCATCAGCCGATGATCGTGGTGCGCCGACTGTTCGCCGCGACAGCCGCGCCGTAGATGACCGTCACGTCGCCGTTCGCGGCCACGCTCACGTCGGGTAGCTCGACCAGCCCTGTCGCCTCCTCCTGCACCTGGACGATCAAACCACGTGTCGAGCGCAGGCCGTGGGTCGCCTGCGTGATCGTCCAGGTCGCGCCCGCACCGTGCGTGGCCGATGAGTAGTAGCCCGCCGCGCCGAGGCCCGTCTCGCGTGCGGGCTTCGCCGTCGCCTGGCCGGTCCCGCCCCGCGCGACCGGCAGCGTCCCGATCACGTCCGCGGTCGCGAGGTCGATGGCCCCGTCCGCGATCATCGCGTTCGTGATCCCGTTGTTCGAGACTTGGATCGAGTCGGCGTTGACCTGGATGCCCGCGCCTGCGCCTACGTCGAGCGTGTTCCCGGTCTTGGTCAGCCCGGCCCCGGCGGTGACCTGACCCGCGCCGGAGAACTGCACCCAGGTGACGTTCGTCGTCCCGAGCGTTCCGCCCTGATCGACCGTGCAGACCCAGCCCGAGTCGGCATTCGCCGTCCCCTGCTCGACCCACACGTAGGCGCTGACGAGTTCCGTCCACGAGTCAGCGTCCGTCGCGCGCGTCCACGCGCCGGACTGGACGAGGTAGATGCCGTTCTGGGCAGGCGTCGTCTGGTCCTTCACGAGCACCCGGTCGTTCGCGACGACCGTCACCCCGTCAATCGTCTGCGAGCCGGAAAGCGTCAGGTTGGCGGTCGAGGCGATCCGCACCGACGCCTTCGCGTCGAGTCCCTGAGCCGCCGCATCGACGTACTGCTTGTTCGCGCCATCCTGCGGTGCCGTCGGATCGGCCAGGCTCGTGATCCGCTGGCCGTTCAGGCTGACCGGGAAGGCGGCGAGGCCGACCTGGTCGAGCGTGGTGTTCCCGCGCATCGCCTGCTGCGCGCCGACGCCGAGCGTCCGCATCGACGGCGTGCCGGTCGCGCCGTCCTTGTTCGCTGTCGCGACCTCGATGTCGGTGACGGCCCCGGCCGCGATCTGCGGGCTGGCCGCGGTGCCGCTCAGGTCACCGGCAAGCTGGATGATCCCCTTGACGGTCGGCGTCGCGTCGAGCACGCCGCCCTTCGCGGAGATCCAGTTCGTGCCGTCCCACCAGTAGAGGGTGTTGTCGGCGCTGTTGTAGTAAAGCTGGCCCGTGACCGGCGCAGAGGGCGCGGTGCCCAGCACGTGACCACGGAAGTTCCGGCCCTCGTACTTCGCGAAGTCGAGTGCTGCCCCTAGCGTCGGCACGAGCTACTCCCTTCCCAGGTCAGTTGACATACGCCTTCCCGCTCGTCGCTGAGCCGAAGGTCGCGGTCACGGTGTTCTGATCCACGTAGGTGATGTTCGGGATCACCTCGCTGTTGCCCGAGTCCACAACGGTCACCGACGGGTAGCGGCCGAGGTTGTGCTGGATCGTCCAGGTCGTCGCCGGAGCCGTCTGGGTGTGGATGTACTGCGGCACCCCTCTGCCTCCCTCCCACGGCGTCGGCGCGGCGCTCGTGGAACGCACGCACAGGTAGGCGATCCCGTTCAGCATCACGATGTCGCCGTCGGTGTAGACGGTCGATCCCGCGTAGGCACCCTCGTAGACGAGATCGACGCCGCCCTGCGACCCGGACTTGAGGATGCTGACCAGCATCGGCGTGTTGTTGGTCGGCGCGCTCCCGGCGCTCTCCTCCAGGCTGACCGGGATCGAGCGGTACGCCCCGGCGTCGGTGGGCGTCGCGGTGACGACGAACTTCACGTAGACCGACGAGTCGTCCTTCTGCTGGAGCAAGATCCCGTCGCCGGTCGCGATCCTGTCCAGGTAGAGGCTCGCGTCCGCGCCCGCGTCCGTAAGCTCGTTCAGGTAGACGACGGTCGCCGTCTGCCAGGCGCTCGGCTGGTTGTCGCTGACCTGCCCCGAGGCGCTCGCGCTGCCACTCGCCTGCCAGCGCCACGTGCCCGTGTAGATCGCGTTCGCAGCGCCGGGCGGGCCGGGAGCACCCTGCGGGCCGACCAGCGCCAGGTCTTGCCAGCCGGTGCTCGTGCGGACGCGGACGGGGAACGTCACGGCTTCGGCCACACCTTCGTCGCGCCCAGGTAGACGGCGACCACCGGCTTGTCCCCGAGCTTGATCGCCGTTGCGGTGCTGAGCACCATCAGACGATTAGGTAGAGCGTGTCGGGATCAGGGGGGCTGAGCGCGTCGTACTCGGCCTGGCTCATCGCCAGCCACTTCGGCCCGTAGACGGCCGCCTCGTCAGTCTCGATCCACAGCGAGCCTACCGGCAGCGCGCCGGGGTCGGCAGGCTGCTCGTAGACCGCGACGGCTCCCGGCGGGCCAACGTCGCCCTCCGGGCCTATCGGGCCGGTCGGCCCCGTCGGCCCGGTTGCACCTTGCGACCCCGTGTTGCCAATCGGGCCTTGCGGCCCCGTCGGGCCGGTGTTGCCGATCGGTCCCTGGGGGCCGGTCAGACCCGCCACGCCCTGCGGCCCCTGCGGTCCCTGGACGCCGGTCGGGCCTATCGGGCCAGTCGGCCCCGTCGGGCCAGCCGGGCCAACCGGGCCTTGCTCGCCCGTCCCGAACTCCGCCCAGCCCGTCGAGGTCTTGATGCGGATGATCCGCGGCGCATCCATGTCCGGCGGTGGTTCGAGCGTGCCGTTCGTGGTCAGCCAGATCCCGCCGGTCACGGGATCGCCCGGCTCGGGGTTCTGCTCGTAGAGCGTCACGCCGCCGCCGACCGGCGCTGGTGTGTCGGCCGGGGCGACCACGTCGAACACGAGGAAGTCGTCGCCGTCCGCGAGCACGAGCACCGTGTCCCCGACCTTGATCGAGTAGTCGCGGTCGTACAGCCGCACCTGCTGGGTGGAGAGCAGCGTGTCCGAGTCGAGCGTCACCGCCGCCCCGTTTAGCTCGACGGCCAGGTCGGGCTTCGTCTGCCGGACGATCCCCTTGAGCAAGTTGACCGGGGCGTGGTAGCGCGCCGCGCGCTCGGCGTGGCTGCGCACCGCGCGAGCGAGCCGGTCCTCCGCCGCCGTCGCCACTACTTCATCACCTCGACCACGGCGCTGATCCGGTCGGCGGCGAGCAGCCCGATCCTGGAGAACGCGCCACGCGGGATTACCACGTCCACGTCGTCCTCGACCTCGCCGCTGCGGTCGTGGCAGTAGACGTACACGACCCGCTGGAGCAGGCCCGTGCGGCTCGTGATCCGCAGCCGCTCGCCCAGGTAGTCATCGAACGGCCCGCCCTGGCGGACGATGGCGTTCGCGCCCTGCTCGGGGTCGAGCAGCGATCCGTACCAGCCGATCCGGCCGGTGCGGCGCGTCTGCGCGTCGGGACCGCCGAGCGAGAACACCCGCTGCGACTCCGCCCAGGGGAGCGCCGCCAGGTAGAAGTCGTCCTCGGCCGGTGGCGTCCACGGCTTGAAGTAGCTCGCGTAGATCGCCAGGTCGCGGTCGAGCGTGGTGCTCGTGCCGAAGGTCGCTGCCGGGCCATCCGAGAACGGGTCGGCGTTCCAGCGGCCGGTGCGCCCGCCGCCCTGCGTGCTCCAGACGCGCAGCGGCGTGCCCGGCGCGACGTGGACGCCCACGTCGATCAGCCCACTCTCGAACGTCCACTCCTCGCCCTCGCGCGGCAGGAAGTCCACCCAGCCCGCCGCCTGGCCCGGCGTGACGGTCACGTCACGTGACACCCAGAGCAGCGCGCTTGTGCTCGGGGAGTAGGCGACCGCCCGCACGACGCCCGAGGTCGTGACGCCCGGCGCGTTGCCGTCCAGGTAGATGCTGACCTTCGCGATCCGGCCGTCGCCCTGGTAGTCGAAGCGCGCGACCTGCTTCGTGTCCGGGGCGACCACGACCGGCCCGGCCCCGATGCTCGTGACGCCGAGCAGCCTCACCGCGCCCCCCGGACGGGCGTCGCGGTGCCCTCGGTGGACGCTGCGCGGATGTTCCCGAGCTTTGGGTCTTGCCCGGCGCGCTTGGTCTTGCGGTTCTCCTGCTTCTTCGTGTCCTTCTGGGTCGGCTTCTTCTTCGCCTTCTTCTTCGCCTTCTTCGGCGGCTGGCGCTGCCGCTCGCGCGCGGTGTCGGAGAGCTTGTCGAGGATCGCGTCCGCGGTCGAGTCCACGAACGGGTCATCGAAGGTCATCGTCAACTCCATCGTGTAGTCGCCCGGCGAGACGGAGTGGCGGGCCTCCAGCACGTAGACGTTCGCTTTGATCCCGCGCGAGGGGAGGCCGACCCGCACCGAGTCGGCCCGGCCGACGGTCGGGATGCCGGTGTGCGTGACCGTGAACTCGCGGTCGGGACGGAGCACGCGCGCCAGGAACTTCTTGCCCTCGGCCCGCGCCTGGGCCGGGGTGTTGGCGGTGATCGAGTAGACCCTGCGGCGCACCGTGCCGAAGCGCCGCTGGCCGATGGTCGAGCGGACCGACTGGGTGATCTTCCCCTTCCGCACCCGGCGGTGCCCCTTCTTGTCCTTGCCGGTCGGCGTCTCCGGCGTCGTCACGACCGTCACCTCGGTCGCGAACCGCTCGTGCAGCGCGTGCGAAAGCACCGCCTCGCGGATCGTGCCGCCGAGCGCGAGCAGCTTCCGGTTGCGCTGGAAGGTCGAGACGCGCAGCGTCCGCCCGACCATGTCGAGCCGGTAGCGCCGGTCGTGCTGGTTGCGCTCGACCCGCAGCACGTGCGCGACCAGGTCGTACACGTTGCGCTCCTGGTCGCCAGCGAGCCAGACGAGCCTGCGGAACGTGTGCCGCATCCGCGGGCAGCGCAGTGCGATCCCGTACTGGCGGCAGACGTACGCGAGGATCTGGTCGCCGCGCCAGCCGCGCGGGTGCCGCTTGTCCTTCACGAACTTGAAGTCCTGGTAGCTCTCGCGCAGCCGGATCAGGTCACTGACCAGGTCGTACTCGTAGGTGTCGTCCTTCGCCGCGTGGGAGGGCGAGCGGCAGCGCATCCGCCATAGCTCGCGGAACGGCCCGTACGGCGACGAGGACGCCTGGCAGACGATCAGGTCGCCCGCCCGCACCTTGTCGAGCATCCGGCCCTTGAAGGGCGGCTCGCGCAGCCGGATCGAGCCGGTCAGGACAGGCTCGGAGTCCACCCAGTCGAAGTTCTCGACCGTCCCGGTCGCGTTGAACAGCGGCTTCGTGTAGCCCGTCCGCTGGAGCGGGTAGCCCTCCAGCAGCAGCCGCTTGCCGCGCGAGATCGAGACGAGCCGGAAGTAGGTGCTCGGCACGTGCAGCGAGACGGCCCGCTGCTTCCAGTAGCCGCGCGGCGCGGCGCGCCGGTTCTTCGCCTTGACCTTCGCCTTCTGCTTGGCTTGCGCACTCACCGCCCCCTCCCGCGCACCGGGGCGGGCTTGACCGGAATCGTGATCTTCTTGTTGCGCTGCTTGCGGTAGCGGTGGCGCAGGTCAGCCGTGGGCGAGATGTTCTTCATCCCGTTCGCCTTCGCGATCCGCTTCCAGAGCGACTGGGAGCCGTAGTAGAACTTCGCGAGCGCGTAGAGCGTCCGCCGCCCCATCGGCAGCGTGCGCACGAGCAGCGTCGCGGGCAACTTCTTCCCCGGCGGCGAGGCTGTCCCGAAGCGCGGCAGCCGCGGGTGGCGGAACTCCACGAACGTGAGCGTCACGTAGCGCGCGTCGATCTCCCCCGACTTCTCGACCGGCCGCACCTCGCGGAGCGTCACCGCCAGGTCGAGGTCGTTGATGTCCCAGAGCATCGGCTGCCCGCACGTGAAGCGGATCGGCGTGCCCGCCTCCGCAATCGTGAGCAGCCGCCGCGTCAGCGTCATCGGGTTCGGCGTGTAGCCCGGCTCCTTGCGCAGCGTCCACGGGAACTTGATGTCGGTGAAGATCGTCTGGAAGCTGATCGTCTTGAGCATCCGCGACTGCGGCTGCGAGAACTGCCCGGCCGTGACCGTGTCGTAGTCCTGCCAGTTGAAGCCGCCGCCCCACTCGAACTGGTCGAGCGGCGGTGCCTGGAAGTGGAACGGCAGCACCCTGCGCAGCCGCCGCGCGGTGAAGCCGGGGATCGACTCCAGCCGCACCCGCATCCCAGGGCCGCTGAGCACGACGGGACTCATCCGACCATCGCCGCCCGGTCGTCCTCCAGGCCCATCGACTCCAGCTTCCCGGCGACCCGCGAGAGCGCCGTCGTGATCTCGGCCTCGACCACGTTCGCGATGTCGCCGGGGCCGTTGTAGGAGATGTGGCCGATGCTGACCGAGACGCCGCCCAACCCGCCCCGCCCGCGGCCGACCGGCGTGACCGTCACGTCCTCCGCGCCGCCGTCCCCAACGCCGATCAGGGTCGGCCGGTTGAAGCGCCGCGTGCGCATCCCGCCCGCGTGCCAGCCACCGAACGCGATCTGGTCGTTGAGCCGCTGCTGGAGTCCGGCCGCGTACATGTCCGACCCGGCCTGGGCGAGCACCCCGCCGATCCCGCCGACCCCGACGCCCGGCGCGGTCAGCGAGACGTTGCCCATCCCGACCCCGGCGGCAGCGCCCATCGGCACGGCCGCGACTCCGCCCCCGGCGGCGATGTGGATGTGGTTCGCGTGCCCGGCCCACGTCCCGCCGCCCCAGAAGCTCGGCGGCACCGGCTGCCCGTTCTTGATCGAGAGGTTCGGGTTGTGGATGCCCTCGATCAGCACGTTCCCGTACGTCTGGCGAATCCAGTCCGAGGCAGCGTTCATCAGCCCGCCCGGCCCGCCGATGTCCACGGCCATGCCGCGGTAGTGGTACGAGTTCTTCGCGTGCGTGCCGCCGGTCGTGGAGGTGATCACGAGTCCGGGGAAGCGGCCGATGATCGACTGGGCGATCCCGCCGATCCCGGTCGCGACGCCCGGCGTGGCCGCAGCCGCGCCGCCGGGTGCGCCCCCTCCGCCGCCGAGGTACGCCCGGTGACGGCCTGTCGTGTAGGCGACCCACGGCCTCCAGTTCGAGCCGCCGCTGGAGATCGAGTAGGCCGCTCGCGCGTTGCCCATGATGTCGAAGGTCGAGAGCGCCCCGTGGATCGAGTTGATCTGCCAGAGGCCGCGGTCGATGGTGCCGTTCGTGTTCACGTTCGAGGCCATCGGGTTGCCGCCCGACTCGGCCATCGCGACCGCCGAGGCGAGGCCGGGGTTCGGGAAGCCGACCGAGGCGGCTAGCTGGGAGATCGCGTCCTGGGACATGCGCCCGCCGGTCTGGAAGCGCCGCGGCGAGGCGCTGTGCGGGCGGCTCTCGCGGCCGACCTCCTGCCCGAGCGTCGTCCGCCCGCCGAGCATGTAGTTGATCCGCCGCTCGGTGTGCCGGTTGACGACAAGCTCGCCCGGCGCGGCCCGGTCACCGGTCGGCAGGTTGATCGAGTCGGAGAGGCCCGACCCGCCCAGCCTCCCGCCGGTCGCCCGCGCGCCCGTCGCCGCGTACACCGCCCCCTCGCCGCGGACCGGCCCGGCCTGGCCCGCGGCCGACCTCGACACAATCGTGCTCGCCGTCGCACCAACCTTGCCGCCCCGGTTGATCGCGGCCACGAGCGCGCCCGCCTTCGCCGGGCTGAAGCCCATCGCCTGCAACTGCCCGACAGCGAGCTTGCGGATCGCCCCAAAGTTGTTCTCCAGCCCGAGCCTGGCAAGCTGCGCCTGGTTGACCATCGTCTCTCGGATGCTGTTCCAGTCGCGCCGCGAGTTCGTGAGCACCTTCCCGTTCACGATCTGGACGTTTTGGCCCATCCGCTCAAACTGCTTCTGGATCTTCTGCTGGAGCTTCACGTACTCGTCCGCCAGCTTCGGGTTCTGGCGCGACGCCTCGCGCGCCCACGAGATCACGTTCTGCGCCAGCGCCCGCCGTCCCGGCTCGCGCAGCGTCGCCATCGCCTGCACGGTCACGTTCGCCGTGTCGAGCATCGCGCCCTCGACGCCCTGCCGCCGGGCCTGGACGTTGAAGCGCCGCCCCATCGCGGTCGCGATCCGGCCCGCCTGGGTGACCGACCGCTCGCCGCGCCGCCGCGCCTCCAGCCGCCGCTGGTTCTCCTCCGCCTGGCGAAGCTGCGTGTTGACCTGGCGGAGCGCGCCGACCTGCGCCTGGAGTTGCGCCCGGTAGTCCTTCGCGCCCTGCGACTGCGCGTTGTTCAGCCGCCGGATCGCCGCCTCGTAGACGCCGATCTGCCCGACGACCTGGCGGCGCGTGCGCGGATCTTCGCCGCCGAAGCGCCCCACCCCCGCCGTCAGTTGCTCCTGGATGCCCGCCACGTGCTCCCGCCGTCCGCCGCGCTGCCCGAGCATCCCGAGGATCGACTGCCGTCCCGCCAGCCCGAGGATCGGGCGCGTGCCGCGCTCGCGGGTGTAGCCCTCGATCATCCGGCGCTCGCGCTCCTCCATCTGCTCGGTGCCGGTGCGCACGCGCGGGATCAGTCCGAACGTCGCGCCGGACAACACCGCCGAGCCGGTCTGGAGCGCCTGGTAGCCGATGTTGCCCTCGCGCCGCGCGGTCGCAGCGTCGAACGCCGCCATCACCGCCATCGCCGGGAGCGCGAACCTCCCGGCCGCACGCAGCCCCATCGTCGCCATGCCGCCGATGCCGCCCCGAGCCGCCAGCCCGCCGCCGAGCCGGGTGAGCAGCGCGCCCGCGCCAGCACCGCCGCGCATCCCGCCGATCCGTCCGCCGAGCCGTCCGAGCCGTCCGCCCGGAACCGGAACCGGCCCGCCGCGCCCCACGCTCGGCGGGAGGACTACGCCTCCGGGCGTCGTGACCTCGCCTGGGCGGACGCCTCCGCCTCCTCGGCCTCCGGGGATCAGCGGCCCGCCGACGGCGACGCCGGTCGCACGTGCCTCCGCCGCCGCCGCCACGCCCGCGCCACGCGCGACGTTGAACCACGACGCGGCGAGCGCCTGGACGCGCCGGATCATGATGTTGACGCCGATCACCGAGATCGCCGCGGTCAGCGCGACCCCGAACCCCTTGATGTGGTCGGTCAGCCAGTTGACCGCGTGGAGAATGTCGGTGACGAGGTTGAGCATGATCGTGAGCGGCCCGGTCGCGCCCGTGAGCGTCTCCAGGAAGCGCCCCGCCTCCCCGAGCGCCGCGAGCAGCGGAGGTCCGAACTGCTGCGTGATCGTGGTCAGGATCTGCTCCAGCGGCCCCACAGCGCCGCGCAGCGTGCGCACCACGTTCGCGACCCCCGGTTCGGTGGACATCCGCCAGAGCGCGCCGCCGAGATCAGCCACGAGGCCGACAAGCTCGTGGATCGTGTCGCGCATCCCGGCGAAGCCGCGCGCCATCTCGATCTGGCCCCGGATCGACCCCGTCCACTCGCGCGCCGCGCGGGTCGCCTTGCCGAAGCTCTCCCACAGGTCGTCCCCGAGCGGGCGCGCTGCCCGGCCGATGTCACGCAGGATGAAGAACGTGTCGCGGAGCAGGTGGCCGAAGAACGTCAGCGACTGGCGCGTGCGGTCGAGGTAGCGGCCGATCCGCCCCGACGCGCGTCCGGCCTCAGTCGCGCCTTGAATCCACTCCGTCCAGCCGACCACGGTGTCGAGCAGCCAGCGCGTGAACGGCCTTGCCGCGACGCCGAACGCCACGAACGCACGGACGAGGTTGATCACGCCCGTGCCCATCCGGTCGATCATCACCGCGCCCTGCCGGGCGAGTAGCTCGAAGTCGCGCAGGAACTCGGGGGTCGTGAACGCACGAGCGCCGCGCTCCGCCAGCCCGCCGAGCGTCCGCGAGTAGATCCCGAGCAGCCGGGTCGCCATCGGCACCGCCCGCTGCATCCGGCGCAGCGCGAAGTCCAGCCCCCCGAACAGTCCCTCCTGCGCGGCCGTGCGGAGATCCTGGACGACCGGCTTGTAGAGCTTGAGCGTGTTCAGGAAGTTCCGCGCCGCGGGCGTCAGCCGTTCGAGCGCCTGCTTGTTGCCGCCGTACGCCTTCGAGAGATCGCCGGTCGCGAGCTTGACCGTCGCCATCGCCAGGCCCATGCCGGTGAACAGCGCCGGGAGCGGCGCGACTGCGCCGCCCAGGTCGGCAATGCGCGGCAAGAGCGCCACCACCCCTCCCGCGAGCGCACCGACCGCCTGGACGGCGTACCCGACCCCGGCGGCGAGCGCCGGGAACTTGAGCACGTTGATGATCTTCCCGAGCGACATCAGCGTCGCGCCGAGCTTGCGGATCGAGGTGCCGAGCGTGTCGCTCTCCCGGCGGACGCGCTTCATCCGCGTATCGACGCGGTCGGTGTCGCGGACCACGTCGCGCTCGGCCATCGAGAGGCCGCGCATCCGCCGGTTCAGGTCGTCCATCTGCCGGATCTGGCCGCGCGACCCGATGGTGTCCATCGTGACCCCGACCTTCTTGAGCGCCAGGTCGGTCTTGATCGCCTCGTTGCGGATCTCGCGCAGCGGGCGCGAGGCGCGGTCGATCAGAATGAACACGCCCTCGGCGGTGGTCGGCACCTAGCCTCCCATCCCGAGATCGACGGCGCGCTGCCGCTTCACGCTCGGCCGCTGCCGCGGGACCGTGCCGCCCGCGAGCTTCACGGCGTCCTCCGCCGCCACGTGCCCGCAGGCGAGGATGAACGCCTGCACGCGGAGCGGGTGCAGGGGCGGCTCCGGCTCGCCGCCGCCCCAGGGCACGTACCGGGGGTCGAGCATGTTGTAGAGGCAGTACGGGTTCTCATGGCCGTACCGCCAGGCGTTGTAGAGAGCGTGCGCCATGCCGCCCGCGCGAATCAGTTTCCCGACGCACGCACCTCCACCGCCTCGCGCACATCGTCGGAGTCGAACCCGGAGAACAGCATCACCTCACCCGCGATCTGAGTGAGCAGCCCCGGCTTCGCGCGGAAGCGGTGCTTGAGCACGTAGGTGGCGTCCTGGATGCCCTTCCCGAGCGCCGCCTCACGGAGATCCGGGAACACCGTCGCCTCCACGACGATCAGGAGGTTCTGCTTGGTGGCGTCGCCCTGGACGCCTGAGCGCCGGTCGGCGCGGTTCCCGACCGAGAGCCGCTCGATCTGGCGCATCTCGTCCGCGTTCAGCGGCCTGATGTGCCACTCGATCCACTTCGGCCGGTCCGTGACCGACACGTTGATCTGGAGCTTCTTGACGGGGAACTCCTCGGTGTCCTCGTCGTCGTCTCCGAGGAACCAGTCGAGCGCGTCGGCGTGCTCCTCGTCGCTCAGCTTCTCGTCGGCCGCGGCCTTCTTGATCGCTGGCGGGTACGGATCGACGGGTGCGACCCCGTCGGGAGAGAGCACCTCGTGGCGCTCCTCCTCCTGCGTAGCCATAGCCCTCCTTCCGGGCCAGTGGGTGGACAGCTACGTGCGCATCACGGGCGACCGGCCCGAGGCCGGGCAGGGGTCAGCCGTGAGTGGCGCTGAGCGGCTCCTCCAGACGGAGGCGCGCGGGTACTACGGGTCGGTCATCGAACCCGACCTGTGCTTCGGGGAGGCGGCTGTCGATCTCCAGCCGCGTGATCACATCGAGTAGCTCACGCTGCCCGTGTGACCGCTTGGAGAGGATGTGCTCCTTGAGGCCGAGCAGCACCCGCTCGTGATCGACCGCTGCCATCGGCCTACGTCGGCGGCGGCTGGCCGAGCGTCCCGGTGTACTGAGCCGCCGGGGCACCGCTCGGCCCGATCACCTTCTTGAAGGCGTAGAGCGGCGTCTCGACTTCCCAGGTGAACGGGAACTCGCGGTTGACGATGTCGTCGGTGATCGAGAACCCGAGCGGCAGCCGCCAGATCATGCAGCCGTCCAACTGCCACTTCTCGATCCCAAGCGCGTCGGGGTCATCGAACTCGACCTGCACCGAGAACGCGCGCAGGAACGGGAGTCCCTGGTTCCGGCGTGCCCGGCGCTCGGCCAGGCTGATCCCGAGGTACTGGCGGAGTTCCATCTCCCACGAGGTGTCGATCTTCTGGATCGTGAGCGTCCCCTCGCGCGTCTCACGCCCAGGCTTGTAGCCCTGCCGTAGCTGGCCGACGAGCGGCACCTCGATGCGGCCGATCTCGACCGCACCGTTCAACTCGACCACCTCGGAGAGCAACCGGCCGTCCCGGTAGGCCGCGCCGTACATGCCGCCGTAGCGGTACAGCGCCTCCGTCACGTGGATCGGCAACGGCGTCGTGCTCATGCGCTAGCTCCTTTCTGTGGTTAGCCGACCCGACAACGGAAGAACACCTGCTCCGCCGAGCGGCCGAAGCGCATCCCGACGATGATCTCGATGTACTCGTCGTCGTCCGAGGCGTCCGCCGGAATCGTCACCGTCCAGCCGGGCTGCACGCCTCCAGCCTCCTCGTAGCTCGTCAGGATCGAGCGGGCCTGCCCGACGACGGCGTCGCGCGTCTTGTTGTTGACGACCGTCCGGCCGACGATGTAGCGGCCCGCCCACTCGGTGAGCGTCGTCTCGAACGCGCCCATCGTGCGCACGTACTTCGGGCGCGAGTAGACCTTGTACGGCTTGTCGTTGTCGGTCTTGGTCGTGTAGGTCGTGAGCGCCGTCTCCAGGTGGACGGGAGCCTCGATGTCGGTGTCACGTGCGAGCACGATCACGCCGCCGTCGTAGGCGGTCAGGATCGACCCCTCGGTCGGCCCCTGGAGGATCGTCAGCCCGGCGAGCCGCGCGTAGGTCGCGCCGAGCGCCGAGCCGCGCGCCGCCAAGATCCCGGCGATCCTCGGCGCTAGCGCCGCCGTCGAGAGCACGGTGCCGTTCCCGGCCGCGTCGAGCAGCCCGTCGTCGCGGACCGAGCCGACGCCGACCGTCACGAAGTGCTCGGAGTTGAGCGACTGCGCGCGCGTGACGGCATCCGACACCGTCTCGTTCAGCGCGCCGCCGAGCACGACCATGAACCGCCTGCCGCTGTTGTTGAGGTTGATCGCCCAGGTCTTGAGCGAGGTGACGACCGCGGAGTCGGTCAGGTTCATCGGCGCGAACAGCGAGAACCGCTCGATCTCCAGCGCGGACAGCGCGCTCGTCCAGTCGGTCACGGTCAGCGTCGTGCCGCTGTCGCCGCCGGTCATCGCCGCCGAGGCGACGTTCTGGAGCGCGGTGGTGCCAATGAGCATCGTCGCGGTGACCCACCGCGAGGACAGGTTGACCTGCGAGACGAACCCGGCGATGTCCGTGTCGGCGTACTGGTACCGCTCGACCTCCAGCGCGCCGTCGTACACGATCACCTCGGTCTTGGTCGGGTCGCTCGCGAGATCCTGGACGGTGACTTTCAGGCTGTTCGCGCGCGCCCCCTGGTACTTCGAGTCGAGCCGCACCGCAGGAGCCGGGGTCGTGTTCTGCAACTGCAAGGTCGCGAGCGCCCCGGAGGTGCCGGTCATGCGGTAGACGAGCACCCCGCCAGCGCCGTAGGTGTCGTCCAGATCCTCGCCGCGGAACGCCTGGAGCACGGCGTTCCGGCCGGGCGTGATCGAGTCGCCAAAGACCTGGTCGAACTCGGCGTGGGAGCGCACGAGCGTCGCCTGCTCCACCGGCCCCCAGTCGTGCGTGATCGGAATGGCAACGATGCCGCCGATGGCGGGCGGGATGATCCGCTCCTCGGCTGCCTCGAACCGGAAGTACGCGCCCGGACGCTTCGGGCGATTCTCGATGCTGTACGTGCCAGGCATCTACCTACTCCTCGTCCTCGGCGTCGCCCGTGACGACGCGATCCTGGAACTCCTCGACGTAGCCCTTGGCCTGGTCGAGCGTCATCTCCTCCTCGTCGTGGCCCTCGAACGCGCCCGCGGCGATGTACGACTCGACGCCGAGGAAGTCGGCGCTCTCCGCGATCAGGCGCTCGGTCGGGTACGTCCCTTCGGCGGGCTGCTGGCCCTGCTGCTCGCTCTGCTGCTCGGGCGCGGCCTCGGCCTCCGGCTCCTCGCCCTCCTCGGGCTTTCTGCTCCTCGGCTGCGGCACTGCTGCCTCCTCGCTCGGCTGGACTCTGTGACGCGCACAGCATCCACGTTGTGCGCCCCAGAGTGTAGACGCCTCGACGGCCGCAGTGCCAGCCCTCACGAGCCGGTCTGCTCGATGATCACCTCTTGCACGATCTTCGCCGTGGACGGCACGAGCGGGCTGCGCCGCCACGTGCAGCGCACGTCGGCCACCACCGAGATCAGCCGCTCGTCGGTCGGGTCGTGCATCCGGTTGATCGACAGATCATCGACGCGCAGGTAGTCGCTCGGGTGCCGGACGCCCGCCGTCGCGCCCGCGCCGATCTCGGGCACCAGCCCGTAGTCGTACAGCGGCACGCGCATCGGCGCGCCCTGCGCGACGCCCTCGCGGAAGCCGGTGTAGAGCAACTCCTCGACCACCTCGGCCTTGAGCACGGCGACCTCCAGCCGCTCCTGCGCGGGCGGGTAGCAGTGGATCGCGAACGGCTGCACGAGGTCGGTGTGGGACTTCGGGCCGGTCATCAGCGTCGGCCCGACCTTGGCGACGCGCGCGAACGGGAACGCGAAGTTGCCCGGCTCGTCCCAGAGCCGCACCTCCCACTCGCCGCCGAGCACGAGCGCCGCGTACTTCTTGAGGCTCCGCAGCGCGTCGGCCGTCGTCCGGCGCAGGACGATCTCCGGGGCCGGGGTGCTCACGCGGCCCGCCGCAGGTTGGTGATGCGGTGCCGGTGGATCGACCTCTCGATCCGGGTCATGCAGGTGCGCAGCGGCAGCGCCGCGATGCTCGGGAACATGTGCTCGGCCATGTGCGTCCCGAGCGCGAACATGTAGTTGCCCGGCGAGCCGGGGTGCATGACGCGCTTCGCGAACACCGGCTCCCCGGTGTCCCGGTCGATCCAGCGCAGCCAGCCGTCGGGCCGCTTCGGCCGGATCTCGTAGCGCGCGTGCCGCGGCCCCCACAGGCCGGTCCCGTGCTCGACGTAGGGCGCGTACTCCACGTCCGTCTCCGCGCCCGTCTCGTAGTGCCGCGCCCCGGCCGGGCCGCGCGAGCGGGTCAGCGGCTTCTGATGGATCTCGCGCCGCAGGTGGCCCGTCTCGACCGGCGTGTTGCGGATCGTCTCCTCGGTCTGGAACTTGCCGACCGCCTCGGCCGTCTCGACGCAGAAGGTCGTGATCGCCTCCTCGTCATCGAACCAGCGGTGTAGCTCCGGGCCGATGTAGGGCATCAGGTGACCGGCGCGAACTCGTGGTCGATCACCCGGCGCAGGTTCACCTCGTAGCCGACCAGCGAGCGCCTCCGGCGCAGCGGCGTCGGGTCGCCCTCGGGCTGCCAGACCGCCGTGCCAAGCTCGCGCGAGGCGACCTCGACGCGCGACTCGGTGGTCAGCCCGACCGGCAGGCCGTCCGCGTCCTTGAGCGCGTAGAGCATCGACGGGCGAGACTCGACGCGCCGTCGGGCACCGGCCGGGTCGGGCGACTCGGGCTGGCCCGTGACGTTCAGGCGGCAGCGGAACCACGCGCCCGCGACCGTCCCGAACTGGGTGCTGCCCTCGACCTTGACGCCGGTCGGCTCCTGCCGGAGCAGCCGCGCGCGGTCTACCAGTGCGGACCCGAGCGCCACGTCAGAAGTACCTCTGCCACGGCTCCGTCTCCGAGATCAGCGGCCCCGTGTCCAGCCCGGCCGCGGTCAGGAGATCCTCGGCCGTGGTAGCCGAGCCGACCCAGCCCCAGTCCACCTCGGTGATCGCGAAGGCGGGCGCGTTCTTGTCGTCCAGCAGCCCGAGCATCTCGTCCTTCTTCTCGTCGGTCAGCAGCGGCCAGAGCAGTTCGTTCACGAGCGGGTCGGCGTCGAGCATCACGTTCTTGCGTAGCTCGTCCAGCGACCGGCGCGTCTCCGAGTACGACCCGGCGCTGAACGACGAGATCAGCTTGAAGTCGGCAATCGTCTCGATCTGGTCGGCCTGGAGCGCGTAGGCGAGCATCTCGACCTTCCGCTGCACGACGAGATCGGCCAGCGGCTCCAGCGTCCAGTCCTCCGGGAGCGAGGCGAGCGTCTGGCCGGTCACGTTCCCCAGCCACGCCCAGACGACGGTGATCAGCGCGCCCAGCCTCGCGTCCTCGCCGTAGCCCTGC
>Ga0081455_10004088_pt1 | contig 16516 bp, 16 predicted proteins | sample TabmetS3T2R1_FD_70207 | JGI IMG/M metagenome (GOLD analysis project Ga0081455, IMG submission 70207) | Tabebuia heterophylla rhizosphere microbial communities from the University of Puerto Rico - S3T2R1 | ecosystem: Host-associated > Plants > Roots > Rhizosphere ... | reverse complement strand
GGTGCGGGTGATGGCATAGCGCGTTCGCTCCGGGCCTTCGCCGGACTCGACGCCGGCCACCTTCACCTTGCGGTCCCGTTCGAGCCGCCCGAGGGTCGAGTACACCTGCCCGAACGGCAAGGGCTTGGTGGTGCCCAGGTGCTGGTCGTAGGCCCGCTTCAGGTCGTAGCCGTAGCTCGGCCTCTGCTCCAACAACCCCAGCAACGCATACGGAACCGACATGGCTAGGCACTATACGCTCAGTGAATAGACCGGTCCAGTGGAGCCTTCAGGCCGACGCGCACACGACGAGCGGACTTGCCCGCCCGCTGGGGATCAGCCTGTCGGGACCATCCAGGCCAAACGGACCACCGGGTACACGAGCGTGGGCTGCGTCCAGCCCACAGTGAAGCCCGGGCGGGTCCAGAGCGACGGCATGAGCTGGAGACCCCGACCCGCCAGGTCGACATCCGCGTCCAGGGGTCCGTCGACCTCGACCGTTCCATCGCGCCACCGAATCCCCGGGTGGAGGCCGTCCACCGTCGCTGCGACACCCTTCGTCGCCAGCTGCCAAGCGCGGAACCTCAGGTCATTTTCTACGACGTGTTCGATCCTCGGCCACAGCCGCTCGAGTACCTGATCGTGGTAGTCACGCAGCGAAGAAGCCAAGTCCTTCCGGGCGGACAGGCCGCCGTTCGCCAGATCGAGCATCCAGGACGACGCCGCCAGTCGTGGGAGGGTCGCCAGGTCGTTCCGGATCAGCCGGTCCGGCGTGGACATGACGATTTCGAGGGCTTCCTCCAGGCTGTTCGCTCCCTCCGGCGCGAGGAAGTCGGGGACGTTGCCATGAGCGGGCACCAACTCCAGAAGATGACTCGCCGATGGCGGGACGCGGACCCCGCTGACCGCGCAGAGCCGGCGGAACGAACTCGTCGGCTGCTGTATGACCTGGGCGCTGACAGAAAGCTCGCAGTACAGGCAAGGCGCAGCGAAACTCGTTCGGGCCACGTCGTCGACACCGAGCCGCAGTCGAATCATGCGTACAACCACCGGAGCCGAGCCATCGTAGGGGAGCCAGGGTCACCAATCGTTTGGCCGTCCCGCAACCCTGTCAAGGAGTTTCGGCTGTCGCGGAAAGGCTTGCGGTCCACCGGTCCCTGGCTGATCTTCCCTCCAAGCGCGAGTACGCCAGGGAGGTTCCAGCCGTGCGTGAATCGATCGCCGTCCTGTCCACCGGCCTATCAGCCGGACTGATCGCTGTGCTCCTCGCGGCACCGCCGGCGCTGGGTGACACGCCCCGCGCCGACGCCAACTGCCTCGGCGTGGTCACGGCCCAGCGAGCCGTGGCCAACCACGACATCGGCGCGCATGCGTCGTCACAGGATGAGCCTCGCCTCGGTCTGGGCAACGCTGCCGAAGAGGTTCTTGGCGACGGCACCCACGTCGGTGAGTTCGGCGCCTTCCTCGGCGAGATCGACGGGGACCCTGCGACCCACTGTCCGTGACCCGGCCTAAGGAAATACCCCCACCACGGTGACCACCACGCCCACCGCCAGGACGGCGAGCGCCGCTGCCTTACGGGCGACCCACTCCCAGGTGCGGGCCCGGCGGGTCTCGCTGGGATCCGCGTCCCGAACGTCACGTAGCTCGATGACCGGTCCGAGGAGCCGGCGGTACCAGCCGCGGGCGACCACGGTGCGGCCCATCCACTTCTCGGCCTGGAAGAGGCCGAACCAGGCTCGGGCGAAGGGGATGGGCTGGAGGTAATGGAGGGGCACGAAGCCGCTCGTGTCCTGCACCACCATGTCGGGTGAGAGCACGAAGCCGGGCATCCCCCGGCCGATGATCGTGCCGCGCACCTCGACGGGGATCGCCGTGACGGGACCGGCGTCCAGGCGCTCGAGCAGGCCGGCGATCTCGCCTTCGGGCTGGAACCCGCCCGGGTAGCGGAGGCTCTGCTTGAGGACGAACAAGGCGCCGGCGGCGACCAGCGCCAAGCCCAGAGCCGCAAGCGAGCCGGCAAACGCGCCGAAGAGCGCGGCCAGCAGCAACACCCACGGGGCCACGGCAACGACGAACTCGAAGGGGAAGCGCCGCCGGACCCTCGCCCGCACGTCGGGGTCGGCGGCCGCTACAGCCTGGTGGCGCAGCACCGACCACGTGCGCGGTGCGCCCGGGAGACCGGAGCGGTCGAGCGTGGCGATGCGGCGGGCGGTGAGCGGGTGCGTCGACAGCTTCTCCAGCGTGCGGCCCCACGGGTTGAGCAGATCCCAGCGCATGGCGGCCACGGCACGCTCGGGGTCGATGCCCTGCGCGAACGCGGCTGCCATCGCCTCGGCCTGGCGCGGCTCGAAGATGCCCAGCGCCCGCATCGACTGGGCGCGACGCCACCGGTTCTCGAGGCTCTTGGCCTGCTTCTTGCCGAGCTTGTCCGCGGCCTGGAGCGCGGCGATCTGCTCCTTGCGCTCGGCATCGGCCTGACCCATGCCGTACGCGATCTTCACGAGGGCGGACGCCAGTGCGTCGCCGTCGCCCGTCGCCGTGCACGACCAGTGGTCGGCGGCGTACTCCCGCGCCCGGCTCAGCGTCAGCAGCGTGAACTGCGCGACCAGGTAGGCGACGTACGCCCCGATGGCGACGGCCCGGGCCTCGCTGCGGTTGTTGCCTCGCGCCACGATGAAGCACAGGTACAGCAGCAGTGGCACGACCGCCGCCACCGTCATCACGGCGAAGTCCCAGTGCCTCACGTGGCCGACCTCGTGCGCGATCACCGCGTCGAGCTCGCGTTCGTCCAGCCGTTCGAGCAGGCCGCGGGTCACCCAGATCCGGGCGTCCCGGGGCGTGCGCCCGAACGTGAAGGCGTTCGGGTTGCCGTCGTCGACCACACCGAGCTTGACCAGCGGGATCCCCGCCTGTCTGCAGCGCCGGGCGACGATCTCGCCGAGCACGTGCTCGGTGTCGTATCGGCCACCGGAATGCGGGATCACCGCCGCGGGGATCAGCCACTGGATGATCCACGGATTCACCAGGTACTGCAGCCCGATCACGGCCACCGAGAACGCGACCGGGAACCACACCGGAGCCCCGAGGACCACCACGACGCCGAAGCCGACCGCAATGAGCAACGCCAGCAGCCCGCCGATCGACGGGATTGACCGGCGGAACACGAAACCCATCTCGACCTCCAGCGATGCCGCTCGCCCGAACGGCCTGGCCGAATCGTATCCACGCCCTGCTGGTTCGCCCGGTCGCGCCCGGTGCCGCTGCGCCGGCGTCGGTGCGACCTCGGCCACCATGCCGGCAGGTAGCCGTCTATCTCTGCTTCGCCTCACTCACGATGTCCTCGGCCGAGAGCTCGCCGGGCACGTACTTCGGCAATCTTGCGGCTGGGAAGATCGACAACAACGAGATGCCCGCCACGATCAGGAACGACGCCCGCAACGCGCGGCGCCGGGCGTCCTCGTTGATCGCCACCGCCTCCTCCACCTGCTCCGGCGTCGCCGCGGTCGCACCGAACACGCGCCTCAGGTCGTCATTGGTCACGAAGTCGACGTCGTCGAAGAGGGCCTTGGTCTGGAGCTCGGACGGCAGGTCGGACCGGTTGAAGGCCGAGGCGAGGAGCACGCCCAACAGCCCCACCGCCACAACGCTGGCGAATGCCGCACCCATCGCGTTCGACACGTTGTTCGCCACGCCCCGCAACGCGCCGACGTCGCCGGCCAACCGCTTGGGAGACGAGGACACGAGCACGTTGAACAGCAGCGTGAGCAGCGTGCCCTCACCGATGCCGACGAGGAGCAGGCCCAGGATGACCGCGACGGTGCTCCAGTCGTTGCCGACCGTGAAGGCGACCACCACCAGACCGATCGCAATCAGGGTGAACGAGACCATTCCAAAGGCGGCGCGGCGAGAGGCGACCGTACAGGCGCACGGAGAGGACGCCCGCGGCCGCAACTGCAAGCGCGTACGGGAGGATGGCCACGGCCGAGTACAGGGGTGTGCGGTCTTGGACGATCTGGACGTAGAGCGGGATGAGAAAGCCCACCGCGAGACCGAGGCTGCCCGCGACGAGAAAGGCGATCACAGCGCTCTTCTCTTCGTCGCTGTCCAATACCTCCATCGCGAGCAGCGGCTGTCGGTTGGTGGCCACGCGCCTGCTGGACCACGCGAAGAACGCTTGACCGAGCACGATGCCCAAGAGGATGAATAGCGGCGCCGGGGACAGCCGCAGCAGCGAGAACGGCGCCGGGTCCTCGGCCACCAGCAGCCCCCACGTCTGGAGGTTGTTGAAGCCAAGCAGGATGAGCGCGATGGCGGCAGCCGAGAGCACGACCCCGACAAGGTCGATCCTGATGCCGCGTTGGCGCGGGATGGGCGTCAGGCGATAGCTCAGGACAAGGACGACAACCGCCTGGAAGGCGATCAGCCCAAACGAGTAGCGCCAGCTCAAGGCCGTGGCGAGGAACCCGGCGACGACGAAGGTGAACGCGCTGGCGACCGCGGGGATGCCCGCCAGGACGCCCAGCGCCGTTTCCTGCTGCCGGTCGTGGTAGTTCGCGGCGATCAGCACCACCAACGTCGGCACGAGCGCGGCGGCGGCGAGTCCCGCGATCGCCTGCGCAGTGTTCATCGTGCTCGCGTCGGTGCTCGTCGCCATCAAGCCCATCGCTACGCCGTGCGCGACGACCCCAGCTCGGAAGACCCGACGCTCGCCCACGAGCTTGCCGACCTTCGCGCCCCAGCATGACGAACGCGGCGACGAACAGCGAGTAGACGAGGAGCGCCGTCGCCGACGCCGTCGCGGGCGCGCCCAGGTCTTCGGAGATCGGCCCGAGCGAGACGGGCAGGACGCTGACGTTGATGGCCATCTGAAGTTGGGCGAGGACGATGACGACCAATGGCAACCAGGGCGCCTGTGTTGCGCGCTTGTCCCCCACGACGGAGCCAGCAGCCAGACCGGGTTGTTCTGACATGTGATCCATTTCTGATCCCCAACCGGGCACGTTGTCCGTCAGCTCCAGCTGGCCCTCGCCCGCGCGGCCGCCACGACGAACGACATGGATCAACCATACGAAGGTCAGATGCCCTCCGTCGTCGTGGCCGATGCGCGCCCATGCGCCGTGTGCTCACCGGCGGCTGGGAGGGACTCATCGGTCGGGCCACCACGCGCGGAGGCGTGGGCGCCAGGCGGGGACCGCCCGGCGGTACTCCTCGTACGCGGCGCCGAAGGTACGGGCGAGCGTCGGCTCCTCGTACCAGCGCACGAACGCCGCGACCGCGGCCCAGACGCCGCCTGCGTAGGCGAGCAGGACCGGGCGTCCCAGGATCAGGGCCTGTCCGACGATGACCGCGACGACCGCGAGATACATGGGATTGCGAACGTGGCGATACAGGCCGCCCACGACCAGTGACTCCGTCGGAGCGACCGGCGCCGGCGTGCCGGACCCCTCGGTCACGAAGCGGGCGAACGCGGCAACGAGCACGGCCGCGCCTGCCACGACGAGCGCCACGCCGAGCCACCGGAGCGGCGCCGCCACGGACCCACCCGAGCGCCAGCCCGTCAGCAGCCACGGGACGGCACCCGCGACGACCCCGGGCGCGACGACGAAGAACGCCGCCGCACCGAGGGTCGCCTCCGGCTTGCGCATGCGGCCCCGGCCGCCGCTCAGCCGGCCACGCTGCGCATCGTCGGCCTCATGCGGCCTCGTCGGCCGGGACGTCGCCGAAGAACCCGGTGATCGCCCGCAGGCGGCCATCATCGCCGAGCTCGCCGACGTCGGTGCCGGTGATGACGATCGCTCCGTCTGGCGCCACGAACTCGAACGTGTAGCGCGCCAGGTTGTGGTGGGCGTCGACGCCACTCGTCCGGCGGAACGTGTGGCCCGGGTACTGGGCGATCACGCCCTGCGCCAGTTCGTCGAGCGCCGCGTGGCCCTGCACATCGAACAGGGGGTCGACGAACCGGCCGTCGTCCGCCCACGCGGTGCGGATCAGATCGGCCCGGCGGGCGGCGTCGGTCTGGGTCAGGCCCTCGAGGTAGGCGTCGATGGTCGCCTGGACATCGCTCATGGCTGGCTCCTCCGTCATGCGTTGCAGTGTCGCCCACGAGACTGAGGCCCTCCCCGACCCCAGGGCGATTACCTGGCAGGTAGGCGCACCTGCGACCCGGTCCCGTTACCGTCGACCCATGAGCGTCGTGTCCCCACCCCGTGCCGTCGGCGACCTCTTGCGACAGTGGCGGCACCAACGGCGCATGAGCCAGCTCGACCTCGCCGGCGAGGCCGACGTGTCCGCCCGGCACCTGAGCTTCGTCGAGACCGGCCGGTCGAACCCGAGCCGCGAGCTCGTGCTGCACCTGGCCGAGCACCTCGACGTCCCCCTGCGCGACCGCAACACGCTGCTCATGGCCGCCGGCTTCGCGCCCACGTACCCCGAGACACCGCTCGACGCCGAGGAGATGACGCCCGTGCGCGACGCCCTCGACAAGATCCTCAGCAGCCACCTGCCGTTCCCCGCGGTCGTGGTCGACCGCCACTGGAACCTCGTGTCGGCCAACGACACGGCGCTCGCTGTCCTCACCGATGGCGTGGCCCCCGACCTGGTGGGCCCTCACGTCAACACCCTGCGGGTGTGCCTCCACCCGGACGGGCTGGCCCCCCGCATCGTGAACCTCGCCGAGTACAGCGCCCACCTCATCGAGCGCCTCGACCGCCTGGCCGCCGCCTCTGCGGATCCGGAGCTCCTGTCGCTGCGTGACGAGCTGCTCCGGTACCCGGGCGTCTCGGCGGGCCACTCGGATGGCTCGGACACCGCGTCCCGCCTGTTCGTGCCGCTGGTCCTGCGCGGCGACGACGGCGAGCTGACCTTCTTCAGCACCATCGCCACGTTCGGGACGGCGCACGACATCACCGTCGCCGAGCTCGCGATCGAGGCGTTCTTCCCGGCCGACGAACGGACCGGGTCGGCGCTGCGCGGGCTCTGAGCCCGGCGGCTAATTCATTCGCAGGGCAGCACGCCCTGGGCCACAGTGTTGGGCGCATGCCGAGACGACCGAAGGGGGTGCCGATGATCCACAGCTTCCACGAGCAGGGCTCGCTGACGACGCTGCTCGGCCGGCCTCCCGGGTCGCTCCCTCCCGGAATCTGACCCGGCGCAGCGCCGGATTCCCGGCCGACCGGCCGGGCCGCCACGCAGGGCCATCGCGCCCATGCCCAACGGTCCGCGCGGCCTGGTGGCCGCGCCACTCCGAGAGGAATTGCCATGTTTCAGCACGACTACTTGGTTCAACTGCTGGTCCGCGACAAGCAGAACGAGCTGCGCAAGCGTGCGCCGCGACAGGTCCGGGCACCGTCGTCCGAACGGCGCTGGGCACGCCACCGCCGCCGCTAGCACCAAACATCCAGGTCCCGGCGGTTGGCCGGTTCAGCCCGGGCCCGACGCTACGCTCGGCCGGCATGGATCAGCCCCCCGCCGAGGCCTGGAGCATCCAACCCAACGGCCCGCTGGTCGGTGAGGTGCGCGTCAGCGGATCGAAGAACGCCGTGACCAAGCACATGATCGCGGCCATGCTCGGGACCGAGCCGAGCACGATCACGAACGCCCCGGCGGTCGGCGACGTGGGGATCACCGCCGACATCCTCACGTCGCTCGGGGTCGGCGTGGAGATTCAGCGCGATCGCATCACGATCGAGCCGACGGCGACGCCCGACGCCAAGGTGCCGCTCGAGTTCAGTGGGCTCAACCGCATCCCGATCCTCCTGCTCGGCCCGCTCCTCCACCGCAACCACGAGGCGTTCGTTCCCCTGGTCGGTGGCGACCGCATCGGGCAGCGCCCGGTCGACTTCCACATCTCCGCCCTGGAGGCGATGGGCGTCGACGTCGAGGTGACCGCCGACGGGATCGCCGCCCGGGCCGACCGCCTGCGCGGCGCCCGGATCACGCTGCCGTACCCGAGCGTCGGGGCCACCGAGACCGTGCTGTTGTCGGCGGTGCAGGCGCAGGGCCGGACCGTCCTGCTCAATGCCGCGGTCGAACCGGAGGTCACCGAGCTGGCGTTGTTCCTGCAGCGAATGGGTGCCCGGATCAGCTTCCGACCCGACCGGAGGATCGTGGTCGAGGGGGTCGAACGGCTGGGGGGAGCGGCCACCCGGCTGCAGGGCGACAGGCTCGAGGCGTTCTCGTACCTGGTCGCCGGGCTCATGACGGGGGGGCGGGTGCGGGTCGCCGGCTGTGGCCAGGACCGCCTGGTCACCGCCATCGACACGCTGCAGAAGATGGGTGCCCGCTTCGAGATCACCGACGAGTGGATCTCTGCGAGTGCCGACCGCCTGCGCACGGCGGCGGTCCAGACCGACACCCATCCCGGGTTCATGACCGACTGGCAGCCGCCCCTGATCGTGTTGATGACCCAGGCGGAGGGCATGTCGGTCCTCCACGAGACCGTCTACGAGGACCGCCTGATCTACGTCGACGCCCTCACCCGGATGGGCTGTGAGATCGAGCTCTACGACACCTGCCTGGGCGGGCCCGCCTGCCGGTTCCACGACACCAACTCCGTGCACTCGGCGGTGGTCCGGGGCGTGTCCAAGCTGCACGGCGCCGAGGTGACCATCCCCGACGTCCGGGCCGGGTTCTCGTCGGTGATCGCCGCCGCCGTCGCCGAGGGGCCGTCGCTGCTCCACGGCATCCAGCACCTCGAGCGCGGCTACAACCGGCCGTTCGAGACCCTGGAATCCCTGGGGCTACGGCTCGAGCGGGTGCCGATCGCGGCCTGAATTCTCCGAGGGTGGGTCAGCCGGAGACCAGGCTGGCCAGGGCCCAGATGGCAGCGATCGTGCCGACGAGGATCATCACCACGCTCCGCGCCACCGGCGCATGCGCCAGCTCGCCCTCGCGGGGCTTGGTCGGTGGTCGGACCAGCGCCGTCAGGCTGCCAACGGCCATTGCCGAGCCGAGCGCCAGCACCAGCCATGCCAAGAGATCCTCGCCGAGGAACATGGACCGAGCGTAGGGGTAGATCCGACGCGACCGGCAGTCGGCGCGAGCGCTCGGCATGGCATCACCACTGGTTCTCGTCCCCGGCGGATAGCGTCCCTGTCCATGATCACGCCGACCATCGGCTGGCGGGAATGGGTGGCGCTGCCGGAGCTGGGTGTCGAGGCCATCAAGGCCAAGGTCGACACCGGGGCGCGGTCCTCGACCCTCCACGCGTGGTCGGTCGAGATCGTGGACCGACCCCACGCCGGCCCGGCGGTGCGATTCGTGCTCCATCCCCATCAGCGGGACGTGTCGCCGACGGTGGCCGCAGAGGCACCACTCGTGGGGTGGCGCGACGTCCGCTCGAGCAACGGGACCCTCGAACGGCGCCCGGTCATCAGGACACCCGTGGTGATCGCCGGTCGCCGAGTCTCCATGGAGCTGACGCTGACCCGGCGGGACGAGATGGGTTTCCGGATGTTGATCGGGCGGACGGCGCTTCGACGCCGATTCGTCATCGACCCGGCGCAATCGTTTGCGGGTGGGGGCACTACAGTCGCCGCCTCAGCCCCTTCCTCCCGGCCGCTGGCCGGGTGGATCTCCGCTGCACGCTGACGGCAACCCCAACGATCGTGGGGTCCAGTCGTGAAGATCGCCATCCTGTCGCGCAATCCCAACCTCCACTCGACGGCCCGGTTGCGGGCCGCCGCCGAGGCGCGCGACCACACGGTGCGGGTCATCGACTACCTGCGCTGCTACATGAACATCACGGCCCACCGGCCCACGGTGATCATGCAGGGCACCGAGCTGACCGACGTCGACGCCGTGATCCCCCGCATCGGCGCATCGCACACCTTCTACGGCACCGCCGTGGTGCGCCAGTTCGAGATGATGGGGGTCTTCACCGCCAACGAGTCGCAGGCCATCAGCAGGGCGCGCGACAAGCTGCGCGCCCTGCAGCTACTGGCGCGCAACGGGCTCGGCCTCCCGGTCACGGGGTTCGCCCATTCCACCAAGGACATCGACGGCCTGCTCGAGACCGTCGGAGGGCCGCCGATCGTGGTCAAGCTGACGGAGGGCACGCAGGGGATGGGCGTGGTGCTCGCCGAGACCCGCAAGGCGGCCGAGTCCGTGATCTCCGCCTTCCGACAGCTCGACGCCAACATCCTCGTGCAGGAGTACATCAAGGAGGCCGGCGGCACCGACATCCGTGCGTTCGTGGTGGGCACCAGGGTGGCGGCGTCCATGCGGCGGCAGAGCGCCCCCGGCGAGTTCCGCTCCAACCTCCACCGGGGTGGCACCGCCGAGAAGATCCGGCTGACCCCCGAGGAACGGTCAATGGCCGTGCGCGCCGCCCGCACCATGGGGCTCAACGTGTGCGGCGTCGACCTCGTCCGATCCCGGCACGGCCCGCTCGTGCTCGAGGTGAACAGCTCTCCGGGGCTCGAGGGCATCGAGGCCGCCACCGGCAGCGACGTGGCCACCCGCATCGTCGAGTGGATCGAGAAGAGCCACGCCGCCCGGCCCCGGAGAAGCCGCCGCAAGGCCTGAGAGCCGGCCATGGCCTCGACCCCGACGCGCGCCGCCCGCGCCGCCCGCGCCACCCGCAACCGGCCCGTCGAGATCGCCGGCACGACCGTGGCCCCGGGGCGGAGGCGGCTCATCGAGGTCCCCGTCGCCCGCCTGCCCACCGCAACCCGGTTCAACCTGCCCATCGTCGTGCTCAACGGCCAACGGCCCGGTCCCCGGCTGTGGCTCTCGGCCGTCATCCACGGCGACGAGCTCAACGGGCTCGAGATCATCCGCCGGGTGCTCGAGGTGCTCCGCCCGCGGCGGCTCGCGGGGATGCTGCTGGCCGTGCCTGTGGTCAACGTGTTCGGGATGGTGACGGAGACCCGCTACCTGCCCGATCGCCGCGACCTCAACCGCTCGTTCCCGGGATCGTCCCATGGATCGCTGGCAGCGCAGCTCGCCAACCTGTTCATGTCCAACGTCGCAGCGGCGTCGGACATGGGTATCGACCTGCACACCGGCAGCGACCACCGCTTCAACCTCCCGCAGATCCGCGGCGACCTCGAGGACCCCACGACCCTGCGGCTGGCGCGGGCATTCGGCGCGCCGGTGAGCGTGCACTCGCCCATGCGGGACGGGTCCCTGCGGGAGGCGTGCCGGCGGCGGGGCATTCCGGTCGTGGTGTACGAGGGCGGCGAGGCGGACCGGTTCAACGAGACCGCCATCAGGGCCGGGGTGGATGGCGTGCTGCGGGTGCTGGCCGACCTCGGGATGCGGCCGGACGATGACCCCCCGCCCGCAACCCACACCACCGTCGTGCGGCACACGCACTGGGTGCGGGCCCGGCGCACGGGCATCCTGCGCTCCCCGGTGCGCGCCGGGCAGCGGGTCGCAAGGGGCGACGTGCTTGGGATCATCGCCGACGCCGTGGGGGACTCGAGGGCCACCATGAAGTCGCCGTTCGAGGCGGTGGTGATCGGCCACACGCAGCACCCGCTGGTGAACCGCGGCGACGCGCTGTGGCACCTCGCCGACCTCGATCCCGCGGCCAAGGGAACCGCGGCCCGACCGCCCCGCGGGCGCTGATCCGGAGCCTCCCGGGCCCGGCTGGGGCGTAGCGGCGATTCCCAGGGGCGGGCGCCGAGCCATTACCGTGCCCGGCGATGTCGAGCCGGTATCGCCTGGTCGCGCTCGTCGGACTCGTCGTCCTGGGGGCAGCCATCGCCGGGATCTTCGCCCTCATGGGCGAGGACGAGGGCCCGCCCGCGGCCGACGACGCCGAGGCCTACCTGGCTGCGTGGGAGGAGGGCGACTACGCGGGCATGCGGGACCACGTGCTCGACCCACCCGACTCGTTCGACGCCGTCCACCAGCAGATCGTCGACAATCTTGCGCTCACGTCGGCGAGCTACGAGCTCGGGGAGGTCGACACCAGCGGCGACAGCGCCATCGCCCGGTTCACGGCGACGCTGCAGCTGGACGGGTTGGGCGAGTGGTCCTACGACGGGGCACTGTCGATGGCCCTCGCCGAGGAGGATCGCTGGCTCGTCGACTGGACACCGGCCGCCATCCACCCGCGGCTGGGGAGCGGCCAGACGCTGACCCGGACGCGGGAGGTGCCACCCCGGGCGCCGATCGTCGACAAGGACGGCGAGGCGCTCGCGTCCACCGGCCCCGGCCGGATCGTCGGCCTCGAACCCCAGGCGATTCAGGACCTGAATCAGGTGAAGGCGGCGCTCCAGCAGCAACTCGGGGTCGATCCGGCCGCGGTCGATCGCGCGCTCGGGGCCCCCGGCGTGCAGCCGAACCACTTCGTGCCCATCATCTCGGTGAGCGAGGCGCGGTACACGCAGGTGGCGCCGGTGATCTACCCGTTGCCGGGCACCCGGTTCCGGGAAACGACGGTGAGGACGACGCCGTCCGAGGGATTCGCTGCGCACGTGCTCGGGCGCACCGGCGAGGCCACCGCCGAGCGGCTCCAGGAGCTGGGGCAGCCCTACCGGCGCGGTGACGTCGTCGGCCTCAGCGGCATCGAGGCCGCCTACGAGGGCCAGCTCGCGGGCACGCCGTCGGGCGACATCCAGCTCACGGACGCCGAGGGCGAGGTGGTCGAGGTGCTGGACCGCATCGAGGGCAGGGAACCACAGCCCGTGGCCACCACGCTCGACCGAACCGCGCAGGCGGCGGTGGAGTCGGCGCTGGCCGCCACGGACCGGCCGGCCGCTGCCGTGGTGGTCGACCGCGACGGGAACGTCAGGGCCGTCGCGTCGCGGCCGCTGACGGAGTTCAACCGGGCGCTCTCCGGGCGGTATCCGCCGGGATCGACGTTCAAGGTGGTGACGACCAGCGCCCTCCTCGCCAACGGGGTCACGCCGGACACTCCCGTCGAGTGCGCCCCGACCATCAACGCCGGCGGCCGGGAGTTCAAGAACTTCGAGAGCTCCAGCCTCGGCACCGTTCCGTTCGGCGTCGCCTTCGCGGAGTCGTGCAACACCGCCTTCATCAGCGCCTCGGCCCCGGTCCCGGACGCCGACCTGGTGGCGGCGGCCGAGAGCTTCGGGTTCAACACGGACTACTCGGTCGGCCTGGACACGTTCGGGGGGAGCTTCCCGACCCCGGCGGACCCCACCGAGCACGCCGCCGCCGTCATCGGCCAGGCCCGGGTCGAGGCGAGCCCACTGCACATGGCCACGGTGGCGGCGGCGGTCATCGACGGCACATGGGACGCACCGGTGCTCCTTCCCGATACCCCGGCCGGCGACGAGGGCGACGACGCCACCAGCGAGCAGACCGCGTCGACGGCCACCACCGCCGCCGCCGCCGACCAGACCAGCACCACCGGCACCGAAGGTGAATCCGCGGCTGGCGCAGGCCCGGCGGCACGTCCCGAGTCCAGGACCCTTCCGGCGGGAACGGCCGACACGCTCTTCGGGCTGATGCGCCGGGTCGTCACCGAGGGCAGCGGGCAGGCGGCGGCCATCAGCGGCGTCGAGATCGCCGGCAAGACCGGCACGGCGGAGTTCGGCCAGGGCGACCCGCTGCCCACGCACGCCTGGTTCATCGGCGTCCGCGGCGACAACGCCGTGGCGGTCCTCGTCGAGGGCGGCGGCGTCGGCGGCCGGGTGGCGGCGCCGATCGCCGGTGCGATCCTGGCCGGGCTCCCGGGCGGCTGATCCCGCCGGTCGCAGCAAACGCCGCCCACGCCGGCGCGTTGAACGCCTTGCGGCGTGGTCGCTTGACCTCAAGTTCGCTTGAGGTTCTAGCGTTTCCGTCATGCACGTGATCCGCCAGCACGAGTTCGGACCTCCCGAGACGCTGATGTACGAGGAGGTCGCAGACCCGGTCCCCGCGGATGGCCAGGTGCGCATCGCCGTGGAGGCCGCCGGCGTGCACCTGCTCGACACGACGATCCGCAGGGGCGAGTCGGGCGGGCCGTTCCCGCTCCCCGACCTGCCCATGACCCCCGGGCGGGAGGTCGCGGGTCGGGTCGAGGCGTTGGGCCCGGGGGTCGACGAACGTTGGCTCGGGCGCCGGGTGGTGGCGCACCTCGGCATGGCGAGCGGCGGCTACGCGGCACTGGCCGTGGCGCCCGTGGGGGCGCTGCACGAGCTGCCCGACGACCTGGAGGCGGACGCAGCCGTGGCGATGATCGGCACCGGTCGAACCACGATGGGCATCCTGGAGGTGGCCCAGCCCACGCCGGACGACGTGGTCCTGGTGACCGCGGCCGCGGGCGGCATTGGCAGCCTCCTGGTCCAGGCGGCCCACGGCGTCGGCGCGGTCGTGGCCGGCGTGGCCGGCGGACCGGACAAGGTCGAGCGGGCCCGGAAGATGGGGGCCGACGTCGGAGTCGACTACCGCGACGCCGCCTGGCTGGACGCCGTGCGCGAGGCCCTCGAGGGCCGGAGCGTCACCTTGGCACTGGACGGCGTGGGGGGCGAGATCGGCCGCGGCGCCCTGGAGCTGTTGGGACCGGGCGGCCGGATCGTCATGTTCGGCTGGTCCTCGGGCAAGCCGCTGGAGCTGTCCACCGGAGACCTCTACGCGGGCGGCATCACTGCGTCGGCCGCCGTCGGACCGCGGATCACGCAGCGGCCGGGGGGCATGCGCGATCTCGAGACCCGGGCGCTGGCCGAGGCCGCCGCCGGCCGGCTCGTTCCGACGGTGACGCCGTTTCCACTCGCCGACGCGGCGCGGGCGCATGCTGCGCTCGAGGGCCGCAGCACGGTCGGCAAGACGGTGCTGCTGCCCTGACAACGTGAGCGGAGGAGCCTGCCGCGAGGTTGGGCCCCGGCACCCAACCTCGCGGCAGGGCTCTCGATCAGTCCACCCGGGCCATGTTGGCGAAACGGGTGAACTGCTCGAGGAACGCCAGCCGGGTGACCCCCGTCGGCCCGTTGCGGTGCTTCGACACGATGATCTCGGCCTGTCCGCGATCCGGGGAGTCCGGGTGGTACACGTCGTCGCGATAGATGAACATCACGACGTCGGCGTCCTGCTCGATCGAATTCTCGATCGAGATGCCATTGGCGACAAAGTTGTGCGTCGACTCGACCGTGGCATCGAAGACCGACTGCCGGCCGCGTGCTTCGATCGCAACGACCCGGTCCCAGAACACGTCGGAGGTCGCCAAGGCCCGGAGGACACCGTCGTCGACGATGTCGGCCACCCGTGCCAGGCGGGACCGGCTCGGGGCGTGCCTGTAGAGCGTTGAGCCGCAGTAGGCCGTTCCAAGGCCGGCGGCCAGCTGGCGTGACGTGATCGCGCCATCACGCATCGCCTCCTTGACCCGACGCCAGACTGCGATCGGCACCGTGTCGACGTTGGTGTTCGGCACAACCGTTTGGAGGCGATCCCTCAGTTCGTCGGCACCATGTCGCCGGCTGCCGACGATCCCAACCCGGTCCAGGAAGGCAAGCTGCTCGTCGCGGCCGTCGATGCAGAGCTGGTAGCCCGGGCGACCAGGCGATCCCCTGACAGCTCGCAACGTCGAGCGGATCCCTAGGCGCAGCAGGAGGAGCCGCACGTCGTCGATGAGCCGCCGGCTGGTCGACGCGTAGTACACACGGCCTTGGCCCCACCAGCCCACGCATCCATCCGTCGCCCACAGGTGGCGCAGGAACAGCGCAATCTGATCGTCGCCAAGGGAGAAGACCGGGGCGGGCACGAACTTCTCGTGGCTGCGCCGACCGTAGAGACCCCATTGGTCGAGCCAGGCCGCGATCGGATTGCGCCGACCGCGAGCCAGCTTCACTGGGGACGGCATGTAAACATGCGACCAGCTGCCCTGCTCGACACGTCGCGGCTCGATGCCGAACCGTCGTGCGGCCGCTTCTACGGCGGTGAGGCAAACGGGGTCGGCACTCGTGTAGTGGATCGGCTGCCGGGGAGCGACACACCCATCACCGATCAGGTGGGCCAGCAACACGACCTCGTGCTCGGGCCACTCCTGCGCGTCCTTGGGCTCCGGGATCACACGCGGCACGGCAATCCGGCTCCCCACCGTCAGCTCGTCCAGGCGCAGCCACCCGTCCACGGTGAGGAACGGGTGGTTGGCGCTCGCCGTGATCCTGCGACCCGAGCCCAGTCGCAGCTCGAACACCTCTTTCACCCCGGTAGGAAACGCCTTGGTCATGGTCGCGGGAACCATCCGCAGGTCGGTGTCGAGCGACCAGACCGGGATGTCGCACTCACCACTGTCGGCCAGCTCGCGGATGGTCACCTCCGCGCCGGTATCGGACCGCAGCACCCTCGTGTCGCCGGTGACGCAGCCGCTTTCGCGTAGGTCCGCCAACATCGGGCGCTTGTCGGACCGCAGCTCCAGCTGGCGGGAGAGCTGGGACAGCGCCACCACCGGGCACTCGAGCTCGCGCGCCAGGATCTTGAGGCCGCGGCTGATCTCTGACACCTCGACCTGGCGGTTCTCGGCCCTCGTCCGGCCCGACATGAGCTGGAGGTAGTCGACGACGACCATGCCGAGGTTGCCGACCTGGCTCTTGAGCCGGCGGGCCTTTGCCCGGATCTCCATCACCGTGAGGTTGGGGTTGTC
>Ga0081455_10004087_pt1 | contig 16517 bp, 14 predicted proteins | sample TabmetS3T2R1_FD_70207 | JGI IMG/M metagenome (GOLD analysis project Ga0081455, IMG submission 70207) | Tabebuia heterophylla rhizosphere microbial communities from the University of Puerto Rico - S3T2R1 | ecosystem: Host-associated > Plants > Roots > Rhizosphere ... | reverse complement strand
CGGTGGTGGCCGGCGGCACGTCCGGAGGCGTGTTGCGGGCGTCCGTGGTGTGTCCGGACCTGCGAATCATCTCCGGCACCCTCGACACGACGATCGCGGTGGGAACGGCCAGCCCGGGCAGCGGGTCGGTCTCGTTGCTCCCGGCGGCGGGCAAGGATCGCGGCGGGGTGCCGGTGCTGGCCGGTGGGGAGCAGCGCGGGCTCTACAGCGGACCGCTCACCGGCCCGCTCGAACTCCAGGCCACCGGGCAGGTGGCGAACGCGCTCGTCGCCGAGCAACTGAGCCGGGCCAACAAGACGGCCGACCGCGGCTGGGCCGAGGCCCGCTGCGAGCCGCCCCGAGCCGAGCAGTGGTTCGTCGGGGCCTCGACCCTGCCGGGGGACACGCCGGCGCTCGAGTTGGCCAACCCGACCGACACGTCGGCGATCACCGACGTGACCGTGTTCACGCCCGACGGCATCAGCCAGACGAATGCGGCGCACAACCTGAGCCTCGCCCCCCACGCGGTGCTCACGCTGAAGCTGGCCGATCTCGCTCCGGGGGCACTGGCCACGGCGGTTCGGGTGCGGACCAGCAGCGGCCGGGTCTCCGCGGCCGTGCTGGACACCCGAACCTCGGGGACCGACTTGCTGGGCACCGACTGGGTGCCGCTGAGCAGCCCGGCGGCGGCGCAGACGATCACCGGCATCCCGGCCTCGGTGGCCGGCGGCGCGGCGTCGCGATCGCTGATCGTCGCCGCGCCGGGAGAGGTGGACGCGCGCGTGCAGGTCCAGGTCGTCGGGCCGACGGGCACCTTCGTGCCGGTCGGCATGGAGTCGCTGTCGGTTCCGGCCGGGACGGTGAAGACGCTCGACCTGACGCCCGCGCTGGCGGACAGCGCCGGGGCGGTGATCGTGACGAGCAGTGACCCGACGGTGCCGATCGTGTCCGGCGTTCTGGTCGACGTGCCGAGCGTGAAGGGTCAGGCCATTCGCGAGATCACCTACCTGGGTCCCGGCGTCGCACTCCGCGGTGCCGCACTCGTCCCGCTGGTCCGCACGGGCGGCGATGTCGACGTGGACAGCTTGCTGATCCTCTCGGCCCCCGACCGGGACACCGCTGGTTCGGTCGTCTTGGTGTCGACCGACGCGGCCGGGACCGTGCGCCGCACCCCGGTCAGGATCCCGGCCGGCACGACGGTGTCCATGTCGATGCGGCAGGCCGGGGTCGCCGATTCCTCGGCGGTGACCGTCATTCCGGATCCGGGCTCGTCCCCGGTGTACGCCACCCGGGTGATCGCGGAGAACGGCGCCCTGGGCCCGCTGGTGTCGTCGTTCGCGTTGGTCGGAGCCCCGGCCCAGCAACGGGTTCCCGCGGTGGTCGCCGAGCCGTTGTCGTAAGGCGCATCCCACCGCCGGGCGTGGTCAGTCGCCCGGCTGATGTCCCTCCGGGTCGATCACCTCCGGAGTGACACCGAGCAGGCGGGCGAGGTCGTGGATCAGCACGTCGAGGACGAGGTCGGTGAGGTCTTCCGCGTCGTGTCCCCGGGCTTCCAGGGGATGCCGGTAGAGCACGATCGTGCCCGGCTCGCCGCCCCGGCTCGGGGGTTCGACCCGCGACAGCGCGACCGGGTCGCCGTCGGCGGACGGCTCGCCGTCCGGGGGCACCGGTTCGACGACGAGCTTGATCTGGCTGAGCTCGGGCGCCCAGCGTTCTTCCAGTTGCTCGAGAGCGTCGAGGACGATCTCGTCGAAGGCGTCGGCCCGGGTGTGCCGGATCGGGAAGCCGGCCGGGGCGAGCGGGCTGCGCAGGCCTCGGCCGCGCCGGTCTCGCGATCGGGGATACGGGCGGCGCGACACGCCGACCAGCGTAGGCCTGCGGTGCGGTGGTCACGATTACCGTCGCCATCGTGGCTCGTCGACGTTGCTCCCGCTCCGCGTGTTCGGAGCCGGCGGTCGCCACGTTGACGTACGCGTACGCGGAGTCCACCGCGGTGCTCGGCCCGCTGGCCCCGTACGTCGAGCCGCACAGCTACGACCTCTGCGCGCGGCACTCCGGGCGGCTCACCGTGCCGCGCGGCTGGGACGTGGTGCGGCTGGATCTCACCCCTGATGCCGCGGGGCCTACCGGGGACGACCTGCTGGCGTTGGCGGACGCGGTCCGCGAGGCCGCCCGATCCGGCGTCTCGTTCGACGACCCCGAACCCGCCGACGGCGCGGCCCGGCGCGGGCACTTGCGGGCGGTTCCGACCCCGGCCGGCTCCTAGCGCGCCGCCCCCGGTCGGCGCCGGCCGGCCGCTTCGGACCGGTTCGCCGGTTCGGTCCGGCGCGGTCGGCACGTCCAGGTAGTCTGACCTCGTGCCTGAGGCCCTCGCAGCCAAGACCGCGGCCAACCTCGACGCGATCATCAAGGCGTACGACATCCGCGGTGTCGTTCCCGATCAGCTCGACGAGGGCGTCGCGCGCGCGGCGGGCGCCGCGTTCGCGGCGTTCACCGGGGCGTCCGCGATCGTCACCGCGCACGACATGCGCGCGTCCTCGGTGCCACTGTCGCGTGCCTTCGCCGAAGGTGTGGTGAGTCGGGGTGTCGACGTGATCGAAGCCGGGTTGGGTTCGACCGACCTGCTCTACTTCGCCTCGGGTTCGCTGGGCCTGCCCGGGGCGATGTTCACCGCCAGCCACAACCCGGCGAAGTACAACGGGATCAAGCTGTGCCGGGCGGGCGCGGCTCCGGTGGGGCAGGACACCGGGCTTCGCGAGGTACGCGAAGGCATCGAGAACGGCCTTCCGCCGTATGAAGGCCCCGCCGGGACCATCTCCCGCCGCGAGCTGCTCGGTGAGTACGCGGCCTACCTGCGCGGGCTCGTCGACCTCTCGGGCATCCGCCGGTTGTCGGTGGTGGTCGACGCGGGCAACGGCATGGGCGGGCACACGGTTCCGGAGGTGTTCGCCGGTCTTCCGCTGGACGTGACCCCGCTGTACTTCGAGCTCGACGGGACCTTTCCCAACCACGAGGCGAACCCCCTCGAACCGAGCAACCTGCTCGACCTGCAGGCCAAGGTCCGGGAGGTCGGCGCTGACATCGGGCTCGCCTTCGACGGCGACGCCGACCGCTGCTTCGTCGTCGACGAGCGGGGCGACCCGGTCGCGCCGAGCGCCGTCACCGCGTTGGTCGCCAGCCGGGAACTCATCCGCGAGCCTGGTGCGACGATCATCTTCAACCTGATCACCTCCCGCGCCGTCCCCGAGATCGTCGTCGAACACGGCGGAACGCCCGTCCGGACCCGGGTCGGGCACTCGTTCATCAAGGCCGAGATGGCCGCGTCGAACGCGATCTTCGGCGGCGAGCACAGCGCGCACTACTACTTCCGGGACTTCTGGCGGGCCGACACCGGGATGCTCGCCGCGATGCACGTGCTGGCCGCGCTCGGATCCCAGGGCGGTCCCCTCTCGGAGCTGACGAACCGGTTCGTGCGATACGTCTCGAGCGGGGAGATCAATTCGACGGTCGACGACCAGGCGGCACGGATGCTCGCGGTCGAGGCCGCGTACGGCTCGCGCCCGGGTGTCTCGATCGACCAGCTCGACGGGCTGACCGTCGATTTGGGCGACGGCAACTGGTTCAACGTCCGCGCGTCGAACACCGAGCCGTTGCTCCGGCTCAACGTGGAGGCGACCTCGGCGCAGGCGATGGAGTCGCTGCGCGACGAGGTTCTCGGACTGATTCGCGGATGAACCTCGACCCGGCCCTGCTGGAGGTCCTGGTTTGCCCGAAATGCCACTCCGGCCTCGAGGTGAACGACGACGAGCAGACCCTCGATTGCCGCGACGAGCACGGCGGGTGCGGGCTGCGGTACCCGGTACGCGACGACATCCCGGTGATGCTGGTCGACGAGGCGGTCGGTCCCGGTACCCGCGGCGCCCCGGCGCCGGGCCGGTAGGGAATCTCCCGTTGCCCGCCGACCCCGTCGATCTCGACGACGCGCCCGCGATCGAGGCCGCCGACGCCTCGAACATGCTCGAGGCGGTGGCCTCGTCGGCGGCGCAGATCCGGGCCGCCGGGTCCGTCGTCGCCGATGTCGGGTTCGAGCTCGTCGACGCCGGGCAGCGGCCGCGTTCGATCGTCTGCGTCGGGATGGGTGGATCCGGCGTCGCGGGCGACGTGTTGCGCGCCGTGCTGGGACCGGGGGTGCCGGTGCCGATCTGGGTGCACAAGGACCTGGGGGTGCCCGGCTGGGTCGGTGTGAACGATCTCGTGCTCGCCGTCTCCTGCAGCGGCACCACTCAGGAGACGCTTTCGGCCGGAGCCGAGGCGGCTCGCCGGGGGGCCGTCGTGGTAGGGATCGGCGCGCCGAACTCTCCGCTCGAGGCCGTCGTGGAGAAGGCCCGCGGGCAGTACTTCCCGGTTCCCGCCGGCCGGCAGCCGCGGGCCAGCCTGTGGTCGCTCGCGGTGCCCGCGTTGCTCCTCGCGGAGCACCTGGGCCTGGTGGCGGAGCGACTCGACCTGGAGGCGGCCGCGGTGTCGCTGGAAGGTGCGGCGGCGAAGTGCGCCGTTGCTCGGGACACGCTGGTCAACCCGGCGAAATCTCTCGCGCTCCGGCTGGGTGGAAACGTGGTAACCCAGATCTGGGGCTGTTCCCCGCTCACCGCCGCCGCGGCCTACCGCTTTGCCTGCCAGCTCAACGAAAACGCGAAAATGGCTGCGGCGTACGGGGTTCTACCGGAAGCGGCGCACAACCAGATCGTGGCGTTCGACGGCGTCGGGACGGCGGGTGGCGGTCGCGACATCTTCGCCGATCCGTACGAGGGCGGTTACGCGGCAGCCGTGCCGGAGCTCGTTCAGGTGCTGTTGCGTGACCCGGGGGCCGAGTCGGAGCCGGTGGCGCGGCGGGCCGACATCGCCGTTTCGCTGGCCGAGGACCGGGGGATCCGGGTCGAGCAGCTCGTCGCCGAAGGCGCGACGAGACTCGAACGACTGGCCCGCATGATCGGGCTCATCGACTTCACCAGCGTCTACGTCGGCATCGCCGCGGGACACGACCCGACTCCGGTCGACGCGATCGGCAGCTTGAAGCGCGAGTTGGCGTAAAGGGCTGATGACCTGCGCCGCGACGCCGACAGTATACTATTGACACCCTCTCCGCTCGCCCCTAACGTCTGCGTACCCCAGGCTCACCGTCGAGGCTGGCGAACGGAGTGCGAAATGGGCTCATATGGGCGTCGTCCGCGTGGCTGGTGGTCGGTTGTCGGCGCGGTGGCGCTGATCGCTACCGTGTCGGCCTGCGGTTCGAGCGGAAAGAGCGCCGCCTCAGGACAGTCTTCCGCAAGTGCTTCTCAATCATCACCCGCAAAGCTGGAAACGGTGCGCATCGGTCTTATCCAGGATCAACCGCTCTACGGTGCGGTTTGGCTGGGCCAGGACGATTTATACGGGACCTTCCGCAAGCAGGGCATCGATCTGAAGCTTGTTTACTACCCTACGGGTACGGCGGTGGCTGCCGCGGTTTTCTCCGGGGACGTCGACCTCGCGATCGGCAACGCCGCGCCGGTTATCAGCGCAATAGACCAGGGGCAGCAAGTGTCCGCACTGGGTTCCGGAGGGACCAACGCACAGGTCATTCTCGCGAGCAGCAAATTGACCACCACCGGGAAAGCTCAGGATCTAGTGGGCAAGAAGGTCGGTTCGTCCGGACCCTTCTCGACCGCGATGGTGCAGGAAGCTTTGGTACAAGGCGGCCTCTCGGCGACCGCCGCGAGTATTGTGAACGTCACCGTCCCGGGATCGCTACCGGCTCTTCAGGCTGGGCAGATCGACTACCTCATCACCGGCGACCCTTACGTCGGGCAGGCGGTCGATCAAGGAATTGGCAAGATTTGGCGGGACTTCCGCGTCGAAACCGGATCTCTCGGCAAAGTGCCTAACACCGTCGTATGGGGGAAAACGAGCTATCTGACCGGGAACCCAGCCATCGCCGCCGGCTTTACGAAGGCCTTGTGCCAGAACTCGAACATGGCGAGCGCCAATCCTTCGCAGGCCGGCGCTTCGATGGCGTCGAAGATGCCCGGTGACAAGGCCTCGAACACGACTTTGGCTGCGGCCGCCGCAAAGCTTATGCACTGTGAGATCAGCCAGGAAGACGTTGCAACGACCAACGAGGTGATCGTGACGGTCGGCAAGTCTGCACCTAAGACCGTCACCTATGACCAATTCGTGTGGTCCGGGGCTCCGGCTGCCTGGGCATCGGCGAGCGGAAAGTAGCTGGCAGACGCGATTGGCCTGTGGCGGCAAGTTACGAAAGGAGGTCTAGGTGACTTCATTCGGTATTGAGTCGGCACGTACACCTATCGACGACGAACCAGCTCGCGAAGGCGGCGTCGGGCCTTCGGGCCGCCGCATGACGAACGTTCGACAACAGGCGTTGACGTTCACCTCACAGGTAGCTGTCTTCGTCGTTGTCGTCGCGGCTTGGCAAATCGCTGTAAGCACCGGATTTATCCAGAAGTTCTACATCAGCCAGCCGACAGATGTCTTGCATAAGTTTTGGGATGACCTAAGTGCTGGCAGCCTCTATGACAATCTGTGGGTTACCACCAGGGAGCTCCTCTACGGCCTCGTCGTCGGTGGGGTCACCGGGACGATCGTCGGGTTTGGTCTAGGGGCGAGCCCACGTACATATCGAGCATTTTCACCCCTGATCACTACGCTATATACCTTACCTCGAGTCGCGTTGATCTCGCTTTTCATCCTCTGGTTCGGCGTAGGTCCGAACTCGAAGGTAGCGCTCGTCGCTTCCCTGGTCTTCTTCTCCATGCTCTTCAATGCGTATGCGGGAGTTCGAAGTATCGAACGGAAGTTGATCGACAACGTCCGTCTTCTCGGAGGTCGTCGTCGGGACATCTTGCGGCAGATATACCTGCCCGGGACCGCTCCGTGGTTGTTCGCCGGTTTACGAATCAGCCTCGTCTTCGCAGTCACCGGTGCGGTCGTGGGCGAGATGCTGGCTTCTCGGAATGGTCTGGGGTACGTCCTTCAGCAGCGAACTTCGCTTTTCGATGCTAAAGGGACGATCTCCATGCTTGTCATTATCGCGATTCTAGCCACGCTGCTGAGCGGAGTTATCGGCCTTGTCGAGCGATATGCCGTCCGGTGGAGGGACGACCGGAATGTCTAGGCCAGCGACTCACACTGGTCCGGCCCCGGTTCGCGAAACGGCGCTCACCGGCGAAGAAGTCCGCAAGTTCTGGCGCGACGGGTTCCTGCGTCCGGGCCGCTTGGTATCGCCCGACAGGGTCGACATCCTCCGGCGTCGTCTCGAGGAGATTCGGGAAGGCCATGGTTCGCCTTCAAAAGCGATCGTGGTGGATCATCTGAAGATTTACGAGAGGGGAGAAAGCCGCGACGAGCCGAAGCCTGCTATTCCTCTTTTGACTGGGCTCACCAGCACTGAATCCTGTTTCCGGGAGGTTACGTTCGATCGCCGTCTCGTTTTTTGGATCAGCCAGCTTCTCGGCACGCCTGACCTTGCTTTCCTACTCGACCAGGCGATCATCAAGTTGCCGCACGTGAGCGGTGACTTCTACTGGCATCAAGATTGGCCGGCGTGGCCTATCGCACCGTCGGAGGTCATATCGTGCTGGGTGGCGCTCGAGGACGTTGTCCTCGAAAACGGTGCGATGGAAATGGCTGTCGGGACTCATGCCCTGGGCCGGTTCCTGCCTCGGAATGCCTCCACAGGCTTGCCCGTGGAAGGGCAGGCAGTCCGTGATCTTGAGGCGGCCGGGATGAAGACGATGCCCGATCCCGCGGACCTAGGCCTGCGGGTGGAGCCTATCGAGCTTCGCGCGGGAGAGGTCTCGCTGCATCACGGGTTGACCTGGCATCGTTCGGGACCGAACGAGACGGAGACGACGCGACATGCGTTCATATTGCGTTACGCCGATGGGTCTGTCGAGTATATTGGTAAGTCGTTCTCCGCGCTCGGTTTCGAGGACATGACAAAGCTCGGAATGCGGATAGACGAAACCGATCTCTTTCCCTCGGTGAAAGTGACGTCGGATATTCGCGACGAGCCACGAGTTGGTGCCGGTTTAACGATTGCTTCGGTCGACGCGTAGGCGGACTGAGCAGCCGCAAATACGTCCGGCTCGTTCTTGCCTAGCACGAGGAACCCGATCATCGAGAGGACGAGCTAGTGACCGAAACAAGGTTCAAGCTACGCGAGGGGTTTCGCGAGAAGAAGGTATACGCCATAGAGGAGCGTCGCAGAGCTGTCGAAGGCGTGGAGCATTGATGGCCGACACCCCAGAAGTATCGGCCGCTGAAGCGGCAATCGAGCCCGAGATCGAGGTCGTCGATACCCACTTCCATCTCTCGGATCGGACGACCCCTCCCTATCAGCTCGATGACTTCGTGAAAGACGCCTCGTCGGGGCATCGGGTCGTACAAGGTGTCTTCGTCGAGTCAGGATGGAAGTGGAATCACGACTTGCCGGACCGTGCATTGATATCGGTCGCGGAGGTGAGGGCCGCGGCAGAATGTGCGGCGGACGCGCGAGAAAGGCCGGGCGTCAGAATCGACGGCATCGTAGGTTTTGCGGACTTCTCGGACCCTGCGACGGTCCAGAGAGCGATCGATGCATCTATCGAGGTGGCCGATGGACTTCTGGTTGGTGTTCGAAGTGCAGCATGCTATGACGCTGACCCGAAAGCACCCGTTCATCGGACCCGTCCGCGGCCCGGTCTCATGCAGGAGACCTCTTGGCAAGAAAGCTTGAAGCAGGTGGCGAGGCGCGGGCTCACTTTCGATTGTCTGGTATTCCACTCGCAATTGCCCGAGGTCGTCGGGGCGGTCTCCTCCGTACCCGAGGCAACCTTCGTGTTGAACCATCTCGGACTACCACTGGGAATGGGCCGTTACGAGGGCAAAGCTGAGCAGGTGATGTCATTCTGCCGCGAGTATCTTTCGTCGCTGGCGCGGTACCCCAACGTCTACCTCAAGATCGGCGGGATCGCCACCCCGGTCACCTGGCAGCTTTGGGGCGGAACCGAGGGAGGGAGCGCGACATCCGCTGAGCTAGCGGCTGCATGGGGATCCCATGTCCGTTGGTGCGTGGAAACCTTCGGGCCTGATCGGTGCATGTTCGAGAGCAATTTTCCGGTCGACCGTGCCACCTGCTCGTACGTTGCGATTTGGAACGCATTCAAGCTGATGGTCAAAGACGCTAGCTCTACGGAGAAGCAGAAGCTGTTTGCCGGAACTGCCCGTCGGGCTTACAGGCTCCCGGCCCGTACTTCATGAGCTCCCCGTCGGTGCGCAGGCTGCCGAGCACTTCGCGATTTTAGACGTTCGCTGCAAGGGAGATGGGATGAATCGTGCCTGCTGAGCAAACTGATCCGGTAGCGCCAGTGCTGCGTTGTGAGGGCCTCAGTCTCGAGGTTCAGCTGCGCGGAGGGCGCCGTAAGCAGGCCCTACAGATCCTCGAAGACGTGAACATCGACCTCGCTCCCCACGAGCTCGCGTGCGTCCTGGGCCCCAGCGGCTGCGGGAAGAGCACGATTCTGAATGCCGTCGCCGGGTTCGGTCTTCCCGGTAAGCTGAATGGTCGGGTGACGATTGGCGGCGAGCCTCGTCTCCCTTACCATCCTGGCCTCGGCTACATGGTGCAGCACGACACGCTCCTCCCGTGGAGAACCGTGCGTCAGAACGTCGCATTGGCGCTGCGGTTACGCGCAGACGCCGATGGCCGAGGTCTACAAGGTTCGGTGCGGGAGGCGCTGGAGGCTGTCGGCCTCGGCGGGTTCGAGAATGTCTACCCCCATCAACTGTCGGGCGGAATGAGGAAACGGGCCCAACTTGCGCAGGCTCTTGCGCAGAACCCGTCAATCCTTCTCATGGACGAACCATTCGGCGCTTTGGACTTCTTCACCAAGCTGGAGATGCATCAGGTCTTCTTGCGGCGCTGGGAAGAAGCAAGCAGCGCCGTCCTATTCGTCACCCATGATCTTCAAGAGGCGATCATGCTCGCGGATCGGATCGTTGTCTTGAAAAGCCGACCGGCAACGGTGATCGCTGACGTCAAAGTCCCTTTCCCGCGCCCCCGAGACCACCGCGCATTGGTGGGCGAGCCTGCCTATCGAGAAATATATGAGTCGCTCTGGAATGATCTTTCACTCGACGGTTCGGGACCGTTCGGGTCGGTCGTCGAGGAAAGAACTGGCCAGGTCGATGCACCGCCGGCCATTCCCAAGGCCCGCGACGCACTGTCCCGCAGGCGCTCCTAGACGCCCCTCTCGGATGTCCGAGCCAGGACCTTGCCGCGGGAGCCAGCCGATACGGTGCACCGGTGGGTGAAACTCTGTCGGTTCGGGCCGGCGTCTTGGACGTCGGCTATGAGCGAAGCGGCCCTCGTTCGGGGCAGCCGGTCGTCCTGCTGCACGGTTTCCCGTATGACGTTCGATGCTACGACCGAGTAACTGCGATCCTGGCGGAAGCGGGAGCGTACCTTCTGGTGCCCTACCTGCGAGGCTACGGACCGACCACCTTCGCGCGAACGTCCACGCTTCGATCCGGTCAACAAGCAGCTCTGGCGCATGACTTGCTCGCCCTGATCGAGGCGCTCGAGCTACGGCGCCCGATTGTCGCCGGCTTCGACTGGGGCGGACGGGCGGCTTGCCTGGCGTCGATGCTGTGGCCGAGCAGGATCGCTGGCCTGGTCACGGTCGGCGGTTACAACGTGCAGGACATCCCGTCGTCAGCGGCGCCGGCGTTGCCCTGGGTCGAGCGCGCTCGCTGGTACCAGTACTACTTTCACACGGAACGCGGCCGATCCGGGTTGACCATCTACCGGAAGGAGCTCGCCAGGCTGCTGTGGAAGGAGTGGTCTCCGACGTGGCGGCACACCGATGCCGACTTCGAGGCGACGGCGTCTTCCTTCGACAACCCCGATTTCGTCGATGTCGTGGTGCATTCCTACCGGCATCGATACGGATTAGTGGCGGGCGACGTGGCCTACCAGGCGACCGAGGACATCATTGCCGCCCAGCCGGCCATTACGGTGCCGACCATCGTCATCGAGAGCCTGGACAACCCATCGGCCCTACGCCGACCGGATCCGCATGAGGAGCATTTCCCGAATCTGATCGAATGTCGTCGGGTGCACGCGGGTCACAACGTGCCACAAGAGAACCCGGCGGCGTTCGCTGATGCGGTACTCAGCTTGCTCGCCCACGTCACGTGACAGGTCGCCGGCCAGAGGGTCCGGTGTCTTCGACGATCGGTCCCGAACCGATCGGGCGAACCGTCGGGTGAGTCGTTCTCGATCAGCGTCGAGATGCGGGTCGCCACGGCGGGCTCGCGTAGATGCCGCCCGGTCCGAAGGGCTCCCGCTGGGGTCCTCGCCGAGCCGTGTCCAGCTTCCACGCCAGGCCTTCGCGCCGGCAGCGAAGGTCGACGTAGAGCAGCGTGCCGACCGCGGTGGTGAAGACCGACAACGGGACGCCGATGAGCTGCCCGATCAGGACCGAACCCCACCAGGGCAGCGTGGAGGAATCACTTTGATCGATGGTGAAGCCGATGGTCGCCGACGGCCCACCGGCGATCAGGACGAGGAGCAGCAAGATGCCGGTCACCCGCCACCACGAGCCTCGCACGAGCTCGGCGGAGCGCCGGAACGCGTCCACGAACCGGGCGTTCTCCGCGATCAGCACGTACCCGGCGAGCGCCCAGGCGACGTAGAGGAAGACCCCGACCGCGAACAGCCCCAGGACGACCACGGTGATGACGCGGACCACGAGGATGGCGATCAACAGCGGGAACGCCCGTAGGGCTCGTCGATAGATATGGCGCGCATCTGGAAGGGTTCCCGCGACGAGGCTCAACGTCACCTGGGCGGTGACAGCCATGACGAGCAGCCCGGCGACGAGGTCGGTGAACGACGCGGCGAAACCCACGACGTGCAGGTGGAGCTCGTTCTTCTCGCCCGGCCGCGACGTCGTGGTCAACCCCGGACCCGCGGCGATTTCGATGCCGATCGAGATCAACGCGGCGAGGACGGAGGTGCAGAACAACGGCCGCGGGGCTCGGGCCAGCACCCGTCCGGCACCGGTGAACAGTTCACTGGGGCCGTAGGGGCGCAGCGGGACCACATGCCCGTCGTCCGGTACCGGCGGCGGGGGGAGGTAGCCGGCGCGCCCCCCCGGTGGTGCCGGCGGGGCGGGTGGCAGCGGCGGGGACGGGTGCGGTGGTGCCGGGGGTGGAGGGAAGTCCGGCGGCCGATCCTGGGGGTCCGAATCCGCCGGCTGCACGGCTCGAGCCTACGGGCGTCGGGGTCGGACGTGCTCATCCTCGGTCCACCGCCGCCCCGAGTGGGGCACCATGGGGTGGTGACACATCGCGTCCTCGTCGTCGACGACGACTCCGCGCTGGCCGAGATGCTCGGCATCGTGCTCTCCGACAGCGGGTTCGAGACCTCGTTCGTGCCCGACGGCCTGCTGGCGCTGAAGGAGTTCCGCGAGGTGCGCCCCGATCTGGTCCTGCTCGACCTGATGCTCCCCGGGATCGGCGGTGTGGAGGTGTGCCGGGCGATCAGGGAGGAGTCCGGGGTGCCGATCGTGATGCTCACGGCCAAGAGCGACACCGCGGACATCGTCCGGGGCCTCGAGTCCGGCGCCGACGACTACATCGTCAAGCCCTTCAAGCCCGCCGAGCTGGTCGCGCGGATCAGGGCGCGACTGCGTTCCGAGGACATCGCCGAGAACGAGCTGCGGATCGGGCCGCCGGACGACCCGGTCGTCATCGACATCCGCGGGCACGCGGTCCATCGGGGCGTGGACGTGCTGTCGCTCACCCCCCTCGAGTTCGACCTGTTGGTCGCACTCGCTCGTAAACCCCGGCAGGTCTTCAGCCGGGAGCTGCTGCTCGAGGACGTCTGGGGATATCGGCATCCCGCGGACACCCGGCTGGTGAACGTGCACGTCCAGCGACTGCGGGCCAAGGTCGAACGGGACCCGGAGCACCCGGACGTCGTGGTCACCGTGCGCGGTATCGGCTACAAGGCCGGTCCGCCGTAGCCGTGCACACCGTGCGGTCGTGGCTGTCGGCCTTCCTGCGGCACCCGGTTCCCGGATTCGGTGCGCTCCGGCACCGTTGGCGACGGAGCTTGACGCTGCGGGTCGTGCTGACCACGTTCCTGGTCTCCGGACTGGTCGTCGGCGTGCTCGGATTCATCCTGCTCGATCAGGTGGGGCGCGGGCTGATCAACGCGAAGCGGAAGGCGGCGCTGGCCGAGGTCGCCTCCGGGCTGGCGAACGCGCAGTCCCAGCTGGACCAGACCGACGCGGATACGCCGGCGAAACTCGAGCCGATCCTGGAGACCTTGGTCAGCCAGCTGTCGGTTCGGGGTAACGGCCTGTTCTCGGTCGTGTTGCTGCCCAGCGACAACGCGGGCAACGGCTACGACTCCGGGGCGGTCCGGGTCTCGATTCCGTTCCAGCTCCGCCAGGCGGTCGTGCGCGACCACGCCGAGGCTTCGACGTACGTCCACCTGCCCAGTAGCCCGCTTTCCACCGGAACGCAGTCGTCCGCCAGTCCCACCGAGGCGTTCCTCGTCGGGGTTCCGCTGGGCGCGACGACGACCAACGAGAACTACGAGCTCTACTTCGTCTTCCCGCTTTCGGGCGAGCAGCAGTCGCTCGACCTCGTCCAGCGCACCTTCGTCGTCGGCGGCGTCGTCCTGGTCGTGTTGCTCGCGGCGATCTCGGCTTTGGTCACCCGCCAGGTGGTGTCGCCGGTGCGGGTCGCCGCGCGCGTCGCGTCCCGCTTCTCGGCCGGTCATCTGGGGGAGCGGATGCGGGTCCGGGGGGAAGACGACCTCGCGCAGCTGGCCGGGGCGTTCAACGGCATGGCCGAGAACCTGCAGCGGCAGATCGGCCGTCTGGAACGGCTGTCGCGGGTCCAGCGGCGGTTCACCGCGGACGTGTCGCACGAACTGCGCACCCCGCTGACCACCGTTCGGATGGCGGCCGAGATGTTGCACGCCAGCCGGGAGACGTACTCCCCGGAGATCGCGCGGAGTGCCGAGCTGCTCATCGGTGAGCTGGACCGGTTCGAGTCGTTGCTCGCCGATCTTCTGGAGATCAGCCGGCACGACGCGGGCGCCGCGATGCTGGAGAGCGAGATCGTCGACGTCGCCGCACTGGTCCGCGTCGAAGCCCTGCGTACGAACGCCACGCGGGGCCAGGTCATCGACGTGACCGGGATCCCGGACTCGGCGCTGTTCGCCGAGGTCGATCCGCGACGGGTGTCGCGGATCGTGCGCAACCTGCTGTCCAACGCCGTCGAGCACGGTGAGGGGGCGCGGGTCGAGGTCGACGTCGCCGGCGATGACGACGCGGTCGCCCTGCGGGTCCGCGATCACGGGGCGGGCCTACGGCCGGGCGAATCCTCGTTGGTGTTCGGCCGGTTCTGGCGCGGCGACGACTCCCGGACCCGCCGGACCGGTGGGACCGGGTTGGGTCTGTCCATCGCGTTGGAGGACGCCCGGTTGCACGGCGGCTGGTTGCAGGCCTGGGGTGAACCCGGACGGGGCTCGGCCTTCCGGTTGGTCCTGCCGCGCCGTGCGGGAGAGGTCGTCGGGAGCTCGCCGTTGCCGCTTTCTCCGGATGAGGACGGGGGTCGGTCGGGAGTCGAGGACGGGTCCGCCGAGATCGGGGGCGCCGGCGTCGACGTGGAGCCGGGGACGTCGCAGACCGGCGCACTCGTTCCGCGTGTCGGTTCGGACGAGCCGATCGGAACCGGGCCATGAGCCGCATCCGGGCGTGGGTCGTCCCGACGGTGGTGCTATGGGCGCTGCTCACGGCGCTCCTCGCCGGGTGCGGTGGGCTTCCGACCTCGGCCGGCACCCGCGTCGAACGTTCGCTCGCACCGGGTTTCGCGGTGCCGGGTGGTCTGGTTCGGGTCCTTCCTCCGGGCCCGGTCGACGGGGCGCAACCGGCCGCGATCGTGCGCGGGTTCTTCGCGGCGCAGACCGATCCCGACGACGTCTATTCGGTGGCCCGCAGCTTCCTGGCACCGGGGGCGGCGTGGACGCCCACCACGCCGACCACCGTCTACGCTCAGCTGGGCGTGCAGACCGTCCCCGATCCGGCGTCCGGGACCGCCGGGCAGCCCCCCGCTCCGACGCCGAGCGTTCTCGCGGACGGCGTCCGGACGACCGTCCAGGTCACCTTCGGCCTGCTGGGACAGCTCAGCCAGGGCGGCACGTACACCGCGCTGAGCGGGCAACGCACCGTCAAGGTCACCTTGCGGGTGGTGGGGGGGCAGTGGCGGATCGAGACCATTCCGAGTGGCCTGGTGCTCAGCGCGGGCGATCTGCCCCGGCTCTACCAACCGGTGACCCTGTGGTGGCTGCCGACCAGCTCCGCCGCCGGAGCCGCGATGGTCCCGGAGATGCGGTGGGTGCCGCAGTCGGGATCGGCGTTGCCGACGACGTTGGTGAAGGCGTTGCTCGCCGGCCCGTCCACGGTGCTCGCGCCGCTGGTGCACACCGCGTTGCCACCCGGGACGACGTTGCGGGGGAGCGCCGCCGTCCTGGACTCCGACGTGCTCGTCGACCTGAACCGGCAGGCCGGTGGCTTGCAGACCGCCGACGCCCAGGGGCTGCTGCGCCAGTTGACCAGAACCCTGGCGCAGGTGCCTGCCGTGACCGGCGTCCGGCTCACCGTCGAAGGCCAGCCGCTGCCGCTGCCGGGGGTGCCGGCGCGGGCGGCCGTGACGTTCGGGGACGCGGTCGACGTCAACGCGAGTCCGGCGGCGAAGCTCTACGCGGTGCGAGGGAGCGCGCCGGCGGCGCTGACCACTGACCCGGCACCGGCACTGCTGGCGTTGAGCGCGTTGCAGGCGGTGACGAGGGTCGCGGTCAGCTGGGATGGGGAGCGGGCGGCCGCCCTGGTGCCGGGAGGTGGCGACACGTCGACCGTGTACCTGACGGCCGGCGGCGGGTCGCCCACGGCGAGCGGGGCAGCGGCGAGTTACACCTCGCTCTCCTACGACCGTGCGGGGGAACTGGCCGTCGGGACCGCTACCGGCGTGCTGCTCGTCGAGCCGACCGGTCAGCGGTTGGCGGTCGCGATCGAACCCGTCGCCGCGGACAGCGGCGCAACCGCGGCCAAAGGCGGTGCGTTGCCCGGGCCGCTGGGCGCTTCGCTGATCTCGCCGGACGGGTCGCGGGTCGCGTTCGCATCGAACTTCGCGCCTGGGTCTCGGGTCTCCGACTACGAGATCTACCTCGTTCGGCCCGACGGACGCGGGAGACGCCAGATCACGCGGAATGAGTTCGACGACGTTGCCCCGGCCTGGTCCCCGGACGGCAGCTCGATCGCCTTCCAGAGCGGACGGAACGAACGAGGGTTCAATCCCGAGCTCTGGACGATGCGGGGCGACGGCACGGATCAGCGGCGCGTTCAGCCTGCCGCCGGCACGAACGGCTTCCCCTCGTGGTCGGACCAGGACCCGTCCTGGTCGCCCGACGGAAACTGGCTCGT
>Ga0081455_10004086_pt1 | contig 16518 bp, 11 predicted proteins | sample TabmetS3T2R1_FD_70207 | JGI IMG/M metagenome (GOLD analysis project Ga0081455, IMG submission 70207) | Tabebuia heterophylla rhizosphere microbial communities from the University of Puerto Rico - S3T2R1 | ecosystem: Host-associated > Plants > Roots > Rhizosphere ... | reverse complement strand
ATTCAAGGTCGGATTGGTGGCGGTCAACCGCCACCCCGATTGCATTTCGAGACTCGGCGCATTTCGAACGGAGCATTTCAACAATGGCGGACACGGCTATCCAGAATAGGCCACGGCTTAATGCGGCGCGTTTGCGGCGCGGTGGCTTCTGGCAAAAGGTCGCCCTCATCGTAAGCGCAGAGGTCGGCTTGATTACCACCGCATTTTTTACAGCAGGTGCGGCGGCGCCCCTCCTGGCAGGATTCCTTGTGGTACCCTTGTTCGGGCTGACGATGGGTTTCATCGGCTTGTCGCGCGCCCGCGACCGCATCACGCGCGCTGTCAACGCGTCGCTCCTGCCACCAAACCACCCGCTCACCCGGATGGTGCATGGCCTCGCCCGCGAACTGCACCTTCCCGCGATGCCAAAGGTCGGCATCTACCCCGACGACGAAATAAACGCATTCGCTGCGGGCTCCGGCCCCAAGAAGGCTGTCGTCTGCTTTACCCGGGGACTGGTCGATCGCTGCACGAACCGCGAGCTGCTGGCCATCGCCGCGCATGAAGTAGCCCACATCGCCAACAATGATATGCGCCGCATGCAATATGCCTGGTCGTTCCAGAACGCGCTGACCTGGTACATGATGTTCGAACGCGCACGGACATTCGTTCGCTGGTTCGTCAGCACCATCGGCGAGCTGATGATCCTTCGGCTGTCCCGCAAGCGCGAGTTCTGGGCCGATGCGACGGCGGCCGCTCTCCTCGGCAAGGAGCCGATGATCGAGGCGTTGCTCAGGCTGCAGTCAGATCCCGTCGAGCCCCCAGCATCAAAGCTGGCGTATGCGCGGCTGATGATCAGGTCGAATCCCAAAGAATGGCTTTCGACGCACCCCCCGCTGGATAAGCGGATAGCGATGCTTGAGGAAGAACGGTTTGTTCGTAAGCTGCCATACAAGCGAACTCGATCACAAACCGAGTCTCCAGCGACGGAGCCGGAAACTGCTTCTCTTGCCTATTAGAATGCAGTTGGTCCACCAAGCTGCAAAGCGTGGACAACAGACAACAGGAGCTACACCGGCTCGCAAATGGACCCACAAGACATGTTTGGCCTTAAGACGGCAGGAACATTTTTTCAGGTGCGTTCATACCGAATAGTTTGGATTCACGTTTATTCTTCCATTTGTTGATGCGATGTCGGATGGCAGGATTTATGGTGATCCCAAATCTCTGGATTAGTGGGCTAGATTTTGACGCCTCACCGTCTACAGACTTGAAACGTCCATCCACGATCTTGCAGAGCAGAATACTGTAACGCCACAGGTCAACCGCATCCAGGGATGCATCCATAAGTTTCGACCAATGCTCGGACCATCGGTAGCGATCCATCGCGTATTTCGCAGCGTCATAGGCTTGCTTTAAAAAGCCATGCGTGTCCTTGAATTGCTCGATCGTTTCAACCGCCCAGTCTTCCGCAAGACACAATCCTGCTACCATGAGGGCACGCGCTCGGTGAGCCGGTTCCTTTCGACTGCGTCGGTCGATCACGTATTCGCTAAGCTCGTCTAACTGCTTCGCCCTAATTGCCGCTAGAATCTCCATTGCGAGATCATGATCGTTCCCTATTCTGTCAAGCCTGCCGAATCGCAACGCCTTCATCTCGGGATTCCGAGCCGCAGACCATGCGGATACAGCGTCCAACCCAAGTCGATCTCGCCCAAATGTCAGGCGAACGTGTGGTTCGCCGGCAGAGAGACCCTCAAAAAGTTTGAGCGCCGCGGAGGCGTCTCTACCCGAGATCGTTTGGGCCACAACAGTTGCAATGTTGTGGACGTTATTCAGAGCCGTTTTATCCATGCTCATGAAAAGACTGCACCAGCGATTAACTATCGCCGGATCGGCTTTGTCGATTTCATCGATAAGACCGGCCGTCACCGACCGAATGATGAGCTGCGCGCCAGCCTTGCTTAGTGTTCGCTCAAAACGATCAGCCGCTTCTTGATTTCGCTTCTGACGTTCATACCAAGCATCGCCCGTTTCAGAGAGGCTTCTAAGCTGAGCTGCGACTGTTCGGTCGTTTGAAGCGGACTTGTCCGACGCCTCGATGATCGATGGCCAATGCCTTCCATCGAGGCACTGTTCCATATCGGGAAGGTTACTTTCCACCTTAAAGTCAGCAGTTCTTCGGATAGCCGCATCCAGACGACCAGCGATGGCCAGCGCTGCTTCTGAACCAAGTCGCGTGGCGAACATCTGGTATGCTGAGAGATCTATGCGCTCCAAGCAAGTTTCGATCGAGAGAAAACCCTTTTCCGCGCCCAGTACGAGAGCTTCGGAGCCGTGCAACATTTCAACTTTGTTTGACACGTTGTCGAGGTTTGCAGCGCTCCAGTTGCTGCTGACCAGAGCGGCAATGAGGTCCGGATCGTTCACCCTTCGAATCAAGCCTAATGCCGATAAGCGTACGTGTTCGTGCTCAGCGCCAAGCATACCGACAACGAGCTGCTTCATCCGTGGAGTTAATGTCGTTCGGGAATGTTCCGCGAATGCGAGCACACGGAATTGAGTCGTTTCATCCTCGTTTCTGACCGCGTTTTCGAGCGAAACCTCCAATTTTTTGGGATCACAAGGCAGAAATAGATCGGCAAGAGACATAAGAAAGGTCTTTTCCTTCGGATGAGCAACAAGTGCATCAAACTGAGCGTCGCCATTCATATGCGAGAAGGCAATAAGCAGGGCGTATTGAGCCGCTATAAATTTTTCGTTGTTCTTGTCTTCCTGCAAAGCTTCTGTCGCGATTTGCGTTGCCTTGGCGACATAGAGCGGAACGACATCAGGCTCCAAGACAGCTGTATGGCTCTCGAGGATATAGGCTGCAAGACGGAAATCAGACGCCGGCCTGCTCAAAACCTGTGCCGCAAAGCGCCTCAGCACATCCACTACCACGTCAGGCCTGAAGCGCGCGAGACCCGGCTGAGCCATATCGAAAAAATGATCATCCGCACTTCGGCCCATGTGCCGGCGCAGTGTTGATACATCAATCGCCGCATATTTCTGCGCTGTATCATCGATGTTATCTGGCTGCGCAGATAGGGGATCACATGGGTCAGTCGCACAGTATTTTTCGATAAGACGCCAACCCGCAAACCGTTCTCTATCCTTCGTCAGTTCTTCGACAAGCTGTTCTGCAGCCTTAGCGTCCTCGACATCGGCTGTCGCCCTCAATAGATAAACTAATGCCCATCGTCCGGTCTTGGATGTGTTAGGCGCCCGGAAGATCGTTGCGGCGTTGAAAAGCGCAAGACGCGTCGCTTCCCAATCTGCTAGATTGAATTGGAGCAGGCCGTCGAATTCGTCGTGGTGATCGCGAAACCCCCCATTAAAGGCGGAAGCAAAAGCCCAGTTTCGGAAGCTCGTCGCATATTCGGCTAAAGGCTGCCCGGCCAAAAACTGGAATGCGAGCTTGCTGAGATTACTATAGTTTCCCTTCTCTTGTAGAACAAGCTTTGCAAGCAGCTCTCGCTCTGTTTCACAGAGTTCTGCTAGCTTTTTAGCGATTTCAGCCTCCCGTTTTGCGCGTTCTTTTTTCCATTCGTCCTCACGTTCCGCGTCTCGTCGGCCCATCGTCATCCGTTCCGGAGCAGGCGAATACATGCTGAGCCAACGGCGAATGGCGTTCTTAAGGGCGGCGGCACATTCGGGCGCTCCCCGGGTGTCGGTGACTGCTTGAATAAGCCATGATAAGTTGGAGCTTACGTTCTCTGTCAACGCCGCATCCTCCAACGCCACAAGAAACGAACCAGGGTCGTGTTTTAGCAAAGCCTGAAATTCGTCGTAGCGGGACTCATCAAGGTTCTGTAAGGCGATAAAGGACCTTACCAAAGGAGCGGTGACTCCGGTCGGCGCCTTTTCCAATACAGCGGCGAGAATAGCTCCGATTAGAACGTCGCACGTCCTGTCAAGCGCGGCGATTGGATCTAAAATGTTCGACAGCGCCTCATCAACATTGCGGCGTTGGCGAAGTGCCGTTCGGGCGCTATTGACCAGCGAAAGCCCGAGTGCAAGTGGAAGCCCTTCCTCCTTCAATACATATCTTCCGGGATCATCCTCCAAATTCTCAAAGAAACGACCCGCTGATGTGATGACGAATTGGTCGGCGATCGTCTGATTGGATTGACTCGACGTGACCGTATTTGGACCGTTGAACACCATCAGGTCAGCATTCTGGTTCCCCTGGAGCCGCTCGATGATGCGATCAGCGTGGTTACGAATATCAACCACGAACTGCTTGGGAGAGACGGCGGCACTATCCGAAACGACCCCGGTGCGGATATGCTCGAAGAGCAGCCGATTGACGCTCAGTTCGCCGAACTGATCGATTTCTTTGCCTTTCAAAAGTTCGGCGGCAACTCCAAAAATGCGGGGATTGCGTAGACTGCGAACCAGATCAGCGCTAAGCCTCTGAATCGATGTGCCTTGCTGCCCCAAAAGAGAGCTAAGCTCTTCGTCATTCCATTCGGGCACATCACACTTCACGATTTTGCTGACGAGCCGGCCTTCAAGATTGTCGTCATAGAAGAAATGCCTGCAGCTGATAACGAGCCTACCGCCGATCTCTGCAACCAGCTCGCTCGTCGCGTCAATAAACCGGGGCCAGTTCACGGTCGCGCGCTGGTTTAGACCATCTATGAAAACAACAAGCCGCGGGTACTCTACGTCCTTATTGTGCTTCCACCGCTCGAAGTGGCCGCGCCAATGCGCGATCGATGCCCAGCTTAGCGAGTCACCGGTTTGTGTTATGAGCTTGGTGATCAGAAGCTCTTCTACCGATTCAACCGTGAAAGGCATTTTTACGTCATCGGGCACGATGACAGCGGTAAGCGGCTTCCTCGGCTGGCGCATCCAAGTCTGCGCAAACATCCACGATTTACCGTTTCCGTCAGCTCCCAAGATGGTGACGATCGAGCTGTCGGGTTTGGAAAACATTGCGGCGGCGAGCTTGGAGCGAAGAGCGGGACGGTCCAGAATGCCTGGGATTGCGCCATCTTCCGGCGAAAGCGGTTGACCAAAGACGGAACGAGCTCGTCTTTTGCTGCTAAAGGCACCAGAAAGCCACGCGATATTATCAGTCAGTGCGTACGCTGGTGCGAGACTGGGTTGTTGAAGTTCAGCCAACAATTCGGCCGACCGTTCGGCAAACTGCGGATGTAACTGGACGCTCTCTAGTTGAGCAACCACGTCCGATTTTGGAGTGCCGGTCTTATCAGAAAGAAAGTTCGCTGAAGCCACAGGGGCCATGGCCAACAGCGTTGCAAATTCGGATAATCCGGTTGTTGGCCAAGCCAGGACTCTTACTCCAAAGCCGAATTTTTTTCCCGCCTTTTTTGCAGTATTGATGTGTTGAGCCGAGACCGGACCGGTCGACGCCAATATCCAAAGTTCGGTTTGACCTTCCTCGTCGACCGCTATTTCAGTGATCTTGGAAAGTATTTGATCTTTAGCAACCCTGTCGTCGTAGAGCTTGCCCTCAAAAGAGATCGCACCGTCGTCTAACGTCGACTGACCGTCCTTACCGCGCTGTGATCCGGAGCTGGCTAGCGCAAAAGTTCGCCTAGTGAGTTCAGTTAAAACGGCCGCCATCAATCCTTCGAATCCGTCCGGACCGGTCGGATTGAGCTTGCGTATCGTCGCGCGGAGATCGTCTGTCGTATGCACGGTCATTACCGGTCAGTCTTACTGCTGCACTGACATCCGCTTTCTGCGACAACGCTGCAGGCTTGTTCCTGGCAGTATCGTTGGAGTCGTGCTTTTGCCATCAAAATAACCGTTGATTGAAATATATGGTGCGGGCGACCGGACTCGAACCGGTACGGGCAATGCCCAACGGATTTTCTTACCACTACGGCTTTCGCCGCCGCCATCGGCGTTTGTGGTCTGGACTATCCCTTCACCCTAGCCTTCGGCCGTAGGTGCTGCCCGTCTAGTCTCTACACCTTCTCCCTGCGGAGCTTGGCTCGGGATTGCCAGCGAAGGTTTCCCCGAATTTGAGCAGTTCTGCATCCCGGGTTTCCCACGAGAGCACTCAATCAGTCGCTTAAGTCCGTTGCGTCTACCAGTTTCGCCACGCCCGCGTACCGTGGCCTTCATACCCCGTCACGACTCTGCCGCCAAGATGTCAGCTCACGCGATGGCCTCGATATCGTGTCTTGCCCGTCCCCTTTCCTTGAAAGGCTGCAGAGCTGGCATTCTTGCGCTTCTGCTGAGGAACGCGACGATTCGCCACCTTTTCTGCCAGATCAGCGGGTTTGGCGTCGGGCTTCTTGAATGACCGCCTCACGTTGATTGCTGCCGCGCTGAGCTGGTTCTTGATGTGAGATGCATAGTATTTCTCTATCATCTCGACGCTGGTGCGGCAGTTCTTGGCGACCTGGTAGATGTCAGCGCCTTCCATGAGGCGGAGACAGATGTATGTGTGACGCAGGCTGTATGCCGTGCGCCGCTGACCTTCGCGGTCAAATTTCAGTTCCTGCTCTCCCAGGATGTTATTGAACAGCACGTGCTGGCTTTTGGGGAAAATACGATCGGTCGGTTTCGCATTGTTCCTCTTCCTCAGCCGGAAAAACGGCGCCGCCGCGGATGGCATGCTCTTGCAATAACCGACGCCGCGCTTGCCGCGCACCTCGATTTCCAGGATGCGCTCGTCGGTCTCCCGATCCTTCACGACGGTTACGTCGCGATACTCCAGTCGCGCCGCTTCATCGGGCCGAAGACCGGTATTGGCCATGAACAGCACGTAATCGTGCAGCTGCTCGCTCTCGTACCGATAGCGCTCCCGTTTCGGGTTCGCGGCGCGCTCGCCAGTCGCAAGGTACAGTTTTCGATACTCGACGGGCGAGAACCAGGCACGATGGGAAATCTTGCCGTTGCGCTTGTAGGGTTCTGAAAGGTCAGGCAGGCTATTGAGCCAGCCGTGGCGCATCGCCGTCTTCAACGTCTGCCGGAAGGCCACCATTTCCTGGTGCAAGGTATTGCGAGCCGGCGGTTTTCCGTAAGTTGCCTTGGCCTTCTCGATGCGATCGATGCGATATTCCTGCACGACGCCGCCGGTGATCGTTGATAGCGGCTTGTCGCCGAAGAAGGGGATGAGGTATTTGCGCAAGCGCCGCTCGTGGCCCTGAACGTAGATCGCGTTACGCTGTCCCTCAGTAATGATCGGAAACTCCCGAAGGAATTTTTCCGCCGCGTCCTTGAATGTCTTTTCCGAACTTGCAGACACCAAGTCCCCTAGTTCGCCGCGTTTGAATTTGCCGCGCAGCTCCAGGTACCAGTCTTCCGCCGCGTCCTCCGCTTCACCAAGGCTTTCCTTGCGCGTCGTCGAGCGATGCTGATGGCCAGCGATCGAAGTCGAGCACTGCCAGTAACGACCGCCTGGTCGCCTGTAGACCTGGACTTTGCCGCCGAGAATTTCGTGACGCTCGCTCATACACAGTGCTTTCTCAATTTGTCTTGCTGACGACGCCCAGGGCCTCGCCAGTGCTAATGTGCTAACGATGTGCTAGAGTCACGAGGATGTCAATTTAATTGTAACTTATTGAAGTTATTAAAGATTATTCATAAAATACGGATACAAATGAGGATTTTAAGTCCCTTGCGTCTACCAGTTTCGCCATGCCCGCAGATCGAAGAGAGCCCTCACCCTAAAACATTTCCCGCCCCAGGGGTATCCCGTCCGCCCGCTCGAATTTGTAGTTGAGAACAGCGGCCTGAGCCTTCGTGCGACGTCTACGTGAATCGTGATTTCTGCAGCGGTTTCAATCACCTGATCCGTTCGGAAAAATAATCGCTGCTGGTCCAGCAGATTCCGCTTGCTGGTCCAGCAAACTCTTCGCGTATCCTGTTCGCATCCCGCCTCGATGAGAGAGGCGTTGCGCACGTCACGAACGTGAGGCGGGGAGCAGTGGCCGCAAGGTGTCGCAGCATTCGTTTATCGAATGCAGACGAACGACATCATGCGGACGATGAAGTCGCGTGGTTCTGGCGCCCCCAACGCAGGTGCCAAGTCTGCGGTATCACAAGGCGATGCGGCCCTGGTCGTGTCGTGCAGGCGACGGTGACAACCAAGCCGGGTCTCACCGGGAAGAGCGCGAAGCAAGTCGTCAAACCACTGCGCAGGGAAGGTCGGTGTTTGACCAATCCTGTGGTGACTGAAGCTCATGCCACCTTCTTCGCATGAGCGCTGCGGGTGCGGCTCACGCGCCCGGCCTTCCCTGCGCTCTCTCAGCTGTTTGAGGAGTGCGATGAAGACAATTTATCAAAGCTCGGACCGGACACGGGGCGCGAGAACGAGAATCTATGTGCGTCATTCCGGGGCGACCTGAAGGGTCGAACCCGGAATCCCGAAATGAGTCCGCCAACAATATCGAGATTACCCGGCGCGCAAGTTGCGCGCCTGAGGTTCGCGCTTCGCGCGGACCCGTTGGTCGCCTCGCGATGACGGCGATCTCGACGAAGCGCCAGGCTGTTTGACAACCGATGCAACGCCGCCCCCTGCTTACGCCGCATTTACGCCGGCACCACAGCATGTCAGGCTGCCATCGAGCCACAGCGGGATTGCAACATGTTGTTTCCGACCACCATCGCCGGCTCGCTGCCGAAGCCGGAATGGCTCGCCGAGCCCAATGTGTTGTGGGCGCCGTGGCGGACGTCCGGCCCCGCCCTCGCCGCGGCCAAAAGGGACGCGACCCTGCTTGCGGTCAAGCTGCAGGAGGATTGCGGCATCGACATCATCACCGACGGCGAGCAGGCGCGGCAGCATTTCGTCCACGGCTTTCTCGAGCGCGTCGACGGCATCGACTTCGCCAACAAGGTCGAGATCGGCATCCGCAAGGATCGCTACAAGGCGATGGTGCCGCAGGTGGTCGCGCCGTTGCGCCTGCAGGGCCGGGTCCACGCCGACGAGGCGCGGCACGCTCGCACCCACAGCAAGGCGCAACTGAAATTCACCCTGCCCGGCCCGATGACCATCGTCGACACCATCGCCGACCGGCATTATGGCGATCGCGCCAGGACGGCCTTTGCCTTCGCGGAATTGCTCAATGCGGAAGCGCTGGCGCTCCAGGCCGATGGCGTCGACATGATCCAGTTCGATGAGCCGGCCTTCAACGTCTACATGGACGAGGTGCGCGACTGGGGCATCGCGGCACTGGAGCGCGCCGCCCAGGGGCTGACCTGCGCGACCGCCGTCCACATCTGCTACGGCTACGGCATCAAGGCCAACACCGACTGGAAATCCACGCTTGGCGACGAATGGCGGCAATATGAGCTGACCTTCCCGGTGATCGCCCGCAGCGGCATTCAGCAGGTCGCCGTCGAGTGCCGCAATTCGAAGGTGCCGCTGGCGCTGCTGGAACTGCTCGAAGGCAAGATCGTGCAGGCCGGGGTCATCGATGTCGCCAGTGACGCAATCGAGACAGCGGAGGATGTCGCGAAGGTCATCAATGACGTGCTGAAATTCGTCGCGCCGGAGAACATCATCGCCACCACCAATTGCGGCATGGCGCCGATGCGTCGCGAGATCGCGGAGGCCAAACTCGCAGCGCTCGGTCAAGGCGCCGCGCTGGCGCGATCGCGGCTGGGGTAAAGATGAAGCTATGAGCGACCGCGCCCCGCATGGGCCGCAAACCAGCCGAGGCCATCAATGGTGCCCGCGCGCGGCCGGTATTCGCAGCCGACAAAGCCGTCATAGCCGAGGCGATCGAGCTCGGCGAACAGATACGGAAAATTCAATTCGCCATCGGCGTCCGGCTCGTGACGGAAGGGCACGCCGGCGACCTGAATGTGCCCGATGCGCGGCAGCCGCTGCCGCAACGCCTCGGCAACGTCGCCATGCATGAGCTGGCGATGGTAGATGTCGAATTGCAGCTTCAGGTTCGGCAGCGCGAATTCCTCGATCAGACCATCGGCGAATTCGAAATCGTTGAGAAAATAGCCGGGCATGTCGCGCAGATTGATCGGCTCCAGCATCACGTCGACGCCTTCGCGGGCACACCGCGCCGCGGCCCAGGCGACGGAGTTGCGATAGGCGGCGCAGGCCTGGGGGTCGCTGCGATCGGCGAGTCCCGCCATCAGGTGCAGCCGCGTGACTCCGCAGGCGGCGGCATAACGCAGCGCCACGTCGACGCTCGCCTGAAGATCGGCAAAGCGGTCCGGCAGGGCGGCGAAGCCGCGCTCGCCGCCGGCAAAATCGCCGGCCGGCACATTGAACAGCACGGCCGTCAGCCCGGCGTCTGCGAGTTTGCGCGCAACCTGATCGGCGGAATGTTCGTAAGGAAACTGGATCTCAACAGCGCCGAAGCCGGCATCGGCGGCCGCAGCGAACCGATCGAGGAACGGCCACTCTGTGAACATCAAAGTGAGATTGGCGGCGAAGCGGGGCAAGGAGATGTCCGTCGGCAATCAGGCCGCGCCGTCGCGCAATGGCGGCTGGAACGCCAGGCCGGTGTCCCAGGGAAAGAAGATCCAGGTATCCTGCGACACCTCGGTGATGTAGGTGTCCACCAGCGGCCGGCCCATTGGCTTGGCATAGACGGTGGCGAAATGCGCGCCCGGCAGCAAGTCGCGCACGACCTTCGCGGTCTTGCCGGTGTCGACGAGGTCGTCGACGATCAGAAGGCCGGCGCCGTTCGGCCCGCCGAGTTGCCTGGTCTCGGCCGAGATTCCCTTCAGCACCTGCAGGATGCCCTGCTGCTGATGCTGATAGCTCGAGACGCACACCGTATCGATGACGCGCACGCCGAGTTCGCGTGCGACGATCGCCGCCGGAACCAGCCCGCCACGGGTGATCGCGATCACGGCATGAAAGGGTCCGAGCCCGTTCAGCCGCCAGGTCAAGGCGCGGCAGTCACGATGGAACTGGTCCCAGGAGACGGGAAAGGCCTTGTCGGCCGGCGGCGTCTTGTTGTCCGAGGGCATGTCAGCACACTACCTCTTCAGCGCGGCCAGCATCTGCTGCACGGCCCCCATCGCCACGCGCAATTTGTCCGGATCGCGCGATCGCACCACGAGATTGGTATTGGGATTGCCGTCCTCGTCGCGGAACGGATAGCTGCCGATCTGGGTCTCGGGATTCGCCAGCGCGATTTCGCGCAGCGGCGTGCCGATATCGCCTTCCCTGGCATTGGCCCGCACGCTTTCCGACAGCATGCGCACGCCCGAGCGCAGCTTCGGCGCGACGATGTCCATCATCGCCTGCATGATCGACGGCACCCCGGCCATGACGATGACATTGCCGATCCAGAAGCCGGGGGCCATGATGGTGGCGCTTTCGACCAGAGAGGCGCCATCGGGAATCCGGGCCATCCGCAGCCGTGCCTCATTCAGTTCGCTGTCCTGGAATCGCTTGCGGAAGCGTTCGACCACGTCAGGATGATGGCTGATGCCGACGCCGAAGGCTTTCGCAACGCTGTCGGCGGTGATGTCGTCATGGGTCGGCCCGATGCCGCCGGTCGTGAAGATATAGTCGTAGCGTTGGCGCAAGGCGTTGAGCGCCGCGATGATGTCGGCCTCCTCGTCGGCCACCACCCGGACTTCCTTCAGGTCGATGCCGATATTGGTGAGATACTCGGCGATGAAGCCGATGTTCTTGTCCTTGGTCCGGCCGGAGAGGATTTCATCGCCGATTACCAGGACGCCGGCCGTGACGACATCGGTCATAAAACGTTCTCCCTGAGGCGCTTCGGAAGACGCCTCGTCGTCGCGCCTGTCAACCGCTGCACATTGAAGCCGGACCGCTGCCCGTGCAAGCGGCAGCCTCCAGCCTATTTTTGTGGCAGCGAACCGTCCGAAACGCTACCAATACTCTTAAACACCGCTGCTTACCGTGCTGGCCCGTCCCTTGCTACCATCAAACCGACCCGTCCAGTGACTCGGAGGGCGTAAGGAAAGTCTTCGACGACAGATGGCGGTCGCTTTCGACGAGATGTTCGGCCCGGATGGTACGCTTCGTTCCGCGTATCGGGAGCTTTCGCTCTGGCTCAAGGACACGCCTCCGGACGCGCTGGAGTATCGGCGCAAAGAGGCCGAACTGCTGTTCAGGCGGATCGGCATTACCTTTGCGGTCTATGGCGACGCCGAATCCACCGAGCGCCTGATTCCGTTCGACGTGGTTCCACGGATTCTCGCGGCCAAGGAATGGGCGCTCCTGGAGCGCGGCCTGAAGCAGCGGGTCAAGGCGCTGAATCTGTTCCTGCGCGATATCTATCACGGCCGCGACATCCTGCGCGCCAACATCGTGCCCGATGACCTGATCTTCCAGAACCCGGTGTTCCGGCCCGAAATGAACGGTCAGAACGTCCCACACGACATCTACGTGCACATCGCCGGCGTCGACATCGTCCGCGTCAACGCCGACGAATTCTACGTGCTGGAGGACAATGCCAGGACCCCGTCCGGGGTCTCCTACATGCTGGAAAACCGCGAGATCATGATGCGGTTGTTCCCCGATCTGTTCGCCCGCCACCGGGTGGCGCCGGTGGAGAATTATCCCGATGTGCTGCTTGCCGCGCTACGCTCGGTCGCCCCGCACAGCGCCACCACCGAACCGAATGTGGTGCTGCTGACGCCCGGCATCTACAATTCCGCCTATTACGAGCATTCCTTTCTGGCCGACAAGCTCGGCATCGAACTCGTCGAAGGCCGCGACCTCATCGTCAAGAACGAAGAGGTGTTCATGCGGACCACGGAGGGTTTGAAGCGCGTCGACGTGATGTATCGCCGGCTCGATGACGACTTCCTCGATCCCCTCTCCTTCCGGCCGGATTCGATGCTCGGCGTCCCCGGCCTGATGTCGGCCTACATGGCCGGCAACATCACGCTGGCGAACGCGGTCGGCACCGGCATCTCCGACGACAAGGCGGTCTACAGCTACATGCCCGAGATCGTGCGCTTCTATCTCAATGAAGAGCCGATCCTGAAGAACGTGCCGACCTGGCGCTGCCGCGAGGCGAAGGACCTCGCCTATGTGCTCGACAATCTCAGCGAGCTGGTGGTCAAGGAGGTTCACGGCTCCGGCGGCTATGGCATGCTGATCGGCCCGGCTTCGACCAAGGAGATGATCGCCTCCTTCCGCGAGAAGCTGAAGACGCACCCTGAAGGCTTCATCGCGCAGCCGACGCTGGCGCTGTCCACCTGCCCGATCTCGACTGAGAAAGGGCTGGCCTCCCGTCACGTCGACCTGCGGCCGTTCGTGCTGACCGGCCGCGATCACACCACGATCGTGCCGGGCGGACTGACCCGCGTCGCGCTCAAGGAGGGATCGCTGGTGGTCAATTCGAGCCAGGGCGGCGGCACCAAGGACACCTGGGTGCTGGACGCATGAGCACGCCTGGCAAAGTCGTGACCTTGTCACGCAATGGCGCGACGCCCCTCCGCCCACGCGCCCTCCGTCTTCCCTCCCCCCTGTGGGGAGCGGAACGTGCCGCGGTGAGGCCGTAGCATGCTCTCGCGCACCGCAGAAAACCTGTACTGGCTGGCGCGCTATGTCGAGCGCGCGGAATATCTGGCGCGCACCATCGAGGCGACGCTGCGCGCGACCTCGCTGCCATCGGCTTATGTCGGCAAGACCAATGAATGGGAATCGGCGTTGCTCACCGCCGGCATCGGCCCAAGCTTCTACGATCATTTTGAAGAAGCCGACGAACAGAGCGTCGTCGAATATCTGGCGTTCTCGCCGCACAATCCGTCCTCGATTCGCAACTGCATCGAATCGGCGCGGCTCAATTCGCGCGCGGTGCGCACCGCGCTCACCGGCGAGATGTGGGACACGATCAATTCGGCCTGGATCGAACTGCAGCAGACCTGGTCGAGCCTGATCAAGAACCGCGAGGAGCTGTCGCGCTTCCTGCGCTTCGTGCAGGAGACCTCGTTGCGCTTCGACGGCTCCGCCTACCGCACCATGCTGCGCAATGACGCCTATTGGTTCTCGCGGCTTGGGCTGCATCTGGAGCGCGCCGACAACACCGCGCGCATCCTGGACGTCAAATATCACATGCTGCTGCCCGAGGCCGAACATGTCGGCGGCCCGCTCGACTATTATCAATGGACCTCGATCCTGCGCTCGGTGTCGGCGCTGACCGCCTATCACTGGGTCTATCGCGAGACCTTGAAGCCCTGGCTGATCGCGGACCTGTTGATTCTCAACAACTCGCTGCCGCGCTCGCTGGCCAGCTGCTACGACAATCTGGTGCGGAACCTGGATCAGATCGGCGTCGCCTATGGCCGGCAAGGCCCGTCGCAGCGGCACGCCCGCGGCGTCCGCAACCGGCTCGAACACAGCCATATGGACGATATCTTCCAGCGCGGCCTGCACGAGTTCATCGGCGAGTTCATCGCCGACAACAACAGGCTTGGCGAGATCATCGGCAAGCAGTATCTGGTTTGACAAGTGGTGCCGGCAGCTGGAAAGGTTGAGGTCTCCATTGCCGTCATTGCGAGGAGCGAAGCGACGAAGCAATCCAGCTCTTCCCCGTGACACTGGATCGCTTCGCTTGCGCTCGCGATGACGACGGAGGTTTCCCTCCGATCGCCAAGCATCGCTCGTCCTGGATTGGCTTTGAATCATGCGCCTGCGGATCTCCCACTCCACCACCTATCAATATGAGCAGCCCGCGACCGGCGTGATCCAGGTGCTGCGGATGACACCCGGCAATCATGACGGGCAATATGTGGCGAACTGGCAAGTCGACGTGTCGGCCGACGCAAGGCTCGACATGCGTCATGACGCGTTCGGCAACATCACGCATGTGTTCAATGCGGACGGCGTCAGCGACCTCACGGTTCACGTCGCAGGGCAAGTGGAGACGCAGGACACCGGCGGCATGCTGCGCGGCACCGTCGAACGATTTCCGCCGAGCCTGTTCCTGCGGACGACGCCCTTGACCGAAGCCGACACCGCGATTCACACCATGGCGCGGCAGATGTTTGCGGAATCGGAGGAGCGGACGCTGGAATTCCTGCACGGCCTGTTGCTGCAGCTCAACGAATACATGACCTTCGACGCCGATCCGACCAACAGCGGCACTTCGGCGATCGACTCCTTCCGGTTGCGGCGCGGCGTCTGCCAGGATTATTCCCACATCTTCATCGCCTGCGCGCGCAGCGTCGGCGTGCCTGCGCGCTTCGTCTCCGGACATTTCTTCCGCACCGATGGCGAGGCGCACCAGGACGCCGGCCATGCCTGGGTGGAAGCTTTCGTAGCTGACCTGGGCTGGGTCGGTTTCGATCCCGCCAACGGCATCAGCACCACCGACGCCCATGTCCGCATCGCGATCGGGCTGGATTATCTCGGCGCCGCGCCGGTCCGCGGCACCCGCTATGGCGGCGGCGCGGAGACCTTGTCGGTCGCGGTCCGGGTCGATCAGGCCGGACGCCAGAGCCAGTCCTGATGCCGGCTGCGCCGGCCCGATGTTGCCCCGGCACTCGCCCGCGCGTAAAAGCGTCGGGAAATTCGAGGGCCTGTCGATGACATATTGCTGCGGAGTGCTGGTGCGTGACGGGTTGGTGATGATCGCCGACACCCGCACCAATGCAGGCCTCGACAACATCTCGACCTTCCGCAAGCTGCACGTCTATCGCAAGCCGGGCGAGCGCATCATGGCGATCGCCACCGCCGGCAACCTCGCGGTCACCCAGTCCGTGCTGTCGACGCTGTCGGAGGGCTTGCCAAATCAGGACACCGGCGAGACCGAAACGCTGGTAAATGCGCCGACCATGTTCCAGGCCGCGCAGCGGATCGGCAAGGCGATCCGCCATGTTCATGCGACGGAAGGCAAGGCGCTGCAGGCCGAGGACGTCAATTTCGACGTGTCGTTCCTGTTCGGCGGCCAGATCAAGGGCGCACGGCTGCGGCTGTTCATGATCTACTCGGCCGGCAACTTCATCGAGTGCACGGTCGATACGCCCTACCTGCAGATCGGCGAACACAAATACGGCAAGCCGGTGCTCGACCGCGCCATCGGCTATGACGTCGATCTTTATGACGCGCTGAAGATTTCGCTGATCTCGATGGATTCGACAATGCGGTCCAATCTCGGCGTCGGCATGCCGATCGACGCCTTGGTGGTTCGCCCCGATGTGTGCGACGCCGATCTTGAATATCGCATCGAGTCGGGCGAACCTTATTTCCACGATCTGCGCACGCGCTGGTCGGCGGCGCTGCGCGCGGCGCATCAAAACATCCCCCGCCCCCCTTACAGGAACGACGCGAGCAGCTGAGGCGCGAACGGCGCCCGCGAGGTCGACATGCCGCAGAAGATCGCATTGGTCACCGGGGCCGGCAGCGGAATTGGCCGCGCCGTGGCGCTCGCGCTGATGCAGGCCGGCTATCACCTGGTGCTGACCGGCCGGCGCAAGGACAAGCTGGAGGAAACCGCGCAGCTTGGCGCCACGAGCGGCATGCGAACCCTCGCCGTGCACGCCGATATGCGCCAACCCGCCGAGATCGCCGCGCTGTTCGCCAAGACGATGGAGGTGTTCGGCCGGCTCGAC
>Ga0081455_10004085_pt1 | contig 16520 bp, 13 predicted proteins | sample TabmetS3T2R1_FD_70207 | JGI IMG/M metagenome (GOLD analysis project Ga0081455, IMG submission 70207) | Tabebuia heterophylla rhizosphere microbial communities from the University of Puerto Rico - S3T2R1 | ecosystem: Host-associated > Plants > Roots > Rhizosphere ... | reverse complement strand
CGGATATTCGTCATTGCTGGCCTGTCGATCCCGAACTTCTGGCTCGCCATTCTGGTCATTCTGGGGCTCGTGCACTATTTCCAGTGGCTGCCACCCCTGAACTATGAACCGTTCTGGGCTGATCCCTGGCTGAATTTCAAGCAACTGGTCTTCCCAGCCCTGATCACGGGCTATCGCCTCTCGGCCATTGGCGCGCGCATGACACGCTCCAGCGTCCTCGAAGTCCTGCGGGATGATTTTGTGCGCACGGCCCGTGCCAAGGGGTTGCGCGAACGTGTCGTGGTGTTGAAGCATGCGCTCAAAAATGCGCTGCTGCCCGTGATTACCATTATCGGTGTCGAACTCCTTGTCCTCTTTGGCGGTCTGGTCGTGATCGAGACGGTGTTTACGATTCCAGGCGTTGGCAGGTATCTGGTGGATGCGATTACCCACCGAGATTATCCCTCCATTCAGGCCCTGGTGTTTGTATTTGCCGTCTTCGTAGTGCTGGTGAATCTGCTTGTGGATATTGTCTATGCGTTCTTAGATCCACGTATTCGGTACACCTGAAGAAAGCGAGGCGGATGATGAAAGCTGACGTACAGGTTCTGGATCTGCCAGCGCTGCCGCAGCAACGCCCCGCCACGTGGGGGCGCCCTCTGTGGCTGTTTATCAAACGTAAGCCGCTCGGCGCTATAGGGGCAGGGCTATTAGCCATTTTTGTGGTGATGGCTATCCTGGCCCCGGTTCTGGCTACGCATGACCCGGATCTCAACAACTACCGCGCCCGGGTCAAGCCACCGTCGGCCCAACACTGGTTTGGGACCGATAACTTTGGGCGGGATACATACAGCCGCGTCGTCTATGGGGCGCGGCTTTCGATCTATGTCGGCGTGCTCTCGACCCTGCTCGGTACCGCGCTCGGGGCCTTTGCTGGCCTGCTGAGTGGCTTCTTTGGGGGCCGCGTCGATCAGCTCATCCAGCGCCTGGCGGACGTGATGTTTACCATTCCCTCACTGGTGCTGGCCATGGTGATTGTCACCATGCTGGGTCCCTCGCTGATCAACGTCATCATTGCCATTGCCATCCCTCGTCTCCCGAGTACCAATCGGGTCATCCGTTCGGCTGTTCTCTCGGCCAGAGAGAGCCTCTATGTCGAGGCGTCGCGTGCTCTTGGGTGTTCGAACTGGCGCATCATGCTGCGCCACCTCCTCCCCAACGTCACCGCGCCCATTATTGTCATCGCCACCGCCGGCCTGGCAGGGGCTATCCTGGTCGAAACCTCGCTGAGTTTTTTGGGGCTGGGGGTGCCACCACCAGCGCCATCGTGGGGCCGTATGCTCTCAGTGGAAGGCATGCGCTATTTCGAGACGGCGCCGTTGATGGCCATTTTCCCGGGGGTCTTTATCAGCGCCGCGGTGTTTGGCGCCAACCTGTTTGGTGACGCCCTACGGGATGTGTTGGATCCCAAATTGCGTGGTCGCTAAGGGCGAAAGGACTGGCGATGAGTACGCTTATCACCCTCGCGACCCTCCTCTTATGTCTCACCATCGTGCTGTGCGCTGGGACGATTCTCTACTACCTGGTCTTGTCTCCCTATGGCACCTCCAGAGTTGAGGAAATTCGTCGTTTGCGGCAGGAAGGGCTGGCGGTGCATCAAGCCGGGGAAGAGTGACCAGTCAAAGCAACCAGGCGAAGGGGGCAATAGCATTTCCTGCCTTCTGGGTGTATGATGGTACATATAGATGTCTAAGGTGTTTACCATTTGCAGATATAGGATCATCCATCCACCATCGACATGATCGGGGCGGGATATCGGCACACATGGAACCCGTTCTGCTGCTTAATGCCTCGTTTGAACCGCTGCGAGTGATCAACTGGAAGCGTGCCCTGACCTTGGTGTTTGCCGGCAAAGTGGAAGTCGTGGAAGAGTATACCCGTGAAATCCACAGTATTAGCCTGGCGGTACGTCTACCGGCTGTGGTGCGCTTGTTGACCCTCATCCGGGTGCGAGGTACGGGGGTGAAGTTCTCACGCCAGAATATCTATGCCCGCGACAACTATGAGTGCCAGTACTGCGGGTGCCAGCCTTCAGTAAGTGAACTCACCTATGATCACATTATTCCACGGGCGCACGGTGGGCCGACAGACTGGACGAACATCGTCACCTGTTGCATTCCCTGCAATCGGCGTAAAGGGGGGAAATCGCTTGAACAGTCTGGGATGCATTTGCGCCACCTGCCGAAGAAACCGACCTGGCAACCATATATCACTATGGCCGTAGGCATGCGTAACCCGCCGGAAAGCTGGCGTGGGTATCTGACTTGGCATAACGGCCAAGAGTGACGAACTGTTCTCGACCTATCCGTCTCGGCCCCTTCCGCGCCAACTTCCACTCATCAGGAGAGGGGGGAGGACCTTGATTTTTCCCACAGCCACCCCTTGACACCTCCCTAGCCCTTGGTTATCGTATTAGCACTCAACATGGTCGAGTGCTAATAATAATCCCCTGCGGGGAGTGCGAGCACGGTGGAGGTGGAAGGTACTCGGGCCTGGGGTCCGTATTCGTGTTGATGAACAGTTAGTGTAACAATGCAGAGGTAGCGTTTGTCAGGTTGTCCTTGGAGAGGAGGTCTGCCATGCAGTTTCGGCCCTTGCACGATCATGTGCTGGTGAAACGTCTAGACGCCGCTGAGGAAAAAGTCGGCGGGATTATTATTCCTGATACAGCCAAAGAAAAACCGCAGGAAGGCAATGTCCTGGCGGTTGGCCCTGGAAAACTCCAGGACGATGGCACACGGCGTCCCGTTGGGGTGGCTGTGGGGAATAAAATACTCTTTGGCAAGTATGCCGGCACTGAGATCACCATTGACGGTGAAGAGTTGCTGGTACTCCGTGAATCTGACTTACTGGGCGTGATTGAGTAAGTTTGATCGTGCTGTGGAAGAAGGAGCATAGCTGTGCCTGCAAAACAACTACATTTCGGCGAAAAAGCCCGTGCTGATATTCTGACCGGTATTAACAAACTCGCCAATGCTGTGAAGGTTACGTTGGGCCCTCGCGGTCGCAATGTCGTCCTCGATAAGAAATTCGGCTCGCCGGCCTCGACCAAAGACGGTGTCACCGTCGCCAAAGAAATCCAGTTAGAAGATCCGTTTGAGAATATGGGTGCGCAGATGGTCCGGGAAGTGGCCAGTAAGACCAGCGATGTGGCTGGTGATGGCACTACGACTGCGACCGTGCTGGCGCAGGCGATCTTCCGTGAGGGGCTCAAGCAGGTCACTGGCGGCCATGGTCCGATGGAGATCAAACGTGGCATCGAGCAGGCCGTAGATGTGGTGGTCGAAGAGCTACGCAAGCTCAGCCGTGAGGTCAAAGGCAAAACCGAGATTGCGCAGGTTGGGACGATTTCAGCCAATAACGACCGCACGGTTGGTGATCTGATCGCCGAGGCCATGGAGAAGGTTGGCAAAGACGGGGTCATCACGGTTGAAGAGGGCAAAACGGCCGAGACCTCGATGGACGTCGTTGAGGGAATGCAGTTTGACCGTGGCTATATTTCCCCCTACTTCGTGACCAATGCTGAGCGCATGGAAGCAGTCCTGGAGAATCCCTACATGCTGCTGAACGAGAAGAAGCTCAGCAACATGAAGGAACTCTTGCCCGTGCTCGAGCAGATTGCCCGGGCTGGCCGGCCACTGGTGGTGATCTCTGAGGACGTTGAGGGTGAGGCGCTGGCGACCCTGGTGGTCAACAAGCTGCGTGGCACCCTGCAGTGCGCGGCGGTGAAGGCTCCGGGCTTTGGCGATCGGCGCAAAGAGATGTTGCGCGACATGGCCGTGATCACCGGTGGCAATGTCATCTCCGACGACCTTGGCATCAAGCTGGAAAGCATCACACTGAACGATCTCGGCCAGGCCAAGCGCATCACCATCGACAAGGAAAACACCACGATCGTGGAAGGCGCTGGCTCCACCTCGGATATCGAAGGACGCGTGAAGCAGATTCGGGCTCAGATCGAGGAAACCACCTCTGATTATGATCGCGAGAAGCTGCAAGAACGTCTGGCGAAGCTCGTGGGCGGGGTGGCCGTCATTCGGGTCGGGGCTGCGACGGAATCGGAGATGAAAGAGAAGAAAGCGCGTGTTGAAGATGCCCTGAACGCGACCCGGGCGGCTGTGGAAGAGGGCATTGTCCCCGGTGGTGGGGTGGCATACATCCGTGCCCTGTCGGCACTGGAGAAGCTACAGCTCGGCGGTGATCGGCAGGTGGGCGTCAATATCATCCAGCGGGCGCTCGAAGAGCCCCTGCGCATGATCGCCATCAATGCTGGGGCCGAGGGGGCGACTGTGCTGCAGCGCGTGAAAGCCGAGTCAGGCACCACAGGATATGACGCCTCGAGCGACGGGTACGTCGATATGATGACCCAGGGGATCCTTGATCCCACGAAGGTGACGCGTATTGCCCTGCAGAATGCCGCGAGTGTGGCGGCCTTATTGCTCACCACAGAGGCGCTCATTACGGAGCTGCCGGAAGAGAAGAAGCCAGCGATGCCTCCAGGCGGGCATCACGATATGGATATGGATTATTAAACGTTTTGGACCTGGGGGGCAAGGTGGCTTGCCCCTCATCTGCCATGGGCCGGCAGGATTGCCGCGCTTGCATGGACGACTACGGTTTGCTCCCTGCCTGAGATTGTATTCGCGTTGTAATACTGCTACCTTGTTTATATCCCACGCGGAGAAAGAACATTGCACGACAACCTTATCTACTGAGGATAATACTCGCCAAAGCGCTGATGATCGTGATCCTAATGGCTTCAACCCTGTGATAGAGGTTATGGGAAAATCCTGGCAACACCTCTTTGCACAGAGTGTGTGGAAGCCTCAGCAACTCCCATTCCGTGTGCTCCTCCGGGAGCCAGCGCATACCCTCCGCTATGGGCTGCGTGGGGGAAGATAGGATACGCACGCGTCAAGTGAGGCCGTCGGCGAGGGTACGACGGAGCGCTGTCCGATGCGAGAGGGATCAGGGAATTTTTTCAAGACTTGGGTGATTTAAATTACCAAAATCGGCATCGACCCGTTGCCACCGTAAAGCCCTTACTGTAGCTCTGTTGCCTGGTAAGCGCTGGGGGCTGGCAGCTGGTGTGCGGGCTGCCGACACTCTGTGGTCACATGCGAATAAGGAGTACACCTCATGTTGCGTCACATGTTGTTTCAGCACCGAGGGAAAACCCGTATGCATGCGGTGTTACTCGGGTTATGCCTTGGCTGCTTGCTGTCAGTACTGCCCCTCAATGCAGCGCAGCTCTGGGAGGAAGGCAGCGGTGCTGCGACTGGTGAACAGCCCGTGTCGCCAGTATTTGTCGAGTTAGCCAAACATCTCAAGCCGGCTGTGGTGAATATCAGTAGCAAGCAAGTAGAGGGCAAACCGGCTCCTGGTCGTGCGCCATTTGGCAGGGAGGAGAACGATCCCTTTCAGGAATTTTTTGACCGCTTCTTCGGAGGCCGTGGTGGCCCGAGGCGCCAGCGTTCAGGCCTCGGTTCGGGCTTCATCATTAACTCGACCGGGTTCATTGTCACGAACAATCATGTGGTGGAGGGAGCCACAGAAATTAAAGTGACCCTGGCCACCAAGGAAGAATTTGACGCCACGCTCGTGGGGCGTGATCCAAAGACGGACCTAGCTTTGATCAAAGTCAAAAGTCCTAAACCGCTGCCCACAGTTCCGTTTGGCAACTCTGATGCCCTCGAAGTGGGGGAATGGGTCATGGCTATTGGTAACCCGTTTGGCTTAGGGCATACCGTGACGGCCGGGATCGTCAGTGCCAAAGGGAGAATTATTGGCGCTACGAACTACGATGACTTCATCCAAACCGATGCCTCCATTAATCCTGGCAACAGTGGTGGCCCGCTCTTCAACATGCGTGGACAGGTCATCGGTATTAATACGGCGATTGTTTCTGGCGGCCAGGGGATCGGTTTTGCCATTCCCACTAATCTTGCCAAAGAGGTCTTGTTACAACTCCACAGCAAAGGCAGTGTCACGCGTGGCTGGTTGGGGGTGGCGATTCAGAGTATTTCTCCAGATCTCCTCAAAGCGTTTAATCTCGATGATACGAATGGGGCATTGGTCTCGGATGTCATGGCCGATGGTCCAGCCGCGAAAGCTGGCCTCCAGCGTGGCGATGTCATTATAGGGTTTCAGGGCAACAAGGTGCAGGATTCGACCGAACTCCCGCGCATGGTCGCCACTATCACGCCAGGGACGAAAGTGCAGGTGGAGATATTACGCGGCGGCAAGAAGATGACGATTCCTGTCACCCTGGGGACGTTGGCGGAGGAGAAAGAGGCAGCGGCCAAGTTGCAGCCCTCTGATGTGGAAGAGAGTGTAGGACTGCGCGTCGAAGCCATTACTCCAGAACTGGCGCGCAGCTTGCGACTTGACAATACCAAGGGTGTCGTAGTGTCGCGTGTGGCGCCGGATAGCCCGGCAGCCGAGGCGGGTATTCAGCGGGGGGACATTGTCCGCGAAGTGAACCGCCAGCCGGTCACGGATATAGAATCCTATACCGAAGCGACCTCGCATCTTACCCCGAATACGCCAGCGTTGTTTTTGCTCGAACGCCGTGGCAGCAGCCTCTACGTCGCACTCAAACCAACGAAAGAGGGTTAAAAGGCACGCAGGAGGAGAGCACAGGATGATCGAGGTGGACCACCTCAGTAAATACTATGGTCCCGTGACAGCGATCCGGGATCTCTCATTCAGCGTCGCACCAGGAGAGATTCTAGGCTTCTTGGGACCCAACGGCGCCGGGAAAACGACCACTATGCGTATCCTGACAGGATTCATGCCGGCCAGCAGTGGACGCGCCGTGGTCGACGGCTACGACGTCTTTGCGCAAGCGCTCGAAGTCCGCCGGCGCGTCGGCTATCTGCCAGAGAACGTCCCGCTGTACAGGGAAATGACCGTCAGGAGCTATTTGCACTTCGTCGCTGAAGTGAAGGGCATTACGCGGCGTGAGCGCACCCGCAAAGTCGGCGAGGTGATGGAACTCTGCGGCGTGCACGAGATGGAGCGCCGTCTCATCGGGAATCTCTCGAAAGGCTATCGCCAGCGTGTGGGCCTGGCACAGGCGCTCCTCAACGATCCTCCTGTACTCATTCTCGATGAGCCCACTGTAGGACTCGATCCACGTCAGATCATCGACATCCGCCAGACTATTAAAAACCTCCGGCATAACCATACGGTCATCCTCAGCACCCATATCCTCCCTGAAGTGAGCATGACGTGTGACCGGGTGGTCATTATCAATGATGGCCAGGTTGTGGCGGTCGATACGCCCGACAACTTGACGGAGCGTACGCAGCCCTATCGTTCTATTCATCTTGAAGTGCAAGGGCCAGAGGAGATTGTACTGGCACACTTGCAGGGACTCCCAGGGGTACTCGCAGTGGCAAAGAATGGGGCCAACCCGAGTGGCGCTGCCGTCTACACTCTGTCGACGACCAAAGAGCGCGATATGCGGGCTGACGTGGCACGGGCCATCGTGCAGCAGGGCTGGCACCTCCTGGAGTTACGGGCGGTGCGCCTGAGTCTGGAAGAGGTGTTCGTGCAACTCGTCACGGAAGAGGGGGAGGCCCATGCGTAGCATCTACGCAGTCTTCAAACGTGAAGTCAAAGCCTACTTCACCCTCCCCATCGCCTATGTCATGATGGGGGGACTCTTGTTTATCGTCGGGTGGTTGTACTATCTGTCCTTCCGCTGGTTCCTGGGCGTGAGTTTTGAGGCCATGCGCAACCCGATGATGGCTAGCGATCTCGACATTAGTTCTATGGTAGTGGGCGCGACGATCAGTACCATCGGTGTGGTGAGCGTTTTTACCCTACCCTTGCTGACCATGCGCCTGTGGGCAGAAGAAAAACGCAGCGGCACGGTCGAACTGCTTCTCACCTTCCCTTTGCAGGACAGTAGCATTGTATTGGGCAAATTTTTTGCTGGCCTGGCTGTCTATGTCGTTCTGCTGCTGTTAAGCCTCCTCTATCCGCTCCTGGCAGGACTGTATGCTCATCTTGACCCCGGACCCATTCTGGCCGGCTATCTCGGTACGTTCCTCCTCGGCGCCACGCTATTTGCCTTTGGCTTTCTGTGCTCCACCTGGACCGAAAATCAAATTGTCGCCTGTGCCATTGCCTGGGCTGGTTTTCTCTTTTTCTGGCTCATCGGCCATGCAGCGGATTTTGCGGGGTCGGATCTCAGCAAGATTTTGACGCAGCTCTCATTCGCTAAGCACCATGAAAATTTTGCCAAGGGCATCATCGAAACGCAGGATGTGGCTTATTTTGTGCTGTTTACCGTGTTCTGCCTGTTTCTCACATTGCGCTCGATAGAATCTACACGTTGGCGAGGATAAGAGGATGCAGCATCCACCCGAGCATATACCACCTGCAGCGCCACGCCGCACGCTGCGCCAGGCGTTCAACTGGCGTACTCTGAAGTATGGCAGCCATGCGTCATTGTTCACGGTTATCGTACTGGCTGTGATAGGCATACTTTACAGCCTGGCGGTGCAGCACAACCGGCGTTTTGACGTAACGCAGGCTAAACGTTTTACGCTGGCAGAGCAGAGCGTCAAGCTGCTGCAGGGTCTGCAATATCCTATCAAAGTCATCGGCTTTTACAGCCTGGCAGAGCGAGACCGTGAAATGTTTGCCGATCTCGTCAAGCAGTACACGCAGTATACGGACAAACTGTCATATGAAGTAGTCGATCCTGATCGTCAGCCAGCTATAGCCAAACAATATGACATCACGGCATACAACACGGTCGTGGTCGAGGGCAATGGCAAGAAGGAAAAGATCTCCCGCGTGGAAGAAGCCGCCCTGACGAATGCCATCCTGAAGGTGACCCGCACTACGAGGAAGGTCGTCTATTTTGTGACGGGTCATGGGGAGCCAGCGCTGACGGATAGCGACCGCGCAGGGTACAGTGTGGCCAAGCAAGCGCTGGAAGAGCAAAACTATACCGTCCAGGAACTGGTATTGGCTCGCCAGCCGCAGGTGCCTGATGATGCTGCAGTGGTGATCGTGGCAGGGCCACGGCGGGACCTGCTGGAGTCTGAGACGGAGGCGCTCAGCGCCTTTCTGGGGCGCGGCGGGCACCTCTTCATGATGCTCGATGCTGATCCTCATAAACCTGATGCTGTCCCGGGTTTAGTGGCCTTTGTGAAGCGCTATGGTCTTGAGGTCGGCAATGATGTCGTCATCGAAACGAATCCACTGGGGCGCCTGGTCGGTGCCGATTATCTCATGCCAGTGGTTCTCACGTATGAGCAACATGCGATTACAAAAGAACTCGGGAACGTGATGACCATATTCCCAATAGTACGTTCTGTCCAGGTGGCGAAAGAATTACCACCAGGTATTACGGCCCAGGGACTCGTGATGACGAGTACTGAGAGTTGGGCAAAGACGGATCTCAAAGGGCTCCAGGAAGGTCGTCTGGAGGTGGGTACGGAGAATGACCGTCGCGGGCCGATCACCATCGCTGTCGTTGCTACGATCAATGCCAATACCAGAAATACTAGTACGTCCTCAGGTGACAGTGCCGAATCAACAGACCAGTCCAACCAGGCGAAAAGTGCTCGTGCAGCACGTCTGGTGGTCTTTGGCGATGCGGAGTTTGCCAATAACAACTTTTTCCCTTTTCAAGGGAACGGCAACCTCTTTCTCAATACCGTGAGCTGGTTGGCTGAGGAGGAAGACCTCATTGCCATACGACCACGTAAAGGGGGTGGCAGCGGCCCCGTGATGCTAACGGCCGCCCAGGCTCCCCTGATCTTCTGGCTGCCAGTGGTACTGTTACCGCTGGGGGTATTAGGGTCAGGAGCGGTGGTTTTTGTAAGGAGGAAGTGGCAACAGTGAGTAGCAGAAAAACGCTGATCTGGGCTGTTGTTCTCCTGGTCTTGGCAGCATTTTATTACATATATGAAATCCAAGGCGGACAAAAACGCCAGGAGGAGGCGAGTAAACGCGCGTTGTTGTTCCACTTTGCCGCGGATGATGTCACGGGCTTCACGGTCAAACGGGAGCAAGAAACGGTGCGGGCTGAGAAGCGCGATGGGCATTGGTATCTCACAGAACCGTTGGCGGTGCGCGGCGATGATCAAAAATACCGTGAATTGACGCGCTATGTGGCAGATCTCCATCACACGCGTGTGGTTGAGGAACAGCCCCAGTCACTTGAACCCTATGGCCTAGCGACGCCACGTCTGGAAATCCAGGTGATGCTCAAAGAGCAGTCCAAGCCGCTCATCTTGCGCCTCGGGGCCACTAATCCTACTGGAGGCAGCTACTATGCCCAGGTGGAGGGACGCGCGCCGATTTATCTCGTTAGTGGGGTAGCCAAAGACGTCCTGGATGCGTCACTGCATGCCTTGCGTGATAAAACCGTGCTGGCCTTCACACCAGCCGAGGTACAGGAAGTGCAGCTCGCCCGTGGCACTGAGGCGCCCGTGGTCGTGCAACGCCAGGCGGAGGATACCTGGCGTCTCATAGCCCCGGTGAGTGCCCAAGCCGATAATCAGCAAGTTCGGGGGATGATCCAGCGTTTGCATGACGTCAAAGTCCAGGCGTTTATTGCCGAGGACGCGACGGATCTGGAATCCTATGGTTTGCAGACGCCAGCCTGGCATGTCCGTCTGAATATCGGTCAGGACCATACACCGCTGACGCTCAGCCTGGGCAAGGTAGACAGCGAACGCAAAGGCGTCTATGCCAAACACGACGATGCGGCGCGCGTGTTTCTCCTACCACAAGAACTGTGGGACAATCTGCCTAAAACCGCCACAGTCCTCCGCGACAAAACGCTCATGAAGTACGAGCGCGAGCACATTACGCGTCTAGAAATACAAGCACCCAATGAGCACATAGTCATTACCAACACCGGTCCACGCCAATACACCATGGAACAGCCGATGCAGACACCTGGCGACGGTGATGCTATCTACAGTTTGCTCTGGGACATTCAAGACCTCAAAGCCAAAGACTTCGTCGCCGAAACGCCCGACGCACTCGATCTCTATGGCCTTGACGCGCCAAGCCGACGCATCACTGTATGGGAAAAGGCCCCTACAGCCCAGGAGGCGACCCAGCACGAACTGTTGCTCGGGGCTGAAGCACCAGACGGGCAGGGCATCTACGCCAGACTCGGGGAAGGTCCGGTTATCTATCTCGTGGGCAATACTGAAGCCCAGCGTATCCTGAGTAAAACCGCCTTTGACCTGCGCAATAAAAAACTCTTCGCCTTCACGGCGGACAAAGTCCAGAAAATCCACGTGCAATATCCTGCAGCAAACTTCACTATCGAGCGCCATGGCAATGCCTGGAAGCTCACTGAGCCCCAAAAGCAAGATATTCCACAGCGCTGGAAGGTCGATCACGTACTCTATGAACTGAGTACCCTGGAATACGCCCAAATCGTGGCCGATAGTCCTGGCGATAGAAGTCGCTACGGCTTAGATGCACCCCAGGTCCAGATCACGATGTGGCAGCAAGATGGCTCGACCCTCGGTCCCCTGGTGGTCGGTACGACGACGGATACCGTTGTGCCGGGAACCAAGACGGTCTATGCTCAGGCTGGACCGCACACTCCGCTCTACGCCCTCAAAGCGGATTTTTTGAATGGCTTACCGAAGACGCCAAATGAGCTGACCGCTGCAAAATAAAATACATTACTCAAACAATAAGGAAATATAAGGCTACATTGTCAAACAACCGGTTGTTTCTGCCAAGGTGAGGTGGTATCATATTGGGTATGGCTGACGCACCAAATGCAAGTTCTACTACGAGTACCTGCGACATCCTGGAATGTGCCTGAAGCGATTGTACTGCTGATTGCGCGTATCTCCGGTAGCGTCAGCCATAAATGAGCTGTGGTGAGCCGGTTAATCTTACGAGTTCTTTTGATAAGCGCGAGCGGTGCCTATTGTTGTGAGTTATTGTTGAGCCACGTCGCACTACTGAGAGCACAAGCGCTTATAGTAAGTCCATGTGTCGGTTAATCGGCTTCCCTCAGTCTCTTCGGTTTTCCTACCCTAGACACATATCCTACACACCTGCTAGCCTTTATCTTCTATCCTCCCTAAGTCTTGCTCAAGCAGCCTGGGGGTGTCATGCGCATCTTTGCAGACGGCATCTTGCACGACAAAGTTGTCCTGGTCACCGGAGGCGGTACGGGTATTGGGCGGGGCATTGCCCTTGGCATGGCGGCTTATGGGGCCCATCTGGTGCTGGCGAGCCGCAATATGGACCATCTCCGCGCTGTCGCACATGACGCAGCAGCGCAGGGTATACATGCGCTGCCAGTACGCACTGATGTGCGTGAGCCCGAGCAGATTCATGCCCTGATCCAGGCAGCTCTCGATACCTTTGGACATATTGACGTGCTGGTAAATAACGCGGCTGGGAGCTTTTTGTCCTCAGCGCGCAAGTTGACCCCGAAGGGATGGCATACCATCGTTGACACCACACTGAATGGGACGTTCTATTGCAGCCAGGCTGTGGGATTGCGCATGATCGAGCAAGGTGGTGGGAAGATCATCAATATCACCGCCACACTCCACTTCAAAGGTTCCCCTGGCCTTGTCGCTCCTACGGCGGCGAAGGCCGGTGTAGAAGCCCTCACCAAAACCCTCGCCCTAGAGTGGGCCAAGTTCAATATTCTGGTGAACGCTATAGCCCCAGGCCCCGTTTATACCCCGGGCTCAGATAGCAACCTGTGGTCAAACAAAGCCTTTCATGATATGGTCAAGCGAGGGGTGCCCCTGGGGCGCTTTGGTACGGCTGAAGATATTGCCCACATGGCGATTTTCCTGGCCTCACCTGCAGGTAATTATATTACCGGGGCGACCATGGTGGTGGACGGTGGCGAGTGGCTGAAAAAAGGCCTGGAATAATATCGCCAAGGGAGAAGACGGGAAGATACATCTAAAGCGATCACTGCTTGGTCAACTCCTCACGCAGGCGCATCGAGATGATCTCCTCGTCGCCAGGCTGAAGATTAATGGGGTCGATGGCAATCTCGTCAAAGTAGCCACCCTGATGGGCTCCCTGCTGCACGTAAATGTGAGGTTCACCCTGGGCCAGTGCCACCTGGATAGTATGGCCTGAGGGGCCACCCCAGGCTGGCTCAAAGTAGATCACGGCATGCGGCAGGACGCGGTTCACACCGTCCTGTTCGACAACAGCGCGGATACCGGGAATGTCATGCACGGCCTCCACGATGCTGGTGCAGACCTCGCGGTAGCGGTTCATTTCAGCCTCTTCATCCTCTGCCAGGAAGAGTTCGATGGCGGTAACCAGACCAACGATCTCTTCCTTCGAGGTCTTGGCCGCCCGTCCGACCCCTTGATTCGGACTGCTGTTGAGCATGGCAGCCCGAATTAGATCTTTTCTTCCAGCAAGTATCCCGGTGCTCTGTGGGCCACGGATCCCCTTCCCGCCGCTAAAATTCACCAGATCCGCTCCCAGTCGTAGGTACTTAAACAGATTCTCGCGTGGTGGCAACATCGACGCGGCATCCACGACGACTGGCACGCCACGACGATGAGCCATCTCGCACACATCTTCAAAGGGCAGAATGCCCGGCGGGTTCGTGAAGGGTGACACGAGGTAGACTACACCTGCTGTGTTCTCGTTGATGGCGCTCTCCAGCTCATACGGCGCTGCGCGGCGTCCTAGACCAATCTCGACCAATACGCCACCTGCAACTCGAAATGCCTGATCGTACATGAAGCGGTGCGCCCGCTGCATAATAAATTCGTTCTTCATGCCAGCGGTATCTGGCAGGCGAGCAACTTTAGCGAGGTCATCGCCCGTCATACACGCCGCTGCCTGTAATACCAACCCTGCTGCCGCGCCACCAGTGACAAACGCTGCCTCCGCACCGAGCATCCTGGCGATGGCAACCCCTGCCGCTTCGTTCAGCTCGTCTATATTCACAAATGCCTGCGACGCCTCGCGCATGGCTGCGATAGTTTCTGAACGCATGAGCGAGCCGCCATAGCGGGTAGTCGTCCCAGCTCCATGAATCACGGGGCGCACACCGAGTTTTTGGTAGACACTGGGTATGGGTTTCGCAGGAGGCATAGGTAACTCCTCTCTTCGGGCTGCTCTCTGGCACCACGTGGCACCGGCGCAACCATAGCATGGTGTGGACAGGGGGACAAGGTGAAAGGCGCCCCAGACTTTACTCACTCTAGGCATTGTCCTAGAATGCAAGATATCGTCCAGGGTGCAGCGCGCCAGGAGTGTTGAGTATGAGAGCGGCCTTTGGCCATCAGAAAGGCTAGTATGAAAATCACGCGACTCGACACGTACTTCTTGTCCATCCCCCTCCCACAACCAGTGCGCACCTCGACAAGCACGATCAGCCAGGTGAGTGAGGTGATTGTCAAGCTCACTACTGACGCTGGTCTCGTCGGTCTTGGGGAAGCCCACGGACCGTTTTTGTTTCGTCAGGGACCGGAAGGCATGCGGGTGGTCAATGAAATCGTGCAACGGATCACGCCACTTGTGGTGGGTGAAGACCCCTTTAATATCGAGCGCATCTGGCAGGATCTCTTTGCCCTCACCTATACCTCAGTGCGTGGCATTCCTCCGCTGGCGCGGCAGCAGCGACAGTTGGTGACGGCCATGAGCGCTATTGACATTGCCCTATGGGACCTCGTGGGCAAGGCGACAGAGCGCCCGGTCTATGCCTTGCTGGGGGGAGCTCTGCGTCAGCGGGTGCCGGCCTATGCCACAGGTTTTTACTACCGGGACAACGAGCGCCCTGATGATCTGGCGCGCGAGGCAGCACTCTATCTGGAAAAGGGCTATCGTACGCTGAAAGTGAAGGTGGGTGGCCTTACACCTGAGGAGGATGCCAGGCGCGTGGGTTTCATCCGCGACACCGTGGGGAACGACGTGGCCCTCATGCTCGACGCCAATCAGGGCTGGGATCTCCAGGCGGCCATCCATGCCGCCCGCCTGTGCGAACCCTATAATATCTTCTGGCTAGAAGACCCCATGCCCTGGTACGATGAGCGCCACACGCTGCAGCGCCTGAAAGCTGCGACGAGCATCCCGATTGCCGCTGGAGAAACGGAATATACACCGTTTGGACTGCGTACCATGATCGTCGAAGGACTGGTCGATTATGTGATTATCGACTCGACCTGGTCTGGCGGTCTGACCACCTGGCGCAAGGCTGCCACTCTCGCCGAACTGTACCATGTGCCTATGGCCTCACACCATGACCCACAGATCCACATACACGCCCAGGCGGCCAGTCCGACTGGTTTCATTCTCGAATCTTTTGCTGACCCCTCACGTGATCCGTTATGGTTCGAGCTCTTTCGTGAGCGCCCGGAGGTCGTCGATGGCCATATGACATTACCCGAGAAGCCCGGGCTGGGGCTCGAACTGCGTGAGGATACACTGGAAAAATATGGCGTGAAAATTGGTTGATGATCGAGAGGAGCACTGTCTGTGGCTGAAATCAACAGTGGGCAGGCCGTCATTGAGCTACTGAAGGCAGAGCAAGTACGGCATATTTTTGGTATCGTTGGTTCAACCTTTCTCGATGTCCTGGATGTGCTCTACGACGATAAGAGCGTCGAGTACATCAACGTGCGCCACGAGCAAGGGGCAGCGTTCATGGCTGATGGCCTGGCGCGCGTCACTGGCACGCCGGCAGTGTGTCTGGTTACCAGTGGGCCGGGGGCGACGAATCTGCTCACTGGCATCGCCTCGGCCTACGTCGGGCATTCGCCGGTCGTGGCTATTGCTGGCGGGCCGGCGTTCGGACACTACTACAAGGACGCCTTCCAGGAACTCGACTTGCTTAGTATGTTTAAGCCAGTGACCAAGCTGGCGATCCAGGTTAACAAACCTGATCGCATTCCCGAAATCCTGCACTATGCCCTGCGTAGCGCCATGACAGGCCGCAAGGGCCCGGTGTTCATCGACATCCCACGCGACGTCCTGAACAACCACGTGCTCCAGACAGACATCGCACCGCCTGGAGCCTATCGTCCGGACTACCCGCAACTGCCACATCCCGCAGCCATTCGGGAAGCGATACGTCTGCTGCAGCAGGCAGAGCGGCCCCTCATGGTGGTGGGCGGTGGGGTCACCTGGGCCGGCGCCAACGATCTGGCAGTGCGCCTCAGTGAGCAGTATGCGTTGCCCATGATCACCGCATATGGCCGTAACGACGCGGTGCCGAACTCGCACCCCCATTACATCGGCCCCCTCGGGCGTGCCGGCTCGCCCGAGGCGGCGGCGGCCTGCCGCCGGGCGGATCTCCTGCTGGTGGTCGGCTCGCGCCTGGGCAATTTCACCACCTACTACGACCAGCGCTACATTCAGCCTGGCACACGCCTGGTGCAGATCGATATCGACAGCCGTGACATTGGCCGCACCTATCCTGTGGCGCTGGGTATCCAGGCTGATGCCGGAGAAGCACTGGCGGCGCTTCTGGAAGGGCTCTCGCA
>Ga0081455_10004083_pt1 | contig 16529 bp, 19 predicted proteins | sample TabmetS3T2R1_FD_70207 | JGI IMG/M metagenome (GOLD analysis project Ga0081455, IMG submission 70207) | Tabebuia heterophylla rhizosphere microbial communities from the University of Puerto Rico - S3T2R1 | ecosystem: Host-associated > Plants > Roots > Rhizosphere ... | reverse complement strand
GTACCTGGAGCTCGTGGACTACGTGCCCGAGCGCGCCCCGACGCGCGCGCGCGCCGCGTCCGCCTCGGCGTCCTAGGCACGCAGCCGTGAAGCCGACGGCGGCAGCCGCTCTCGTGGCCGTCGCCCTCGCGCTCTCGGGGTGCGGCGGCAACGAGTCCCTCGGCGAGCCGTACTCCGTCAACGACGTCTCGCGCGCCCTCCACGACGCCGGCCTCGACGTCGGCGCCTTCACGCGGTTCTCACAGCCGCAGGAGGTCGCGGCGGCCGGCGACGAGGTGGTGGGCTGGGCCGACGCCGACCCGGTCTTCGTCGCGGTGTACGCCGACGAGGGCTCCGCCACTCGCCGTGAATCGTCCGCGCGCGAGCTCGAAGGTCGTCCGCTCGTGATGCGCAAGGGGAACGTCCTCGTGCTCGTGGAGCGCGAGGACGCGTCCCCTGAAGAGGTCGAGCGGGCGCGGGCCGCGGTCGCCGCGCTTGGCTAGCTTCTGCCGGCCGCTTCGACGTACGAGCCGAGGACCGGCTCCCAGCCCGTCTCGTAGCGGGCCCGGACCTCGCCCGCGCGCTCGCCGAGGCGCTCCCAGCCGGAGTGCGCGAGGTCGACGCGGGTGCCGCCACCCTCGGGCGAAAAGCGCACCTCGAGCTCCTGCGCCGTCTCCTCGCCCCGGCCGGGATGCCACGTGAGGGCGATCCGGTGCGGGGGCTCCCACGCGGTGACCGTTCCCCACACGGCCTCCTCTCCGGCCCTCGAGCGCTCGTAGAGCCGTCCGCCCACGCGTCCCTCCAGGATCGCAGTCTCCGCGTCCTCGGCGAAGACCGAGTGGCTCTCGACGGGCCACCAGCCGCCGATCCCCTCCGTGAAGACGCGGAAGGCGTGCTCGACCGAGCTCTCCACGAGCACCGACTTGCGCAGTGCGGGCTCACTCGTCACGTGACTCATCTTCCTCTCCTTTCTCCGCCGCTTCCTTGAAGGCGGCGAGTGTGTCCTCCCAGTAGCTCTCGAGGTAGTCGCGGAGCTCGACGAGACCGTTGCCGTCGACGCTGTAGAAGTGCCGCGTGCCCTCGCGCCGCTCGCGGACGAGCCCGGCCGCCCGCAGCACGCGGAGATGCTGGGAGACCGCCGGCCTCGAGACCGGGAGCCCGCGCGCGAGCTCGCCGACAGGCTGCTCAGCGCGCCGGAGCCGCTCGAAGATCGTCCTCCTCGTCGGGTCTGCCAGCGCGCTGATCGCCTCTCCGTAAGCCATAACTTACGGTAAGTATACGCTTACTAAGAGGTCTGTCAAGCTCCGGCGAGCTCGAGGGCCACCGCCGCGGCCGCGTCGGCCATCTGCTCGAGGACGCGCGTGTCGACGTTCGCGAGCGTGTCGCAGGCCACGTGGTAGCAGGCGTCGTGCGGCTCGTCGGCCTCGCCGCCGAAGAGGCGCTCCTCGGCGGCCGTCTTCGGCTCGTCGGCACCGGTGAAGAGGCCTCCCGTCGGGATGCCGAGCTCCTCGAACGGCGCGTGGTCGGAGCGGCCCGCGAGCGCGACCTCCTCCGTGGGCAGCCCGCGCGCGGCGAACCACGCGGTGAATGCATCCTCGATCTCGGGGTCGCCCGCGTAGACGAGACGGGCGAAGTTCGGGGAGCCGAGCATGTCGAAGTTCAGGACCGCGCCGATCTCGCCCGGGTCCTCGAGGCTCTCGGCGTAGGCGCGCGATCCGTGGAGGCCGAGCTCCTCGGCGCTCCAGAAGGCGAAGCGGATGCCGACCTCCGGCGTCGCGCCCAGACGCTCCAGCTGGTGCGCCGCCTCCAGCACGGCCGCCACGCCGGAGCCGTTGTCGTTGATCCCGGGGCCGCCGGCGACCGAGTCGAGGTGGGCGCCGAGCAGCACGACGGGCCCGTCCGAACGCCCGGGGAGCTCGGCGACCACGTTGGTCGTCCTCTGCTCGGAGCTCTCCACCTCGACCGAGACTCGGGCTCCGATTCCGGGTGTGCCCGTGAGCTCGTCGCCAAGCGAGTGGGAGAGGCCGAGCACCGGTATGTCGATCCCGGGCTCGCCGAGGGTGGCGCTGACGGGGCCTTCTCTTCCCGGGCCTCCCTCGTTGAAGACGAGCGCAGCCGCCGCGCCTGCCGCCTCGGCGTTCTGCGCCTTGACGAAGAAGAAGCAGCCGCCGCGGCGCATGAGCGCGATCGAGCCCTCCGGGAAGCCGTCGAAGTCGGAAGCCTCGCAGCCGCTTGACTCCCCCTCGGCGTCGACCGGGACCACCGCGGCGGAGACGTTCCCGCTGCCCGAGTACTCGAGTGTGACGTAGTCGCGGCCGGAGCCGAACGAGTCGGAGCGCACCTCCAGTGTGGGCGGACGGAGCTCGCGCGAGACCTGAACGGTGAAGTGCTGGAGCTCGGGGTCGTAGCCGCCGTCCCGGAGAGCACGGAGCACGTAGTCGACGGAGCCGTCGAAACCGCGTGTGCCCACGGCGCGCGTGTCGCCGCTCTCACCGGCCACGGCCTGCAGCTCCCGCAGGTGGCCGACGAGGCCACGCTCCGTGACGGCCTGCGCCGCCCGGTCGGGCGTGACGCCCGCGGCCGTCCCCGTCGGTTCGTCGCCGTCGTCCGAGCGCGCGGACCACGCCGCCACGCCTGCGACGAGGAGGCCGAGGACTGCGGCGGCGGCGATGGCGACTCTGGGCAACCTCGTCGTCTAGGACGAGACGCGGCGTGGAAGGTTGCCCGGCCGCGCCGGTTAGCCTTGCCGCGTGGCGACTGTCCGACTCGAGCTCGAGTACGACGGCACCGGCTTCCACGGCTGGGCGAGGCAGCCGGGCCTGCGCACGGTGGAGGGCGAGCTACGGGCAGCGCTCGACCGCGTCTACGGAAGCTGGGACGCGCTCGCCGTCGCCGGACGAACGGACGCCGGCGTGCATGCTCTCGGGCAGGTGGCGAGCTTCGAGGCCGAGGGCGGTCCGCGGCCCGAGCAGGCGGCCGCCGCGCTGAACGGCAACCTTCCGGCCGACGTCGCCGTCACGGCCAGCCACGAGGCTGTGGCAGGGTTCCACGCGCGGTTCTCGGCGCGGGGCCGCGTGTACCGCTATCGCATCTGGCGACGGCAGGCGCACTCGCCCTTCGAGCGGCGCCGCTCGCTGTGGTGGCCCCGTCCTCTCGACGAGGCTCGGCTCGCCGAATCGGCTGCGCTGCTCCTCGGCGTGCACGACTTCCGCGCCTTCACGCCCACGGAGACCGAGCACGACGTGTTCGTTCGGACCATCTCGGAGGCTCGCTGGGAGGACGGGGGAGCCGTGCTCGCATTTCGAGTCGCCGCCGACAGCTTTCTGCGCCACATGGTGCGAACGCTCGTCGGTACGATGCTCGAGCAGACCCCGGAGGCCATGGCGCGGCTCCTCGAGGGCCGCCCGCGGGCGGAGGCCGGGGCTACCGTGCCGCCCTGGGGCCTCTACCTGGAACACGTTCGTTACTGACATGCGCTACCCGACCGTCCTCTTCGACCTCGACGGCACGCTCATCGACTCGGGCGCCATCATCCTGGCGTCCTTCAAGTACGCCACGCGGACCGTGCTCGGACGGGAGTCGCCGGAGGAGGAGATCGCGGCGCTCGTCGGCGGCGCCGGCCTCTACGAGCAGATGCGGATTCTCGACGCCGCCCGGGTGGACGAGCTCGTCCGGGTCTACCGGGAGCACAACGAGCCGCTGCACGACGAGCTGGAGGCCTTCGAAGGCGTCGAGAGCGTTCTGGCCCGGCTCCGCCGGGAGGGACGCAAGCTCGGGATCGTGACCGCCAAGGGCCGCAAGACGGTCGAGCTGGCCTTCGCCGTGCTGCCGCTCGAGCCGTATTTTGACGCCGTCGTCACCGCCGACCTGACCGAGCGGCACAAGCCCGACCCCGAGCCGGTGCTCGCCGCGCTCGAGCTGCTCGACGCGCGCCCGGAGGAGGCGGCGTTCGTCGGGGACTCGCCGTTCGACGTGGCCGCGGGCAAAGCCGCCGGGGTCTACACGATCGCCGTCGCCTGGGGGAAGATCCACCCGGAGGAGAGCCTCGTGGACGCCGGCGCCGACCTCGTCGTGGCGAGCCCGGAGGAGCTCCTGGATGTCCTCTAGACAGGCGGAGCGGCGCGTCGCCGAGCTGCGGAAGGAGCTCGAGCACCACCTCTACCGCTACCACGTGCTGGACGATCCCGAGATCTCCGACGCCGAGTACGACCGGCTCTACGACGAGCTCGTGCGGCTCGAGGAGGAGCATCCGGACCTGGTCGTGCCCGACTCTCCGACGCGGCGGGTCGGCGGGCCTCCATCCGACCGCTTCCGCAAGGTCGAGCACCTGTCGCCCATGGGCTCCCTGGAGAAGGTGACGAGCGAGGAGACGCTGCTCAAGTGGGCCGGCGACGTGCGGAAGCGCCTCGACTCGGACGAGCCCGTCGCGTACGTGTCCGAGCCGAAGATCGACGGCTCGGCGGTCTCGCTCGTGTACGAGAACGGGGTCTTCGTCCGCGGCGCCACGCGCGGCGACGGGATGCGCGGCGAGGACGTCACGCCGAACCTGCGCACGATCGAGGCGATTCCCCTGCGCATGCGCTCCCTGGACGGGGAGCCGCCGCCGGCGCTGCTCGAGGTGCGGGGCGAGGTGTACTTCCCCATCACCGCCTTCAACCGGCTGAACGAGCGGCTCGCCGCCGAGGGCAAGAAGACGGCGCCGAACCCGCGTAACGCTGCGGCCGGCTCGCTGCGCCAGCTCAACCCCAACATCACGGCCGAGCGCGAGCTCTCGATCTGGGTCTACGGGGTCGGCCGTCGCGACGGGATCGACTTCGAGAGCCAGTGGGAGCTGCTCGAGTGGCTCCGGGCGCGGGGCTTCCGCGCGAACCCGTTCGCCCGTCGGCACGAGAGCCTCGAGTCGGTGGCCCGCGAGTGCGCCGAGTGGGAGTCGAGGCGTGTGGAGCTCGACTACGAGATCGACGGAATCGTCGTCAAGGTCGACGACCTCGGCCAGCAGCGACTGCTCGGCGCGCTGCACGAGCGGCCTCGCTGGGCACGCGCCTACAAGTGGGCGCCGCTGACGGCACAGACGAAGCTGAACAAGATCCACGTCAGGGTCGGCCGCACCGGCAATCTCAACCCGTGGGCGCAGCTCGAGCCGGTCGAGGTCGGCGGCGTCACCGTCTCGCAGGCCACGCTCCACAACGAGGAGGACATCAACCGCAAGGACATCCGCCAGGGCGATGTCGTGATCGTTCAACGCGCCGGGGACGTCATCCCCCAGGTCGTCGGCCCCGTCCTCCCGCATGCGAAGGGCACGAAACGGTTCCGAATGCCGAAGAACTGCCCGCTCTGCGGCGCGGAGATCGTCAAGCCGGAGGGCGAGGTCATGCACCGCTGCCCGAACAACGCCTGCCCGTCGCGCGGGCTCGAGTCGCTCATCAACTGGGTGATGGCGGCCGCGGACATCGAAGGCGTCGGCGAGCAGTTCGTCCGCCGGCTCTGGGATCTCGGCCTCCTGCGCTCCATCCCCGACCTGTACCGCCTGACGAAGGAGCAGCTGGTCGAGCTCGACGGCTACGGGGACGTGTCCGCTCAGAACGCGGTCGACGCCATCGAGGCGTCGAAGCAGATCCGCTTCGCCCGCGTCCTCTTCGGCCTCAACGTGCCGGACGTGGGGTGGGTCACGGCGCAGAACCTCACGCGCCACTTCGGCTCGGTGGACGCCCTGCTCGCGGCCAAGCAGGAGGACGTCGAGGAGGTCGAGGGGATCGGCCCCGACCGTGCCGAGTCGATCGCCACCTGGTTCGCCGACGAGAAGAACCGAACGCTCGTCGAGAAGCTCCGCGGGCTCGGGCTCCGCTTCGAGATCGATGCAGACGAGCGGCCCGTGGAGGGACCGCTCACCGGGAACGCCTACGTCATCACGGGGACGCTCGAGCGTTGGTCGCGGGAGGAGGCGAAGGCGGCGCTCGAGGCGAAGGGCGCGAAGGTCACCGACTCCGTGTCCAAGAAGACGACGGGACTGATCGTCGGCGAGACTCCGGGCTCGAAGCTCGAGAAGGCGCGCCGCGCCGGCGTCGAGATCCTCGACGAGCCCGCGTTCGAGAAGCTCGTGTCCTGAGAGCTCTGGCTACGTCGCCGCGTCCGCGAGCACCTGTGCGAAGCGGTTCTGCGCGCGGCGAGCGTCCAACCAGGAGACGGGATTCCCGTTCTGCACGACCGAGAAGACGTAGCGGCTCGTCACGTACCCGGACAGCGCCGAGGCGCCACGCGTCGTGCCTGTCTTCGCGCGCACGCGGCGGTAGGCCGGGCCTCGCTCGAGGCGGTCCTCGAGCGTCCCGTCGACGCCGGCGATCGGGAGGGAGGTGACGAACGGGGCCCTGACGGCGGGATCCCTCCAGGCCGAGGTCAGGAGCGCCGCGAGCGCTCTCGCCGTCAGGCGATTGTACGGAGAGAGGCCGGACCCGTCGGCGACCCGGACGCCCCGAAGCGGAACGCGGCGCGCCCGCAGCTCGTTCGTCACCACGCGGGCGCCCGCAGCGGTCGTGCCCGCACCGCGCTGTGTCTTTCCAAGGTGCTTGAGCAGCATTTCGGCGAAGAAGTTGTCGCTGACCTTGTCCATGCGCCAGACGAGGCGTGAAAGCGGAGCAGAGAGGACGCCCGTCAGGCGGAGCGAAGGCGGTGCGGAGCGGATCGAGACTCCTCTGGGAACGCGTATGCCAGCCGCCACGAGCGCCGAGCGAAAGGCAATGGCCGCGGCGCGCGCCGGGTTGTCGACGGTGCGGCCGTTCACCCGCGCGCGATTGACCAGGAGGGCCGAGAGCGGCGGCGACTCGACCTTGTACCACGATGGCTTCCAGCCCGGCCCGGTGCGGCGGCGGTCGTAATACGACTCGTCACCGATGACGCGCCCGGTCACCCTGCGGATGCCGAGGCGGTAGAGCCTTCGGGCAAGCGTCCGCAGGTCGGCCTTGTTGAGCGTCGGATCCCCGTACCCCTTGAGCACCAGTCGTCCCCGCCAGACGGATCCGGACCTGCTGCCGGCGCCCCGGACGTCTGTCCGCACTCGATAGGAAGGGCCGAGCCGGTCGAGCGTGGTCAGGGCCACGCCGAGCTTCTGATTGGACGCCGGCTGGAGGGAGCGCGCTGCGTGGAGCGAGTAGACCCACCGGCCGGTGTTCAGGTTGATGGCAAGAGCCCCGGTCTTCGCCCGCGGGACACCCGAAACGGTGAGCGCCCGGTCGAGCCGCTGCCACAGCGTGGCCGCCCCCGCCGGGGCGGTCGCCGACCCTCCGAGCGCGACGAGCAGGAGGACGACCACGAGGGCGCGTATGGAGGTGACCCGCTGCGGCTTCAAAAGATAGGCCTCGTCGCGGAGGAGGATAGGACGTCCGGCCCATGGAGGGGGCGCCCAGCGTCCGATACCGTCGTTCCTGCCCTTCCCATGACCGAAGACCTCTCCCTCCTCAGCGACCGCATCCGCGTGCTCCTCAACCCGGAGCACGGGGGAACGGCTCCCGACTCGGCCGCCGTGGAGCATACGCTGACGGACGGATATGCCCATGCTCTGGCGCTCGAGGGCGAGCGAAAGCAGGCCGAGAAGCGGATCCACTCGCTCGCCGGCCACGAAGAGCACGGCCCTGAGCTCCGCGCGCTGAAGTCACGGCTCACGTGCATCAACACGGACCTGAGCCAGCTCCGCGATCTGCTCAGGGTGCTGGCCGCGACTCTCTAACGAGTTCAGGAACTAGACGATTCCGCTTCGGACGGCGTAGACGGCCGCCTGGATCCGGTTCTCGATCTGGAGCTTCATGAGGATGTTCGAGATGTGGTTCTTGACCGTCTTCGGGCTGATGTACAGCTCGCGGGCGATCTCGGCATTGTCCTTGCCGTTGGCGATCAGGCGTAACACCTCCACCTCTCGGTCGGAGAGCAGCGTCCTGATCCTCGTCGCCGCGTCGCTGTCCGTCGTCTGCATCCGCAAGAGCTGCAGCAGCTTGGAGGCGATCTGCGGGGAGATGAGCGACTCGCCTGCTGCGGCAGCCCGGATGCCGTCGAGGAGCTGCTCGATGGAGGAGTCCTTCAGCAGGTAGCCGCACGCGCCGGCCATGACGGCGTTGACGACGTCCTCGTCGTCCGCCGAGATGGTCAGGACGACGACTCGCGCGAGCGGCGCGCTGTTCGAGATCTCGCGCGTCGCCTCGACGCCGGTCAGCCCCGGCATCTTCAGGTCCATGATCACGACGTCGGGGACCAGCTCCTGGACGAGCCTGAGCGCGACCTGGCCGTTCTCGGCCTCGCCGACGACGTTGATCCCCTGGTCCTCGAGCAGGTTGCGCAGGCCTGTGCGGAAGAGGTCGTGGTCGTCCACGAGCATCACGCGAAGCTCGTCGAGCCCCTTCGTGTGCCGGGGTTCTTCCGCGACGCTCGTGATGTCTCCTTCCGGGGAGGGGGTGGCCGGAGACAACGGATTGTAGTCGGACCGCTCGCGAACGACCGGCTCCGGGCCGGATCAGTACAAGGTGACGGTGATGGTGCGACGGCCCCACTGCAGCGCCTGTTCGCACGTGGGGAACCACAGGTCGATCTCGTGGCCGCGTACGGCCGAGCCCGTGTCGGCGGCGACGCCGTCGCCGTACCCCGGCACGGACATCTTCGTCCCGAGCGGGATGACCGCCGGATCGACGGCGACCGTGCCCCAGCCGGTCTGCATGCCGGTGGCGGTCGCACCGCGGAGGCAGTAGCCGGTCGAGGAGACGGTCAGCCCTCCGCCCGACGCGGGCGCGGACGTCGTGACCCCGGCGGACGCGGGCGCCGGCGTCGGCGCGGGCGCAGGCGCCGCGGCAGGCTCCGCAGCCGGGACGCTGGTGCTGCCCGTGTCCGTCACGGCCGGCACGGGCGTCGCGACCTGCTCGGCCCGCGCCTCGGCGGCCGCCGCGCGGGCGACCAGGTCTCCGATCAGGCCACGGTTGAAGGCTTGTTGGCTGCGGAGATCTCCGAGGTATGCGGCACGCTCGCTGCGCGCTCCCGCGAGGGCCGAGCGCGTGGCCTCGGCGTCGGCGAGGAGACCGTCCAGCTCGGCGCGGCGCTCCCGCAGCCGGGCGAGCGACGCCTTTAGTCGCTCTCGAGACGTACGCACCTCGTCGATGATGGCCCCGTCGTCGGCGGCGAGGCGATCGAGGCCGTCGAGCGCGCCGAGCGCTTCGTCGAGCGATTCCGCGCCAAGGAGAACGGCGAACGGGTCGACGGATCCCTCGACGTACAGCGTCTGCAGCCGCGAGGCGAGGCGGCGGTCGGCCTCCTGGAGGTTGTCCCGCGCGATGTCCAGGCCGGCGCGGGCCCTCTCCCTCTGGCGCTCGACCTCGGCCGTCCGCTCCTGGATGGCCGCGAGCCGCTGCTCTGCCCGTGCCAGTCGGCTCTCGAGCGAATAGAGCTCGAGGAGCGCCTGGTGCGCCTGGGCCTCGAGGGAGTCGTTCTCCGCCCGTAGCGTCTCGGCTTCTGTGCGTAGTTGACCGGGGTCGTCGGCAAGGGCCGCCGGGGCCCCGAGGAGGACCAGAAAGCCGCCTGTCGCGGCCAACGCGACAGCCTGCCTCCAGCCACGGCCTCTCGTACCCCCGAGCACGAAGCGGGCAGGCTAGCAGGGGGCGACTTCCCTCTGCCGCAATCGAAAACCCCTGCTAGAGTCCGCGCCTTGTTGACGGCGCCGGTACACGCCCAGTGGCCGCCTGCCAGCCCCCTCGACAGGGACTAGGTATCCGACCAACAAAGCGACACGCGATCCTCGCGGGCCTCTTCTTGCTGGCAACTCTGCCGCTGGCGGGGCCGGCGACATCCCAACCGTCGGCCATCGCGTCCAAGCAGGCCGAAGCCGACCAGGTGCTCGCCGAGATCGAGCGGATCGACCACGAGCTCGAGCTCGCCGTCGAGGCGTACAACTCCGCCGAGGTCGAGCTCGACCAGATTCGCGCCGAGCAGAAGGAGAACCAGCGGAAGCTCGAAATCGCGCGCGCGAACTTCGGCACGGCACAGCAGCATCTCGACGAGCGCCTCGTCGAGCTCTACACCCAGGGGAACCAGGACGTCCTCGAGGTGCTCCTCGGCGCTACGAGCCTGGACGAGCTGCTCGACCGTATCGAGACAGCCAACCGCGTATCCGACCAGGACGCGCGCATCGTCGAGGAGGTGCGGACGTACCGCGCCGAGGTGAAGCGTCGCGAGGAGCAGCTGGCCAAGGCGCGCCAGCGCCAGGAGGAGGTCGTCGCGGAGCGCGCCGAGCACCGTCGCGACATCGAGGCGCAGCTCGGCGAGCGCCAGCGGCTCCTCTCCTCGATCAAGAGCGAGATCGAGCGCCTCAAGGCGGAGGAAGCCGAGCGTCAGCGCCGGCTGCAGGCGCAAGCGCAGGCGCGGCTCGCCGCCCAGCAGTCACAACAGGGGTCGGAGTCGCAGGGCTCGGAGCCCCAGGCGAGCGCACCGACCACCCAGGCCGTTCCGGCCGCCGAGCCCGCCACGACGTCCGCGCCTCCCGCCCGCTACGGCGGCGTCGTCGGGGTCGCCATGCAGTACCTCGGGATCCCCTATCAGTGGGGCGGCTCCTCGCCGAGCACGGGCTTCGACTGCTCGGGGTTCACGATGTTCGTCTTCTCCCAGGTCGGCGTCTCGCTGCCGCACAGCGCGGCCGCCCAGTACGGCTACGGAAGCCCGGTGTCGCGCTCCGCGCTCCAGCCCGGCGACCTCGTCTTCTTCAACGGCCTCGGGCACGTCGGCATCTACATCGGCGGCAACCAGTTCATCCACTCGCCGCACTCGGGCGACGTGGTGAAGATCTCGTCGATCACCGACTGGTACTCCTCCACCTGGGTCGGCGCACGCCGACTCTAGCCAGGCGATCTACGAGAAGGCCCGGGCGACGCCCAGGAGGCTAGGGCGCGGACGTCGGAGACGCTTGCGCAGGCGTACCCGCATTCCGGCCCGCGTGGAGGCGAACTCCACCTCGTCGACGAGCGCGATCATGAGCGGAATGCCACGACCGCCCTCCGATTCGAGGTCGAAGAGGGCCGGATTGCCTAGCTCGAACGTCCCGTCGTTCTGCACCTCGACCTCGACCGCGTCCTCGCGCAAGCCGAGCGACACGTCCACGCCGCGCTCGCTCCGCGAGCCCTTCAAGGCGTTCGTCAACGCCTCCGTCGCCGCCACCTTGAGCTCGAAGAGCTGCTCGGCGCCGAGGCCGTAACGCTTTCCCAGGCTGTCGATTGCCTCGCGGAGCGCGGCTCCGGGAGCCGATTGCTCAGCCAGCTTCAGGTGGAAGGAAGGCGTCGTCTGCGTCACATGCACGGCCCCCCAGACGCTGCGGTCCGGCGTTCATTGATGCTTGCCCCAAGAGGCCTGCGCGCAAACGAGGGGCCGGCAGGGAACCGCCTTCGGACGCAGAATTCGTCGTTTCTTCCGGTACGCTTTCCGCCCGATGCGAACGATCTGGAACGGATCCATCAACTTCGGCCTGGTCAACATCCCGGCCGGGCTGGCCGTCGCGCAGCAGCGCAAGGACATCGCCTTCCGGACGCTGCACAAGGAATGCGGGACGCCGATCAAGCAGAAGCGCTTCTGCCCGCTGCACGAGCGCGACGTCGAGGCGGACGAGCTCGTCAAGGGCTGGGAGTTCTCCAAGGGCCAGTTCGTGATCGTGGAAGAATCGGACCTCGAGGCCGTCGCCCTCGAGCGCTCGCACTCGATCGACATCGTGAAGTTCGTCTCGATCGACGAGGTCGACCCGATCTACTTCGACCGCACGTACTACCTCGCGCCAGCGAGCGCGCCGGCCCAGCGGCGCCCCTACGTGCTGCTGCTCAAGGCGATGCAGGAGGCGAACGTCGGCGCGATCGGCAAGTTCGTCCTCTGGGGCAAGGAGAACCTCTGCCTCATCCGCCCGCTCGGCGACTCGCTGGCCCTCGAGACGCTCTTCTTCGCCGAGGACATCCGCTCGCGCGCGGAGGTCGAGGAGGCCGTGGACGAGACGACCGTCCAGGATCCCGAGCTGGACATGGCCCGTCAGCTCGTGGACAGCCTCGTGGGCGATTTCGACCCGGAGGAGTTCGAGAACGAGTACCGGCGCGAGCTACGCGCGATGCTCGAGGCGAAGCTCGCGGGCGAGGAGATCAAGCGGCCGGAGCCGGTGGCCGCCGCGCCGGTCATCGACCTCATGGACGCGCTGAAGCAGAGCGTCGCGCAGGCTCAGAAGAGCAAGAGCGCGGCGCGAAAGAAAGCGCCTGCCGAGAAGAAGAAGCGGGCCGCAGCCCGCTAGCCTGCCGCCCTAGCCTGCGGCCGCCTTGCCCACGCCGGCAGCCTGAAGGTGCGCCTGGAACAGGGTCTTGTCGATCTTGCCCTGGTAGATCGGGATCGACTCCTCGATGCAGAGGCGGATGACCTCCAGCCGGTCGATTCCATGTTCCTTCGCCAGCTCCTCAGGCGTCAGGTGGTTCGCCATGCGGTCTCCTTTCTCGGGCGCAAAAAAGCCCGCCGTCAGGGCCGGGCGGGCTCATGCGCAGCGTCCGTTGTCCTTCGCGGGCTCAAAGGCTTCGCGCTCCTTTCGAAATCATGGTCAAAGGATACGGTTCCGGCGTGGACAGGGCAACGCTCTTGCCGGGCTTTCGGCCGCACGTTGCGGAGATTCGGGGGGTTCGCACCGAGTACTGGATCGGGGGCGAGGGTCCGCCCGTGCTCCTCGTCCACGGGCTCGGCGGGGCGGCAGTCAACTTCACGGAGCTCGGGCCCAGGCTGGCCCCGCGGCGCCGGGTGCTCGTCCCCGATCTTCCGGGCCACGGCGGCACGGAGCCGCTCGACGAGCTGGAGACCCTCGACGATCTCGCGGCGCATGCGGCGGCGGTCGCGGAGCACGAAGGGATGCTGCCGGTGGACGTGCTCGGCTACTCGATGGGCGGCCTCGTCGCGCTCCGGCTCGCGGTCTCACGGCCCGAGGCGGTCTCGTCGCTCGCGCTCGTGGCGCCGGCCGGCATCGTCTCCACGACGCGCCGAGCCGAGATCTGGCTTGGGGTCACAAGCCGTCTCAAGCCTGCGCAGCGCGTTTCGCGCTTCCGCCGCGGGATCGCCCGCCGCCGGTGGCTCCGCTCGCCGGTGTTCGGCTACTGGGGCGCGGCCCAGCCGCGCTTCCTGTCGGACGAGGCCGTGCTCGGTCTCCTGGAGGGGCCATCGCGCCACACGGACGTGAACGCGGCCGGCCGGGCGCTCATGAAGGACGATCCGCGCCCGGATCTCGACCGGGTGCGCTGCGCGACGCTCCTCGTCTGGGGCGCCCGCGACCGTCTCGTCCCGCTGTCGGACGGGTTCGAGTATGCGCGGCGGCTGCGCTGCCCGATCCGCACGCTGCCCGCCGCAGGCCACCTCGTGGTCGGCGAGTACCCGGAGCTCTGCGCGCAGATCCTCTCCGAGTTCTTCGACCGGCTCGACGAGGCCGGCGGGACGCCGTCGGACGCCGAGGCGCTCGGTCGGCGCTCCGACCCCTAGCGTCCCCGGCCCGCGAGGGTTGTCGCTGCGAGCGGTTCGGCTACCCTATGGCGCGTTCGGGGTGTAGCGCAGCCTGGTAGCGCGCGCCGTTCGGGTCGGCGAGGTCCCCGGTTCGAATCCGGGCACCCCGATGGGGAGCGGCGCCCCTCGAGGGCGCCGCTCCAACCGCTCGTCGTTCGGCTAGTCCGTCCTCCGCAGGATCCAGAGGCCCGTGTTCATGTCGCTCGCGTAGACGAGCCCGCTCGCCTCGTCCACGAAGACACCCCAGACCTGGGGCGTCTGCGAGAGCGTCCCGCGCTGCGACGGCTTGACCGGGTTCTGCCCGGCGGGCGGGACGAAGAACGCCACCTCCCGCGGGCGGGTCGGATCGCTCGCGTCCACGACGCGCACGCCGTCCGAGTACCACGAGATGTACACGTCCGTCCCCATGAGCATCGGGTTGTGGATCGTGTAGTCGCCCGACCCGATCGGGTTCGTCCCGCGCGAGTTGGGCGTCCTGTACTCGCCGATCTGAACCGGCGCGGCGAGGTTCGAATAGTCCCAGATGCGGAGGTAGCCGTAGCCCGGCTCGATCGCCGGCCCGCAGTTCTTGCCGAAGTCCTCGTCGGCGGAGAAGAGCAGCCGGCGCGCGTCGTCGTACATCGACGAATGGCCGTCGCCGTCCTCGTCGGTTCCGTACACCGTGTGCCCCCTGAGCACGGGGCTCGCCGGATTCGTCACGTCGAGGGCGACGAACCCGCTGTCCCAGTAGGCGACGAAGGCCAGCCTTCCGTCGCCCGACGGCTCGACGCTGTGCCCGAAGATCGGGTCGGCGTCGCAGCCCTGGCCCGGGTTGAGCGGCCCGCCCGCGTCGTGGACGACGCCCCAGTCGGACACCTCGACCGGCGCGGTTGGGTTCGTGACGTCGATGAGGCGGAAGTCCCCCCGGCCCTGCCGGTCGCGGAAGCCGCTCGGCGATCCCGCCTCCTCGACCTCGCTCGACGGCACCGACGCGTAGACGAAGGTCCGGCCGAGGTCGTCCCGGTGCTCGAACTCGAGCTCGTGGAGGCCCCGCGTGCAGCAGCCGGTGCTGAGAAAGCCGAGGCGGACCGGGTTCGCCGGGGTCGACACGTCGAAGAGCAAGAGGCCCCGTGCGAAGCCCGCGTCGAGCCGCGAGCCGCCGCAGACCTGCAGCCCGACGGCTGCGATGTCGCGGCCCGCGAGGGGCCCGTACTTCGCCTCGAAGACGGTCACGTCCTCCGCGGATGTGCCGTTCGGGTTGACGAGGCGCGACACCATCACCGGGGCGGCCGGATTCGTCGCTCTGACGACCGCGACGCCGTTCTTCGGCGGCGAGGGACAGAACCGTGTCTTCGAGCCCTTCGACCAGTCGCTGAAGCCCCAGTGGCCGACGTACGCGTAGCCCTCGTGGAACCACACGTCCGCGTTGAAGCCGCGACCGCCGAGGTCCGTGTGGCCCACCACGGCCATGTTCCTCATCCGGGCGGCCTTCTGCCCGCCCGTATACGTCTTGTTCATCTGCTGGAGGAAGTGCCGTTCGTCCTTGAGCAGCTCGTTCTTGTTCGACGGCGCCGTGAGCGCGACCGCGGCCAGCGCGAGCGCAGCCGCCGGCAGGACGACTGCAAGAGACAGCTTGCGCATGGATGCCCCCCTTTCGGTTCGAGGCGAGCATTCTAGGGCGCTCCGCGGGTGAAGGCTGCGGAGGTCCGGCTACGCGGCCAGCTGCCGGTGGACGATCGCCGTGCAGGCGTCCTCCACGTAGTCCATGCCGGCCTGCTCCGCGACCGCCCGCGCGTCTGCGGAGACGATGCCGAGCTGGAGCCAGAGCGCGCCGGCACCGACCGCGGCCGCCTCCCGAGCCACGCCCGGGCAGAACTCGGGGCGACGGAAGACGTCCACGAGGTCGATCGGCTCCTCGATGTCGGCGAGCGAGCTCACGCGCGGGACGCCGAGGATCGTCTCCGGGCCCGTCGGGCGCACGGGGATGACCCGGTAGCCCGCGTCGAGCAGGTAGCGCATCACTCCGTGGCTCGGCCGGCTGGGACGGGGCGAGGCGCCGACGAGGGCGATGGTGCGGGCCTCGGAGAGGATCTGCGTGGCAGTTCTGGGCATGAGTACCAGGCTATCCTGTGGCCATGGCCGACCGTCTCCGCGTCGCGTGCGTGCAGCTGAACGCCTCTGCCTCGAAGGCAACGAACCTCGAGCGGATGGAGCAGCTCGTCGCGCGCGCGGCCGCGACCGGCGCCGACGTCGTCGTCCTCCCCGAGAAGTGGACCGGGATCGGCGGAGCGGCGGTGCTGCGCGAGCTCGCCGAGCCGCTCGAGGGGGGAGAGACCGTGGCGGCGATGAGCGAGTGGGCCCGCGGGCACGGCATCACGCTCGTCGGCGGCTCCATCCCCGAGCGCCGCGAGGGGCGCGAGAAGCTCTCGAACACGTGCGTCGTCTTCGACCCGCAGGGCGAGGTCGCCGCCGTCTACCGGAAGATCCACATGTTCGACGTCGAGGTGGGCGGCCACGTGTACCGCGAGTCCGAGGCCGAGGAGCCGGGAGACGGGCCGGTCGTCTGCGACGTGGAGGGCTGGGCGCTCGGGCTCACCGTCTGCTACGACGTCCGCTTTCCCGAGCTGTATCGCATCCTCGCCGTCGAGGGCGCCGAGCTCGTGACGGTGCCCGCCGCCTTCACGCTCTACACCGGCAAGGACCACTGGGAGCTTCTCCTCCGCGCCCGGGCGGTCGAGAACCAGTGCTACGTGGCCGCCGCGAACCAGTGGGGCACCTATGCGGACGGGAAGGCCGCCTACGGCCGCACGAGCATCGTCGACCCGTGGGGCGTCGTCCTCGCCCAGGCCGCCGATGAGGACGCCGTGGTCACCGCCGAGCTCGACCGCGCGCACCTGGAGCGGATCCGCCAAGCTCTCCCATCGCTCGCCAACCGCCAGCCCGCCGCGTACCGGTGGCCGGCGGAGGTTTAGGAGCTCCTAACGCAATGAGGCGCTGTGCCGTCGGGCCGCGCTGGACGGCGCGATGCGGCGTCCTCGGTCGCGCCC